>Ga0307372_10009769_pt1 | contig 13136 bp, 14 predicted proteins | sample OX1MG_FD_202533 | JGI IMG/M metagenome (GOLD analysis project Ga0307372, IMG submission 202533) | Soil microbial communities from Risofladan, Vaasa, Finland - OX-1 | ecosystem: Environmental > Terrestrial > Soil > Coastal area > Acid sulfate soil | place: Finland: Risofladan, Vaasa | collected...
TATCTGTGTTTTGCAAAAGAAACAGGCAGCCACATGGCGAAAACTGAACAACCCGTAGAGGCCGTACTTGAAACACCCGTCAAGCAATCAAAATCCGGCCTGCTTTATGTCTGCCTTGCCGTTTTCTTTTTCTCCACCAGCCCGATTTTCGTGCGCTGGTCCAGCCCATTCACCTCCATTGAAATCGCCTTCTGGCGACTGGCAATCGCTACCATCCTCGTCGCCGCAATGGGCTTACTCACCCACCAGCGACTGCTGCTGAAACGCCAGGAAGTGCCGCGCTTCCTATTTTACGGCCTGGTGACGGCCCTGCACTTCCTCACCTATATCAGCTCACTCAGCTTCACAACCATCGCCCACGCGCTCGCGCTGGCCTACACTTCTCCCATCTTCGCAACCCTGTTTTCAGCCATCTTCTTGCGCGAAACGCTGCCCAAACGCAAATACATCGGCATCGCTATAGCAATCATTGGTATCGCCATCATGGCTGGCTTTCAGCCGAACTACACCGCCTGCTCGCTCACAGGTACTGGCCACTGTATGATACTCGGCGACAGCATCGCGCTCATGTCTGGCCTCTGCTTCGCTATTTATTCGGTGGTAGGGCGCGGCGAGCGTGACCGCCATCCACTCTTTCGCTACACCACTAACATCTACGGCCTGGCCGCGCTCTGGCTCCTGCCCGTAACGTTGTTCTTCGCCTTCTCACATCCCTATCCACTCGGTGCTATAGGCGCAGTCGTCGCCCTGGGCATCTTCCCCCTGGGACTTGGGCACACCCTCTACAACGCCGCCGTGCGCCGCGTGCATGCCACCTATGCCAATCTGATCGCCACCCAGGAAGTGACTGGCGGCATCATCCTGGGCATTTTCCTGTTGGGCGAGATACCCTCAATCGCAACCATCATCGGGGTAATCGTGACGCTGGTAGGCATTGCAGGAGTGTTAATTTGAGCGACAATGTACTCCATAGAAATACATTACTCCTATAGAGTTCTAATTCAAGGCTTTTTATTGTATACTAACTACGGTAAAATCTAAGCGGAAATCTGTCAAAACTCCCCAAACAAGTAGAGCGCACTAACAATTTAACTCGTCAAGACCTGCCCGGCAGTAAAGGGGACAAAGGTATGCTAGAAGAATTGTATACAAGTGGCAACTACCTTAAAAAGAATCCAACATGGCATGTTGGCGAATCTCCCTGGAAAGCCAGAGAGATCATGCGTATGATAGCGCGTAATAAGCTCGAACCAGAGACAATCTGCGAAGTAGGCTGCGGAGCCGGAGAAATACTCAGGCTACTGCAACAGAACATGCATGAGAAATGCACCTTCTGGGGATATGAGATCTCTCCACAGGCCTACGAACTTTGCACAAGCCGGACAAACGATAAGCTCCACTTCAAACTCTGTGACTTTACACAGGAAAAAGAGGTCTTCTTTGATCTCATCTTAGTCATGGATGTGATCGAACACCTCGAAAATTATTTCAATTTCCTGCGGGAAATACAACCCAGAAGCACCTACAAGATATTTCAATTTCCCCTGGATCTCTCCGTACGCTCCATCCTGCGTAACCATGTCGTCAAATATCGCACCACCTATGGTCATATCCACTATTTCACCAAAGATATTGCCCTTCAGATGTTAAAAGACCTCGGGTACGAAGTGATTGACTACTTCTATACCTATGAAACTATTGAAGCTGAGCCGGTTCCATACGAAAAAAACTTCCTGATACGTGTGAAGAAGCGCTTAGGCAAAATCAAACGCGGCCTTCTCAAAAGCGGGGTCAAACTCTGCTTCGCGATGAATGAAGATTTAGCCGCGCGCATTTTTGGTAGATGGAGGTTTATGGTACTGGCAAAATAGAAAAGGCAATTACAAGCGGCGACCATCCACAATCCAGCCCTCATGCTTTTCGCAATCCGCCGATTGACAATCAGCAGGCACACGTGATAGGTTTTCTACGCGAGGGGGTGGAAGTAAAGTCGAGACCGTAAATATCCATGGAGTTGTTGTTATTCTAATACTACAACTGGGCCATTACGCGCTTGCTGATGGAGCGCAGGGTAGCATAGACGCCGGGGCCAGTGGAAGCGACAGCCTCGAAACTGGGGACCTGGCGGCGATTCAGGTAGCGTTCGAGCACTTGAACGGGCAGCGCCGAAGGCATGTCGCGTTTGTTCCACTGCATCACGAACGGGAAATTCGCCAGGTCTTTACCCAGGCGGCGCAGGTTCATTTCCAGTTCTGTAATGCTCTGTACATTCTCTTCAAACTTCTCAGCCTGTGAATCCACCACGAAGACAATGCCATCCGCGCCATTTAAGACTGCCAGGCGCGTGCGCTCATAAAGAATCTGTCCGGGAACCGTATACAGGTGGAAGCGCGTGCGAAAACCATAGACCGTACCCAGGTCAAGCGGCAAGAAATCAAAGAACAGCGTGCGTTCGGTTTCTGTGGCGATGCTGAGCATCTCTCCGCGCACCGACGGATTGATGCTCTTGTACACGTATTGCAGGTTAGTGGTCTTACCGCAATACCCAATACCGTAGTAAACGATCTTGCAGTGGATCTCATGAGTCGCTATATTTATGAGCGCCATGTGGCAGGTTCCCCTAATCGCGGAAAAGCAGATCGATGGTGTCTTCGACAGAGGAGCGGAATTGGATATTGAGCACCGAAGATTTCTGGCGCGTCGTATCGGCCCGCACTCGCTCCAGGGTGCGGCTCAATTCATCCGAAGCCTTCTTTGAAAGCACTTTAACCAGCCCGATATGGGTGAGCTTGTCGAAAACAATCACAAGCAGCCACTGATCTTCAATCATGGTCGTATAAATATTTTCATGCACGCCCTGTTGGAAGATGGTGCGGAAGTCCTTTTCGCCCAACAACTCGGCCACGTGGCGCGAAGAGGAAAACGCGCCAGCCAGCAACGCGCCCAGAGAAGTAGCATTGCGTTTCGTCCCGCTGCCCTGCGTCGTCACAACCTGGCCGCTCTTGTCAAGCAGCATGACAGAGGAGGCGCTGGTGTCATTCATAAGTTTTAATAAAACCCTGGAGATAAGAGCAAGCTCATGATCTGAGATAATAATGTTGGTTAATTGTTCCATGTACGCTTCGCCCTCAGTGTACTTACAAACCCGGTGAACATTTCGTTACGCTATACAATTTCGCTACTAGCTGATATCAAGCGCCTCAAGAATTTCGATGCGGCTGGTTTTCACCAGGTGCCGCACACGGCCAATGCTTGCTGCATTATCAAATAACGTGACCATCAGGGCAAAATCGCCCATCGGATCAACACTCACTAATCCATGCTCGTACTCATTCAATACCCCCACCACGTTCCCGCGCGCAATCTCCTGACCCAGCGCCTCCGCCGAGTTGAGACCAGAGGTCATCATGGCGCCCACCGCCTCCATATCTTCCTTGCCGTCACGGGTCAGCCCCTCAATCATCAAACCATCACGCCCCACCAGCACAGCCAGCCGCACTCCTGGTATCGACAAAAAGCGGCTCAACGTTTGCTTCAGATCAACCATACTTTCCTCCATGTACACCGGTTAACATCCAGAGCAAGTTCCATGGACTCACGCTATTCTACCCTGATGCCGCCGCCAGACGCAAATGAATGGGACATTCTGGCTAATCAATACAACGTTTGAGGAGAGTATCTGCGCGCAAATCAGACTTTCTTCCTGGTTTGCATTGCTGCATAACCTCTTCTGATCGCATAGAATCTTGTCAGTGAAACAACCGGAGAATGGCTTTTGGCTGGCAACATTATAGAGCAAATCCCAAAATAGAGAGATTTGGGACATTAGGCAATGTTGGAGCCAAGGCAATTCTTACGTTGACTTCGTTCCTGGCAGTAGGAGCCGGAGCTTTGATCACGACATATAATTCTTTAGGAATTGCATTCGTGAGCGGAGCTTTCCTGATCTCTGCTATTATAGGCATCTTCCTCTTTCTTGAGAAACTGTTCCTCCCTGAATTCATGTAGTTTGTAAGACATCTTCAAGAGGCATGCGAGTCAATCTCCCCTGCCTCTTTACAGGCTATTGGCTCCGTAATTCGGAGCTTCTTTGGTGATCATCACGTCGTGCGGGTGGCTTTCGCGCAGGCCAGCATTTGTTATACGCACGAAACGTGCCTTTTCCTGCATCTCGGCAATGGTAGCACAGCCCGCGTATCCCATCGACTGGCGCAGTCCGCCCACCAATTGATAGACCAGCGGCCCCAGCATACCCTTGTAGGGAACGCGTGCCTCAATACCCTCGGCAATCAAGCCAGTCTCTTCAATGATGTCATTTTGAAAGTAGCGGTCTTTGCTGTAGCTGCGCTGCTTCATGGCGGCAATCGAACCCATACCCCGGTAATCCTTGTAGCGTTCGCCGCGTGAGATGATCAGTTCGCCGGGACTCTCATCGACGCCTGCCAGCAAGCTGCCCAGCATGACGGTATCCGCGCCCGTCCCGATAGCTTTGGCGATATCGCCTGAGTACTGGATGCCGCCATCGGCTACGATCGGCACATCGTAGCGATGCGCGACGCGCACGCAATCGTGTATGGCCGTGATCTGCGGTACGCCAACTCCCGCGATGACACGCGTGGTACAGATCGCCCCCGCGCCGATACCCACCTTCACAGCGTCAACACCTGCCTGGATCAGCGCCTCGGTAGCATCGGCGGTCACAACATTGCCGGCCATCAACTGCACCCTCGCGCCAAATTTAGCTTTGATGTGCGCGACACTCTCAAGCACCATGCGCGAATGAGCGTGTGATGTATCAACAACCAGCAAATCCACACCCTCTTCGATCAGCGCGGTACAACGCGCGTCTACATCCGGGCCAACTCCTACCGCCGCGCCCACGCGCAAGCGCCCGAACTCATCCTTAGCTGCATTAGGATAGAGGATTTTCTTCTGGATATCCTTCATGGTGATCAGACCCTTGAGGATACCATGCTCATCCACTACCGGTAGTTTCTCGATTTTGTAGCGATGCAGACTGTCCGCCGCCTGTTCCAGTGTCGTCCCAACCGGAACCGTAATCAGACGCTCGCGGGTCATCAGATCGGCAACGGAGCACTCAAAATTCGTCTCGAAGCGAATATCGCGGTTCGTCAGTATCCCTACCAGCTTCCCGTGTTCAGTAATGGGAATGCCAGAGATATGAAAACGCTTCATGGCTGCCAGCGCCTCGCTCAAGAGCGCCGTCGGTTCAAGCGTGATAGGGTCGGTAATCATACCAGACTCGGAACGTTTGACCTTATCGACCTCCTCCGCCTGCGACTCGATGGACAGGTTGCGATGAATGACGCCCAGACCACCCTCACGCGCCAGAGCGATTGCTAACCGCCCCTCCGTGACGGTATCCATAGCCGCGCTAATAATGGGAATGTTGATAGTGATCGTGCGTGTGAGCCTGGTAGAGGTGGAAACTTCACGGGGTAACACCGACGAAGCGGCAGGAATAATCAAAACATCATCGAAGGTAAGACCTTCCAGGACAAATTTCTCCGCGAAAGCATCCCGCTCAGGCGTGATAAGAGCATCCTTATCGGAAATGTATGTAGATGACATGACGGCGACGCATCCTCCTTGCTTATAAAAACGTCCAGCGCACGATTCGACGTAAGCTGGACCTCCCACCGGGATTACACGACGAGAGCGCGCCCATCGCAGTTCAATATTGGTGGTGTGTAATTTCGATATTCTCCATACTGTAGCACGTGAGAACACGTTGCGTCAAATTGAAACACATCTCGAAATCTTTACTGACGTCCTCGTCCCTCACCGGTCGCCCTGCGTGGTATCTGTCAGTAACAATGTGTCATAATATCAACAAGGACAGACATAAGGCTCCTCGCTACTCAATCCGGCCCCTTGTCCCCAACACAATGAGAGAAAGGCAAGCATAACAGAATGTCTACCAACCGGAGTGGAATAGTAGCCCTGGTGGGCGCGGGAGAATATCTCCCCAAAATGAACCAGGTCGATCAATACTTGCTCGAACAACTCGATGAGAGGCCGCGCGTGGTTGTCTTACCAACGGCCTCCGCGCCCGATGGCGCGGGCGTTCCCGAACGCTGGAACACCATGGGGGTCGAACACTTCACCAGCCTCGGCGCAACCGTCGAGCCACTCATGCTGCTCACCCGCGAGGACGCCAACAAACCGGAGATCGTGGAAGAGCTTGCCGCAGCTAACTTCATCTACTTTTCCGGTGGCAAACCATCCTATCTGCTTCAAACGCTCGCCGGAACGAAGGCATGGCAAAGCATCCGCCATGTGTACGAGCGCGGAGGCATTGTGGCAGGCTGCTCCGCCGGAGCTATGGTCATGGGCGCGGTCCTCTTCGACTTTCCACAGGTCTGGCGCACCATACCCGCGCTTGGACTTGTGCCTGGCATCGCGGTCATTCCCCACTTTGACGAGATACCCAGGCCGCTCACATCAACCATAGCCAGCATCGAACGCCACAAGATCACCATTGTTGGCGTCGATGGCGCGACCGCCCTGGTGGTATCCGACGGGCACTGGACGGTGAAAGGGACAGGCGGCGTAACCGTCATTACAGAGAAGCAGAAACATCGTTATCTGGCGGGAGACGAAGTTCCACCCGTCGAAGTTCCACCCGTCGAAGTCTAACACATCATCTTACAAGGAGCGCTATCACACACCATGGAAAACGAAACGCACGCACGCACACCAGGTCGCTATGGTATTGAAGAGGTCGAGACAAGCAAACTGGAAGCCTGGCCTAATTCCAATCCCGAACGCGATTACATCACCCATTTTGAGATACCAGAGTTCACCTGTCTATGTCCGCGCTCAGGTTTCCCCGATTTTGCCACTATTATCATCGATTATGTGCCAGAACAATCAGTCGTCGAACTGAAAAGCTTGAAGCTCTACATCAACCAGTATCGCAACCGCCAGATCAGCCACGAGGCAGCCACCAACCTCATTCTCGACGAATTAGTGGTGTTGCTCGCGCCGCGCTGGATGCGCGTTGTGGCCGATTTCACCATGCGCGGCAACATCAAAACCATCATTTTTGCCGAACACAGCGCACCTGACTACCAGGGACCGCGCCCGGAGTTCAGACGCTATCTTGCGGGGTGAAAACGCTTGCGTCCCTCTTCGGTTATCATAAAGGTGCATATCTGGTAACTCTCGCCCAAGCGTCGGAAAGACTGTGATAAACTATAATGATCCTGAGCTTTCGATAAAAAACATGCAAAAGGAAGGTGTCATGACAGAGTTTGACATGCAACAGTTCGCGCGGCTCGGTGTCGCGACGGTCTACGAGGCGGCTGGAAAACAAGGGCTGATCGATGTCCCCTTGATACAAATCGTGCCGGGCAGTCGCGTGGCAGGACGCGCGCGCACTGTGCGCTGCGGGCAGGGCGATAACTTGATGGTTCACGCCGCACTGGCCCAGGTGCAGCCAGGTGAGGTGCTCGTGCTGACCATGCCGGAACCCGACGCCTACGCGCTGGTCGGTGAATTGCTCGCGACGCAGGCGCAGGCGCATGGCGCGGCAGCCCTGCTGGTCGACGCGGCGGTGCGCGATGTAGAAGAACTGCGCGCCCTGGGGTTGCCGACCTGGTCGCGCTGGATACGCGCGCGTGGTGCTTCTAAGTCGGCGGTCGGCACGATCAACGAGCCTGTAGCGGTCGGTGGGACAATCATTGCTCCGGGCGATATTATTGTACTGGACGCCGATGGTGCGGTCGCCGTCGAAGCCGCGAGCGCAGCCGGTGTGCTCGATGCCGCGCTTGCTCGTGAAACGCGCGAAGCATCATTGAGAAAGCAATTGTTGGAGGGGGCTTTCACCTACGACCTGCATGGCCTGCGAGCGGCGATTGAGAAATAGAAGGAAGAGACATAACCCATGATTACAAGAATCGGACATATCGCCTTTCGCGTTGCCAATCTTGAAAAATCACGCGACTTCAATTGCACCAAACTCGGTTTTCGCGAAATCTAAGGATTATCCATGCAAATAAGCGTCCCGGTCCTGATTGTTACCGACCTCGTTGGTGTGGGCAAGACAACACCAACGCTCCTTCAAGTATATTGCGCCTAACAGATGCGGGGCAAGGGGTCGCCAACCAGCATATCCAGCACGCGCATTCCACCTATGTCTGTGCGCAAGAACACCATGCCTGCGGGTTCGGCCTGGACAGTGCCGATAATCGCGGCTTCGCGACCGGCGGGATGGCTGCGCATTGCTTCCAGGGCCTTTCCTGCCTGCTCTGGCGCAACGATTGCCAGGAGCTTGCCCTCGTTGGCAATGGTCAGAGGGTCAAGTCCCAGAATTTCGCAGGCTCCTCGCACTCCGGCATGTAGAGGAATAGCGTGCTCATCAAGCCCGACTGAAACCTCTGAGCCTAACGCCATTTCATTTAATGAAGTCGCTACACCGCCGCGCGTCGGGTCCTTCAGGCAATGCACTCCATCGCCTGCCGCTTCCAGCAGCGCGGCGACCAGTGTATGGAGAGGCGTGGTATCACTCTGAACATCGGTTTCGATTTCGAGCGCTTCGCGAGCGAGCATAATGGCGATGCCGTGATCGCCGACTGCTCCGCTCAAGAGCACTTTGTCGCCAGGCTGTAGTCGGGTCTGCCCCAGCGGCCAGGTGGCGCGCACAACGCCCACACCGGCGGTGTTGATGAACACCCCATCGGCTTTGCCGCGCTGCACAACCTTGGTGTCTCCTGTCACGATAGCGACACCGGCATCCGCCGCTGCCTTCGCCATCGACGCGATGATCTTGCGCAGGTCGGCGATAGGAAAGCCCTCCTCCAGGATAAGACCTACCGAGAGGTATAGGGGTTCGGCTCCCGCCATTGCCAGGTCATTGATTGTCCCATGCACGGCCAGTTTCCCGATATCCCCGCCTGGAAAGAATAGCGGACTGACCACGTAGGTATCGGTCGTAAAGGCCATACGCTGGCCCGTTCCGTTGACGGTAAAGATTGCTGCATCGTCCATAGGATCAAGCAGTGGATTAGAGAAAGCAGGGGCAATCACGCCCTCGATCAGGTTATGAGTAGATTTGCCACCGCTCCCATGACTGAGGGTGATCTTTTCGTCACGCAAGTAGAACTTATGACGACGAGCCTGCTTGGTGCGCTCGATCTTCTTCAAAATGTCATCAATGCGCTCGGCATCGCCAGGTATTGACGTAGTCATAAAAACCTCCCGACAGCGTTGTAGTTAGGGAACGTTCGTCACGGGTAGCACATTGAGACGGCTGCGCTCGGATGCCATAGAGAAGCGTCCGTAGTTGAAGTACGCGGCGCAGGCTCCCTCCGGCGAAACCATACAGGTACCGATGGGCGTCTCAGGCGTGCAGGCCGTCCCGAAGACTTTGCACTCCCAGGGCTTGATGACTCCCTTGAGCACCTCACCGCACTGGCAGGCTTTGGGGTCTGCCACCCGCAAACCGGGTACTTCGTAGCGCAACTCGGCATCCCAATCGGCAAACTCTGAGCGCAGCTTCAACGCGCTGTGCGTGATGAAGCCCAGGCCGCGCCACTCGAAGAATGGCCGCAGTTCCATGGTGGCAGCCATCGCCTGCAGCGCTTTCACATTGCCCTCCGGTCGTACCACGCGCGAGTACTGATTTTCAACCTCCGCGCGGCCCTCGTCTAGCTGCTTCGCGATCATGTAGATGGACTGGATGATATCGAGCGGCTCGAAGCCCGCGATCACGACGGGCTTGTGATGGTCGCGCGCCACAAAATTATAGGGACGCATACCAATCACCATGCTCACATGGCCCGCGCCAATAAAAGCATCCAGGCGCAGGTCTGGCGAGTCGAGAATGGCCTTCATGGCGGGGATAATCGTCACATGATTGCAGAAGACCGAGAAATTCTTGACCCCTTCGGCCTTCGCGCGCAGCAGCGTGACGGCGGTCGAGGGAGCGGTTGTCTCAAAACCAATGGCGAAGAAGACCACCTGGCGGTCTGGATGCTGGCGCGCAAGCTTTAAGGCATCGAGCGGCGAATAGACGAAACGCACATCGGCCCCGTCGGCTTTTGCATCCAGCAGGCTGCCATGTGAACCTGGCACGCGCATCATATCGCCAAAGGTGGTGAAGATCACTCCTTCCACGCGAGCGATTGCGATGGCATCATCGATGCGGCCCATGGGCAACACGCAGACAGGACAGCCCGGCCCATGCACCAGGTCGATATTGGGCGGCAGCACATCTTCAATACCGTGTTTATAAATGGTATGCGTATGCCCACCACAGACTTCCATCATCTTGAGCGGCCTGGAACCTGTTAGTTTCGCGATTTCGCCAGAAATGCGCTTTGCCAGTTCAGGATCGCGGTACTCGTCAACATATTTCATGTTCATGTGGGTTCTCCTTCTTCGTTCCTTGCGGACTGCTGAGTGCGCAGCACTAGACGCGCAGCGTCGTTGCAGTTCGGCTAAGACGTTGGCCTCATCAATGTTTGGATTACTTCGAGAAGCGCGTGATAGACTGTCGCGTGCGCCTCCTGGATACGCGGGATATGATCACTTGGGGAGGTGATGCAAAAGTCCACCGCGGCTGAGCGCGCCATTTTTCCACCATCGTAGCCGGCCAACCCCACTGTCAGCAAACCCTGCTTCTTTGCCTGCTCAAGCGCTACCTGGATGTTCGTCGAATTGCCGCTCGTTGAAATACCCAGGGCGATATCACCCCGTCGTCCGAACGCAATCACCTGGCGCGCATAGATATTGTCGAAGCCAACATCGTTGCCTACCGCCGTCACCACGGCAATGTCGTTGGTAAGCGCAATCGCAGGAAGAGGCGCCCAGTCGGCAAAAGGCGGAGTGAGCAATTCAGCCACTATGTCCTGCGCGTCTGTCGTACTTCCCCCGTTGCCGAATGCCAGCAAAGTAGCCCCATCCGCGAAGGCACGCGCCATCGCCCGGCCAGCAACAATGATTTGCTCACCGGAATATTCTAGTGTTAAACGGCGCAGCGCTATCACCTCACGACACTTTTCAAGGGTCGAGTGGCGTACCTGCGCCAGCACATCCTCAATACTGGACTTACCGCCCTCAAAGAGATAGGGATAAAAGAGCCGGTCGTATTCAGACCCTTCCGTATCAGACATCGCTTGCCTCATCTAAACGAGAAATTGCCACTCCACCATGCACAAGCAACATATCACCCAGAACGACATCATCCACAAGACTAATATCAACCTCCTCCGTTGCATCATTGATCATCACGAATGCTACTCCTGACTGTTCATCGACGCGCAGCACGCGCGCCTGCAACACCTCGTCGGAACATGTGATACAGTGTCCCTCTGCATCAAGTTCACAACTGGCATAACTGGCGATGCTCGATTCGTGACTCAGAACCTCTATCGATGTCAGATTGAAAGATACGCGCTGCTCATTGTTCATGTGAATAGACCCTCGTGTTCAAAAAATATATGCACCAACTCCCATAAAATATGGTATAGCGTCTCATGCGTCTCCTGAATTACCAGCGGGTCGTTGGTGTGAACGATGAAACAGAAATCGAGATCGATCATCTTCATAAGCCCGCCCGTACCACCTGCCAGACCCAGCGTCAGAAGGCCCATACGCTTTGCTGTTTCCAGTGCTGCTACAACGTTTGCGCTGTATCCGTCCAATGAGAAGCCCATCGCGATATCCTGTGACCGGGCAAGCACTTTGACCTGACGCACAAAGGGCGTATCGGCATCGCCTTCGTTTTGACTGCTGAGCGTGGCGCTGTCATTGGTCAATGCAAGAGCTGGCAGAGCGCGCTTGCCGACGATCACAGGGTGTACGAACTCGACGGCAACATGCTGGGCGTCGGTTGCCGAAGCTCCATTGCCGAAAGCAAGCAGTCGCCCTCCCTGGTGGAAGCGACGCGCCATGCTCCAGCAGGCCTGAGCAATCTGTTCCGCCTCTACCATGAAAAACGTCTCAGGGACGCTCATGCTTTGCTTGAAGCGCGCAGTCACCAGCGCTTTCAGTTCCGGCAAACCCATCTCAGCAGTCATCGAACTTCCTCATTCTATCTGGCTGGAGTGCAGCATTTCGAGTTCATCGGCATAGGCCTGACCCATCATTTGCAGCGCACTCATGGTCTCCCGCGCCTCATTCTCGTCGATCTTGCTCATGGCGAAGCCGACATGGATCAACACCCAGTCGCCAGGCCCGATGCCCTCTGGACGCACCAGAGCTACGCTCACGTTACGCTTCACACCAGAGACATCCACTTTGGCGATGGAATTTGCATCATCCACGATATCTATGATCTGACCTGGAATACCAAGACACATATGAACCTCCTTTGAGTGGGCGCGATCAATCGCGTCCCTCCATTCTTTGTATTTGCGCGGCTGCCACTGCAAGCTGCCCAAGGCTTAGACCGCCATCATTGGGTGGCACGCGCCGGTTGATGTGTACCTGAAAACCCATTTCCTCCAATCGCGCTATCAGCGTTTCGAGCAAGAGGCGATTCTGAAAGACACCGCCGCTCAAAGCGACACTATTCAATCCCGTCATTTCACGCGCATCACCAGCAGCAGCAGCCAGCAACCAGGCAATGGTGCAGTGGAAGCGGCTGGCAATATGCGCGGGTGTCAAACCTTGTTGTAAATCGCTCACGATGGCGCGTATCATTGGAGCTACGTCCAGAGTGGCGGCAGCAGGCGACCAGGGCGTGAGCATCGTCACCTTTGCGGCCTCCCCGCCCTGGCCTCCCGCTTCCTGCTTCTGTATAGTGAATGGGTAGGGTTGCGCCCCGTCGTTGGCGAACGCGATCAATCGCGTCCCGACAGCCAGCATTTCTAGCTCGATGGCTGCCTGACCTTCATAGAGTGCCGTATCTCGCACACCAAGCAGCGCGGCGACGGCATCAAACAATCTTCCCAGGCTAGAAGTTGGCGGGCAATTGACGCCTCGGGCGATCATCTGCGAGAGCGTGTGCCACTTTGAGCGGTCTAGTCCGCGCACGAATGGAATATCCAGATCCAGAAAAGCATCGCCGTAGGCCTGGGCAAGATAGGTTGCAGCCATGCGCCAGGGTTGACGCACCGCCTGTTCACCTCCAGGCAACGGCACGTAGGTCAAATGCGCCAGCCGCTCAA
>Ga0307372_10009773_pt1 | contig 13133 bp, 15 predicted proteins | sample OX1MG_FD_202533 | JGI IMG/M metagenome (GOLD analysis project Ga0307372, IMG submission 202533) | Soil microbial communities from Risofladan, Vaasa, Finland - OX-1 | ecosystem: Environmental > Terrestrial > Soil > Coastal area > Acid sulfate soil | place: Finland: Risofladan, Vaasa | collected...
CCACCGACCCAGCCGAAGCTGGTTTACTCGGCGGAGTCGATCCGATGCCGCCGCTGGCCCAGTCGGGAACGGGGGACCACTGATGCAACGCAAAGAGTCTCGGGCGAATATTCGTCTGGGTCTACTCCTGACCGCGATCGGGATCCTCATGCTGGGACTCGCTTTCGTCTGGGCTCTCATCTATCTGGCAGCTGCTCATGCCAAGTGAGCAGCTCCCAGCTGAGGCACCGGAGAGCCGCCCAGAGGAGCACTCCCAGCATCTTCCCGCGCCCAGTTTCTGGCCCATCCTGCTGGCGATCGGGATCGCCACCTCCCTGATCGGAGTGATCACCAAGGTGGAGGTGGCGATCGTCGGAGTGATCATCCTGGTGGTGTCGCTGGGTGGATGGGTCCGCGAGGCACGGCACGAGTACCGCTCCTTACGGTAGCCACCGGTCGGACTCGCGCCTTCTTCGCGGTGAGGCCGGATGCCGGTGACCCTCCCGCTGGTCGCCTTCTCCGCCGCCTCCGGCGGGATCGGCCTGGGAATTGTGATCTTGGCGGTGGGGTTGCTGATGGCCGGCGGAGCCGCCATCAGCTTGCGCAGCATCTGGGCGCGGGCCCGGATCGAGCAACCACTGGCCCGCCAGGGACCGCTCAAGGACCGCGCTCGTCCGCTGCGCTCCCCGGGGGTCGGCGAGCTCAAAGGTTGGTTCCGCGTCCTGGTCAGCTTCGACTTCGGGTGCCTCGCCCTGGTGTCGCTGCTGCTGATCTTCGCTGGGCTGGTGGTGATCTTCCGGTCGATTTAGTTCAATCTGGGGCGGCTGAATTCTGCGGACTGGACCTGACCTATCGCGGTCGTAATCGAGGACTGCCGAGATCAGCGGCAGCGCTCAGCAAGTGAACTGTCACGGGTCCCGAGGGCGGGAGATGAAGCTACCCGGCGCGTTGCCCAGAGTTGACCGGGCCGAGCGCCCGGACCCGGTCGAGCGACGAAGTGGGCCAAGGCTATCGAGGGGATGGCCGTCCACCGCCCGTGCGCGCGCCGTTGTCGCGGCCCGAGCCAGCCGAGGGGTCAGGAGAGCAGGCGCGCAATCGCACCGGCGAGCAGCGATCGGATGGCGTTTGGCGCCGGGCCGGATGATTGGCGCCTGCTCGCGCCAGGATTGAACGCCGGCCGAACCGGGACGACGGCCGGACACGTTTTGGATGGAGCTCTGGTGCCGAAGGGGAGACGATCGAGTCAGCCAGGGCCGGAGTGCTGATCTCGTGGCGGATGAACTTCCCGAACTGATGGTCGACGATGCCATCGCCTGGAGAGGTTGGCTGGACCAGCACCATGCCGATTCGACTGGCGTATGGCTGGTGCTGGCCAAGAAGGGGAACACCACTCCGACCACCCTCAGCTACGCGCAAGCGCTCGATGAGGCTCTCTGCCAGGGTTGGATCGACGGTCAGGTTCAGCGCCGGGATGAGTTCACCTATCGACACCGGTTCACCCCGCGACGCAACCGCAGCCGCTGGTCCCCGAGCAACATCGGGAACGTCAGCCGGCTGACCGAGGAGGGGCGGATGCAGCCGTCGGGACTGGCCACGGTAGCGCGGGCTCGCGCCGATGGGAGCTGGGAAGGAGCGGCCATTTCCGGGTCGGCCCGGGAGGTTCGGGTCGGCCTTGCGGCAGCGCTGGCTCTCGCCCCCCGAGCGCAGTCCACGTTCGAGCTCCTGACGACCCAAGACCGGGACGCACTGGTGAGTGAAATCGCCCAGTCTCGGCGAGCGGAGATGCGCGCTCGCCGAATTCAGGACCTGGTCATTAGGCTGGCGCGGGGCGAGACGAGCTTTCCCCGGAAGCCCGGACGGCCGGGCTGAAACCCTCGACCCGGCGCGGGTGGGGCAGGGCCAAAACCGATGCCGCCCCAAACTCCCAGAGAGTCGGCTGGGGCCGGGCATCGGCCGCTACCATAGTTCCCGGTGAAGCTGGCGATCTTGGTCCAACGCCGGTTCGAGGTGCTGGTGGGCGCCTGCTTTGGAAGTTTCGCCTTCGTGGGGTTGGTGTGGGCCCTGATGGTGGTGCTCAAGGCCATCAACCCAGTCACCTTTCATTTCAACTTGCTGATGGATATCCTGCCCTGGTTTACCCCGGTGCTGCTCACCCTAGCCCTCCTCGGCCCCCTCTACTGGAAGGTCGCTCGCCTACTGGCGCCGCCCGGCGGTGGGTTGCAACGGTTGGCTGAGGCCCGGTACCAACTGGTGGTGGGAGCGTTCTTCTACCTGCTCGCCTACACCCTGGTGATCTGGCTCGGCATGACCGTACTTCGCATCTGGGACGTCTATGACTTTCACTTCAACCCGCTGGTGGACTGGCTGCCGGCGATAGTTCCCCCCTGGATGGGCTGGTTCATCGGCGCCCCCTTGCTCTGGAAGGCACTCCGAGCGGTCGATGTTCGTACCCCGGGCTATCGGTGGCGCGGGCCCGACCGGTCAGCGGTGGCGGCATTGGCGGTCTTCGCCGGCGCTCTACTTACCGGCGGGGGACTGCTGCTCAACGAGGGGGTCTACGGAGTGACTCAGCAGCTTTCGTCGACGGTGGCCAACAACATGATTGCGCTCGGGGTCATCGTCCTCGCCGGCGGTGGTATCGCCGCCGCAGCGCTGCTGCTCTTCCTCTGGCGGGGCTGGCGTCGAGTGACCGTCCTGCCGGAGCAGAGCAACCCCCTGGATCGATTTCGAGCTGCCCGCGGGCGGATGCTGGCGCATGGATTCGTCCTCAGCTGTCTCGTCTTCGGCGGGGCCGCCCTGCTCATGGCTGCCTTTCAGGCCATGGATCCCTATGACTTCCACTTCTACTTGGCCCTGGACATGTGGAGCATCGGGGTCCCGCTTTTCTTGGGCTGGTTCATCGTGTCGGCGGCCAGCGGGGCGATTCCCGCTTGGCTGGCGCGACGGGATCCTGCCCATTTCAGCCCTGGAGCGGGCACCAATCTGGGGCCGACCGGGCCGGCCACTGCCGAGCACGGTTGGGGGTACTCGGAACGCGACCTGTCGCGGACCGGCTCCCGGGCCTGATCGCCCACCTCGGACGCTGCGCGTCGACACCCGGTTCTTGCAGATCGAGCTGCCGGCGGGGGCTGACTGGCGCCGCACTGACAACGAGAAGTGGTCGCCACCGGCCCATCTCCAATTGCCAAACCGCTGCCATCACCAACTCCGGCTCGCCGCCGGATCATTGTTCAGGCGGCTGCCCGGCGAGCGATTTCCTGGGAGTGGTATCGGTGGCGAGCGGCAAATGGACCGATCCGAGGAGCGGCAGTCGGCCTCACTGGAAGGCTCGTAAGAGTTCGTCTCACCGTTACTCGCCCGCTCGAGATGCCCTTCCCGTCGCGCCTGGTCGGCAGGGCCGGCTGAGGCGATTGGCTATCCCGCTGAGGGGAGCGCCTCCAGCCTAGCCATCACGAGGGGATCGATAGCTTCGCGGGAGGCGAACCGCTCCTCCAGGTTCTCTTCGGACACCCAGGCCTGGAAGGCCAACCAGAGCTGCTCGGTGCTGCTGTCGGGGGTGAGTCGGCCGGCCCGCTCCAGCGCAGATCGAATTCGGGCGTACAGCGCGTCGTCGACCGGCAGCAGCGCCTCCGCGGAAGCCTTCTCGAAGTAGAGCCGCCACAGGTCCAGCAGCCGGGAGAGCTCCGGGATGGGCTGCTGGTGGTCCTCGACGCGGAGGTCCACCATTTGGTCGTCGAAGCCGCCGTACCCGGCGTGGCGGCGCACCACCAGGAGCGCCGCCGATTGCCGACCGCGCCGGTCGCCGCCGGCCTGGTCGCCGGCGGCCAGAGCAGCCATCAGCCGGTCAACCAGCTCGCCGGTCGAGCTCTCGAAAACGGCGAGCAGGGAATCAACCACCTCGGGTCCGGTCAGGATGTTGCCCTGACAGGCGCAACCCTTGCCGGTTCGTCCACCGGCCCACTCGAAGCACCCCGAGCCGGTGTAAGTAGCGGCGCCCCCGTGACGGTCCACCACCCCCAATTGCCGGTGTTCGCGACCATCGTCATCGCCGGTCAATACCTCCACCACCTCGCTGGCGGGGCGGCCCGCCTCCAGCAGCTCCAATCCCCGCTTCTTGTAGCTGGTGTTGGCGAAGGCCTGGGTGGCGAGGGCCCCTACTTCGGCCCGGGCCGCCGGTACCGCACTGCCGACAGCGAGGAACTTGGAGGCGACGGCCACGCCCCAGTCGACTCCGTCGGTCGCGACGATCGAGAAGGTCGCGATGGGACGGGTCCGAGGCAGCGCTAAGCTCACGGCTGGCAGGATAACGCCTTGAAATGGCATCGAACCAGTCGACTACACCCGACCTTCCCACGCCCAGCCTGCCTTCGCTCGAACTGTTCGAGTACGTGCCCGAGCGGGCCCTCGTGGTGGTGGCCCACCCCGACGACAGTGACTTCCTGGCGGCTGCGGTGCTTTCTGCCTGGTCGCGCCGGGGATGTCGGGGGGCCATCTGCATGGTGACCGACGGAGATGCCGGCAGCGACGACGCCACGATCCCCGTGGGCGAGCTGAGCCGGATCCGCCTGGAGGAGCAGAGGTCGGCGGCCCAGCACCTGGGAGTCTCGTCAGTTCACTGTCTGGGCTATCCGGACGGCATGCTCCAGAACACCCTGGCCGTTAGGCGGGACCTGGTTCGACTGATCCGCCAGCTGCGACCCGAGGCGGTCATCACCATGGATCCCAGCAACCGCTGGTTCGGGCGTGGTTACATCAACCACCCCGATCACCGGGCGGCCGGGGACGCCGCTCTGGACGCGATCTTTCCCAGCGCTCGGGACTCAAGAGCCTTCCCGGAGCTGCTCCGCGATGAGGGATTGCAGCCCCATAAGGTGCGGTTCGTCTTCGTGGGGGCATCCTCGGACCCCGACATCGCCATCCCGCTCCAGCGGATCGATCTGGACAACAAGATGGCCGCCCTGGGAGAGCACCGCAGCCAGTTCGACGCCAGCGACATGCGCGAGGGCATGGAACGGGGCGCGCGCGAGGTCGGTCGGCGGTGTGGAGTGGAGTTCGCCGAGAGCTACCGCTTCTTTGATCTGGTGCCCAACCCTTCGCAGCGCGCCTATCGCCAGGAGCTGCAAGATGGTGCCGCCGCGCGGCAGGCGGAACTGCTGCCGCCACCTCCGGAGCCGGCCACCGACTGGGGCTGACCGGTCAGCCCGGGGGCTTGGCTCGCTTCGCTCCCGACGCGGTTGTCGACCTCCGGCGGGCCGGTCGGCGCTTGGGAGTTGCCGGCTTGGGAGCGCGGTCACCCTCGGGGCGGGCCGTGGCCCGGGCCACCTCGGCGCTGACCTCGCTCAGCAGACTGGCGGAGCGGTTGACCACCACCGCCAGCAACTGTGCCGCGTCGCCGAGAGGACCTTGACGACGCGCCTGACCTCGGAGCCAGCCACCTAACACGGAGACCGCGACCGGCCACGCGGGGATCACCGAGCCTCCAGGAATCCCCCTTCGATGGCGAGCCACGCGCTCCCTCAGCGCCACCGGTTGCTGTCCCTCGAGCTGGCCGACCGCCGGTGGTGCATCACCGTGGCGGCAAGCAGTCCGACCACGATCAGGGCGGCAGCGACATCTCCGACCATGGCGTACCCGAAGGAGAACGCCACCACCGCCCCCGCGACGGTCAGGATCACCGCCGGAGTGCTCAGGCGAATGCCAAGGCGGTGCAGCCGAAGCCGCCAACTTTGGCGATGCCGAGCCGCCCGACCTTCGGTCGGGAGCCGATCATCGGAGAGGGAGCCCCACCAGTCCGGCGGGATCGACGCCCCCGAGTCTGGGGACTGCTGATCAGGCCGTCGGCGCGGGTCCGAGCCGTGAGGCATTTACGAGACCTCGAGACCTGGTGACGCTTGGGGAGGTCGCCGAGAGGGCGACCTAGATGGGCCTAGGATAGCACCCGTTGGCTGCAGCTTCCCGTCAGAATGCCGTTCCTCAGCCCGCCCATTTGGGGACCGAGCAGAAGCTCGGACTCGCCGGGTTGCACCGGCAAATCCTGGACTGCCGCCGCTGCGTGGTAGCCGGGCTGCTGGAGCGAGCGGCGCCCGTGCTGGCCACGGCGAGGCGGTCCGAGATCGTGCTCGTCGGACAGGCCCCGGGGCGAGTGGAGGAGGGGGTCGGACTTCCGTTCAGCGGTCGGGCCGGCCGGATCCTCTTCCGCTGGCTGGCGGAGGCCGGACTCGGTGACGAGGAATCAGCCCGCCGCCGGATCTATGTGACCTCCCTGACCAAGTGCTTTCCCGGCCCCGCCCGCTCCGGGTCCGGAGATCGGCGCCCCAGTCCCGCCGAGATCGAGCTGTGTGGGGGACACCTGCGCAGCCAGCTCGCGCTCCAGCGACCCTGGTTGATCCTGGTCGTGGGGCAGATGGCGTTGGAGCGCTTCCTCGGCCCGCTGCCAATGCACCTGGCCGTGGGCCGGGTCTTCCGCTCCGATTCGGTCGAGCGGCGGATCCCGGCAGAGCAGCCAGCGTCTCCCAGCAATGCGCTCGTTTTACCCTTGCCCCACCCTTCCGGAGCCAGTCGATGGCTCAATGTGGCAGAGCACCGTTCCCTCTTGCGATCAGCGCTGGAGACGCTCAGGGAGCTCACGGAAGCTCCTCCCCCTGGTTGAGATCCGGCTGGGCGCGGCGGCTATACTCGGTTCCTGATCGTGGGTGGGGTTGACGATTTGGATGTAGACGGTGCGCCGCGCATGCCCACTCCCGGGGGGGAGGCCATGCCCACCCGGGGTCGGTCGATCCCCGAAGGGGAGGTTCCCACCGAGGTGGTGACCGGGGCCCCGCGCTCCGCCGACGACATACTCGAGCTGATCTTCACCCCGACTCCCCGGGCCAGCCCCGCCGAGCAGGCGGAGCGGACGTTGCGTCGGCCCAAGGCCTTGGTGTATGTGGCGATGAGCAACCGGACCTTCTTCTGGCGCCAGCAGCTCACCAAGTTCGTTCTCGACGAGGGGCGGGTGCCGATCACGCCGTTCATGATGTTCGACTACTACCTCCTCCACACCGTGCCCAAGGAGCTGGTCCGCGAGGCGATGAACAACCTGATCGCTCGCTGCGAGGAGATGTGGGTGTTCGGTTCCCTGTCGCTGGGGCTCAAGGTTCAGGTGGGGATCGCCAAGCGAATGCGCAAGCCGGTGCGCTACTTCGACATCAGCGATCTTCCCTACCGGGTGGTCGGTGTCCCCGAGTCGATGGTGGCCGAGGAGCGCTGAAGGCCGCCCCAGCAGGGCACTCCCTTCTCTGTGAGGAGGTCCGGCGAGCGAGCTACCCGGGCCAGGCTCGAGTACGGAATCGGGTCTGGCGCGGCAGCGGAATCCGGCCCGGGCTATCGCTTCGCCAGCGATCCCTTCCGGCCGTGCTGCTACCGCGGTGGGTTCGCCGCCGGCGGTTTGAACACCGTCGGCTGCCCCGCTTGGGTTGGCGAAGAGCTCCGGGCCCTGGTCTCGCGGAAGGGCGTCGGGCGCTTCCTCGGGGGTGTCCGGGGGCGGCAAATGGCCGCTCCCGGGAGCCACGCGTTGTAACTCAAACGAACCCGAAACTGGGTGATCCAGGCGCCAGGAGCCGTGCTTTTTCAGGTCCCGGAGGCATTGATCACCGAGGCCCGAGACGGCCCTTCTCCTCAGTTCGCCGGTACCCTTCCGTACCGACACTCGGGGCGCCCCCTGCAACGATCCGCTCCAGCCCAGCTCCGGCGGCGGTCCGAGGAATGGAGTGTCGAGCGCGTCCTCGAGCCCATCCCACCGTTCTCCCGGAGCCACGGCGGTGATCTGCCTACCATGGCGTATCCGCTTCTGAGCTCGGCCGGCTCGAAATGGTGGCTGCCGAGACATTGCTCGACCGACGTTCCCTGACCCAGAGGAGCCGATGTCATGAATCAACCCGCGCCTTACCTGCACTGGGCGTTCATTAGCATTTCCCTGCCCAACCTGGGCTTGATCCTCGCCATGCTGGGTCTGTTCGCTCTGGCCTTGGTTCTTCCGTTCCCAGGTCGAGCCCGACGACGGCAGGCGTATCTGCACCGGGACGATGACGACCAGCGCTGAATCGGGACCGACTCCGGACCGGGAGCCGGCGAACCACAGCCAGCCCAATCCGAGCCGTAGCTGGACACTCCGTCTCCGCAACTATGTCTTGCGCGAGCTTCCTCCCGAGCATCTGCTCCCGGAGAGCGAACCTGCCTATTTGGGCTCATGGGTATACGTCTTCGGCGTGGTGACCATCGCGGCGCTGATCCTGGTCATCGGCAGCGGCGTCGTCCTGGCTTTCTTCGGGCCGCAATGGTGGCAGGTTTCGCCCCAGGGGCACTTCGTCAACAGCGTGCATTTCTGGAGCGTCCAGATGTTCTTTATCTTCATGGTGCTGCACCTCTGGGGCCAGTTCTTCGCCGCCAGTTGGCGGGACGGGCGTGCGGCGACCTGGATGATCGGGGTGGTGGTGTTCTTGGTCAGCGTGGTGACGGCTTTCACCGGTTACCTGTCGCAGCAGAACTTTGATTCGCAGTGGATCGCGCTCAACGCCAAGGACGCGGTCAATTCCACTGGAGCAGGGGCTTTTTTCGACGTGCTCAACTTCGGCCAGATGTATGGACTGCACATTCTGCTCTTTCCCCTGCTGCTGACCATGCTGGTGGTGCTCCACATCGTCTGGGTGAGGCGACGCGGAGTGGTCAAGCCAATCGAGCTCCGGCACCCCTCATGAGCCGTCCCCGGCGCCGCTGGGATCAGGCGTCCTATTACCGGGGCGTCCCCACGGCCCCTTACGATCTGGTCAAGGAGGTAGCGATCGCTACCGTGGTGATCCTGGTCGTGGTGCTCGGCCTGGCCGCGTTGTTGTCTTCTCCGGACGTGCCCTCATTGACGATCAAAGGTTGGTCGCAAAAGGAGCCGATCGACTTCCTGGCCACCGCCACTGGGGAGTTACAGGGAACCACTCTCAGCAGCTCCTACGGGCCGCCCTACCACGCCGGCACCGGTTCGGTCCAGACTCTGGGACCATTCGCGCCCCAGCTCTGGGCCGGCGTCCACCTGCCGCTGACTTCGGCCCAGGCTGACGTGTTGGGGCCCCTCGCAGTTGCCAGCGTCGGTGACCGGGCTCTGGGGCAGGCCCTCGCCCAGTTCGCCGCCGTCTCACCGGAGCAAAAGTCGGTCTGGGAGGCCCACTACGCCAGGGACCTGACCCGGGCCCGGGACATCCGTGGCCAGGTGACGGTACCGGTGGATGGCTCGGGACCGATGGGACTGATGATGGGCAGCCTGCTCACCGTGGCCCGCAGCGGTGGTCTGGACGCTCTGCTGATGACCAGTCGCCGCTTTTACCAGACCGACTACACCCGTGCCCTGCTCTTCCTCGGCGACGGGGGCTACCTCAAGCAGGTCGCTACCGACTTCCACCTCGTCGGCAACCAGTGGGGGGTTTTGAACGAAACCGGGCGTTACCCCGGTCAGGCCTGGCTCTGGCTATTCCAGCTCTGGTATCAGCTCCCGCCCTACAACACGGCGAGCAACGTCGACCTGCTCGTGGTGCTGACCATGGGGCTGCTATCGACGCTGTTGCTGCTAGTCCCGTTTATCCCCGGTCTGCGCGACATTCCGCGTTGGATTCCGATCTACCGCTTGATCTGGCGTGAGCACTACCAGTTCAGCCAGCTGGCCGAAGCCCCGGTGGACCGGCCCGAATGACCGCGGGCGGCAGGCGGGGGGCAGAGGGCTCGCGGCTGCGAACCGGGAGCTCCCTTCCGGCTCAGAGCCGCCGCACCAGATCCCGTTCCAGGCTGGCCCGGGCCCGGGCAACCGTCCCCTGCAGCGGCCATCCGGCCAGCCCCTGCTCCAGCTGGCGGGCGAGTGCGTAGCCCGCCTTGGTGGCTCTGAGGGCATCGCCAGCGTCCACGCCAGCGGGGGGCTGGAGTTCGGTGAGGGGGACCCCGCGGGCCCAGTGATAGACATACTCGACGTAGTCCAGCGAAGGACTGCGACTCTCGGACAGGCCCCACTCGGCCTCGAGCGCGGCCAGCTCCCGCTGGGCCTGGCGGAGTCGGCGCGCGACCCGCTCCAGCCGGGCGGTCGGCATCCGTCGCTTGGCGCTCGGGCGGTCGGCGTTGCGGTCCTCGGCCGCGAGCATCACCAAGGTGGCGCAGATCTCCTCCGGGGCCATCTCATCGAGCCAGCCGTCGGCCACCGTCTGGGCGACCAGCAGGGTGTTCTCCCCATAGACCGCCGCCGCCAAGAGGCCGAGCCGGGTGGGGCGGTCCTGAATCAGGTAGCCGAGTTGGGCCAGCACCGACCGGTAGGCCCCAAGCTGGGTCCGATACTCATGTTCGCGAGCCTGGGCCGCAGCCTCCGCACCCTCCAGCTCGACCTGGATTTCCTCGACCTCCCGGCGGCTCCCCAGGTGATCGGAGAGCAGGGGACAGCCGGGGCAGGGGGAGGAGGCGAGCCGTCGCTCCTCCTGGCGGATCGTGCGGCGCAGCCGCTCCAGCCGTCCCCCCGGGTCCTGGGTACCGTCACCGAAGCGTCCTCGGTGGCGGTCGCGAAAGTGCTGCCGGCGCAGTTTTCGGGACTCCTCCCTGGCCTGGTCCAGGCCATTCCGCGCGCCCACGAACTGGCTCAGGGTGCGCTCGGTGCACGCCACTCGAGGGTGGCGGAAGCGCCGCCGGCGCAGGTCGTCCAGACGGGCCTCCAGGTTGGGTCGGCGCTCGCGCAGGTTGTCCAGCGCCCGGATACGTTGGTACTGCCCGAACGACTGCTCCAGCAACTCCTCCGCCTCTTTTGGGGTATGCCGCCGCAGCAGGTTCAGGGTCATGTTGTAGGTGGGGGCGAACTTGGATTCCACCGCCATGTCGTTGCCTAGCAGCGTCTCGCAGATCACCCCCAGGTCAACCTCCGGATCCCGGAGGATGACCCCGTGGCCGATCGAGTCGATCCCGCGTCTTCCGGCCCGGCCCAGCAGCTGGGCCAGCTGACCGCTGCGCAGCGCCGCGAAGCCCTGGCCGTCGAATTTGGTGAAGGTGGAGATGACACAGGCCCGGGCCGGCATGTTCAGTCCCAGCGCCAGGGTTTCGGTGGCGAACACCACCTTGAGCAATCCCCGCTGAAAAAGCGCCTCGATCGTCTCCTTCACGTAGGGCAGCAGACCCGCGTGGTGCATGGCGATCCCTCGCCGCAGCAGATCCATCGCCAGTGAGCGCACATAGAGTTCGGCCTCCTCCGGGTCGTCGACCTCGGCCAGCCGTTCGGCGAGCACCTCGTCAATCAGGAATTTCTGTTCCAGGGAGGTGAAGTCCACCCGGTGCGTGCTGCACCGCGCCAGCGCCTCGCGGCAGCCGCGTCGGGAGAAGATGAAGTAGATCGCGGGGAGCATGTCGCGCTCGGCCAGCTGGTCCAGGATCCGGAGCATGTCGTTCTCCGAGGCCCAGGCCAGACGACCCCCACCCATCCTTCGATCGCCGCTCCGATCCTGCTGGGCGGTCTCGAGGGTCCGGCGGTCCAGCCGCCCCTCCGAGTCCAGCAGTGGCAGCAGCTGGTTGCGCATCCCGAGCCAGCTCCGCAGCTCGACCGGACGTTCCTGCCGGACCACCACGGCGGTCTGCCCCCGGCGCTCGGTCATCCAGGCCGCCACCTCGTCGACGTTGGTGATGGTCGCCGAGAGTCCGATGAACTTGATGTGCTGCGGCGACTGGACGATCACCTCCTCCCACACCGTCCCCCGCGGGTACTCATCGATGTAATGGATCTCGTCCAGGATCACCCAGGCCACCCGCTCCAGGGAGAGGGGGTCGTCGTAGACCAGGTTGCGGAGGATCTCGGTAGTCATGACCACCACCCGGGCGAAGGGTCGGATCGAGGTCTCGCCGGTCACCAGCCCGACGTTGCCCTCGCCGTAGCGCTGGCAGAGGTCGCCGAACTTCTGGTTGGAGAGGGCCTTGAGGGGGGAGGTGTAGAGCACCCGCTCCAGGGCCTCCCCGTCCCGCTGGGCCAGGCAGCGCCAGATGGCCCACTCGGCCACGACTGTCTTGCCACTCGAGGTGGGCGCGCTCACCAGCACCCCCTGGTGCCGCTCCAGGGCCCGGATCGCTTCCAGTTGGAAGGGATCCATCTGGAAAGGCAGGGTGCGCTGAAAGGACTCCAGCTCCCGGGTGGTCTCCGTGGTCAAGCGCGGGGCGGGGCGGGGACGACACCCGAGACCGCCGCGGCTCGCCGGTTGGTCAGCCGCCAAGCGACGATCAGCAGCGGCGCGCCCAGCAGGAGCACCCCGAGGGAGGTCAGCTGGGCCTGTTTGAGGCCGAAGGCGATCACCGGAACGTTGACCGGATTGCGCAGGAAGAAGATGCCGAACTGAGTGATCGGGTAGAGGATCAGGTAAACGATTCCCACGATCCCATCGGCGACTCCCCGGTGACGGAGCCAGACCAGCAGGCCGAGCACCAGCAGGATCACCAGCGCTTCGTAGGCCGCTGCCGGTTGGTAGGCCACCCCCAGCTGGGGGGCAAAGCTGTGGGGATTGGTGTAGGCCGTGGCCCAGGGCAGGTTGGATGGGTAGCCCAGGATGTCGCCATTGATCACGTTGCCGATCCGCCCGATCGGCTGGCCGATGCAGGCGAACAGCACGGCGGCGTCCAGCAGCACCCAGAAGTTGACCCGCTCGCGCCAGGCCATGAAGAGCAACGTCGCACTGCCCAGGAAAATCGCCCCGAAGAAGGCCATTCCCCCCTGCCAGACCGCGAAGGTCTCCAGCGGATGGGTGAAGTAATAACTGGCGCCGGACTGCAGGTCGTAAAAGAGCCGCCCCCCAATCAGGGCCAGCACCACCGTCCAGAAGGCGATCCAGCCGGACTTCGCTCGCGGGATCCCGTGGCGCTCGGCGTAGGGCAGCGCCACCTGCAGCCCGACCAGGATCGCCACCGCGTAGCCGACCCCGTACCAGTGGACCGCCAGCGGACCCAGATGGAAGACGGGATCGATCCCGATCTTGATCACACCCACCAATGGGGTCAAGTCTGGATCAGCTCGATGTCTTGGTGGGTCAGCAGCGCCTCACCCCGACCGCCGTCCTCGGCTACCCAGTTGGCCACCTTGTTGAGCATCTCGTCGGCGTGGCGGCGATCGTTGCTGACGCAGGTGA
>Ga0307372_10009774_pt1 | contig 13133 bp, 33 predicted proteins | sample OX1MG_FD_202533 | JGI IMG/M metagenome (GOLD analysis project Ga0307372, IMG submission 202533) | Soil microbial communities from Risofladan, Vaasa, Finland - OX-1 | ecosystem: Environmental > Terrestrial > Soil > Coastal area > Acid sulfate soil | place: Finland: Risofladan, Vaasa | collected...
ACAGGCGGCACTGGATTCTGCTCAAAAAACCTCTTGCAGAATGCACAGATCGCCTGTCCGTATCCATCATTGCTTTGTTCGGGAGCCTTTTGCCCGCAATAAAAACACGGAACCATTTCCCATCCTTTCTAAAACGGAAACTTCTTCGTATGCACCTGGTCATTTTCATCGTAATGTTCAAACCACCAGTGCAAAATAACCGACAGCTCCACGTCAGTGCTGGTTTTGTCATGCTGAGCACGCCGGACGAGTTCATCCCACAACGGGCTCGGAATATGTATTTCCTGTACCGTTGTGGGAACGTTTTTCTTTTCGCTCATGGTCATTCTCGACCACGCGGGCACAGCCCCCACATATCTACATCCCTCGACGGCCACCATAGACTATGACAAGAACACAAGACCGGAGTTTCCGGGTCTTCCTCGTTAAGTTGCTTCTGAATAAGAGCAAACGCCTTATCTAATGTCTCGTCCGGGTACGGCTTACTCTCGCCGGTCGCCTCGTTTAATCCTTGCCAGATTTTCTTCGACCTGGCTTTATCTTCTTTTTTCATGGCTACCTCAATGCACGCTTCAACTGAGCCAGCGCTTCTTTCTTCGTGTTCAGCACGCCGCACAGCCGATCAATCTCAACGCCATTGCCTTGCAAAATGCCAAGCGAATTCGGCTGATGCCCATTCTCCAGGTCTTCCAGCCCGCCTTGCAGCCAGAATATAGCCGACCGGATGGAAGAAGCCAACTGCTTCTGCGTCGTTTCAATATCTTGCTCCGCGTCCATCAGCACACATTCTTGCCGCCGCTTGCGGTCTTCTATGATTTCCTCTTCGGTCTTGTCCAGATTGACGTGGAGCAAAGTGCTTCTGTCTTCGCTGTACACCTTCGTGACGGCAATCTCGTGCCGCTCAATATACGCGAACAACATTTGTATGCTTTGAGTAAGTTTCACCAACTTGACTGTTGTACCGCTTTTTCTGCTCTCCTTGATTTGCTGTGTGATAAAATCGTTGATAGTATCAACAAGCTGACGGGCATTCTCTCGTGTCTCTTCTAAGGTATCTTTCTCAACAGCATTGAGAAATTCACCCAATATCACTGTTTGTGCCATGATTGTTTCTCCTGATTTCGTTTCCCGGATGGAACCTTTCCCTCACAATTCTATTATACTACATTCTCTGGTAAATGTCAATGTTTTTTCATGACATATGGGCATTTCGGGCATCGTATTTCACCGCTTTGATGGCCCGATTCCATGCCCAGCGCACGCGGCGAAAATGCTCGCGGCTCATGTGCTGCTCGTTTATATCGCGCTCAAGCTCAAAGTGCGCTGCATCCATGCCCTCTTTCAGCGCCCCAAGCACGCCAATAATGAGCGGGATGCTGATGCCATGCTCTTCATCGGAAAACTCTTCGTCATCAAGGATGCATTCGTATTTTTTAATCAGGCGTTCTCTGCTTGTTTTCATAGTTCCTCCGTTTAGTGGCTCATCGGATCGTACACCGGATTTGGAATAAGTACCCCGTGTTCGTTCTCGATGAACTCCCAGTCTTGCGGATAGAGTGCTTCCGTTGCCAAACCAGTCAGGCCAAGACCAAGATGGCGGCCATCGCTGAAGCGATAGCGCGGCACAAAAATGATATCTCCAATTACGAATTCGTGAACGTGCGCTGCTTTTTGCGCCGCGAGCGAACGGATATCACTGCGCACCGAGCCAATAATGGCACAAATCACGGCGCCTTCCTGCTCACCTTGCAGCTGGATAACGATGCCAGCGTTGGCCCTGATGCTGTTCTTGCCATAGAGTGCCTTCTGATAGGCATCAGCCGTTTCTTTGTCATACATGTTTTCCTCCTATTCCGGCACGCACGTAAGAAACGTATCGTATACCGTGCCAAGCCAGCGCCGTACATCCTGCGCCTGTTGCGTGATGCGAGACCACATTCGCTCTGCCTCCCCTTCATTTCCTGATTCTTCACCATAGCCCATTTCACGTTGAAAATTTTCAAATGTGCCAGTTTCTTGTAAGGTGAGCAGTTCGTCACGAATTGATGCGAGGATATCACCAGGCTTTGGCCGAACCAATAGATCACCATAGAGCGCCTCTACTGCTCGCGCATAGGCACCTTCTTGCGTCATCCGACGATTGGGAAGCTTTACCTGGCAGAGCATAACCTTTTTATCATAGTGTCCGTAGAGCTGCTTATTCCCAAAACTACGCGTGCGCCGACCAACGCCCATATAGAACGTCGTACGACAGCAGTTTTCGCGACCAAGATAGAGCGCGACAATCCACCCATCACTGTCCGGGAAATCCCAGTTGATTGGAGCGCCAGCCGAGCAACGCATCGTGACAGCGTAGTGCGTGATAAATTCAGCAATGGTCATGACGCTTTCGCCCCTTTGCGATATGGCGCACGATAACTTGACGAGCAAGATAATTCTATCAAAAGCGATCCTTCGCGAACTTCCTGCGTTTGAATTGATTCGTCCGTGAGAGATTTCGCATAGGCATGCAGTTTTGCATCGCGTAAAACGCCAAGTTCTTCAACAGATATCACTGCTGCATGCCGGTAGAGTATAGTACAGCTATTTCCTGACACAGATTTTACAAAAAAGCCATGTTGCCCATGACTACGCTCAGGATCGTGATACTGGAGAAATCCACGTTCCAATAGGATACGTTCTATCTGTTGTTTTGAACTATACACTTTGCTCATTCGCCCTCCTCCTTGAGAAAATTCAGGATTTTTACCGACTCAAAAAACGCTCTCGAATGTTCCTTATCAATATTCAACCGGAAACGTACGGCTGCTTTTACAGCATTCTCCAGCGCCTCAATATAGGCTCGTGTATCATCTGGTGCGGCATTGTATGCTTCATTGCGGTCATCTTCGCGCCAGATGAACGGCTCTTCCACCTTTTTTACCGGGCGCGGACAGCAGACGATAGAGGGCTGTTGATACGGCCTGTGTGCCGGGTCATCCAGGATGCCAACTTCCGGCACGTATTGGACAGGATATCCATAGTCTAAAAGAATGCCTAGATAACTTTGCAGCTTCCATTCGCGATTTGCCCGCCGCGTATCAGTCGGAATATACTCGCCGCTGATGGGTTGATAATAAATGTCGCAGCCACCATCCTCACGCGGTTTTATGATATACCCTGCTATTTCCTTCCCTGTTTTTAATTTTGCATACGGGGGGAAATTGCACGCTGACAACAACTGCTCTATTTTCGCTGCGAACGTTTCTTTCATTTCTGCTGCCATATTTCTTCTCCTATGCTGTTGCGATCCATTGCTCCAGTGATATCCCAGCCATCCGTATGCGCTTTACGCATATTTTCGATAAATGCCGAGGCTGTAATAGGCGCAGTCGGCTCTTCGTCGGTCGGCTCGAAGTCGCCGTCGTTGATTTCGTGCCAGACGTGATCGTCTTCACCCGGTCCATCATAGGCAAACAATTTATATTGCAAATCAGAAAGTCCAACCTGCGACGGGATAAACCACATTCCGTCATCAAGGAACTGTTCAATGTCTTTGAAGGTGCATTCCCCTTCGAGGACAACATCATTGCAAGCCTTATAATTGCTCCCATCGCGGTACATATAGCTGAATTTGGTATTCATCCATTACCCCCAGGTCCAAACAAGCAGCAAACGCAAGTCACGCCGCCGCACATGAAAACCTATCCAATTGAACAGGTACATCGTGATGTCAAGCCAGCCGGGAAGCTCCGCCATGAAGTTTGGATACACCTGCCCATTGCGGAATTCCCGTTTCTTTCTATTAATTTCCCGGAGTTGTGCGTGTTTCCGGCGAATCTCGTCTTCTCGCCCAAACGCAAATCTGCTCATTTCCGCGGTATTCCAGAATTTCCGCGTTGTTGTCAATTCTTTATACCCAGGCCGTTTACGCACCAGATTCAGATAGAACCGCAACGAGTCGGATGCTGGGCCGTCGGCCTGCTCCAGCGAGAGCGTTGGCAGCGGCAGACACCCGCCCCTTCTTTCCATCATATCCGGGTGAAGTGAGAGCCATGCCCACGTCATATCGCTATTATACGGGAGTTCATCTACTTTATATCCGATCACGCCTGCATTTTCATTATATTCGTTGTCACCACGGAAAATGATGCTGTCAGCTTCTAGAGCGCCTTTTGTCGTCTTGCGTTCCAGAACTGAACGCAGAAAACGCCTGTTCCCGGCTTCCATGAGTTCCTGGTGGCTCATCGCATACATATCTGTTTCGGTAAGGTCAGGACATTCAGGCAGTGGAATATGCGTCCAATAGCTCCATTCCGTGATTGACTCAACGCCTGCCGGTGGGCTGTAGCACGGATAGTTTCCGTCCCAAATCGGGCTGATGATCGGCTCGCCGTCAGCAGTGACGGGAAACGTGTCCGTGCCGCAAATGAGATGAATATGTGGTCTAATCCCCATTGTTTTTTTCTTTCCGTTTTTCTTCCAGACTATCAAGATACCATTCCGTGTCATTGAGCCTGCCAGGATACCCTTTTGCTTCGAGCACCACCGTAAGCAGGTTCTTAAGGAGTCGGATACTCGTAAGCGAAAGGGTCTGGTCGCGTTCTACCTCATCAGCACAAGAACGCAGGATATCAGATGCTTTCATACTGCTATTCCAGTCTTTGCTCTCGTGCGTCAATAACACGCAGCAACGTTCCAAGATACGCTATTTTCTTTTTCAGCAGTTCAAGCTGCCTTTCTGGTCTCGGCATCTCCAGACACCTTGCGGCATACTCATGCGACGCCATCATGTATGCTCGTTGCACTGAATCCCTATCAGGTACGTCCATAATTGCTCCTTAAAAACCAAAATGGCCGGTTACGTCCTGGCCGTACTCATGCATCGTTTTGAAAATGAAATTCGCAGCGTAGTTTGGGTGCAGCCAAACGGTATCTTCGCGCAATGAGAGCGCTGCCATAATTTCACCTAGTTTCACCTCACGCGGATTGTCACCGAGCCGGACGTAGAGGTCATCAGCCCACTGGCTTACCGTTGGGGCGCTTTCTTCATAGAAAGCAACAACATGCGCCAGATAGGCACGAATAGTATTCAAGTCGAACATTCCCTTCACTCCTTTCCTCTCTCATTATACCCGAAACACGGTATAATGTCAATGTTTTTTCATGATATATAGGAAATGTTATTCTTCTTTGCGCAGCTCTGTCCATTCAACGAAATCGGTTTTCGTATTGCATCCATCGCGCAAATGCCACCTGCGACCGTCATAATCGTGAAAGAAGCCGTTTTTTCGGTACAATGGCGCATTCAGCAATGCGCGTGCTTCTTTTTCTGAAGAGGATGTTTGGAGCAATGCTTTGAAGCTTATTCCTGTCGGCCACCAACGCGTCACCTGTTCGTCAACGTGAAATGCAGTAGATTTCACATAGAGCCATCCGCCGCGTTTCACAAGCGTGAAAAACTCTTGTTCTTCATCCATCTTCTTTCTCGTCCATCGCCAGAATGCTTTGCCGGTCGGCATAGAACGCCCATTTGCGAATTGCTTCAGGAATATGCGTCCACCGTTCCAGCTGCGGGCCGGTCAGATACCCTTCCGTATCGTCAATGCTATGCTCAATCCACCAGTGCCGCCCATTTCTGCTCCAGCGGTACTGCACGTATTTTGTACTGCGAAAGCCGCCGTTGAGTACAAGAAAACATTCAAGCGGCGTAAATTGATCGGAGAGTTTTGCCAGTTGCTCTAAACTTTCAATGCGCAGGTACCGCTTTTCAGACGTATCCATTGCATTTTTATCAGCAATGGCTTCGTCGCGCACCCGCTGTTCCCAGGCGTCAATCATCTCATAATTCATCATTTATTCCTCACAGGGGCAGTTGCTTTCATGGTACTCCGCCCCGTCTTCTCGAAACAGTACGTACTTGATTCCCATTATTTATCCTCCGGCGGCTGCCACGCTTGTACATCCTCAAGCAAGATGATAGACGCGTCCGGCCATTGGTCAATGTCTTGCGGAACGCTCCAATGCGGATCACCGTAGGGGTCGGAATGCTCATCCCACAGCTGAACCTTTACTGTCTCCTTAGACTCGTCCAGCTCGCTGACAAAGTAGTCCACGTGCGCCGCCACCATCGCCGTTTTTGGAGAAAAACCGGCAGCATCAAACCGCGGCTGCCCCTTATGCACCGTAATGTAGCACCCGGTGCTGCTCGGCCCAATCTCATACCAGACGCTATTTCCAGTGATGTCGTTTTTGACCGGGAAAACGACCTTCGGGCAATCGTCACTCATATTTTTTTCTTTCTGCGACGGTTGATTTTTCCGCCTTTGCGGCCAGCTTCACGAGCTTCTTCACGCGTCCAGCGATGAGCCGTTCCAATCGCATGTGCGGCTTTCCCCCCTTCACTGGCAACAGCTTTGCGCTTTTCAGCAGTCAACGTGCGAAATCCACGATTGTGATTGATCGGTTTCTCGTTTTTGACGACAGGCTCTTCAGGTTCAAACAGGGGGTGCTCCCCAATTTTGTCAACCATAGTTCACACTTTCTGCTAGACAAGTTTATCTAACTTTTTCACTATCGTGCAATATCCTTGCTGCATTACTGCATACTCAAACCAATTCGTTGGGCCAAAAACGCGTACCACATAGCACCCATCACGCTGCATGCATCCACCAGGCATACCGCGTCCCACAACGAATGCATGCATGCCGGGAAGCTGCTGAAGCGTATCATCAAGTCTTTCAGGATTTTCTGTTTTGACCAGAAAATCTATCGCCTGTGTCATATCCATGCTCTACGCCTCCTTTCCGGTAAATTCGTCCACGCGCACATACACCTTCGTGAACATGCGCGATGGTTCTTCCCGAACATCAAACGTGATGTTCGTTCCTTTATCGGCATGTCGGTCGTAATCGAGGTTCTCATCCCACCCTTGTTCCAATAAGTCGGCGACATAATCCACTTGTTCTAGCGGATCGGTAATACTCAGAATAATTGCCCGATCTTCATCAATAAAGTATGAACCGCCCGTATCAGGAAAAAGTTCGTGACCATCGCAGTCGCAAACAAGCACATCGTTCACCACAGCGTACGAAACGTCTTTGTCGAACTCTTCGCGCAGGAAAATCTCAATCGTTGCGGCAGCCGGACCATAGACCGCTTTCGCGTAGTCCGTGTTAATCTTCCATGCGCTATAATACGCACGCTCCAGCACATACCACTGGAACTCGTTTTCCGTCATCTCTCGATACATATTCAATTCCTTTCAATGGCCGAAGGCCCTTCAAGTATCAGATCGCTGACGGCAAGTTTCTCTTCATGCGTCTGTTCATACGAGTGTCGGATATGACCAGTTTCCCGGTCAAGAAACTTGCCGCCGTTGGGATAGTCCCGATACAGCCGAAAAACGGCGGCATACAATTTCCACTCTTCTGGAATATCCTGTTCTTTACGCGGTATATCGTGCATCATTTTTTCCAATCTTTCACTTCTTTGCAGCGAACATAATCACCGGCTGATTTGTACCACGTGCCCATGAATGCTTTTTGCACGCCGTCAACATCCCAATGAAACCAGACGGTCATCCTTTCATCGCCAAAGTTAGATATCCAGCTTTCCCCAAAACTGCAACGTACTTTTTTATCCCCATGCCACGTGCCTATGCTGGAACCGTTGTCCAGCATATACAGAATACCTTCGTATTTCCCTGTATCAACCCGTTTAGCAAGCCATGCTCCGCCTGCTTCAAACGTCGCGCCTTCGTGCTCAATCGCACAATGCTCTTCGATAAATCCTTGCATTTCTGCCTCTCTTCACCAACATAGTTCTATCAAGTAATTGCCAATCGGGATAAAGCCTCGTTCGGACAACACAACCAAAAATTCATCTATCGCGGGAACGGTAAACCGCGCCGCTAGATACAACATGAGTATTCTGTCGAGGATGAACGTTTTGTTGATTGCCTCGTCCGTGGTGTACCACGGATAGGTACGCTCCTCGCTTTCCTGTATTGCCTGTTCCCAGTGGTCGGCAACAAACTGAGAAAAATGCTCGACATGCTCGCGTGGGTCCTCATCCAACGCATCTATGTCGCCAGTGCAGCGTACCTGGCTGTCATTGGGCCATTCGTACACCCGCTGCGCCTCGAAACCAGGAATACCCAGTTCCTCTACAATGAGCGCGTCAAAATCGTTGTAATCGGCCAGATAAAAACGTTCCTGGGGAAAATTCCTACGATTGCTTTGCTGCATAAAATAGCTCCTTCTTATTTTCCAACCAGAACTCTTCAAGATACTGTTCCAACAAATCTTCGATGTTGAAACGGATGAACTCCGCTGCGCAGACTGGTGCATGTTCCGCATTCGCGACGATATCCTCATAGAACTCAGGTTGTCGCGTCAGTAGCTCCGGGCAGCAAATAAGCAGCAACGGCATGTCCCGTTCGCTTACATGCGCTGCTATCTCCTGCGCGATATCGGTCGCTCTACCGAATGCCTCATCACGGTCCGGCTCGCCGAGCATAGCGGCGAACTTTACCACGGCGGTTAGCAGAAGGTCTTGCCAGAAGTTTGGCTCACTCATTGTTGCCCTCAACTTTTGTTGGATCGTATCCATCAGTTTCGTGTACTGTATCCCAACGCTGCTTGAGGAATTCCTCAACGATTTCTTCGATATTCCAACATACCAGATCGAGCGGCGATGGGATATCGTATGAATCACGATTTTCTACCGAATCGGCAAACCGATCCGGAATACGCGTTAATAAGCCCGGATAACAGGTAATATAGACCGGGAAAAGTTCCGGGTGGAGTGTGAGATGCTGTGCGTAAACCCGCGCCTGTCCATAGGCATCTTTACGCGAATATGCTCCTGTTGTCGTCAAGTACCATCCCTCGACTTGCGCGAGAGCTATTTGCCAGCTATTAAGCTTGCTCATCCTGTTCCTCCCATTTCGGATAAATGGTCTTCGCTATTTTTCCATCAAAAACGATACGGTAAAAGCCGCCTTCATCTTCATCATGGAACTCGATGTACGACCCAGCTTTCACGTACACGGCAATGGCCTTGAGCCATTGCAGCCGCTCTTCGCTCATCACTCGAAAATACGGCTGGATGCCATCAATGTTTTGCTGTTCAAAATCAAAGGTCAGTATCCACCCGTATTGCCGTGCGAGGTATTGGATGGGGGAGAGATACGGAGCCGAGTGAATAATATAGGTTGGCTCCGGGAAACCGTCCAGAATTTTCTCAGCAGCCGCCATATCCGCCTGAGCAATAAAAAAGCGGCTGCCTGTCACATGAAGTGCGCTCATAACTATCCCTTCATCTTCCAGACGGGCTGTATATCTTCCTACCGCGTGCCGTTAAACATCACGCGGTAGGAATAATCATGTTCGACCATGACCTCCACATACGAGCCAGCGTCTACCCACTTTGCAATCGTCCGCAGCCAATTCAAGCCGTCAGTATTGTCATACTCAAACTTCCGCCGAATTTCCTTGACGTTGCCGTCATAGTCATAGAGCACCTTCCACCCTTCGATGTCGGCTGCTGTGCCGAGTGCATCCTTGTGCGTCAGCTTTACAACGCCGACCGGCTCAAAGCCATACTTCTGTGCAAGAAACGCGTTGATTTCCGGGATATTTTCCGCAGGAATGCTCACGTGCGACTCCGCTATGTAATAATCCATGCTCATTGTTTTTCTCCTGTTTTTTTGTTTCTCGTGTGGAACCTCTCCCTCATACTTCTATGATACGCTATTCGTTGCTAAATGTCAAGGTTTTTTCATGATATGCTTCGCTCTTGTATTTCGTTGGACCAAAGGATAGTAAGCCGCTTGCACTCCTGTTTCGCTGCATCAATGGCATTTACGTTGAAAGAACCTGGATAAAAGCCATATTCGACAGACTCGTCATCATCAATAGCAAGGGCCGTTTCTCCATCGCAGTAGTGCCCGTACAGTTGGCCGAGTACACATGCAAACCCGTTGTACATATCAAGGCTTGCAACGTTGACGTGGGCATACCAATCGGGGCTTGTTCGATCAAGCAGAGCAGCTCCGTTCTGTACGCGCCGCCTAAGAATTTTTGTCGTTGTTGCCATGTTCAACTAGCTCCTTATTCAGTCTGTCCACGATTGGTTTCGCACTATAAAGGCGGAACTTCCATGCACCCTGTTCATCGGTGAAATACCGTATTCTTTTTCCAGGAGTTTCAAGCGTTCCGCTATAGAGTGCAACGGCATCCCATCCGCTTCCATATTCGTGATGCTCAACGATCCAAATCATCAAGGTCCGTTCCTTCCTCTGGGAACACCACCCTGGTGCCCGAGATAAACAAACAATCGGTGTAATCTAATTCCGATGCCATGAAGGGAAACGGAATTGCGTTCACAATGCGGCCGTCAGCACCCCCGTAATGCAGAACGCCAAGTTCCGTGGTGTCTTTCGTAGGAATTTTCTGATATGATTGGCCTGAGCCTGGCACCAGACGAAACGTCTCGCCATCATGCACATCAACAAACGCCCTGCGCTGATCTGTTTCCCGGTTGCGTTTTTCCGCGAACGTCATACATGCCCGGTACGCAATACCGGAAAGGACAAGCCGTTCCTTTCGAGCATCCATGCCATATGCTTCTGCTGCCTCTTTGACGATCATGCTCATTACCAGCCAGTCGGTTCCAAACTGGTGACTTCCCTTTTCATGCAAGATGGAAAATGCTTCCGTTTGAGCAGCCGCACACCAGCGCCGCCACTCTTGTTTGAACAGAATAATCTGATGTTCCGTTGCATTCTCGTACCACACGGAAGCAACAGTGTCCGGGTGCTGACGCATCTCATCGTCAAGCATCATGAGCGCTTTTTCAACCGACACTGCTGAAGGCTCATGCCCGTGACTACGCGCAATACTGCGTACCGTTCCAAGCGCAATTTCGCGTTTTTCATTCAGCGTCATCGTCGTTCTCCTCATCGGCATACGGATTCCAATCCTCTTCTTCAGATTCCCAAATTGATTCTTCGTCGCAATACTGCATCGCCAGCGCAAGAGACCCGTCAGGACCGTCGTAGGAATGGCAGCTCAGCAACCGTTTCCCAAGCTCATCAGCAATGTCCGATCTGTGTTTTCGACGCCATTCCCTGGCAATCTTCCCGATAATAGAGAAGATATTGCCGTCTTCTAAAACAAAAGGCACTTCCGGTTTGACTAAACCTGGTTCATCTATAAGATAGGCCATGTTATTTCTCCTTAGCTCGCTAATAATCCCATACCATGGTTGGCTCCATTGCAAGAACATGAGCAGTCCGGGCCTTTGGCATTCAAACACCGTGCATCACATTTGCGGTCGGAAAGCGTCCCGATCACTTTGCCATATTTTACGGAATTATTTTGGCACTTCGGGCAACTTACTGTTTGCAGGTAGACACGACGGATACCTTGAACTGAAAACAATGCACCGTTTTCATTGCTATAATACTCATTCGCCCATGCGTTGCCGCATTTCTTATTTTGGCAACGGAATATTACCCGCTCTGCTGGGGCTTGTGCTGCTTCTTGTGCAACTAGCTCCGCGTACCGTGCCCGATAGGTCCGATGATAGGCCCGTGTATAGACGCGCCCCCATGCCAACCGAACATCTTCATCGTGCGTTCGTAATTGGCAGACTCGCTGGTCCCAGCGGTTGATTGCATTTTTCGCCGACTCGCGTGTGCGATCAGCCATCTGTTGGTCCGTGTATGCTGGAATATGTTCATAATACTCTCTATTTGCGGCCAGTATCGCATTGTGTTGCGATACGCCGATTATTTTCTTCTCAGCTTCTTGCGAGATGCTTGCTGCTTGTTGTACTGCCATGATTGTTTCTCCTGATTTTCGTTTCCCGTGAGCATTCTCCTCACACTTCTATTATACTATTTTTCTTATTATATGTCAAGGTTTTTTCATGATATTTTAACAATACAAGTATATTTGTTCTTGCGTTTTTTAGAATATTATGCTATGATAAAGCCCTGAATGTCGCAATAGCATGAAAAAATAAGGAGATACACCATGGAACAGCCGCCATTTCAACCGCAGCAGTACCCCATCAAAAAATCGCATATGAAGCGCAACGTTGGATGCGGAGTTGGCATCGTTGTGCTTTTGCTCGTGCTTGTCATCGTCATCGTATCCATCAGCCAGGCTGGAAAGCCTACCGGGGCGGTTGTGGGAAGCACTACTCCATCTGCTACACAACAAACGCAGACAACGCCTGCTGCGTCAGCTTTTACCATTGGGCAAATTGTCGCAGTCGGCAGTACCTGGGATATTACCGTTCTCAGCGCGAAAACCAGTGCTGGCAGCGAGTTCAATACACCGCAGCATGCCGGAGATGTGTTTCTCATTTTTCAGATTTCCGTCAAAAATATCAGTGGGCAAAGTCAGAATATGTCCAGTGATTTGCAATGGGTATTGCAGGATACGACCGGGCAAAAATATGACAGCGCCTTTGACAGCGATGCTGGTTCAACGCTTGACGGAGCTGTCGGGGCAGGGCGAACGCTTAAAGGTGCGGTCGTCTACGAAGTGCCAAAAACTGTGACTGCATTTACCCTTGCATTTCAAAATGACATTTTCAGCAGCGATCAAGCTATCTGGACGATCACTGTTTAACCTATTGCCACCACCAGAGAATAGCGAAGGGGAAATGGAGCGCGAGTGTCACAACAAACGCTCCAATATAGAGGATAAAAAACGGCAGCCAGAAGATGTTTCCCCAGGTACGCCGTATCGCAGTCCGGAGCGGGAACGCTTTTCCAGTCAAGAGTTTTGAGAACAGCAGTTCCGTGCCAACAAAGATGCAAAAGATACCGCATTGGTCAATAAGATTGCGGAACGGCATCCACGAACTGTGGTGCTGAGATTCATCAATCAAGAGGGCAAGAACATCCGAGGCCAGGAAAGTATATGCCAGGAGTTCAAAGAACGGCGGCAACTTCGGCATCTTGATTTTTCTGCGGACTTTCGCCCGCACCAGTGCAATCGTTTGCATGTGTTACTCCTCTTCTTTCACGACCAACCAGAGGCTGTCATTTTTGTATCGGCAATAGCGCAATCGCCCTTCTTCAGCCATATTCAGCACTTTCCCCTCAAGCCGTTTCATGTCAAAAGGCGTGAGGC
>Ga0307372_10009775_pt1 | contig 13132 bp, 16 predicted proteins | sample OX1MG_FD_202533 | JGI IMG/M metagenome (GOLD analysis project Ga0307372, IMG submission 202533) | Soil microbial communities from Risofladan, Vaasa, Finland - OX-1 | ecosystem: Environmental > Terrestrial > Soil > Coastal area > Acid sulfate soil | place: Finland: Risofladan, Vaasa | collected...
GCCCGCGGCGAGATTCGAGCCCGCCCTCCCGACCGAGTTGACCGACGCCGCCTACGCCGCCTGGCAGCGGGCCGTCGAGCGGTCCCGGGGCTGGGCCACCGGGTTGGAATAGAGCAAGGTATCCCTTGTGATATTCACCGGGTCGTCCCGGGGCCAAGGTCCAGCCGGTGGCGCACCTCATGGACGGCGCCCACGTGTGCGCCTCCGTCGTCAGCCCGCCTGATGCGTCGCGGACACCGGCTGGATATCGAGGACGGCAGCGCCGTCGACCTCGTGGATCTCATGGCGCAGCAGCTCGACCAGGTTCTCCCCGCCGATGTCGATCACGAACTCGTCCACCGCAGTCCCACCGTCGCGCTCGAGGATGTGGATGGCCACGATGTCCCCTCCCACGGCCCCGATCCGGCTGGCCACCAGGCCGAGTGCCCCGGGGCGGTCCGGCAGCGCAATGCGGACGAGGTACCCGACCATGGGGTCAATGCTAGGCGGTCAATGTGAACTGGCTGTTTCGCAGCGACCAGTGGTGCGGCCCGGCTCAGGCCATGGTCGCCTTGGAGCGTGACGGCACGTACTCGTCGATGTAGTCACGCTCGGACAATCGGGCGATCTCCTGCATCAGGCGGTCGGTGAAGTCGCGGCACAGGGTGTGGTCGTGGCCCTCCATGGGGTCTTCGGGGTTGGCCGGCGGGTCCATCTGCATCGGCTTGCCGAAGCGGACGGTGACGGTCTTGAACGGTCGCAGCACGTTGGAGTCGACCGGTTGCACGTCCACCGTGCCCACCACGCCGACCGGGATGATCGGGACGGCACACTCACGCGAGAGGCGCGTCACCCCGGTGCGCCCCTTGTGCACGTACCGGTCGACGCCACGGGTCCCTTCGGGGTACAGGCCCAGGAGCTTGCCCTTCCCGAGCACCTCGTTGCGTGCCGTCTCCAGCGCCCGTTCCGAGGCGCTCCCCCCGCCCCGCCGGATGGGGATCTGGCCGGCGGCCCGGAAGAACCACGCCGTCTTCCACGACTCGAAGTACTCCGCCTTGGCCAGGAAGGTGACCTTGCGGGTGACCACCAGGGGAATGAAGAACGAGTCGCAGAACGACTGGTGGTTGGCGGCCAGCACCGCGGCCCCGCGCTTGGGGATGTTCTCCCGGCCCTCCACCTTCACCCGCCACAGCACGAAGAAGATCGGGGTGAGGATCCCCTTGAGCAGCCAGTACGCCACGGGCCCAACGTAGCGCCGTCACGAGGTGCGGCGCCGGGAAGGACGTCGAGCCGTCTCTGTGCTGGACTGGCGGGCCGGAGAGGCCGAACCATGGGAGGTAGATCGTGTCCAGCCCGTCGCTTACCGCCGAGCCGTTCGTCTCGGACCTCTTCTTCGGGGAGTGCCCACGCTGGCACCAGGGGCGCTTGTGGTACTCGGACTTCTTCGATCATGCCGTCTTCTCGGTCTCGCCCGAGGGTGAGCGACGGACCGAGGTGGCCTTCGGGGGCGAGCCGGCCGGACTGGGCTGGCTGCCCGACGGCCGACTGCTCTTCGCCTCCCGGCTGGACCGGGCGATCATGCGAAGGGAACCCGACGGCACCGTGGTCCGCCACGGTGAGCTGACCCCCTGGGCCACCTGGCACGCCAACGACATGGTGGTGGCGCAGAACGGCCAGGCCTATGCCGGCAACTTCGGCTTCGACCTCGACGGGCTTCTCCTGGGAACCGTGGATGCCAGCGTGGTCGGCCCGACGTCACTGGTGCGGGTCGATCCGGACGGCACCAGTGCCGAGGCGGCCGCCGATCTGGCTTTCCCCAACGGCACCGTGATCACCGACGACGGCGCCACCCTGATCATCGCCGAGAGCATGGGTGCGTGCCTCAGCGCCTTTGCCCGCCGGCCCGACGGCACCCTCGCGGGCCGTCGCGTCTGGGCCGCGCTGCCCGGGATGGCGCCGGACGGGATCTGCCTGTGTGCCGACGGCACCGTGTGGGTGGCCGACGCCTTGGGCGCCGGATGCGTCCGGGTGGCCGAGGGTGGTGACATCGTCGAACGGGTCGCCACCAGTCAGGGCTGTTTCGCCTGCATGCTGGGCGACGAGGACCGCCGGACCCTCTACCTGGTCACCGCCGCCAGCAGCGAAGCCACCAAGGCGAGTGCCGCCCGTAATGGCGCGCTGGAGAGGGTGCGCACCACGGTGCCCGGAGCCGGGCTCCCCTGAGTCCCCTCAGCCGAGCTTGGTCAGGGCCGCGCGCAGGTTGCGCACGGCCTGACCGATGCGCTGCTCGTTCTCAATGAGGGCGAACCGCACATGGCCATCCCCGCCCGGTCCGAAGCCGACCCCCGGGGACGTGGCCACGTCGGCCTCGTTGATCAGGTGCTTGGCGAACTCAAGGGAGCCCATTTCGCGATAGGGCTCCGGAATGGGTGCCCAGACGAACATGGTCCCCTTGGGGGGGACGAGGTTCCAACCGATCCGGTTGAGGCCGTCGCACAGGGTGTCGCGCCGCGACCGGTAGATCTGGTTGATCTCCTTCGGGTAGTCCGGTGCCTCGTTCATAGCCACAATCGCCGCAATCTGGATGGGCTGGAAGGTGCCGTAGTCCAGGTAGGTCTTCAGCTTGGTCAACGCCTGGACGATGTCGGCGTTGCCGACCACGAAGCCGACGCGCCAGCCCGCCATGGAGAAGGACTTGGTCAGGGTGTAGAGCTCGACCGCCACCTCCTTCGCCCCGGGCACCTGCAGGATGGACGGGGGTTCGTAGCCGTCGAACCCGATGTCGGCGTAGGCGAAGTCGTGCACCAGCACGATGTCGTGCTGGCGGGCGAACGCGACCAGCCGCTCCATGAAGGAGAGGTCGACGCAGGCGGTGGTCGGATTGTGGGGGAAGGACAGCACGATGACCCGTGGCTTGGGCCACGACTCCTCCCAGGCGTGGATGAGGCCGTCGAAGAAGGCGTCGCCCGGGTCGGTGGCACCGCTCCCGTCGACGTCGACCGCCGGGCCCTGTAGGGGCACCTGGCGCACATCGGCTCCGGCGAAGAGGGGTCCCCATATGTGGATGGGGTAGGACGGCGAGGGCACCAGGGCAGTGTCCCCCGGCCCGACCAGCACCCACATGAGGTGGGAGAACCCTTCCTTGGCGCCGATGGTGGTGACCACCTCGGTCTCCGGATCGACCTCCACCCCGAACTTGCGGAGGTAGAGGTCGGCGATGGCGCCGCGCAGCTTGGGGATGCCCCGGGAAGCGGAGTAGCGGTGGTTGCGCGGGTTGTGGGCCGCCTCGGCCAACTTCTCCACGGCCACGTCGGGAGACGGCAGGTCGGGATTGCCGAATCCGAGATCGATCACGTCGTTGCCGGCCCGCCGCGATGCCGCCTTGAGGTCGTTGATGGTGGCGAACACATAGGGCGGCAAGCCGTTGATCCGGCGGAATTCCATGGGGAGAGTCTACGGCCCTCGACCAGGGCTCTTCGACGACGGACCGCTCATCTGGGTCGGGCGGCCCCGGCCGCGGCCACCAGTGCGGCGAGGTCGACCGGCCAGCCAAAGATGGCCCAGGTGGCCCCGGCGCGGGCCAGATCCCCCACCGTTCCCGCCAACGCGGCACCGGTCCGGGGAGGTGGCCCACCCCAGGTGACCTCGGGGGCACCCCGCCCGGCCCTCCGGGTGGCGACCAGGTGCGGATCGGCATCCCACAGGTTCAGCGCGGCGCCTGTGGCCGTCGATTCCTCGGTGCGCCCGCCCGGCCCTCCGGCCAGCCACACCGTCATGCCCTCCCCCATGAGGGTGCGCGCCAATTGCACCATGTCGCCCCGCCGCTCGGGCACCGGGGCGAAGGGGATCCCGTAGGCGAGGTTCTCCGCGGCGCTGAGCCGGTCCCCGGTACCGAGCCCGGCGATGACCCGCCCCGGGGCCAGGTGCGCGAGGGCCCGGAATTGCCCGGCCAGGACGGCGTTGGGCACCAGGCCGACCCGGGCCACCAGGGTGCCGAGGAACGGGCCTCCGCCGTCAGGTGCCGTTGCCGCCAGTGTCGACGCCAGCAGGCCGAGAACCGGGAACGGCGCCAGCGCCGGGCGGTCCGGCTCACCCATGGGCCAGATGTGGTCGTAGCAGAACACCCCGTCGACTCCGGCGGAAACGGCCTGGTGGGCAGCGGAGAGCGCCTCCTCCGGCGTGTCGCGGAAGGTGGGAAGGATGATGCCGGTGCGGATCACCGCAGTCCTCCCTGCCGAGCTGCCAACGCAGCGCCCACTGCACCGGCCCGTGCACCGAAGGAGGCGGCAACGACGGCCACCTCCGGTCGCCGGTCCCCTCCCTCCACCAGTTCGGCGAACGCGGCGCGGGCAGACGCCAGGAGGAGGTCCCCGGCGCTCATCAGCCCCCCGCCCAGCACGAAGCATTCCGGATCGAACACGCAGGCCAGGTTGGCCAGCCCGAATCCCACCCACCAGCCGACCTCCTCCACGACCCGCCGGGCGCCCGGATCTCCGTCCTGCGCCGCCGCGGAGACTTCCTCTCCCCGCACGCTCTCGGGATCGCCCCCCGCCGCCTTGACCAGCTGCGGCAACCTCCCGGCCAGAGCGGCTTGGCGCGTCAGCATGCCCAGACCGCCCCCCGATGCATAACGCTCCCAGCAGCCGCGCCGCCCGCAAGGACACGGAGGCCCGGACGGGTCCACCACCATGTGGCCCACCTCGCCGGCGAAGCCGTGACCGCCCACCTGCACCCTGCCGTCGACGATGAGCCCGCCACCGATGCCGGTGCCCAGGGTCACCATCATCACGTGCCGGTAGCCCTGTGCCACGCCGAGGCGGTGCTCGGCCAGGACGGCGAAGTTGGCGTCGTTCTCAATCAGGACGGGGCGGGCCCCGAGGCGATCGCCCATGAGGCGGCGCCAGTCGAGCCCCTGGCCCTGGGGAAGGTTGGGCGCGAACCGCAGGCGGCCCTGGTGGTCCACCATGCCCGGTGCGCCCACGCCGATGGGGGAGGCACTCCGGGGGGAGGCCACGACCGGGCTCAGCGCGGCGTCCAGCTGGGCCACCACGTCGGCCACGGCATCGGCCACGGCGTCGGCGCCACGGCTCCCCGCGTCCTCCTTCCCCCGTCGGTCACCGGGTGTGGGCACCCGGGCCTCGGCGAGAATGCGATCCGAGGTGCCGAGGGCTATGCCGAGGACCTTGGTCCCGCCGATGTCGACACCGAGGGCAACATCGGCGCCAGCCGACAGCCCGGCGTCGAGGCTCACTGGGACGACTCGACCCGCGCCTTCAGCTCACGCATGGCGGTCGACATAATGCGACTCTGGGCCCGCATCTTTATGAATCCCGGAATGGGCACCCGCAGCTCGGCCTCAAGGTGATAGGTCACATCGGTGCCCGTGCCATCAGCCGGCTCGAAGACGTAGCTCCCGTCAAGCTTGGTGGTGATGTCGCCCTTGGTCAGCTTCCACGAGAGTATGTGGGGCGCCTGGGAGAAATCGTAGGCCAGTGTGTAGCTGGTGCTGCGACCGAACGCGGCGGCCCGGAAGGTGACCAGTTTCGGGCGCCCTTCCGCGTCGCGCTCGTGCACCACGATCTCCTTGATGTCGGCGGCCCACTCGACCATCCGCTCAATGTCCGCGACGACCGAGAAGCACCTCTCGGGCGATGCCGAAACCGACATGTGCTCTGTGGCTTGATCGGCCACTCTCAGTGCTTCCTTTCCCTCGTCCCGGATGCCAACCGACGGGCGGTCAGCCTGCCACTTCCGCCAGCGCGCTGGCCAGCTTAGGAGCGAGAACGTCGTAGTCGAAGAATGCCTTCGCCCGGGCCCGCCCCTGCCGCCCCATCCTGCGCCGGCGTGCGGGGTCGGCCAGCAGGGCCCGGAGGGCCTCTGCCAGGGCTCCGGGATCCTCCGGAGCACCCACCACCAGCCCTGTTACCCCATGGACCACGGCCTCGGCCGCCCCGCCACTGTCCCCGGCGACCTGGGGGACGCCGGCGGCGGCGGCCTCGAGGAAGACGATGCCGAACCCCTCCTGCTCCAGCCCGAGCCAGCGATTGCGGCAGTCCATGACGAAGACATCCGCCGCGCCGAGCAGTGCCGCCCGGTCCTCGTCGCTCACGCGTCCCAGCACATGGACGGGCACGAGGCTGGACCTCGCCTGCCGCCGCAGGCGCTCCAGTACGCGACCCTCCCCGCCGATGGCCACCACCAGGTCCGGATAGGACGGTGCCAACCGGTCGGCTGCCTCTATGAGCACGTCCATCCCCTTGCGTGGCACCAACCGGCTCAGGCTGACCACCAACGGTCCGGTTGCCGGAAGGCCGAGCCGGGCCCGCGCCGCGCGTCGCTCGGCTGCCTTCAGCGGCACGATGGATGCGGCATTGACGCCCGGCGGGATCTCAATGACCGGCGCCGCCAGCGGGCCGGCGGCGCGGCGACCCTCCGCGGCCGGATAGCCGCCGGCCGAAATGACCACCGATGCGCCACGCAGCACGTGGGCCAGGGCCGCACGGGCTCCCGGCACGCGCCCGGGCACGGTGACCTCGGCCCCGTGGAGGATGACGCCGTAGGGCACGCCGAGCCGGGGACCGAGGAGACCCAGTGGCAGGGCGGGATCCAAGAGGACCAGGTCGATGGCGTGCTCCCGCACGCATTGGCGCACCCGGGCCAGGGCAGCGGGAGTCGGGAAGAACAGGATGGAGCCGGGCACCCGCTCTATGCACACGCCGCGGGCGGACTGGGCCGCGTCGAACGCCGGGGCACCGGGGTCCGACGAGGCCGTGAGGACGACGAAGGTGGCGGGATCGAGACGCTGCCAGAGTTCCCACAGGTAGTTCTGGATCCCCCCGACCTTGGGGGGGAAGTCGTTGGTGACGAGAAGGTGCCGCCTCACCGGAGCGACCCGGGACGGCTACCCCGTTCCGGTGCTGAAGCGCAGCTTCGGGACGAGGCCGGCCCGCTCCAGCATGCGCATGGCGCGTGCCTCGTCGACGTCGATGACCACGGCGTCATCGGGCTCCCTCCCCAGCAGGAAGGTGACGACGCAGTCCTCGCAGGCGCTGGTCCCCTGCAGCCGGCAGCAGTCACAGTCGATGAGGAGCCCGGCAGCGGGCTCCGGTCGGCACAACGGCGGCATCTCCATGGTGGTGACCCTCTCTTTCTGGGCCCATCATCACCGGGGGTTGTCTCACTGCGCTTCAAGGGCGCCCCGGGCTGCCCGCAGCGTCTCGACAATTCCCCAGGCCACACCCTCTGTCCGGACCTTCTCGGCGTCCACGACGACCAGGAACGGGGGGCCGGCCACCCCGTAGTCGGCAAAGGCCTGCGCGCTCATCACCGTGTCCGTGCCCGGTGGAGCGAGGGCTGCGATGGCGCCGGCATCCTCGGACCCGGGCCCGGGTGTCACCACGGCCAGGCGCACGCGGTCGGGCAGCCCGGCGCGCACCTCCCCGATGCCCTCCCACAGGTCACGGCAGCCGGTGCATACCGCCGAGAGGAAGAGGAGGAGGACCGGCTCGGCGTTCCCCAACACGGCGATGGTGCGCGGGGCGCCCCCAGGTTCGACACCCACCACGTCGCGGGGGCTGGTGGCCGGTTGGTCCCGGTAGGTGGGGACCGGTCGCAGTCGGCGCAGCAGTTCTGCGGGTGGTTGGTCGCTCACGAGGCTCGGGAGGGCGCGCCGGGCTCTTCGCGCTCAGCGTCGGTCAGCGCGACCACACTGCGCCCGTGCCCGCACCAGCGGCACACCACGTCGTCGACGTGGTGGGACAGGACCTGCGCCTCCTCCACCTCGAGCTCTCCGCCCACCGTGTAGTGGTGGAAGGCCCGGGTGGTCTGCGATGTGGTGACGTCGAAGCGGGTGAGGTTCCCGCAGGCGTCGCAGCGGTATCGGGGGTCGCCCACCCGCACCACGGTAGTCGCCATGTTCCCGAAGGTGGCAGGGAGCAGGTGCGGATCAGATGCAGATCAAGTGCGGATCAGATGCGGTTCAGTAGCTCGGCCTTCTTGGCCGCGAACTCCTCTTCTGACACGATCCCCCGCTGGCGCAGGTCGTCGAGTTCAATGAGGCGCACCCGGATCTGGCCCTCGGTGGCGCCCGGCGGGGGCGGGGGCGGGAGCCCGGTCGGTGCGGGCGCAGGCTCTGCGGGGATCGCGGGTGGGACGGCGGCCTGCCCGGACGGGGGCGTGTCCTCGAAGTAGGGCTCCTCCGGTGGCCGTGTCCGGGGGCGCAACTCCTCGGGTGCCTCCTCGCGGGAGCCGCCACCCACAAGCTCGTTGATCTGCGAGTTGATCACGCGCTGGACGATGGCGGGCTTGCGCACGTACTGCAGGACGAGCGAGTCGTCCTCGCCCTGCACATCAATGATCAGGCGTCCGGTGCCGAGGACCCGCTCCCACACCTTCTGGGAGAGGTTGATCTCGGTGATGCGCTGCAGGCGGAGCTGGATCGTGTCGCGCTCGAACACCCCCCGACGGACCACGATCCGGGTCGTCGTCAGGGCCAGGATGTAGTTCCTCCACCGGATCACCCGCCCCGCCAGCCAGAAGGCAGGGAGGATGGCGGCGACCAGCAGTGGGTATGACGTCCAGTGGGGGATCTTCGGCACCAGGATCAGCAGCACGCCGATGGCCACCCACACCCCGACGCAGGTGAGGAGCGGGCCGGAGACGAACACGGGGTGGGGACGCATTTCGGCCAGCACCTCCTCGTCCTCGTTGAGGAACTTCCGAGGGAGCGCCATGGTGGCCAGAGTAGTGGCGGGACCAGGCTCGGAGCGGGCCAGGGTGCCCTAATGTGGCCCCGTGCCCTATGCCGAAGTCGCGCCGGATGACATCAGGGCCCGCATGGCCCGGGGCGAGGATGTGTTCCTGCTTGACGTCCGCGAGCCCGACGAGGTGGCCGCGTGGGCCTACCCCATCGGGGTGAACATCCCTCTGGGCCAGCTGGGCGCGCGGCTGGACGAGCTGCCCCCGGGCACCACCATTGTGGTGGCCTGCCACGCCGGCGGCCGTTCGGCTGCCGCGGCCACGGCCCTGAGCGAGGCCGGATGGACCGCCGAGAACCTCACCGGCGGGGCGATCGCCTGGGCGGCCACCGAGCCCGGGAGCTAAAGGGCGGCTACGACCTCGGCGGCCGACATCAGGGCCACCCCCACGGCGGAGAGTTCCTCGGCGCCCAGCGGGTAGAGGCCCGAGACGCCATCGGTGGCCAGCACCACCCGGAAGTCACGCTCGCTGGCCTCGTAGACGGTGGTCCGCGGGCAGTTGGGGAAGTTGCAGCCGGCCACCACAATCGTCGTCACCTCGTGGGCGCGCAGCAGCTCTTCCAGGGGCGTCCGGTAGAAACCACCCCACCGCGGCTTGTACAGGACCCATTCGCGCCCGCCGATCTCCTGGGCTTGCCCGGCGAGGAGCGTATCGACATGGAGCTCGGAGCCGGGAGGAGCCAGCCCGGGAGCGAGCTGGCTCCCGGGGGAGCCCGGCGGCCCTGAAGGCGTGCACCAGCTCCTCGACCTCGGGCAGCACGGCGCTCGTCCCGGGGATGCAGAATGGCGCGCCACTCAGCAGATCACACTGGCGGTCGATGGTCAGCAGCGCCGCCGACGCGAAGTGAGGCTCCGTGTGCTGGTCCATGGGGTGGGGCATAGGGAGGGCTGGTGGGGATCGAACCCACGACCGAGGGACTATGAGGCCTGGTCAATGCGTGGCTCGGCGACCCAGCATATTTCATCCTGTGGCAAGAGTGCAGATCTTGTGCTGTGGTGAAGGGGGCGGTGGGAGGAACCGGGATGGCAAAGCCGGACGGGGCGCTGGCCGGGCTGAGCAACTCCCGTTGACACAATTTCGGACGAACCCGACGGGTCCCTAAAGAAGGTCCCGGGGGCGACCGATAACTCCCCTATGCCCCTTCCCCTCGCCCCCGCCGGTGCTGCCGTTCCCGCTGTCCGTGCCGGAAACTCGGCCACCGAATCACCCGGTACCCCCCGCTGGGCCGGGGTGGGCGCTTCCGACGTGAGCGACTCCGGCGCCGCCGGGCGACAGGCGGCGGCCCAGGCCGTCGGCGGCCGGGAGGCGGCCCTGGTCATCGTCTTCGCCTCCGACCGCCACCACCTGGAGGCTCTGGTAGAAGGCGTCCGCACCTGCGCGGGCGACGCCGCCCTGGTGGGCTGCACCACGGCCGGGGAGATCTGGACCGGACAGGCCGGAGCCAACGGCGCCGTCGTCTTCGCCCTGGGCGGAGATGGCTTCGCCGTATCGACCTCGGTCTCGACCGGGGCGTCGGCCGACCTGCGGGTTGCCGGAGCCAGCGCCGCCGCTGCCGCCCTGGCCGGCCAGAGCGGTGCCCATCAAGTCCTGATGCTCCTCACCGACGGCCTGGCCGGCGACCAGAACGAGGTCGTCCGGGGCGCCTACAGCGCGGCCGGTGCCGCCATCCCCCTGGTCGGAGGCTGCGCAGGAGACGACCTGCGCATGGCCCGGACCCGCCAGATATTCGGGGATAGCGTCCTAGATGACGCGGTGGTGGCCGTGTCCATCACCTCCGACGCCCCCTTCGGAATCGGCATGGGCCACGGCTGGGTCAAAGTGGGCGAACCCTTGGTGGTGACCTCCTCGTCCGGAATCCGGGTCGCCAGCCTCAACGACCGCCCGGCCCTCGATGTCTATCTGGAGCAGCTGAATCCTCCGGCCGAGGCCCATGACGACCACGTCGCCTTCACCAATTTCGCCCAGACCCATCCCCTGGGCCTCGACCGCCGGACCGGGGTGAGCATCCGCTTCGTAGCCGGGGCCGACTTCCAGGCCCGGGAGCTCATCTGCATCGCCCAGGTGCCCGAGGACGGGCTGGCCTACCTGATGGAGGGCGATGCCGGCTCCGTCCTGGGAGCCACCGACGAGGCCTGCCGGGAGGCCCTGGCCGGCCTGGGTGGCCGCTCCCCCCTGGCCCTCTTGGCCTTCGACTGCATCGCCCGGCGGGGTGTGCTCGGGGACGACGGCATCGCCGGGGAGGCCCACCGGCTGTCCGCCATGGCCCCCGGAGCGCACGTGGCCGGGTTCTACACCTATGGGGAGTTCGCCCGCACCCAGGGCATGACCGGATTCCACAACCAGAGCCTCGTTGTGTTGGCCGTGGCCTGAGCATGGCCGAGGCCACCTGGGTCGCCCAACAGCTGGTCCGATACCTGTCCGAGCTGACCCCGTCTCTCGGCCGGCGTGCGACGCGGTCCTCCACCCTGCAGAGCGGAGCGGAGCGGGCGGCGGAGGCGTTGGAGGCGGAGTTCGCCGCCGTGGTGTGGCAGGACAAGCTCGAGGTGGATGTCGGCTTCGGCCCGAAGAACAAGCCTTCGGTTCTACTGGCCCCGATTCTGGCTGGCTCGGCCCAGGCCATGAAGATCGACGGCGTCACCTACCATGCCGCCGCCGTGGCCATGGGTGAGGCCGGGAGGCTGGTGGTGGCCCGATCGGCCGAGCCGTTCAACCAGGCGGAGATCCAGCTGCTGCGGGGCCTGGGCCGCATCCTCGTGCTCAGCCTGCGTTCGGTCGACGCCCTTTTGGCGGAGCGCTCGCTGCGCCGGGAGAGTGAGCGGCGGGCCAGGGAGTCCCTGCGCGACCCGTTGACCGGGCTTCCCAACCGGACCCTGTTCCTGGACCGGTTGGAGACGGCGGCGGCCAAGGCCCAGCGACGGTCGAGTTCCATAGCCGTGTTGTTCATGGACCTCGACGGCTTCAAGCTGGTGAACGACACCCTGGGCCACGCCACCGGGGACGAGTTGCTTCAGGTCGTGGCCGCCCGCCTGGCCGAGGCCACCCGGTCGGGGGACACGGTGGCCCGGCTGGGCGGTGATGAGTTTGCCGTGCTGGTCGACGACCTCGCGGACCGTCATCAGGCCGAGCGGGTGGCCGCCCACCTCCTGGCCGCCTTTGAGGCCGGCTTCAGCGTGGCCGGTCGGGACATTCACGTGAGCACCAGCATCGGCATCGCTCTGGGGCCCTCCCCGGAGGATCCCCCCGGGTTCATGCTGCGCGACGCCGACCTCGCCATGTACCGGGCCAAGGAGGCCCACTCGGGCGGCTACCGGGTCTTCTCCGAGGACATGCGCCAGGAGCTGGTCGAGCGGATCGAGCTGGAGAAGGATCTGCGCATCGGCATCGACGACGGCGAATTGACCGTCGTCTACCAGCCCGTCATCGAACTGGCCGACCAACGCTTGGGGGGCCTTGAGGCCCTGGTCCGCTGGCGCCATCCCACCCGTGGGCTGTTGACCCCGGCCGAGTTCCTCCCCACCGCCGACCAATGCGGCCTGATGGGAGCCATCGACGACTGGGTCCTAGAGGAGGCCTGCCGTCAGATGGCCACCTGGCGGTCGGACTTCTGGGTGTCCAGGGACATGAAGGTCGGGGTCAACCTCTCGGGCGACCAGCTCAGCCGGGTAGGCCTGGCCCATTCCATTCAGGCCCGCCTGGTTCGCCACGGCCTGCCGGCCACGGCGCTTTTCCTAGAGATCAGCGAGACGGCCATCTTCGGCGCCGGCTCCGGGGCCGACACCAGCATCAAGAACCTGACCGATCTGGGCATGCAGGTGGCCCTGGACGACTTCGGAATCGGCTATTCCTCCCTCAGCCGGCTGCGCGACCTGCCGGTGGGAACCCTTAAGGTGGACCGCAGCCTGGTGGCCGGCGTCGACCAGGATCCCCGTCTTCAGGCCGTGTTCAAGGGAATGGTGAATCTGACCCGGGATCTGGCCATCGACATCGTGGCCGAAGGCGTGGAAACCCCCGGCGAAGATGCCTTCCTCCGCTCCGCCGGATGTTCCCACGCTCAGGGCTACCTGTACGGACGACCCATGCCGACCGAGGCCCTGGAGGTCCACTTCCGGGCTGCCGAGGAGAACCGCATCAGCATCGACGAGGCGGGGTACCTCCTGCTCGCCCCCCACGACCTGCCCATGGACGGGCCCCGCGTGAAATTTCCGGCCGCGGTCGACGCCGATGCAATGTGGGACTCCGAGCTCGACGGGCTGAAGCTGGTCCCCTAGGCCACCGGTTCGGGCAGCTCCTCCGGGCAGGTGCTTTCGATCCGCCTTCGACCTGGTGGTATTGGTAGGGCTGGTGGGGATCGAACCCACGACCGAGGGATTATGAGTCCCCTGCTCTGACCACTGAG
>Ga0307372_10009777_pt1 | contig 13130 bp, 14 predicted proteins | sample OX1MG_FD_202533 | JGI IMG/M metagenome (GOLD analysis project Ga0307372, IMG submission 202533) | Soil microbial communities from Risofladan, Vaasa, Finland - OX-1 | ecosystem: Environmental > Terrestrial > Soil > Coastal area > Acid sulfate soil | place: Finland: Risofladan, Vaasa | collected...
GCGCTCCTTTCGAACAATCGACTTCTCCAGTGTAATCCCGGCGGAGCGTCTCTGTCAATAGAAAGTTTGCGGACCAAAGTATGTGGAGATCAAGAATATGCGAGTGATCGACCGGTGGATGAATGAGAACGATCAATAGAGTGTCGGTAAGGGCGCCGCGCAGGAAGCCAGGGATGCGAAGGTCTGCAGCTCCGCCTTGCATGGGCGGGCGTCAATTCCCGCCTCAGTCCACGTGAAGATGAAGCCAAGAGCGGCGTTCTCGCCGCTCTCCCGGCCTTACGGCGGCTCTACGCCGATCGCCGCCATGCCCGCTCCCGTAATACCCGCACGACAGCCGACGACCGGACGCCGATTTATGCGCAGGCTGCCAGGGGACGGAGCCCGGGCCCCTGAAACCTGTCTGCGATCCGAGAGAAGAGTCTCAGGCGAGCTCCCGGCTCGAGGGCGGGGATATGGCCGGCGCCTCAGCCCTCCTTTCGTTCAATGCCCAGTAACCCAGCCAGCCAGCCAGCATAACCCAGACTATCGCCTGGTCTGTGGGAGAGATGAACGCGACGTGCAGCGGCACGATCATCGCTGTCCACGCCAACAGCGCCGAAAGGCCGGCGGAAATGCATCCGACGGTGATTCGATCCAATGGGCGGCCCCGGTAATGCGCCGCCGTACGTGTATTGGGCCGCGCCTCCAGAGACGACGGCCGATGAACCAGCTCTTTCAAATTCCTTCTCCTTCTTCGAATCTCAGTTTTGGGGAGCCTCAAACCGCGCGAGTACAGTAAACGCGCCCGGCCAAAACCGACTCCGGGCGCAACCTAAGGTAGACGCATCTTTCATACCCATTCGCGCCCGTACCCAAAAACACTGAAAACGAGAAGGATGCATTCGCTTCGAATTAGAGCGAATCGTTCTGAAAAAACTCGATGATTTCGCCGTCGAGCCCGCGCACAAACGCGATTCGAAATTCCTTTGGCGTGTCGCCGTTAATCGGCACGGTCTTCGGCTCCATCGTTACCGTGGCGCCCGCATCACGCGCCCTCTCGAGGGCGGCGTCGCAATTCGTTGTGCGCAGCGCGTAGTGGAGCAGCGCGCCCTCGGGAATGGCTTCGCCGGGCGCGAGGGTTCCGCCGGCGAAAACCTCGAGATAGTTGCCATCGCCGGTATCGAGCATTACGGCGCGGCTGTCCCGCTCGCCGCGAGAACGCCCATCTTCGCCCCATCCGTACACCCTTCGGAACCCAAGGCCTTCGGTGTAAAACCGCAGCGTTGCCTCAAAATCGTTCGCGCGGATAGCGATATGATGGAATCCGCCACCGTGAAGCGTGGCGTTATGACCCTGATCTGGCATTGATTGTCTCCTTTGATGATCGAAGCTAAAAAATCCACAGCTTGAGGGGCTGCAGCTTACGGCGTGACTTCAGCGGGTCGCTTCATTCAAACCTCAATTCCCACGTTTGAACTGGCTGGCGAGCGCCTCGGCCCATCGCATATTGGCGTCCCTCGTCCGGCCGGCGTTATGCGGGGTATGAACCACGTTGCGCCGACCCAGCAGCGGATCATCGAGCGGCAGCGGCTCGACGTCAAAAACATCCGCCGCCAGCGAGATCTCGTCCGCCAGCACACGCCGCCGGATCGCCTCCATATCGCAGATTCCGGCGCGTGTCACGAGCACGACGAGGCAGCCTTTCGGTAATCGCTCAATATGCGCCGCCGTCACGACACCCCGCGTTTTCTCGACGAGCGGCATCATCGGCGCAAAGATTTCGGCGTCGTCGAGAAGATCCTCAATCCGCCACACTCGCCGGGCGCCGGTGCGGTGAAACGCCGGTTCGCACGCGACCGGATCCCACGCGCTCACGTCAGCCCCGAGAGCGCGCGCAAAACCAGCGTACCGGCTGCCAATATTACCCAGACCGACCATGCGAACGCGCTTTCCTTCGACCGTCCCGCTCGTGAACCGGCTCTCATCGCCAAACTGATGGCCGCGGGCGCCCGGCTGCCCTATCCCACCGGGAGGCGAATAGTCCCAAACCTCGTGCCCGGTCAACATCTGGCAGTAGGTCTGCGGAATGCGGCGGAGAGCGCACAGCGTCAGCGCAAGGCCAAACTCTGCGACAGACTCTCCCCAAAAGCCCTCCGACGTGTGCTCGTAAATCCGTACTCCCGCCTTCCGGAGCAGCTCAACGGCATCGGTGAAACGATCGGAGTAGCCCTGGCTGAATGCCGCCTCCTCAAGTTGAACCAGCTTGCCGGCGCAGGCAGTGGTCAGTGGCAGGCCCAGTCCGATAAGCCGCGTGACCGTCCCGGGCGCCGAAAGAATTTCTCCGACGGGGCGGCGGTCATCGGGACCAAGCCGGATAAACTCCACAGGTCCTTCACGCATCCACAATTCGTGAAAGTGGTCCGCCGCGAAGGGCCATATTCCATCGAAGTCGGGGTGCGACACAATCACGCTGCGCAAACGGATCTCCTTAACTCGCTCTGTGCTGTGAAGTCCGTCAATTCTGATCACCGGCCCGGAGATAAACCGGCAGCGTTCTCTCCACGATGGCGCGCTTTTGAGCGTCACGGGCGGTCAGTACAAGGGTATAATTCCCGGTGGGCAGATCATACGTCTCCCACTCGCCGCGCCAGCGTTCTCCCGGGAGCCGGACCTTTTGCAGCCGCGTGTTCTGGGCGGTCTTCACAACCTTACCCGCCGCGTCCATCAGTGCTGCATCCACCGAATCCACGCTGCTCGCGATGGTTGGCGAGAGGAACCCAACACCGAAAATCCAACCGTAGTTGCCAGGAACCTGGGCGTCGAAGGGGAACAGCGCCCGGCTGTACGGTTGAACCGCCAGCGGATCGACTCGGTCTACGAGCGTCACGCGCCCGAATGTCGATGGAGTCCCTACGCTGGTGGGTGAGCTGTACGCGAAGGCGCGATGGATCCGGTGGCCTCCGTCTGAACTCCCCATCTCGACATCAATGCCGATCGGCGTCCCGGCGCCAGGCTTGAACGCGGGGAAGTTCGCCCACGGAAGCTTGAATTCCAGCGTGTAGCCGGCCGGCGTCCGCGCGGCCGCCATCTCCACACCCTTCAGCGTGAGGTCTTTGAAAGCCGGCAGATCACGCAAATGATAACGAGGCTTGAGATCGTGCCCGGTGAGCGCCGTGAAGAACATGTGGAGAGTGCCCGGTCCGAACTCTTTCGCTCCGAGATCGGCGCCGCTGCGAGTATCGAGGTAGAACTCAACGGCGTCCCCATCGTAAAGAGCGTTGTCGCCCGCGATCTGGGTCGGGTTCCTGTCCATCGCATTAAGCCCAATATAGAGCGCCTGCTCATCCCAGAGATAATAGACGTCGGTCGCTCGATTCGCGAAGTCAGGGTTTGTCGCGTTAAGCGGCGTGATAAACGCGCCGCTCCAGTCGTCCAGATTCCCATCGATAGTGATCGGATGCTGCGCTCGGGGGATCAGCCCGACGACCGGCGTCTCCTGCGCCGTGGCTGATGATGCCCCGAACGTCAACCCAAAAACCGTAATGGCAGCGAAGAGAAACTGGCCGGCTCCCCTCAATAGCCAGGATTTCAAAGCGATCTCATTTCTATGCTCCGTGATTGGGCACGAAGCGTCGCGAGGCTCTATGCATTTCCGCTCATGCCGCGGCAGCATGCGTTCATGCAATATACTCGCGACCGGCTACAGACCATGTTCGGCGTTCCGGTCCCGCTTCCTGCGTGTGAGCGAGTTTATATTGCGGAGGGCGCCCAGAACCTCGCAATGAGGCAAACGCGCTGGATCTCTTAAAAGGAGAATTGCCTTGCGGCGGTTGATTCCGGGATAATGGTTATAGCGAAGTCACAGCCGACAGGCGAGGTTCAGGGTATGCCAAAAGTACTGGTAGTGGATGACGAGGCGGATATCGTCCGTCTGGTTCGGTTCCGATTGGAAAAAGAGGGATGGGATGTGGTGTCGGCGTTCGATGGACAGAGCGCCATCGCTGCGGCCATTGAACATCGACCAGATCTTATCTTCCTGGATATCATGATGCCCGACATGGACGGCTTTGACGTGCTCGAGGAGATTCGCACGCGCCGCGGGGTATACAAAACTCCGGTCGTGATGCTGACCGCCCGCCGCAGTGGCGTGGACATGGACAAAGCCCGAGCTTTCAACGTATATCACTACATCACCAAGCCGTTCGACCCGGAGCTTCTCATCACCACCGCAAAGAAGATCCTGCTCTTCGCGGGTTAGCGCCCATCTCGGTTGCCGAAGGTGTCAGGAGGCTGGCAGCCCGACGACACAGGATGATTCGAAAGTGGCGGCCCCCGCTCAGGAAGATAACGTAGCGCGGGACCGAAAGCCCTGGACTCTATTCTTCGGTCAGTGGATCTCCGGATGCTATCGAAACCTTAATGTCTTCACTGTCCTGTACTTCCTGTTCGAGATCTGCCAGAGCCTCATAGTAGGGAAACAGCGGTTCCGGTTCTCGTGAGTGACGCACAGGGATGCGCCAGTAACCGTTCTGAAGGCGAATACGCGCTTCATCCAATCGGAGCGTGATGTCGCCGACCCTTTTTCTTGCTACGTACGGTTTCACTCGGCGGGCGACGTCCATCGGCGTCAACTCAGTTATCGCCATCTTCCAGCTCCAATCGTTCGAAAACTTGGACGCCATCAGCAGGGCGGTCCTTGCCGATTCCACGTCCACGGTCCTCCCCATCCGGTAATCGGCGTCCTCACGCAGCGAACGCAGCGCGCGCAACATCTTTCGCACCGTGCGCCGACTGTTGATGGTAAGGCCGCCGTTGTTTCCGATGAGGTCGGGCAACTGCTCATGGGAAGGATTGTTCCATCCCGCCGGGAAGTTCACGCCGTAGAAGTCTTCGCGCCACGCCCACCCGTCCCCGGTTTTTTATGGCCAGCCGGATGGGTATCCAGCCCGGCTCACACGATGACGCTACATTAGAGGGGAACACTTAAGAGGAAAACACTCGAACTTGACCAGGAGATCGATTGATCTATGCGTTCTGTTCTAACCATAGCGGCATCGGATCCATCAGGAGGCGCAGGAGTTCAGGCTGATCTCCGCGTTTTTGACTCACAGGGCGCAGCCGGACTTTCGGCGATCACGGCGATCACAGTTCAGAACACGTGGGGCGTTCGAAGTGTTGCCCCGACTCCGGCATCACTGCTCCAGGAACAACTGGACGCGATCCTCTCGGATTCATCGCCTGCGGCGGTAAAAATCGGGCTTCTGCCGGACGCCACCGCCGCGCACGTCGTCGCCGGAGCGCTTGACCGGTACCGGCCCCCCAACGTTATCCTGGACCCCGTGCTCGCCTCTTCCGGCGGGCTGGAGTTTCTGAGCCGGGATGGGGAACAGGCTCTCCGCGAGGTACTGCTGCCTCTCTGTGATCTCGCCACCCCAAATCTGATCGAGGCCGCGCGCCTCACGGCCCACCCGGTTGACACCGAGAGCGACCGGATGGAAGTGGCGCGCCGTTTGTGCGCGATGGGCGCACGTGCGGCGCTCATCAAAGGCGGCCACCTCGAAGGCGCCCCGGTGGACCTGCTTCTGGATAGCACCGGGGCCTTTCATCTGTTTCGGGGAGTGCGTATCGACACCCCCCACACGCACGGTACCGGCTGCTTTCTCTCTTCGGCCATCGCAGCTCGCCTGGCTCTCGGGGATTCACTGAAAGCGGCGATTCGGTGCGCGAAAAGTCTGCTGGAAGAGGGGCTTCGCAGCCCGGTCATCATCGGTCAGGGAAGAGGTTCGCCCTACCCGGGCGCTTTCGATCCCGCCGGTCGGACCCATTCCGAACGGCTTGCGCTCTTGCGTGGAGTCTATCTCCTCACCGATCCGAATTTTCGAGGTGATCTCTCATCGGAAGAGATCGCCCGCCAGGCGATCGCAGGAGGCGCCCGCGTGATCCAGCTTCGGGACAAGCGGCTTTCGACGCCGGATCTGATCCGGGAGGCGCGCATTTTAGCATCTATCGCGCGGGAGACCGGCGCCCTCTTCATCGTCAATGACCGGGTGGACGTAGCTCTCGCGTCTGGCGCTGATGGCGTTCACGTCGGCCCGGATGACATGACGCCGGCTGACGCCCGCCGGCTGTTGGGTTCCGATCGTCTCCTGGGAGTATCGGTAGGAACGGTGGCTGAAGCTTTGGAAGCGGCGCGACACGCATCCTACCTCGCCGTGGGCGCGATTTTTGGGTCCAAGACCAAGCTCGACGCGGGTGAACCGGTCGGACCGCAGCGGATCGCCGAGATCCGGGCCGCCGTTCCCGATTTGCCCCTGGTGGCGATTGGTGGAATCAGTCGCGATAACCTCGCCGTCGTCATCGCAGCCGGCGCGAGCTCGGCCGCTGTTATCTCGGCCGTCCTCGGCAAACCCGATATCACCGCCGCGACACGGGAACTTGCCGAGCTTTTCCATTAACTTCAGTCTGACCGCGGGCTCTCGCGTGACGAGAAGCGATTGAGCTCGACTCCTCTCAGCAGCGGGTCAGACTCTCGTTCCGTTATCCAGGCGGCCATGATCCGGGCGGTGACGGGAGTGAGTAAGATCCCATTCCTGAAGTGCCCGGTGGCGAGATGGAGATTCGCCCACCCCGTCGCCGAGCCTAAAATGGGTAGATGGTCCGGAGACGCCGGCCGGAGTCCGGCCCATGCGGAATGAAAGGGGAGCGGCGAGGCGTCGGTAAGGAGTCTGCCGGCCAGACCGAGAAGACCACTTATCCCGCCAACCGTCGGACGAAGCTCGAAGCCCACGTTCTCTTCGGTCGCCCCGACGAGCAGTTTCCCATCCTCCCGCGGAACCAGGTAACCCTCATCGGAATAGACCGTGTGGGAGAGCTTTCCGGGACACGCAAGAGCGACCATCTGCCCGCGAAGCGGCACAACCGGAATGACAAGGTCCAGCATCCGCGCAATCGCAGGAGTCCATGCCCCTGCGGCTAATACCAACTCTCCGCAAGAGATATTCCCGTCGGCAGTTCTTACAGCGGCGACGCGCCTTTCAGACGTTTCAAGACCGACGACGGGAGTCTCAGTAACGAGCTGCACGCCACTCGAGACGCAGGCCTTTTCCAGCGCGCAGAGCAGGGTACGAGGATCGACGCTCTTCTCCTTCGGGGAAAAAACAGCGGCGGCGATACCTGGATCGAGAGCGGGCTCCATCCTCCGCACGTCTTCCGCCTCGATCCATTCCAACGAGAGTCCCAGTGAACGCTGCCATGCGAATACCTTTTGTAGCGCCTCTACCCGTGCCGGCGTCTGCGCCAATCGAAGCATTCCAGGGCCCTGGAGCGCCACGGGAACGCCGGTCGCGGCAGCCAGCTCTTCCACGAATTGAGAGTAGAGCGCCAGGCTCTCCAGGCCGAGATCCAGAAGCGGTGTTCGGGAGCCTGTCTCGGCGAGCGGCGCCAGCATCCCTGCAGCCGCCCAGCCGGCCTGGCCGTCCGGCGGCGCCGCTCCCCGATCAGACGGCAGCGCTCCTCGTTCCACCACGATCACCGTGGCGCCCCGCTGCCGGACCCGCCAGGCAATGGATAACCCTATCACGCCGCCACCGACCACAACAACATCGGCGAGCGCTGCGCCGGCGGACGGTCTCATCATCCCCCCGCGGTCATCTGGACGAGCTCCAACCGGTCGCGCGCTTCAACCGGTTCACTCTCGTACCGGGCACGGGGAACGATCTCGCCATTACGCTCGACAATCACCATCTCCGGCTTGAGCCTGAATGCTTCGAGAAGAGCCCTAACCGTGCCTGGTGGCTCGATCCGGCGGTCCTGCCCATTGATTACAACATCTATCATGATTCTCTGTCTATCATCCAAAGTCGGTTACAACTTCCTCATTTAGAAAACCTCCACCTGCTGGGATCGCGGCCGGTCGCCGCATACCTGCACGATTCAAAGCTCAGCGTCCAGCGCGCTCCGGTACTCCCGAGCAGCGTGTTCCGGGTCACCGGCTGTCAGAATTGGTGAGCGTACCGCGACCCCGATTGCGCCGGCGCTCAGGCACTCCGGCGCCCGCTGCGGTGTGATTCCTCCGATGGCCAAAACCGGAATCGGTACCGCCTGGCAGACCCTTCTCAGGAAGTCAATTCCCTGAGACGCCGCGCCCGGATGAGAGGACGTTTCGTAAATGGAACCGGCTATCAGATAATCCATCCCCTCGTCGGCGGCCCTTATCGCCGCCAATAGCGAATGGATTGAGCGGCCTGAAAGCCGGTTCGCCACTTTCGATCTGAAAATCTTCGCTTCTCCCACCGCAGCGCTCTCCGGATAATGAACGCCATCGGCGTGACCGGCGGTCGCCGTCTCGAAAGATCCATTAACGATGAGCCGCACGCTTCCGGGAATCGCACTGCGCACCCGCCGTGCCAGCGAGGCAAGGCGACCGGGGTCGAGATCCTTCTCGCGAAGCTGCACCAGGTCTACCCCACCGGCCGCCGCCGCCGCGAGTATCCCCAGAAGCCGGTCCTCGGAACCGGCCGGATCCGCGCTGGAAATCAGCTCCCGTCCGGTAACGAGCATCAGCCACGGGCGCGTCGCCACCCGCGCCCCGTAGTTGGCAGGACCATCGCCGCATTCATCGTTAATCGGTCCTCCAATCCCGTTCAACGCTCACCGGAAAACATACGCTACCGAACGATTCCGACCAGTGGACTGCTGGCGGAAGCGTACGGCAAAACCGGCGCCCGCCCGGCCAGGAACGCTTTTCGGCCCGCTTCCACGCCCAACTGGATCGCCTCAGCCATTATCGCGGGATTCTCCGCCCGGGCGATCGCTGTGTTCACCAGGCACGCGGAGGCGCCCATTTCCATCGCGCCCGCCGCGTCAGAAGCAGTCCCGATCCCGGCGTCGACGACAACCGGCACAGTCGCCTGCTCAATAATAATCCGAATCGTGTCGGCGTTCTTGATCCCCTGCCCGCTCCCAATTGGCGAGGCGAGCGGCATAACGGTGGCCGTGCCGATCTCTTGCAAGCGGAGCGCAAGCACCGGGTCCGCGTGGATGTAGGGCAGCACGATAAACCCCTCATCCACCAGGATCCTGCACGCCTCCAGAGTGCCGATCGGATCGGGCAGAAGGTATTTCGGGTCCGGAATCACCTCCACTTTTATCCAGTCGGAAAGCCCCATCGCTCGCGCCATCCGGGCGGTGCGAACCGCCTCGTCTGCCGTTCGAGCGCCGGCCGTGTTGGGCAAAATCTGGTAGCGCTTCCAATCAATATCGTCCAGGATGCTCCGGCGGGGCGCATCCAGATCGATTCGGCGGAGGGCAACCGTTATGATTTCGGCGCCCGAGGCCTCCAGCGCCGCATTCATCTCCTCGGCGCTCCGGTACTTCCCGGTCCCCAGCATAAGGCGAGACCGGAACGGCTTCCCAGCAATGATCAACGCATCCGCACCGGCTGTGCTATCGGCAGCGCGTGAGGGCGTTTCAACTCTGATTGTCATGACCTGGGCGCCTTCACTTGACATAAATCTCGCTGCCCTTCTCCCGGAACTCCCGGGACTTTTCATCCATCCCGGCGGTCAGGGCATCCGCCTCAATCAATCCGTGCTGCGCAGCGTAATCCCGCACATCCTGCGTGATTTTCATGCTGCAGAAATGGGGGCCGCACATGCTGCAGAAGTGCGCAACCTTGGCGCCTTCCGCAGGAAGCGTCTCATCGTGGAACTCCCGGGCCGTCTCCGGATCGAGCGCCAGGTTGAACTGATCCTCCCATCGGAATTCGAAGCGGGCCTTGCTAATGGCGTTGTCCCACGCTTGCGCGCCCGGGTGGCCTTTCGCAAGGTCCGCGGCGTGCGCCGCGATCTTATAGGCGATCACGCCGTCCTTCACGTCCTTCTTGTTGGGAAGGCCCAGATGCTCCTTGGGCGTCACGTAGCAAAGCATCGCCGTGCCGTACCAGCCGATCATAGCGGCGCCGATAGCGCTGGTAATATGATCATACCCGGGCGCGATGTCCGTGGTGAGCGGTCCGAGAGTATAGAATGGCGCCTCCTTGCACCATTCAAGCTGCTTCTCCATGTTCACCTTGATCAGGTGCATCGGCACGTGGCCCGGCCCTTCATTCATCACCTGAACGCCGTGGCCCCAGGCGATTTCCGTGAGCTCCCCCTGCGTTTTCAGCTCGGCGAACTGCGGTTCATCGTTGGCGTCGGCAATGGACCCCGGCCGCAGCCCGTCGCCCAGCGAGAAGCTGACGTCGTACTGGGCCATGATCTCGCAGATTTCATGGAAGTGGGTGTAGAGGAAGTTCTCCTGGTGATGCGCCAGGCACCACTTTGCGAGGATCGAACCCCCGCGGCTCACGATCCCGGTGAGCCGCCGGGCCGTCATCGGAATGTAACGCAGGAGCACTCCGGCATGGACCGTGAAGTAATCGACGCCCTGCTCCGCCTGCTCGATGAGAGTGTCGCGATAAACCTCCCAGGTCAGCTCCTCAGCCTTGCCCTCCACCTTTTCGAGCGCCTGGTAGATTGGCACCGTCCCGATAGGAACCGGCGAATTCCGAATGATCCATTCACGCGTTTCGTGGATGTTCTTGCCGGTTGAGAGATCCATCACGGTATCGGCGCCCCAGAGCGTCGCCCAGGTCATCTTTTCCACCTCTTCTTCGATGGAGCTGGTGACCGCGCTGTTGCCTATATTCGCGTTGATCTTGACCAGAAAATTCCGGCCAATAATCATCGGCTCGGATTCGGGGTGATTGATGTTCGCGGGAATAATCGCACGACCACGGGCAACCTCGTCACGCACGAACTCCGGCGTGATCACGAGCGGAATCGACGCGCCGAAGCTCTGGCCCGGGTGCTGTCCGGTGATTAGCTCGCGGCCCTGGTTCTCACGGATGGCGATGAACTCCATTTCGGGCGTGATCTTCCCCAGCCGGGCCTGCTGAAGCTGAGTGATGCCGCCGCGTCCGCGGAGCGCTTTGCGGGAGGGAGGCATCGGAAGACCCGGATCGCTATGCCCGGCAATGGGCCGGTAGCTTGGATCGACTTCCTCATATTCCGCCCGCGCTCTGATCCATGCTTCTCTTAGGCGGGGAAGTCCTTTGAGGATATCCACGCCCGCTGACGGATCAGTGTAAGGGCCGCTCGTGTCATAGACCCGCAGTGGCTCATTCTCTTCAGTTGGTCCGCCATTATGACCATGAGTCACCGAAAGCGCAATCTCGCGCATCGGCACCCGCACGTCCGGGTGAAGGCTTCCGGCGACATATACTTTGGCTGAAGCGGGAAAACGATAGCCCGCCGATCCCACGCCATCCTTATGACCATTATTTTGAGTTGACAATCGACACTCTCCTATCCCCGGTAACCGGCAGTATCCCGCGAGGTAACTTTACCACGATTGAGTTTGATTCAGGCCGCGCCTCTCGCCGGACGAGATCGGCAAACGGAGAGTAAAACAAAAACCACCTCCCCGGATCTTAAGGAAGATGGTGAAAGAGGGGAATGGCCGGATGGCCGCGCCTGCTCGCTCTCCGCTTTCCTACGCCGGTGCTAGCCGGATCAGGTTCTTAAGGGTCGGCCCGAAGCCCTCTCAGCCGCACTTGCGCGCTGCGCGTTCCCACGCCCAGCGGCCATCACGGTTCCCCTAGCAGATGCAATCTGGATTGTGGTAACAGTTTAACGCGCTCCGCCCCAACCGTGCCCAGCGCACTATCAATCGCACCGGATCTGGCGCCGCATTCCTATCCCGGCTGCCGCCCCAACATCCAGTCGATAAAATGCCGGGCGACCTTATCCAGGTTTTCCAGCGACCCACCTCCGCGTATCGAGGAGCAGATTTCGTACGTTACCCAGCCATCGTAGCGGATTTCACGCAGCGCGCTGAAGAACGACGCGTAATCGATAATCCCCTCTCCGACCGGCACGGCATGTAGATTGTCCGGCTCACGGGTGTAATTGGTGAGCGCCGGGTGGTAGCGAAAGCGGGGCTGCCTGATATAATCGGCGACAATCGTCTGCGCTATGTAGGGCGCCATTGAGCGCACGGCGTCCGCGAGCTCGTCGCCCGAAAGTCCCTGAAGCGTAGGCGCCCACGCGTCGAATCCAGCCTTCACGTTCGGCACAGCCACCTCCTCCAGCAGGTCACGCATGGCGGTATGATTTACGGCGATGTCATGATGATTCTGGACCGCGATCGTCACACCAAACTCGGCCGCCGCGCGGCCGCACTCCCGGATCGCCTGGACGCACCGCTGCCAGCTTTGAGCCGGCGTCAATTCGGCGCACTCGTAGCCGGTGAAAATCCGGACGATTCCGCCTCCCAGGTCCCGGGCGAGCCGTGCGCACTCGCGGACATACAGAATCTGCATCTCCTGAATCGGAATGTCCGGACGATCGGCGCCCGCGGTAAAGTTGGTATACGATGCGATGGCAGCCAGCTCGAGACCACGGCGCCGCAACTGATCCCGGACTGCCTGTCTTCGATCCGGGTCCATCTCCAGCAGCGAAGCATGGCCGCGTTTCGCCATCAACATCACACCCTCGAAGCCCAAATCGGCCGCGCGATCCAGAAAACCCTCGAGCGGGAGTGACGCCTGCCCGGGCCAGACACCGGCATAACTGACCGAATGGAGCGCTAACTTCCACATCGCACGACCTCCGCATAATAATGTTCCCGTAGGAACGGCCTATCAATAGACTGATCTGCGAAGGGTTTCTTCGCACAGTCTCCTTCGTCCTGCTAGGTGTAGCGACCGGAAGGCGCCGGATGCTCTTCGTACGTGATTCCGATTCGATCTCCATCGCCGGCAGAAGCGGCCGCCCCAGCCCCGCTCTATTTGCCAAACAGAATTGTCTACCACTTTTTTCGGGTGTTCTTGATTGCGCATTCGAATCCCGGGCCGATGGGTCCGTCCGCCACCTTCTCACCACGATTACCAACAGCGCCGATACCGCGCTGCTAAGCCTTGCCTACACGGGAGGCTTGCTCACTTCCATCTCTGACGCTTACGGCCGCAGCGCTTGCTACCAGAGCGGGACATTTGGCTCCGGCCCCACTGCGGAACTCACCGAGGTATCGCAGCTCGTCTCCACGGGAACGGTAAACCCACCGCTGCGTTATACTTACGACCACCAGATATAGTCTGCGCCCGGCGGTGA
>Ga0307372_10009781_pt1 | contig 13123 bp, 8 predicted proteins | sample OX1MG_FD_202533 | JGI IMG/M metagenome (GOLD analysis project Ga0307372, IMG submission 202533) | Soil microbial communities from Risofladan, Vaasa, Finland - OX-1 | ecosystem: Environmental > Terrestrial > Soil > Coastal area > Acid sulfate soil | place: Finland: Risofladan, Vaasa | collected...
CTATTCCGTCGACGCCAACGGCCGGGCCATCCTGACAATCTCAGGCTCCAGTGGAACAGATTCCTTTACAACGCATGTGGCGACGTACCTTATCTCCGGCGACCGTGCCGTGTTTATGAACATCGACGACCAGGATACCTCTGGAGTTGGCGTGGCTGAGAAGCAGCAGATCGCGAGTTTCAACAACGCCTCGCTTTCTGGCGATTACGTGTATTTTGCAATGGCCGAACCCACAACCCATGCGGCTTACTCTCTGGGAATGTTTACAGCCAATGGGGGGGGCGCAATAAGCGCCGGGGTTGAAGACAATAACTCCAGAGGCGAAGTGACCCGGAACAGTCCCTTTACGGGCACCTATTCGATACCGGTGACAGACCATGGCCGGGGTACCGTGACCATCACCACTTCTGAGGGCCCGAGTGGCGGTGCCATCTTCTACCTGGTGTCGAAGAAGAAGGCGTTTATGGTAGGAACCGAAACCAGCTCCCCTGATGGAGGGCAAATTGTCGCCCAGCAAGGTGCGCCCTTTTCGACCGGCTCGCTGCAAGGCGCTTTCGTCCACACACTGCGCGGATTTAGCTACGGGCTGGAAGTCGGCCTGTTGGGCAGCTTGAACCTTGACGGCAGCGGAACGCTTTCCGGTAGCCAGGCGGTGAATGTTGCCGGAATCCTTGCATCTAACGTGGCCCTGACCGGCACCTACTCTGTGGGTGCAAACGGCCGGGGCGAGGCCACCATTACAGGAGGAGCCGAGTCGAGCTACGCGCTTTACGTGGTGGATTCCTCCCATGCTTTGTTGCTCGAGACCGATCCCGATGCAACCACGTTCGGCAGCTTGGTGAGTCAATTCTAGAAACCGGCAAGCGGCCAGCGCAGGGTCTGCATTTGCAGACCCTGCGCGGCCTATATTGAACGTAAATGATTGACGATCTTCGCGTGAGGCGGAGAGCGGCGGTCCGCGTTACCAGCTTGCCGCCGCCTTACCACAATTTAGGCGCTGCCTCGCGGATGTGTCCCTGCAAGGTGACCGTCCAATCATCGGTGCGGAAGGGCGGAGCGGGCAAGTCGGCCCGGTTGTAGAGATTGCCTTGGGGATAGTCGGCCCAGGCGTAGCGCGCGGCCACGGGCTTGGGCACAAGAGGGCTTGAGAGGACAATTTCATCGCCTTCGATTCTGGCCTCTGCCGGAAAAAACTTCTGATCTTCCCCTGCAATCTCGAATCCCGCAGGCGCTCCGCCGCGCGCCACCAAGCCTCCGTCCGCGTGGCTGAAGCTCAGGCGCAGAGTTCCATTCAGCGCTTGCAGGGACTTAAAAGTTGGTCCTTGATAGTCGACCTTGCGCCCGTAGGCGACGGCTTCCGCCGCAAGCGCCAGCCGTCGGCCGACTTCCTGCTTGTTGAGGGGATGAATACGCTCGGGATCTCCGATATCGATGGCGACGGCCATGCCGGTCTTGGGCAGCTCGAGAGCCTTGGCCTGTGACTCTCTAAGCACAGCCCACGAGTCCGGTTCGCCTCCCGGCTTGAAGCTGGCAAGCTGCACAAAGAGAAACGGGAAATCGCCTTCGCTCCATGACTGCCGCCAGGAGCGGATCAATCGCGCGAAAACATCGCGGTACTGGTAAGGGGCGTCCGCATTCGATTCGCCCTGGTACCAGATCACTCCCTTGATCCGATAGGGCGTAAGGGGCGCGATCATGCCGTTCCACAACCCTGCGTCCCGCCAGCGATGGCTGCGCGGGTCCGCCGGGAATTTGGGAGGCTCGGGCGCAACTTTTCCGCCGGCCTCGGCCTGCGCGGCGGATTTTTCCCATCCGTTCAGTTGCCGTTCGTACTTGCTGAGAACCTCGGGATACTCGGCGATTTCCCGCCGCCAGGAATTGAGCACCTGTTTCAGGGCCGGATCGGCTTCAAGCGTCGGGGCGCTCATCCAGGCTTCTGCCGGAGTTCCGCCTTTGGTGCTGTCAATCAATCCCACGGGCACGCGCAGCGCCTGGTGCAAGTCGCGGCCAAAAAAATAACCTGCGGCGGAGAAATATCGCACTGACCGGGGAGTGGTGATCTCCCATTGGCCCTCGACGCCGCTTTGCGGTTTGCCCGCCACCGCGACCTTTACTTTGAAGAGCCGAATCTGCGGATCGTGCGCCGCCGCAACTTCCTCGCCGGCGTTCATCACGCCGCCCAGCACGCCCGGCCCGTGCTCCATGGCGTACTCCATGTTCGACTGGCCGGAGCAAACCCACACTTCGCCCACCAGCACATTGTGAACGGTCAGGGTGTTTTTTCCCGTGACCGTCATCTCATACGGTCCGCCTGCCTTGAGCGGACCCAGTTCCACCCTCCACCGCCCGTTGGAAGCTGCCGTGGCCTCGCGCTTCTCGCCTTGCATCATCACCGTGACTTCTTCGCCCCGGTCCGCCATCCCCCAAATCGCCACAGGCCGGCCTTGCTGCAACACCATGTTGTCGCTGATTAATGCCGGCAATTTTACGTTGGCGAGCGCCGGCGCCGCCGGCAGCAAGGCGGAAAATCCCGCCAGCAGGATGAGCGCCAGAAACTCTTGAGCGCGGGAGATTCCGTAAGGAGTGCCATCTTGGGAGAGCTTATGATTCCGACCCGGCCGGGTTCGCATAAGGAGCGCCTTCCTATCAGGATGTTTCCAGTCTTTTGATCCGGCAAACAGGGTGCATACTAGCACGGCAACACCCTTGCCGCAAGAAAGCATGCTGCCTTTGCAGTTGCCATGGGGCGCTGCTGCGTTGTCCTCTCGCCAAATTCCGCGAGATCGGGTAAACTTGGAATTCGGTCATGGCGGGGCCTGCGGAGCTGGTATAAGATGTCGCCGCCAATTGCCGGAAGGCCTTGGTTTAAAAACTCGAACAGCCTGAATATGGCGTAAATCGGGGAAAGCCAGGGTAGCATGTACTGAATTGGGAGGTCGTCTAACGGTAGGACTGCAGATTCTGGATCTGCCTATCGGGGTTCGAGTCCCTGCCTCCCAGCCAACCCCAACCCTAACGATGGTTCCTCAATTGACCCGTAGCTGGCTCTGCCTGTAAGAAGCGGCGGCCGTTCATGGCTCGCTGGTTACTGCTTTGCCGCAGGGAACTCCACTTGGGGCACCTGTTGCGCGGCGGGGGTGGCGGCGAAATAGGCGTCATTTCTTTGGAAGCCCGCCCAGCCCGCGAAGAGGTTGTTGGGAAATTGCCCAATGTAGGCGTTGTAGTCCTGGAGGGCGTCGTCGTAGCGGCGCCGCTCCACCGCAATGCGGTTTTCCGTGCCGGCCAGCTCATCCTGCAATCTCAAAAAGCTTTCATTCGACCGGAGTTGCGGATAATTTTCCGTCAGCGCCAGCACTTTGACCAGCGCGCCGTCAAGCTTCTGGTTGGCGGCGATCTTGTCCTTGGGGTTCTGGGCGTTCATCAAATTCGCCCGGGCGTTCGCCACGGCCGTGAACACGGTGACTTCCTGCGCCGCTACGCCCTTCACCGTCGCCACCAGGTTGGGGATCAAATCGGCGCGGCGTTCCAGCACCACGGACACCTGCGCCCAGTCTGACTTGATGGCCTCGTTTTTCCGCACCATGGTGTTTCGCGAGCTTACGTACATGCTGCTGAAAATCACCACCACCAGCAGCATCACCCCCAGCGCCACCCAGACTTTTTTCATTTGATTCCTCCCCCATGCCTTTTGCTTTATAGCGGCGGCTTGATGCCGCTTATGAATTCGTCATGAATCCGCCACTCGGCCAAGCAGCGCTTGCCGCCGAGCGGCGCTACAGAGAACGCTGCCACGATATGATGCAATCATCCGTTACTGCCGCCCGCGAGGCGCTGGTCCACTTCATCCGTTACGCGCTCGACCAGTTCCAAATATCCCCGCAAAGTTTCCCGGGCCTTAACTTTGCCGGCCGGGCGCTTCGCTTCGCGCACATCCAGGATTGACTCGAAGGCTTCCGGGCTGCCTCCCACGAGACGCGCGACGGCTGCCACAATTTCGCGCCTTGCCGCCGGCGGCTCTTCGCCGAGCGCGACGAGCGCGTGCCGAAAGAGCGTCACGAACGTGGAGATGGAAGCGTTCATCAGGGCGATGAGCACGCGGTCTTTGGGCGGCGCCAGCAGAATGGCCTGCCGCAGTTTCACCCAGTTGGTCCGCAGCTCGCGCTCCACTTGCAGCCGGTGCAGATCGAGCGGCACGGTCAGCTCTTGAAAGAAGTCCTCGCCGTAAATCATCCGGTGATGCGCCTTCATGTCGAGCAGCTCGATGGCAAAAATGTCCGCCGAAGCGCGCAGTTCCTCCAGAGTGAAGACCTGCGGCGCAGGAAGCTTCTTTCGCTCCCACCACGCCGCCGCCGGGTGCAGCGCCTCAAGATCCTGCGCCTGGGCGCGCTCCAGCAACAGCAGCAGATTCAAATCAGAGTGCCGCTCATGATATTCTCCGCGCGCCGCCGAACCAAAAAGCACCATGGCCTTCAGGTTCGTGCCCGCTGCCGCCTGCAACTTCTCTTTAAACTCCGCCAGCAATTTTTCCATGATCTCCGCTCCGGCCTACCAGCCTCCACTTGCTCCGCCTCCGCCAAACGACCCGCCGCCAAATCCCCCGAATCCTCCGCCGCCGCCAAATCCTCCGCCGCCCCATGAGCCTCCGCCCCAGCCGCCGCCCATCCCGCCGAAGAACCACGGCCCCGCCCACCACCACGCGCTGTGCGCGCGCCCGGAGCGGCTGCGCCCGCCGACGATGCGCGCGAGCAGTCCCATAAACGGGAAAAACAGCATGAACAGGAACATCAGAAGAGGCAACAGATTCGGTCCGGACCCCGGCGGCGCTTCTGCCTGGCCCTCGGGCAGGCTGGGCGGCTGGCCGGAGAGCGAACTGAGAGCGACGCCGCGGTCTTTGGCAATCACCGCCGCCACGCGCCCGGTCATCAGCAACAGCGCCTGGCTGTAATTCCCAGCGCGCAGCAATGGCTTGGCTTGGCGGCCGAAATCGCCCACCAGGCCGTCCGGTAGAATCGGCTCAAGGCCATATCCAACTTCAAACCGATACTGATGTTCCTTCGGCGCCAGCAGGATCATCACGCCGCGGTCTTTCTGCTTGGGGCCGATGCCCCAGTGCGTTGCCAGGTCAATCGAGAAGTTGTCAATCGGCTCGCCGTTAAGCGACTTGACGGTGACGACGGCAATTTGAGCCTGCGCTTTTTGATCCACTTCCGCGCAGATGGCGGTCAACTCCTGCTGCGTTTCCGGATTGATCACTCCGGCAAAGTCGTTGACGTACCCCTGCGGCTGCAAATCCTTGGGTGACTGCGCGCGCGCCGCCGCTGCCAGCAGCATCGCCAGGCAAAGCGCTCCGAGTGCCGCCAGCCGGCTGCCCCAGCTTATCGACCTGCGAATTTTCATGCTCATGTCCGTTGGTGAGTTTCCTGAAGGAATCGACGCTCTCCTTGGCGAACTACTTTCCGGTCGCGTTTCCCAATACCTCCGCGCGCGGACAATGGAAGTTCTATTATGACCCCGCGGACAGCCCGTAGCATAGCCCTAACCGCTCCTCACATCAATGGGCGGCCGGGTTCCGAGTGTCTCCCGATTTTCCGTACGCACTGGTTTGATATCCTCGGCTGACCGACGGCTAGAACATAGCGTAAACTGTACAGGACGCAACGGCCTGAGAAAATCGCCCTCAGTTGGCGCAGGTCTTTCGCGGCTATCCAATTCTCATGACCCATTGGCATCAAATCGACGCGTCGGCGGCAGTGGAAAAGCTTGAGTCCAATCAAGCCACCGGACTGAGTGAGGCTGAAGCTTCGCGCCGGCTTGCGACTTACGGCCGCAACGAACTCACCGGAAGCGGAACCAAAAGCCCCTGGCGGATATTGTTGGATCAGATAACGGAACTGATGGTCGTCATCCTGATCGTCGCCGCGGTGATTTCCGCCTTGCTTGGCGATTACAACGATGCCATCGCTATTGCAGCCATCGTGGTTCTGAACGCGATTTTGGGTTTCAGCCAGGAGTACCGGGCGGAGAAGGCGATGGCCGCTCTAAAGAAGATGACGGTTCCTTCCGTGAGAGTTCGGAGGGACGGGGAAGTGCGCGAATCCTCCGCGCTCAAACTGGTCCCCGGCGACATTCTTCTTCTTGAAGCCGGAAACCTTGTGCCTGCCGATTGCCGCGTGATTGAAAGCGCGGATCTCCAAACACAGGAGGCCGCCCTGACCGGTGAGTCGCAGCCGGTAAGGAAAATCAGCCGCGCGTTGGAGCTTGCCGATGTTCCGCTCGGCGACCGGCGCAACATGGCCTATATGGGAACCTTCATTGCCTCGGGGCGCGGCGAGGCGGTGGTGACCGAGACGGGGATGCGCACTGAACTCGGGCACATTGCCGGAATGCTTCAGCAGATCAAGCGGGAGCCGACGCCGTTGCAGCAGCGTCTTGGGCAGCTTGGAAAGGTGCTGGCGGCCGCGGCTCTGATGATTGTGGCGCTGATTTTCTTTCTGGGGTGGCTTCGGGGAGTGGACCTGAATATCCTGTTTCTGACCGCTGTCAGCCTTGCCGTCGCCGCAGTTCCGGAAGGCTTGCCGGCCGTCATGACGATTGCCCTGACGCTCGGAGCGCAACGGATGTTGCGGCGGCGGGTGCTGATTCGCAAACTTTCGGCTGTTGAAACCCTGGGCTCCGTTACGGTGATCTGTTCTGACAAAACAGGCACGCTGACTGAAAACCGCATGACGGCCACCATTCTCCAGCTTCCCGACGGCAAGATAGAGTTGTCAGAGGGCGAGTTCAAGATCAACGCGCTTCCTGAAGCTGAGCAGTCCGGATTCCAGCTCATGCTGGCGGGCGGAGCGTTGTGTAACGACGCCGTGGTTCACCTCACCGCCGGCGGAGCGAACTCCTCTACGCCGCTAGGCGATCCCACGGAGATCGCGCTGGTGGTGGCCGCGGCGGAGTCGGGCCTGGCCAAGCCTGACTTGGATCGGCTTTTGCCCCGCGTGGCCGAGGTTCCCTTTGCGTCCGAACGCAAGCGGATGACCACGGTCCACCGCATGCCTGCCGATCGCAGCGTGCTCCCCGCTGGAGTCCGAGCCGCAGGTGAGGGAACCTCCTCGCCTTACCTTGTCATTACAAAGGGGGCTGTCGACGGACTGCTCGACTTATCGAGGTCCGTTTGGGTTCAGGGCAGTAGCGAGACTTTGGATCAGGCGTGGCGTGATCGAATCTCCGTTGCGCAGGACAAGCTTGCAGCCGACGGGATGCGGGTGCTGGGCGTGGCGTTTCGACTTCTGGAATCGCTTCCGTCTGAAGAGAGGGACGAAACCCTGGAGCAGGAATTAACATTTGTCGGAATCATTGGAATGATCGATCCCGCCCGGCCCGAGGCCGCATCCGCCGTGGCCACCTGCAAAGCGGCGGGAATCCGGCCGGTGATGATCACCGGCGACCACCCTTTGACGGCGCGATCCATTGCCCGCCAGGTTGGAATCGCAGGCGACAACTCAGTTCTGGCCGGCCCCGAGCTTAGCCGCCTTTCAAATGATGAGCTGGAACTTGCGACCGAGACGGTTTCGATTTACGCGCGAGTCTCTCCGGAACACAAGCTCAGAATTATCGAAGGCCTTCACCGGCGGGGGCAGGTTGTGGCAATGACCGGTGATGGCGTGAACGACGCGCCGGCGCTGAAGAGGGCGGATATCGGCGTGGCCATGGGTGTTACCGGAACCGACGTCGCCAAAGAATCCGCGGACATGGTTCTGCTGGATGACAACTTCGCCAGCATCGTCGCCGCCGTTGAAGAAGGCAGGGTGATCTATGACAACATCCGCAAATTCGTCAAGTATATGCTGGCGACCAATTCGGGAGAGATCTGGGTGATGCTCGCGGCCCCGTTTTTCGGAATGCCGCTGCCCTTGCTGCCGCTGCAAATCTTGTGGATGAACCTGGTGACGGACGGCCTTCCCGCCTTGGCTCTGGGCGTGGAACCCGCCGAATCCGACACGATGCGCCGCCCTCCGCGCGCTCCTCATGAGAGCCTTTTCGCACGAGGCATGGGCCGCCACATCATTTGGGTGGGACTCCTGATGGGACTGCTTTCGCTGGGTGTCGGCTACGTTTACTGGCGGGCGGGCAATCCTGAATGGCAGACGATGGTGTTTACCACACTGACCCTGTCGCAGATGGCAAATGTTCTGGGGATCCGCTCAGAGCGCCAATCGTTGTTTCAAATGGGCCTGCTTTCAAACAAAGCTTTGCTGGGGGCCGTGTCGCTTACGGTTATTCTTCAACTTGTCCTGGTGTATGTTCCGTTTCTTGAAAGGGTTTTTCAGACCCGGGCGTTGTCGGCCGCGGACTTTGGTCTAACGGTGGGACTGAGTGCGGTCATCTTCCTGGCCGTCGAAATCGAAAAAGGGTTCTTTCGCCGACGACAGGCGTGAGATTGATTAACGATGACGGCCCCGGTAAGGTTATCGGACGGATCTTTGACTGGAATCATTCCTTACTGGGGAGGAGCTTCCTGAAAGCCGCTGAAAATGGCAACAGTCCGTGATGAGATTTTCATCGGCGCCTCTATCTTCTAATTAGCCTTTTATTATCATCAACATGGTCCTGGAAGTTCTGGCCTTGCCATTCCATGGGTGTTGTATTGTTCAGTATTCGACTGGTGATAAAGACAATACCCTTGCTAACCTGTCGCTCTTCCTCCTTTGACTTAGTTCTATTGTTTCAATGAGATAGCCGGATTGCATCCAGAATATACATGTTCGCCGCAATCTGGCACGCGTATTGCTCCTTGTTCTTGTGGAAGAACCGAGGAGATTGGAAAGGAGAACTTCGATGACAGCCATACTGGTTTTAGCAACATTCGCGGTGTTCTTGCTGATTGATTACCTGCGGAGCAAACAACCGGCGGTGCAACGAGCGGGAGCCGTCGAGGGAAAGGCCGCTTCTATTCCGCGGCTACAGCCGGTGGTGGTTGGGGGATTCGAGGTTCGAAACAACCTTCGCTACCATCCCGGCCACACTTGGGCGCTCGGAGAAAGCCCCAGTTTTGTGCGCGTGGGTCTGGACGATTTCGGCGCACGTCTCATTGGCAAAATGAGCGAGGTTCTGATGCCAAAGCGGGGACAGTGGGTGCGTCAAGGGCAGAAGTTCGTAACGATTCTCAGGGACGGCAGCAAAGCGGACCTAGTCTCGCCCATTGAAGGTGAAGTGACGAACATTAATGAAGCCGTCCTGAAGGATCCTGAGTTGCTGGGGCGCGATCCCTACGGCGAAGGTTGGCTTGTAACTGTTCACGCTCCTGATGCCAAAACCAACTTTCGCAATTTGCTGAGTGGGGCGCTGGCCCGCCGGTGGATGGAGGAAGCAACTGCTCGTCTGCGGGCTCGCATGCTTGTAACCGCCGGAGCCATGGCGCAGGACGGAGGCTTGGCGACCGAGGACTTAACGGAGCATCTGTCCAGTCAGGCTTGGAAGGAACTTACCGCTGAGTTCTTCCTCACATAACAGCCAGCCCAAAAGCGATCGTGAGCCGCGTCACAATCACGAGTGATGCGGCTCATTGTTGTTTTTTACCTCATAGCGCAACGTAGAATCAGATTGATGCATTTTTCATCGGGCCGATGAACCTCGATACCAAGGTGGTGTCAGGACATGGTCATCCGGAAGCCCCAATCGGAATTCTCAGGAAATGCTCCGCTGGGATGTTGTAATTCTCACCGGAGGCCAACGAATTTTTTGATAGCAGAGTCCACGCCGCGTTTAAGGCGCGAGTCTTGCCGCAAAACCCCAGCACAGAACTTATTTCTAATGGACCGGGCGGACCCGTGCCGGAAGTGATCGTATGCTGAAATCAATTCTGTACGATGCAACTCTTTGTATCGATTGCAAGCTGTGTGAGAAGGCTTGCGCCGACCGAAACAAGCTTCCTTACACAGAAGCAGTGGCCGCGGAAGAGAAGCTTTCATCCCACAAACTCACAGCAGTCGTTGCCAAAGGGGACAAATTCATGCGGCGGCTCTGCATGAATTGCGAGGACCCCACTTGCGCTTCAGTCTGTCCGGTGGCCGCGCTGCGCAAGACCCCCGAAGGTCCGGTTACCTATGACCAGAACCGGTGCATCGGTTGCCGATACTGCATGATGGCCTGTCCGTTTGACGTTCCCAAATACGAGTGGGGCGTGCTTCTGCCGCGGGTCAGAAAATGCGACATGTGCGCTGACCGCGTCGCGGCAGGGAAGCAGGCGGCCTGCGCGGAAGTTTGCCCAACCGGTGCCACAAAGTTCGGCGATCGGGAAGCGTTGATTGCGGAGGCGAAGGAGCGCATCGCCAAGAACCCGAAGCAGTACGTGAACCACATTTACGGCCTCAACGAAGTGGGCGGAACTTCGGTGCTGTTGCTTTCAAGCGTGCCTTTTGCGGAATTCGGGTACAAGGTCGATATGCTCAAGCAGCCGCTTCCGGTGCTGACTTACCGCGTGCTTTCGCGGATTCCGGACCTGGTCGCGCTGGGTGGCGTGTTTCTGGGTGGGATCTGGTGGATTACGCACCGGCGGGAGGAAGTGGCAGCGGCAGAGTCAGACAAGGGTAGGCCCAATAAGGACAAGAAGTGAGGCGGCAATGAAAATACATCTCCCCAGGATGACGTTCTGGAAGACGCTGCTGGCTATTATCCTGCTGCTTGGTTTTTACGCCACAGTGCTGCGCTTTACGCAGGGCCTTGGCGCGTCCACCCACTTGAGCGACGCCTTTCCCTGGGGATTGTGGATCGGGTTTGACGTACTCTGCGGTGTGATGCTGGCGGCGGGAGGATTCCTGCTGACGGCCACCGTTTACATCTTCAATTTGGAAAAGTTCAAGCCCATCATTCGCCCCACGGTGCTCACGGCTTTTCTCGGGTACTCGCTGGTTGTGGTCGCCTTGCTGTTCGACCTGGGGCGTCCTTACCGCATCTGGCATCCGCTGGTGATGTGGAATCCCCACTCGGTGATGTTTGAAGTGGCCTGGTGCGTGACGCTGTACACCGCGGTGCTGGCGCTTGAGATTGCGCCCATCGTTTTTGAGCGGCTGCGGTTTGCGGGCCCCACACGCGTGTTGCATGCCATCTCCATTCCGCTGGTGATTGCCGGAGTGCTGCTTTCCACGCTGCATCAGTCATCGCTCGGGAGCCTCTACCTGATTGTTCCCGAAAAGCTCAACCCGCTGTGGTACAGCCCTCTTCTGCCGGTGTTTTTCTTTATCTCGGCGGTGGCCGTGGGCCTGGCCATGGTGATTTTTGAATCCTGGATGAGCTCGAAAGCTTTCCAGAAGCAACTGGAACTGCCTTTGCTCCAGTCGCTCGGGCGGGTGCTGCTGGTGGTGCTGGGAGTGTACGCGGTGTTGCGGTTCGAGGACCTTTACAGCCGGGGCGTCCTGCCTGCCTTGCTGCACTCAAGCTACGAAACCGAACTGTTCTTTCTGGAAGTGGTGATTGGGTTGCTGCTGCCGATCGCGCTGCTGATCAATCCGCGCATCCGCCGAACCGCCGGCGGACTTTACCTCTCCGCCGTGCTGGTGGTTCTGGGTTTTGTCACCAACCGCCTCAACGTGAGCATTACGGGAATGGAAGGCGCGGCGGGCGTGCACTACATTCCTAAATGGACGGAAATGGCCGTGACGGCGAGCATCATCGGAGCGGGCTTTGCGATCTTCGCGCTGGCCGCGAAGCATCTGCCCATCTTTCCAACCGCCGCCGGGCAGGAGGCTTCAGCTCCGGCTCGCCCCTTAACTGAGATGACCCATGCGCCTCTCTGACGCAAGAACGGCGATCTCCAGGCGCTGGTTGCGGGTGGCCCACAGCATCAGCGCCAAACTGGTGATTCTTCTCGTCGCTTTGATGGCGGTGGTCTTTGGGCTGCTTGGCTATCTGAACATCCGGTTGCAGCGGCAGCAGCTTGAAAAGAGCACGCTCGAGAGCGCCGGACGCGTCAGTGATGTCATCAAGCGAAGCGCCTCCTATTACATGCTTCGCAATCAGCGCGACGGACTTTACCACACCATCAGGGAGATGGCGAATGAGCCGGGCATGGTGCGCATCCGCATCATTAATCAGCAAGGGCGCATCAGCTTCTCGTCGGACCCCGACGAGATCGACACCTTCGTCAACAAGCAGGCGGAAGCCTGCTACGGCTGCCACAGCCAGGCTGAGCCGCTGACCCATCTGAACCGCCCGGACCGTTTTCGCACGTACCGCCTTGCCGGCGGCCACCGGGTGCTCGGCATCATCAATCCGATTGAGAATTCCGCTGAATGTTCGAACGCCGCCTGCCATGCGCACCCGGCAAGCGTAAAAGTCCTGGGCGTTCTGGATACGGACCTTTCTCTCGCCGCCGCTGATTCGAGCGTGGCGGAAGGGACGCGCCGCATGCTGGCGTACACGCTTCTCGCCATTGCCGCGATTTCTTCTCTCAGCGTGCTGTTTGTCTGGCGGGTGGTCAACAAGCCTTTAAAGGTTCTCGAAGGCGGGACGGAACGCCTGGCCTCCGGGGACCTTGGGTATCAGCTTGACGTCCGGAACCACGATGAGCTTGCAGACCTTGCCAGGTCCTTCAATACGATGAGCAGCCAGCTTGACGACGCCCGCAAGGAAATTATCGATTGGGGACGAACCTTGGAGGTGAGGGTCAACCAGAAGACAGAAGAATTAAATCGCGCCCATGAACAGATGCTTCGAGTGGAGAAAATGGCTTCTATTGGAAAGCTGGCGGCGATCGTGGCGCACGAAATCAACAATCCTCTGGCGGGAATCCTCACCTACGCGAAATTGCTGAAGAAGCGGCTCGGGCGCGAGAACGGCAACAAGCACGCGGAAACGCTGGCCGATCTTGATTTGATTGAATCGGAAAGCCGGCGCTGCGGCGAGATCATCAAGAACCTTCTGAACTTTTCCCGCGCGACTTCCATGAATTATGAGCCCGCGGACCTGAACGGCGTGGTTGACCGGTGTGTGCGGCTTGTTCAGCACCAGCTGGCGCTTTCAAATATCCAGCTGCACCTGGAGCTTGAACGGGACCTGCCCCCCGTCCGCTGTGACCCGGCGCAGATCGAACAAGTGATTCTGGCGCTGGTCATGAACGCTATTGACGCGATGC
>Ga0307372_10009784_pt1 | contig 13122 bp, 14 predicted proteins | sample OX1MG_FD_202533 | JGI IMG/M metagenome (GOLD analysis project Ga0307372, IMG submission 202533) | Soil microbial communities from Risofladan, Vaasa, Finland - OX-1 | ecosystem: Environmental > Terrestrial > Soil > Coastal area > Acid sulfate soil | place: Finland: Risofladan, Vaasa | collected...
CTAGGCTCCGCGCCATGACCGCACTCCGCCTGCCGCGCCTTCCCGCTTTCGCGCCCGGCACGGTTTGGCTCGTCGGCGCCGGTCCCGGCGATCCCGGCCTCCTGTCGCTGCTCGCGCTGCATGCGCTGGGTCACGCCGACGACGTGGTCTATGACGCGCTGGTCGATCGGCGCATCCTGGCGCTCGCGCGGCGCGGCGCGCGGCTGCATTACGCCGGCAAGCGCGGCGGCAAGCCGTCGCCCCGTCAACCCGATATCTCGCGCAAGCTCGTGGAGCTGGCGCGGCAGCGGCGCCGGGTCTTGCGCCTCAAGGGCGGCGATCCGTTCGTCTTCGGCCGCGGCGGCGAAGAGGCCCTGGCGCTCGAGGCGGCGCGCGTGCGCTACCGCGTCGTGCCCGGCATCACCGCCGGCATCGGCGGCCTCGCTTATGCCGGCATTCCGGTCACGCACCGCGACGTCAACTCCGCGGTGACCTTCGTCACCGGCCGCGCCAGCGGCGGCGAGCTGCCCGACGGCCTCGACTGGGCCGCGATCGCCAAGGGCGCGCCGGTCCTGGTGGTCTACATGGCCTTGAAGCATCTCGATGCGATCGCCGCGCGGCTGATCGACGCCGGCCGGCCGGCCGACGATCCGGTCGCGATCGTCGCCAGCGCGACGACGCCGCGCCAGCGCGTGATCGAGACCACGCTGGCGGCGGCGGCGCGTGCCGCGGCGCGCGCGCGACTGAAGCCGCCGGCGGTGCTTGCGATCGGCCGCACGCTTCGCCTCAAGCCGGGTCGTTGAGACGGCCGCTGCGGCCGAACGTCCCCTGGCGGCGCGCCGCGCGAATCGCCTAGACTTGCGCCATGTCGAGCGCCAATCGCGGTCTTCTCGTTTTCGTCCTCGTGCTCGCGGTGCTGCTCGCCGGCTTCGGCTACGAGAACGGCTGGTACGGCAACGCGGCGCCGAACACGCTGCCGCTGGGCGGGCCATTCTCGCTGACCGACCAGAACGGCGCGACGCGCACCGACGCCGATTTCCGCGGCAAGCTGATGCTGATCTATTTCGGCTACACCAATTGCCCGGACACGTGTCCCGCGACGCTCGCCGCGATGACGAAGACGCTCGTGCAGCTCGGCCCGGCGGCGGCGTCCGTCCAGCCGATCTTCATCACGGTCGATCCGGCGCGCGACACGCCGCAGCAGCTCAAGCTCTACGCGGCCAATTTCGATCCGCGGTTGATCGCGCTCACCGGTACGCCGGCGCAGCTCGAGGCCGTCGAGCTCGAATTCCGCGTCTATGCCAGCAAGGTGCCCGGCGGTCCGGTCGACGACGCGCTGCTCGACCACTCGTCCTTCATCTATCTGATGGGCCGCGACGGCAAGCTGGCGCGGCTGATTCCGCCGGGCGAGAAACCCGCCGACATGGCGGCCGACATCCACAAATACCTCTAGGCTCGGCATGAGCACGATGCCCGAACGCATTGCGCTGTCGAGCGGAGAGCGGCCGCTCAAGATCGTGCGGCGGCGCAGCGCGCGACGCTTCATCCTGCGTCTCGACGACGAGGACGACGCCGTCGTTCTGACGCTGCCGCGCTATGCCTCGTTTGCGGCCGCGCTGCGATTCCTCGAGGACAATCGCGGCTGGATCGAGGGTCAACTCGGCGAGCTGCCGCCGCGCGTCGCCTTCGCCGATGGCGTCGCGATCCCGATCCTCGGCGTGCCGCACGTCATCCGCCATCGCGCCGCGAGCCGCGGTCGCGGCGCCGCGTGGCTCGAGCCCGGCGCGCTCTGCGTCGCGGGCGATGCGAGCCATTTGGCGCGCCGCGTCACCGATTTCCTGCGCGAGCACGCGCGCCAGGAGCTCGGCAGCCGGGCGCGCGCGATGGCGGCGTCGATCGGCCGCCGCGTCATCCGCGTCAGCGTGCGCGACACCCGGAGCCGCTGGGGCAGCTGCTCGCACGACGGCGCGCTGTGCTTTTCCTGGCGGCTGATCCTGGCGCCGACCGCGGCCGTCGATTACGTCGTCGCGCACGAGGTGGCGCACCTGAAGCACATGAATCACGGCGTCCGGTTCTGGCGCGCGGTCGAAGAGCTGGCGCCCGGTTCGACCGCGCAGCGGTCATGGCTGCGTCGGAATCGGGCTCGGCTGCTGCGTTTCGGGTAGCCGCATCAGGTAGAGCAGCAGCAGCAGCGCCGGCGCGCAGGCCGCGGTCGCGAGCAGGAAAAACGGCTGCCAGCCGAGCCGATCGGCGAGGAAGCCGCCGGCCGCCGCCAGCACGGTGCGGCCCGTCGCCGCCAACGCCGACAGCAGGGCGTATTGCGTGGCGGTGAAGGCGGGATGGCAGAGCCGCGAGAGATAGGCGACGAAGGCGGCCGACGCCATGCCGCCGGTGACGTTCTCGGTGGCGATGGTGAGCGCCAGCATGGCGGGATCGGGCCCGGCCCAGAGCTGGACGACGTACATCAGGTTCGATAGTGCCTGCAGCGTGCCGCAGATCAGCAGCGCCGGCATCAGTCCCAGGCGATAGACCGCGCCGCCGCCCAGGAAAACGCCGGCGATGCTGGCCGCGGTGCCGAAGACCTTGGCGACGTTGGCGATGTCGACGAGACGGAAGCCGAGTGTGACGTAGAACGGGTTCGACATGATGCCGGCGAGCGCATCGCCGAACTTGTAGAGCACGACGAAAATCAGCACGAGCAGCCACGCCCGGCGACTGGTGAATTCGGCGAAGGGCTCGACCACCGCCTCGAAGAACCAGCCGTCGCGCGCCGGCAGGGCGACGAGATGCGGCTCACGCGTCATCAGGACCGTTGCAACGCCCACCAGCATCAGCGCGGCCATACCGACATAGGACCAGAACCAGCCGAAATACGACGCGAGATAGAGCGCGCCTGCGCCCGAGGCGATCATGCCGAAGCGGTAGCCGATCTGCGTCACGGCGGCGCCGGCGCCCTGCTCGCGCTCCGCCAGCAGCTCGACGCGATAGGCGTCGATCACGATGTCCTGGCTCGCCGACAGGAACGCGACGACGGCGGCGATCAGCGCGACCGACCATGGATCGCTGGCCGGATCGCGCGCCGCCATCACCAGGAGCGCCGCCGCGAGCGCGAGTTGGATCGTCACCGCCCAGCCGCGGCGCCGCCCGAGCCGGCCGATCAGCGGCAGGCGCATGCGGTCCATCGCCGGCGCCCAGAGAAACTTGAGGTTGTAGGCGAGGCCCACCTCGGCGAAGAGGCCGATGGCGGTGAGCGAAATGCCGGCCTCTTTCAGCCAGATGGCGAGCGTCGAGGCGGTCAGCGCCAGCGGCAGGCCGCTCGAGAAGCCCATCAGCAGGATCGCCAGCATACGGCGATCGCCATAGACCCGGAGCGAGGCGAGCCAGGACCGCATGGGTGACGACGCCGGCGCGCGCGTCAGGGCTTCTTCTTGTCGGCGTCGGCCGCGACCTGCATGCGGATGATCTTGTCGGGATTCTGCACCATGCCGCTTTGCGGATCGCCCTTTTTGATCGCGTCGATGTATTCCATGCCCGACACGACTTGGCCGAAGATCGTGTACTTGCCGTCGAGGAACGGCGCCGGCGCGAAGCAGATGAAGAACTGGCTGTCGGCGCTGTCGGGATCGCCGGCGCGCGCCATGCCGACCGTGCCGCGGACGAAATGCGCCTGGCTGAACTCGGCCTTGAGATTTTTGCCCGAGCCGCCGGTGCCGGTGCCCGTGGGATCGCCGGTCTGCGCCATGAAGCCGGCGATCACGCGGTGGAAGACGATGCCGTCGTAGAAACCCTTGCGCGTGAGCTCCTTGATCCGCGCCACCGTTACGGGCGCGAGATCCGGCCGAAGCTCGATGACGACGCGGCCCTTGGGCACGTCGAGATAGATCGTGTTTTCGGGATCGGCAGCGCTCACGGGACCTCCGCTGGTCAGGATGAAGGCGGTGGCGAGCGCGGCCAGGATGAACGATTTCATTGTGTCGCGTTCCGCCGGTTGGAGACAGTGCGACCTTAGCCTAACGCGGCATGGCTTGGAAACCGTCAGAACCAGACGAACGCGCTCATGATGCAGTCGACGGTCTCGCCGTCGTCGCCGAGCGGAAGCGCCAGCACCTCGCAATGATACACCCGTGCGTCGGTCATCAGCCGATCGCGGGGCTGCGCGATGGGGCTGCGCGCAGCCACCACGCTATCGTAGTGCCGGCGCACGACTGCCGAATATTGCCGGTCGGGCATCGCCTCGAGCTCCTTGCTGGTCAGGTCGAAGCCCATGCGCTCCGCGACGATGGTGGCGTGGAGGCGAAAGCGGTAGCGGCGTGGGTCGTACAAAACGTCGATCAGCGACAAATTGCCGAGCACGTATTTGAGATCGACCGGGTCGAAGTCGGCGCGTGCGGGCATCAGGCGGCCACGGCGGCGCGCTTCCCAGTCGCCGAGGAGACGCTGGAGCACAGGCGACTTGAGATCGAGGACCGGCTCGTTGCCGTTCATGTATCGGTCCATTGGATGACAGCGGGCCTAACTATCGCTTAAGCCCGCCGGACGCGCGGCTTCAGCCGGTTTCGGCCTCGGCCTTGCGGCTTTCGCGCTTGCGCTCGTGCGGATCGAGGAAGCGCTTGCGCAAACGAATCGATTTCGGCGTGACCTCGACCAGCTCGTCGTCGGCGATGTAGGCGATCGCCTGCTCGAGGCCCATCAGGATCGGCGGCGTCAGCCGCACCGCCTCGTCCTTGGCGGTGGTCCGGATGTTGGTGAGCTGCTTGCCCTTCAAGGGATTGACGTCGAGGTCGGTGCCGCGCGTGTGCGCGCCGATGATCATGCCGGGATAGACCGCGTCGCCCGGCGTGATGAACATCGGACCGCGCTCCTCGAGATTCCACAGCGCATAGGCAACCGCCGCGCCCACCGCGTTCGAGATCATGACGCCGTTGCGGCGACCCTCGATCGCGCCCTTCCACGGCTCGTAGGCGGCAAAGATGCGGCTCAGAATGCCGGTGCCGCGCGTATCGGTGAGGAACTCGCCCTGATAGCCGATGAGGCCGCGCGTCGGCACGCGAAAGACGAGGCGCAGCTTGCCGCCGCCCGAGGGCCGCATGTCCTGCATCTCGCCTTTGCGCTGGCTCAGCTTCTCGACGACGATACCGGCAAAGTCCTCGTCGACATCGACCTGGACCTCCTCGACCGGCTCGAGTCGCTGGCCGTTGTCGGTCTTGACCAGCACCTTCGGCCGCGAGATCGAGAGCTCGAAGCCCTCGCGCCGCATGGTCTCGATGAGGACGCCGAGCTGCAATTCGCCGCGGCCCGAAACCTCGACCGAGTCCTTCTCGTCGCTTTCCTTGATGCGGATCGCGACGTTGCCTTGGGCCTCGCGCCGCAGACGCTCCACGATGAGACGGGACGTCAGCTTGCCGCCCTCGCGGCCCGCGAGCGGGCTGTCGTTGACCGAGAACGTCATCGAGAGAGTCGGCGGATCGACCGGCATCGCCGGCAGGGCCGCCTCGACCTCGGACGCGCAGATCGTGTCGGCGACCGAGGCGTGTTCGAGGCCGGCGACCGCGATGATGTCGCCCGCCTCGGCCTCCTCGATGGGCCGGCGCTCCAGACCGCGGAACGCCAGCAGCTTCGTCAGGCGGCCCTCTTCGAGCACCCGGCCGTCGCCGGAGAGCGCCTTCAACGGCATGTTGACGCGCGCACGGCCCTGGTGGATGCGGCCGGTCAGCACGCGGCCGAGATAGGGATCATATTCGAGCGTCGTCGCCAGCATGGCGAAGGGCAGGTCCGGCTCCGCGCGCGGTGGCCGCACGTGGCGCAGGATCAGCTCGAAGAGCGGCGTCAGGTCGCGGCGCTCGTCGTCGAGTTCGACCACCGCCCAGCCGGCGCGGCCCGAGGCATAGAGCGTCGGGAAATCGAGCTGTTCGTCGGTCGCCTCGAGCGCGGCGAAGAGGTCGAAGACCTCGTTGTGGACCTGCCGCGCCCGCGCGTCCGGACGGTCCACCTTGTTGATCACGACGATAGGATTGAGGCCCTGGCGCAGCGCCTTGCCGACGACGAACTTGGTCTGCGGCATCGGGCCTTCGGCGGCGTCGACCAGCACCAGCACGCCGTCGACCATCGAGAGAATGCGCTCGACCTCGCCACCGAAATCGGCGTGGCCGGGCGTGTCGACGATGTTGACGCGGACGCCGTGCCAGTCGACCGAGGTGCATTTGGCCAGGATGGTGATGCCGCGCTCGCGCTCGAGGTCGTTCGAGTCGAGCGCACGCTCGGCCACCTGCTGGTTGGCGCGGAACGTGCCGCTCTGGCGCAGCAGTTGGTCGACGAGCGTGGTCTTCCCATGGTCGACATGGGCGATGATTGCGATGTTGCGGATGTCCATGAACCCACTATATGGCGCTTCGCGCGCCGCTAAATAAGGCCTTCGCCCTCGGCGAGATGCTTGAGGGAGGTTTCCGGCCGGGCGGCGACATGAGCGATGATCTCGCCGGCGCACAGGCTACCGAGCCGACCGCAGATCGCCAGATCGCTACCGTGCGTTAGACCGTAGAGGAATCCGGCGGCGTAGAGATCGCCGGCGCCGGTGGTGTCGATCACGCGTGCGACCGGCGCCGGCGCGATGTGCAGCATGTCCTTCCGGGTCACGATATCCGAGCCGCGCTCGCTGCGCGTCAGCACCGCGATGTCGCAATGGCTGCGCACGGCCTCGGCGGCGAGCTCGAAATGCGCGGTCTCGTAGAGCGAGCAGATTTCGTGCTCGTTGGCGAACAGCACGTCGACATGGGCCGCGACCAGCTCGCGGAACTCCGCGCGATGGCGGTCGACGCAGAATGGATCGGACAACGACAGCGCCACCTTGCGGCCCGCCTTATGCGCGACGGCGGCGGCCTTGCGGAAAGCCGCCATGGCGCGCGGCGGATCGAAGAGATAGCCCTCGAGATAGGTGACGGCGGCCGAGCCGACCAGCGCCTCGTCGATGTCCTCGGGACCCAGATCGACGCAGGCGCCGAGGAACGTGCACATGGTGCGCTGCGCGTCGGGCGTCACCAGGATGAGGCAGCGCGCGGTCGGCGGACCGGACGTCGCCGGCTTGGTATCGAAGCGCACGCCGAGCGACTTGAGATCGTGGGCGAAGACCGCGCCGAGCTCGTCGTTGCGCACCTTGCCGATGAAGGCGCCCTTGCCGCCGAGCGACGCGACGCCGGCGATGGTGTTGGCGACCGAACCGCCCGACTTCTCGATGCCGGCCGGCATCGCGGCATAGATCGCCTCGGCGCGGGCCGCATCGACCAGCGTCATGGTGCCTTTCGCCAGGGCCTGGCGCTGCACCAGGGCGTCGTCGGTCCGCGCCAGGACGTCGACAATGGCGTTGCCGATGCCGACGACGTCGTACGAAGGGGCGGCCATGCGGAATTCCGGTTCGGTGAATGCGGGATGACGAGCGGGCGCCGCGCGCGGCGCGCGCGGAGTATAGGGACCGCGCCACGCGCCGCAAGTCCGGCTGCGAAATGTCGCCCGGTCCGCGCAAAATCGGCAATTTGCGCTTTATTTTAAGGCCGACTCGGCGCTATCTTGGCCCTTGAAAGGCTTGACGCTTTTCGTCCCGCCGGTTGGTGCGGGAACGGGGGAGGTTGTCGGGGTTCTGCGGCTTTTTGGGCTCGCTTCGGGCGAGCGCCGGTTCGCATTGTCTTGCACTGCCCTTGTTCCATCGGCCCGGCCGCGGTTTGCCGCGACGGACGCGACACATGCTGGGCACGGCCAGGTTTGAGCGAGGAAATAACGGCACACGGCGACGCTTTCATGCCGCCGCGCTGGGTGCCGGCTTGGTGCTCGCCGCCTGCAGCAGCGGTCCGGCGATCGCACCGCAATCCGCAGTCACCCCGACAATACGGCCGACCCTCGCCGCACTCGGCGACCTCAAGGGCCTGGCGCCGGCGCAAATCACCGCGCTGATCGGCGATCCCGATCTGCGCCGCCTCGATCCGCCGGCCGAGATCTGGCAATACCGCAGCGCCGATTGCGTGCTCGATCTCTATTTCTACGACAGCGGCGCCAGCAGCCGGATGGTTTATGCCGAAACCCGCAGCCGGCTGCCGCAGCGCAGCCCGACCGCAGGTGCGCCCTGCCGCCAGGGGCTCGGACCGCTCGTTCCGCCGACGCGTCAGACCAGGCTTTAAGTCATAGCTGCCCGCGCGAATTGCTGCTGGCGAATGACCTTGTTTCGTCATAATCTAGAACTATTCTAAATCATCGTCAGCGACGCGAAAGGAGGCCTGCCATGTACGGGACCAAGAACGACCTGAAGTCCAACTCCAAGAAGGTGTCCATCGAGATCCTGAACGCCCGGCTGGCCGATGCGATCGACCTCGCGCTCCTCACCAAGCAGGCCCATTGGAACATCAAGGGCCCGCGCTTCATCGCGCTGCACGAGATGATCGACACGTTCCGCACCGAGATCGACGGCCACGTCGACACCCTGGCCGAGCGCGTCGTCCAGCTCGGCGGCACGGCGCTCGGCACCAGCCAGGTCGTCGCCAAGGCCACGACGCTCGCCGCCTACCCGACCGACATTCACAAATCCAAGGATCATCTAGCGGCGCTGATCGAGCGCTACGCCAAGACCGCGAACCTCGCGCGGGCCGCAATCGACCAGACCGGCGAAGCCGGCGACGCCGATACGGCCGACATCTTCACGGCCTATTCACGCGCGCTCGACAAGGCGCTCTGGTTCCTCGAAGCGCACGTTCAGGAGACGGAATAGCGGCGCTTGCCGGCTGCGAGCCGGGCGTCGATCGCGTCCCACACGCCGATCTCGAGCCGCACGCCGTCGAGGCGATTGATCTCCTGGATGCCCGTCGGCGAGGTGACGTTGATCTCGGTCAGGTAGTCGCCGATCACGTCGACGCCGACAAAGACCAATCCTTCTTCGCGCAGCGTCGGCCCGATCGCCGCGCAGATCTCGCGGTCGCGCTTCGACAGCGCGGCCTTTTTCGCCTGGCCGCCGACGTGCAAGTTGGCGCGCGCCTCGCCAGCCTTGGGCACGCGCAGCACCGCGCCGACCGGCTCGCCCTCGATCAGGATGATGCGCTTATCGCCCTGGCGGATCTCGGGCAGGTAGCGCTGCACGATGATCGGCTCGCGATAAAGACGCGTGAACATCTCCAGGAGCGCGTTCAAATTGTCGTCGCCGGGCTTCAGGTGGAAGACGCCGGCACCGCCATTACCGAAAATCGGCTTGAGGATGATGTCGCCGTGACGGCGCCGGAAGTCGGCGATCGCCTCCGGATCGCTGGTGATCAGCGTCGGCGGCATCAGCCCCATGAAATGCGTCGCGAAGAGCTTCTCCGGCGCGTTGCGCACGCCGACGGGATCGTTCACCACCAGCACCTTGCGACCGACGTGCTCGAGCAGGTGGGTCGCGGTGATATAGGCCATGTCGAAGGGCGGGTCCTGACGCATCAGCACGACGTCGACGCCGGCGAGATCGAGCGTGCGCGGCGGCCCGAGCGCGTAATGCGGCGCGTCGCGGCGCACGCTCAAGCTCCGCGCGCGCGCCGTGAGCTTGCCGTCGGCCAGCGTCAGGTCGCGCGGCAGATAATGAAACAAGGCGTGGCCGCGCGCCTGCGCCTCGAGCGCGAGGACGAAAGTCGAATCGGCCGCGACGTTGATGCCCTCCATCGGGTCCATCTGAATCGCGACCTGGAGGGCCATCGCGCGCGCCCTATTGCAGCGGCGTCACGGTGATGTCGCCGCGCGGCGTCGGCGCGTTGGGCGCCGTGTCCTCGGGACCGGGCGGCGGCGGAGACGGCGGCGCGCTTTCGGCGGTGCCGCTCGGATTGGCATTCGCCGCGCCGTTGCCGGCGGTCGCCGGCTGCGCAGCGGCGTTGACGCGAATATAGGTGATGACGCGCCGCACGCCGCTCAAGGCGCGGGCGCGATCGATGACGCGCTGTTTCTCGGCTTCGCTGTGCGCCGAGCCGATGACGTAGACCACGCGGTTTTCGGTCGTGACGATGTAGTTGTTCGAATGCACGTCGCCGTCGGTCAGCAGCTCGGCCTTGAGCGTCTGCGTCGTCACCGCGTCGTGCGCGTCGCTCATGAAGCCTTGGCCCGACCCGACGGTGATCTCGTCGTAGACTTCCTTCACGTTCGCCGCCCGCCAGGCGCGCTTGATCGCCTCGTCGCGCCAGGCCTGACTCGGCACGTTGCCGGTCACCAGCATGCGCCCTTCATAGGTATGGCAGTTGAGGTCGTCGTTGAGCTGGGAGTTGAACTGGGCCCAAAGCTGGATCGCCTGGGTGCAGGTGACGATGTCGTCGGCGTTCTGCCGCAACGAGCGGTCCTCGGTGGCGACGTAGCCGATGCTGCTGCCGGTGCCGGCGGCGGCGACGACGAGGCAACCCGACAGCAGGACCGGCAGACCGAGCGGGATGAGCGTGCGAAAGCGCAGGCGTGAGCGTGACAAGCGCGACTCCTCGAACAAACCGTCGCCGGAACTATCGAGGCAAGCGATGCCGCGGGCAAGCCCCTTGGGCGAATCGCTACTCGCCGGCCCGCCACGCGTCGCGCAGATGGCGCGGCCACCGCCCCGGCGCCACCAGCATGACATCGAAGCGCAACGCGGCGTCGCCGAGATCGGGCCGGCCTTGCAGGAAATGCTCGAGCGCGCGCGTGATGCGGCCGCGCTGCTTCCACAGGATCGCCTCCGCGGCGCGCGCGTCGTCGGCCCGCGCCTTGACCTCGATCGCCGCGACGGTGCGGCCGCGCCGCACGATCAGGTCGATCTCGCCGACTGGCGTGCGATACCGCCGGGCCAGGACGCGATAGCCCCTGAGCCGCAGGTGCCAGAGGCACAGGCGCTCGGCCCATTCGCCGCGGCGGTGTGCGGCCGCGCCGCGTTCCGCGCGACGGCTCATCGCCCGCCCTTGAGCGCGAGCGCCCGCGCATAGACGTGGCGGCGCCGCGCGCCGGTCGCGGCCGCCACCTCCTCGACGGCCGCGCGCAGGCTCTTATGCGCGAGCGCCGCACCCAACGCGTGATCGACCTGGGCGTCGCTCGCCGCCGCCGGCGCGGGCGGGCCGACAACCAATACCAGCTCGCCCTTGGGCGGACCCGCGGCGCGATAATGCGCCGCCAGCTCAGCGAGCGATTCGCGGCGCATCTCCTCGTGCAGCTTGGTCAGCTCGCGCGCCACGGCGGCCGAGCGCGGCCCGAGGATGTCGGCCATGTCGGCGAGGCTGGCGGCGAGACGCGGCGCACTCTCGAAGAAGACGAGCGTCGCGTCGACGGCTTTGAGCGCGTCGAGCTCGCGCCGCCGCGCCGCCGCCTTGGGCGGCAGAAAGCCCGCGAACAGGAACCGGTCGGGCGGCAGGCCCGAGCCGAGCAGCGCGGTCAGCGCCGCGGACGGTCCCGGCACGACGGTCACCGCGATGCCGTCGGCGAGCGCGGCGCGCACCAGCTTGTAGCCGGGGTCCGATACCAGCGGCGTGCCGGCGTCCGAGACCAGGGCGAGCGCGGCTCCCGCCTTGAGCCGCGCCAGAATTTCGGGCCGCGCGCGCTCCGCATTGTGATCGTGATAAGGTTTCGTCGCGGCGGCGATGCCGTAGCGCTGGAAGAGCTTGGCGGTCACCCGCGTGTCCTCGCACAGCACCGCATCGGCGCCGCGCAGCACCTCGAGCGCGCGCAGCGTGATATCGGCGAGATTGCCGATCGGCGTCGCGACGAGATAAAGCCCGGGAGCAAGTTTACTTGATTCGGTCTCCCCTATACCCTCGGCGCCCCGCGCCGCGTTGCCAAGGGAGAGCGCGCTTGCCGTTCCGGATTTCGTCTCGCGTTCCGCGCCGCCCCGCGCCGTTGCGTCGGCCGCGCCTTTGGCTCGCGGCATGGCTCGCCCTTTCCGCGCTTGCGCTCGTCTCGTGCTCCGCCCTGAACATAATGGGAGGCGCGAAGCGGCCGCAAGCGGCGCCCCCCGCCGCGGCTCCGCCGGGGGCGGCGCAGCCGGCGCAACCCGGCGCACCGGCGGCACAGCCGCCCGCCGTCGCAGCGCCGGTCGCACCGGCGCCTTCGGGTCCGCCGCGCGTCGGATTGCTGCTCCCGCTGTCGGGACCGAGCGCGCCGCTCGGCAAGGCGATGCTCGACGCCGCCGAGATGGCACTGTTCGACCAGCCGGACAGCGGGATCACGCTCTTGCCGCGCGACACGCAGGGCTCGCCCGATGCCGCCGCCGCCGCGGCGCGCGACGCGATCCAGCAGGGCGCGCGGATCATCGTCGGACCGCTGCTCGCCGGCGAGGTCGAGGCGGTCAAGCCGATCGCCGCCGGCGCCAACGTGCCGGTGCTCGCGTTCTCCAACTCGACGTCGGTCGCCGGCGGCGGCGTCTTCCTGCTCGGCTTCCAGCCGCAACAGGAGATCGCGCGCGTCGTGCAATACGCCATCAGTAAAGGGCATCAGCGCTTCGCCGTGCTGGCGCCGAGTTCGCCCTACGGCGACCTGGCGACCGACGCGCTCAAGGCGGCGGTCGGCACCGGTGGCAGCGCCAGCGTGGTTCATGTCGGCACCTATGATCCGGAAACCACGGACCTCGCGCCGATCGTGCGCGACTTCGCCCAGAACACCGAGTTCGACGCCCTGCTGCTGCCGGAAGGCGGAACGCGGCTGCGCCTGCTGGCGCCGCTGCTGCCTTATGACGGCATCGATCCCGACACGGTCAAGTACCTCGGCACGGGCCTGTGGGACGAGCCCGGCCTCGGCACCGAGCCGGCGCTGGAAGGCGGCTGGTATGCCGCGCCGGCACCGGCCACGCGCGGCGGTTTCGAGAGCCGCTACGCGACGCTCTACGGCCATGCGCCGCCGCGCCTCGCGACGCTGCCCTACGACGCCATCTCGCTGGTGGTGACGCTGGTGCACGCCGGCGGCGACCTCTCGGTCGCGGCGCTCACGAATCCCAACGGCTTCGCCGGCGTCGACGGCATCTTCCGGCTGCTGGCGAGCGGCATCACCCAGCGCGGCCTCGCCGTACTTCAAGTCGAACGCGGCCAGCCGACGGTGATCGATCCGGCGCCGACCGATTTCCGGACGTTAGGCGAGTGACTCGTCCGTCTCGTCATCGACGAGAATGCCAAGAAACCTGCGACGAGCGGGATCAAGACACCCTAG
>Ga0307372_10009787_pt1 | contig 13121 bp, 10 predicted proteins | sample OX1MG_FD_202533 | JGI IMG/M metagenome (GOLD analysis project Ga0307372, IMG submission 202533) | Soil microbial communities from Risofladan, Vaasa, Finland - OX-1 | ecosystem: Environmental > Terrestrial > Soil > Coastal area > Acid sulfate soil | place: Finland: Risofladan, Vaasa | collected...
GCTGCAACTGGCGCTCGCGGGCCTTCATGACACGTTCCCGAATGTCGCTCGAATTTTCGCCGCCCGAACTCTGCCGCAGTTCGCTGTACTTGACCGCGGGCATATCAATGTGGATATCGATGCGGTCGAGCAGCGGCCCCGAAATTTTGGAGACGTAGCGCTGGATCATGGGCGGCGTGCAGGTGCAGTCGCGCGAAGGGTCGTTGAAGAATCCGCAGGGGCAGGGATTCATGGCCGCGGCCAGCATGAACCGCGACGGGAAGGTCAGCGACATGGCGGCGCGGGAAATGGTGACCGAGCCGTCTTCAAGCGGCTGCCGCATCACCTCCAGCACGTTGCGGGCGAATTCCGGCAGTTCGTCGAGAAAGAGCAGGCCGTTGTGCGCCAGACTCACCTCGCCCGGCCGGGGGATGGCCCCGCCGCCGATCAACCCGGCGTCTGAGATGGTGTGGTGCGGAGCGCGGAACGGCCGCACGCCCACCAGTCCCACGCCGGGATCGAGCACACCGGCCACGCTGTGAATCTTGGTGGTCTGGATAGCCTCATTGAAGGTGAGCGGCGGCAGGATGGTGGGAATGCGCTTGGCCAGCATCGTCTTGCCGGCGCCCGGCGGGCCGATCATCAGGATGTTGTGGCCGCCGGCGCTGGCCACTTCAATGGCGCGCTTGGCGTGCATCTGGCCCTTGACGTCGTGGAAGTCCACGCTGTACTTACTGCTGTGGTCCAGCATCTCAGCCGTGTTGACTTTGGTGGGCTGGAACTCGCGCGTGCCGTTGATCAGGTCAATCACTTCCGGCAGCGACCGCAGGCCGTAAACCTCCACGTCGCCCACCACCGCCGCCTCCGGAGCGTTCTCCACCGGCACCACCAGCGTGCGGATGCCCTTCTGCTTGGCCATGGTGACAACCGACAGCGCGCCCTTGATGGGGCGAATCCCGCCGTCCAGCGACAGCTCGCCGAGAAAGACGAATTGTTTCAGATTCTTGTTGAGCAGCGAGCCGTTGTTGGCGCCCAGAATGCCCAGCGCAATCGGAAGGTCAAAGCCCGACCCCTCCTTCTTGACGTCGGCGGGCGCCAGGTTCACGGTAATGTTCTGAAAGGGATATTGAAGACCGCAGTTTTTGATGGCCGCCTTGATGCGCTCGCGGCTCTCGCGGATGGCGGCGTCGGGCAGGCCCACGGTGGTAAAATTCGCGTTTCCGGCGGAGATATCCACCTCCACCTCCACCAGGTAAGCGTCGATCCCGTAAGTCGCGGCGCTGAGAGTCTTGAACAACATGGCGATCCCGAAGGCCTCCGGGAAACTAGCCTACCATAACGGAAGTAGCCACTGATAGCAAGGGGATTTTAGCAGGACCCAGGCCGCCCCCGCTTCCAGGGTCAGCGTAAACTTTGCATCGTGTCATTCCGAGCCCGTTCGCCCTCCGCATGCGAACGGCCCTGAGCGGAGCGAAGGGGCTCAGGATAAACTGAATCTCGCTCTGCTCTTGCAAACCGTGCGAGATTCCTCGTCGCCAAGGGCTCCTCGGAATGACAGGCAGATGGAATTTCCCATCAGTTGTCAGACCCCAATGGGTAAGGTTGAAGTTTTTCAGGAGCGGCTGGCTGGGGACGGATGCGTTCCGGCGGTGTGCCGGGGACGGCGCTGGCAGCGCGGGCAGAAGTGGCTGCTGCGCCCTGCAATCACGATGCGCCGGATAGGGCTTTGGCAGCGGGGACAGGGCTCTCCTGTCTTCTGATAAACCTTTAACCGCTGAAGAAAGTTTCCGGGCCGCCCTTCAATATCAATGTAGTCGCGAAAGCTGGTCCCCTGAAGGTTGACCGCATGTTTCAAAACTTTCCGAACCGCCCGGTACAGGCGGCGCGCCGAGCCGGCCGAAACGCGTTCCGGCTGGGCCAGCGGATGGATGCAGGCCTCGAACAGCGCCTCGTCCGCATAAATGTTTCCCAGGCCCGAAACGCCCTGCTGGTTCAGCAGCCAGCTTTTGATGGCGCCGCGCCGCCCGCGCATGGCGCCCAGGAATTCCGCTTCCGTCGCCTGCTGAGCGTCCGGGCCCAGGCTTTTGAGCAGCGCCTCAAATTCTTCGCGCGTCGAGCAGCGCAGGCGGCCGAAGCGGCGGACGTCGCGAAACCGCAACTCTTCCTTTCCGCCTTCAAACACAATCCGCACGTGGGTGTGCGGCTCCAGCGGAGCCTCGACCGGTTGCAGCGTCACCTGGCCCGTCATCCCCAGGCGAAGGATAAGATAGACGGGCTCCACCGCCACGCCCCCCAGTTCGAGCGCCAGCACTTTGCCCTTCCGCTGAACACCGGCGGTGCGCCTTCCCTCAAGCCGCGCAATGAAATCGTCGGCGTCACCGGCGATGATCCCGGCGTGCAGGACTTCAACCGCAACAATCCGGCGACCCAGCGCGCGTTTGCGAAGGCCGCGCAGAACCGTTTCAACTTCGGGGAGTTCAGGCATGGCAGTCAGTGACGAATTTCAGATGGAGCAGGCACGAAGGCGAGGACCCGCGCGGGAGCGCCGGAGCCGCCACCCAGCTTGAGCGGCAATGCGGCGACGCTCGCCCCGGTTGAGGGCAACTCGTCAAGATTCGCCACGTTTTCCAGGTGGTAAAGCCCGGCGGACAACGTCAGGTGATGGACCGGAAAATCTTTTGAGGCCCCGCAGTCAATGCTGCCCGTGTCGATTCCAATTCCAACCGGATGCGCGTGCTCCAACAGATAGCGCGCCGCCTCCAGCGACAATCCGGGAAAGTGCAGAACACCTTTCGCGTCCGCGTTCATGTACTTCTCTTGCGAGGGCCAGCGCGCGGCCCATCCGGTTTGGAAAAAGACCACCGCGCCCGAAGGAATGGCGCCGTGAGACTTGATCCAGTTCTCAATGTCCTGCGCGGTCACGCGATAGTCATCGTTCGACTTTGCGGCCGCACGGACATCGATCACCACGGCGGGCGCGAGAAATTTCTCCACAGGGATCTGATCGACGGTCGCGCCCTTGGGATCAAAGTGCGCCGCGGCATCCAGGTGCGTGCCGGAATGCTCCGGCAGGGAGAGGTTGCGGGCAAAATATCCGTCCTTCCGGTAGGTGGCGGCGACGCTGGCGTGAAAGGGCATGTCTTCCGGCCAGTAGGGAGAATCCTGATCCAAGGTATGCGTCAGGTCCACCACTTTCACACTGCCGCTTTGAAGCCCCTCGAAAAATCCTGCCATCGCCGTCGCTTCCTGGCCGTAAAGGACCGTTGCACACCACAAGGTGAAAAAGATTGACGCCATCCAGGATATGCGGTTTTCCATTTCGCGCCTCGAAACAGAAAATCTTTGCCGAAGGCCGCCCGGCCAGCCGCTCCAGCGAGCCGCGGGCCGGGAAGGACGCTAAATCGCCACTTTAATGTCGTCGCCTTCCACCTGGACGGGGTAGGTCTCGAGCTTCAACATGCTGTCCTCAAGGTTTTCACCGTTGCAGACGTTATACTCCCACATGTGCCAGGGGCAGGTTATCACATGGCCCTCCAGCATTCCTTCGCCCAGCGGCCCGCCCTGGTGAAGGCATTCGTTGGCCGTCGCATAGACAGTTCCGTTCACATTATAAAGGGCGATCGACTTGCCGTTGACCTCGACAGCTTTCGCGACTCCCGCAGCCAGTTCAGACAAATTCGCCACTTTAACAAATTCAGCCATAGCTCCCCCGTCGTTCAAGTTTAGAGAGTTGCTCTCTCAATGTTTCGATTGTCGAATGAGTTCCTGGAAAACCCCGCGGCAGTCAGCTCCCATCCCGCTTGAAAGCGGAAACCCTTTGAACAGCCGCCGCAGAGCGGGCCTTCCCGCGGCCAGCCCCCCGGCGCCGCCCTCAGACTGAACTGCCGATTTTCGCCCCCATTATACGGCCACCGGGCAATCTTACACCAGAAGCCGGAAGCTGCGGTAGTGCCGTAGCGCCGGCCTCTGGCCGGAATTTTGGGGCCATGCCGGACTGAAGAGTCTGTGTGAAAACGGTTCCCCGCCGTGTCATTCCGAGCCCCGATCGGCTTGTCATTCCGAGCCCCGAGCAAGTGTCATTCCGAGCAAAGCGAGGAATCTCGCTCTGCTCGGGGTAAACGGGAATCTCGCTTTGAAAGCACGTCCCTTGCGAGATTCCTCGTCGCCCTTCGGCTCCGTTCAGGGCAGGCTCTTCGGCTCCTCGGAATGACACCTAACCTTAGTTTTCGCACAGACGCTTTAGCCCGGCGCTACGAAGCAAGAATGGGATGGGCGCTTCTACGGTTTCCTGATCCGGCTGCGAACCTGCGCGGCCTCGGCAGGTTCTCCCGCCGCCTCCAGAGCGTTGGCCTCGGCCTGCCAGGCCTGCCAGTAATCCGGGTCAACCTGGCGCGCGGCCTGGAATTGCGCGGCAGCTTCAGTGTACTTGCCAAGCTTCATCCAGCAGGTGCCGAGGTAGAAGCGGGCAGTAACGTCCTGAGGGTTTACCTTGACCGACCGCTCAAAGTATTCCGCGGCCCGCGCATAATCTCCCTGCGGAAAGTAGATAGCGCCCAGGGCGTCACTGGGCTGCGAACTGTCGGGCGCGGACCGCTGGGCCCTCTCAAAGTCCCGAATCGCTTCTTCCCGATTTCCTTCCCGCAAGGCGATGCGTCCCACCGCCAGGAAGTAATCGTGGTCCAGATTCAAGGGCCACGAACTCGCCTGGTTCAGCCGCCGGGCGGTCCTGTACTCTTCGAGCGCGTCATTCAGGTCGCCGTGTTTGTATTCGAGCACCACGCCGCGCGCCATGTGCAACAGTGGGGAACCGGGCGACTGGGTCAGCGAGTAACGGATGAGGGCCTGGTTATCGAACCAGTGCGGAATGGCGCGAAGGGTTTGGACAGCGCAGAGAAGCATCGCCAGCCCCAGCGCGCAGGCCGCCGCAGGAACCAGCCGCGACCGCGGAAGGCGGCGCGGAAGCCACTCCATCAGCAGATAAGCCACGGCAAGGCAGGGACCGACCGAGGGGAAATAGAGGAAGCGGTCCGCCAGCAGGGGAAAACTGAGCTGGCGGATGTCCAGCACCGGCAGCAGCGTGACCGGCCACCAGGCGATCAGAAAAGCGAGACGCGGCTCGCGCCTACGTAACCAGAACGTTCCCGCCAGCACAAGCAGAGTGATCCAGGGCCACGGCGAACGCAGGCTGGGCCCCAGGTAAAACATGCGGAAGACGTTCAAGTGGACCGGCCAGAGCAGGATTTTCGTATCCTGGCCCAGCAGGCCGGCGGCAGCACCGGCAACGCGGAGCGGGATTTGCCACAGATGGCCGCTCTGGGTGAAATAGCCGATCGCGTGGCGCCGCAGGGCCACATAAGCCAGCGTGGCCGCCAGATAGGGCGACCAGCGCAGCACCCGGCGAGTCCAGCTTTCCGGCTTGCCCAGAAAGAACCACCAGGCCAGCAGCAGCAGGGGAAAGCTGAGCGCCATCTCCTTGAAAAACAGGGCGGCGAAAAAGGACAGAACCGCCAGCGCATGGAACCGGGAGCGCTTCTCCGCGTCCTGCTCGGCGCACAGAAAACATAAAAAAGCCAGAAGCGTGAAGAAGCCGAAGGCCACGTCCGGAAGGGCGGAAATCCAGGCCACCGCCTCCACGTGGACCGGATGCAGCGCCCAGAGCAAGGCACCCGCGATAGCAACGGCTTCACGGCCCAACAATTTTTTCGCCAGCCGGTACACCAGCCAGACCGAGGCCATGTAAAGCAGCAGGTTCAGAAGGTGAAACAGGGCCGGGTTCGGCCCGCCGATGCGGTACAGAATCCAATAGCAGGCGAATTGCAGCGGCCGGTAGAAATTGGTTCGGCCGCCCTGAAACGACCAGACGGAACCCGAAAAGATCCGCTTCCAGAGGTGGGCGTTCTGGATAAAAGCGTTCTGAATGATCTGGGGATTGTCGTCATAAACAAAGCCGTTGCCCAGCGAGCCGGAAAAGACGACAAAGGTGACGGCAGCCAGAATCGCGCCCGCCAAGAGGCGATGCTTCTCGATCCGCTGGTTCAACTCATCGAGCAATACGAAACTCCGGCTTGCAAACCTTCAAAGTCGCTGCGCGTGGATGGCCCCCGCCTGCTGCTACGAACCGGGCCGGGTTCCGTAAACCAGCAGCGCGCCGGTTTGATGGAACTTCCTCATCTGCTCGGCGTCGCTAAACCAGCGGCCGGAGTAATTGTCCGGGACGGGCGTTGGGTCGGGAATCTGCCGGTGCTGGACGTCCACAAATCCCGCCTCGCGATAGAGCGCCTTCCATTCATCGGCTGAGAGCAGGTGGGTCGGAACGTTGACGATAGGCCCCCACTGGTGCGCGTGGGGATTTTCGACGTAATAATTGATCAGAACCCACGCGCTGCCCCCTGCCTGGAGGACGCGGAACATCTCCCGCACGCTGGCCGCGGGGTCGGGCCAGTAATAGGCCGACTCCACCGAAATGATCCGGCTGAAGGAACCGCTGCTACAGGGAATCTTATCGGCAGCGCCCTCCAGGAAATTGAGATTGGGGTATTGCTGGCTCGAGTCCCGCGCGTGCCGCACCATTTCCGGCGCGATGTCGATGCCCACCACCCGGCCTTCGGGCGCCAGGCGCGCGATCCGGCGGCAAAGCCAGCCGCTGCCGCAGCCCAGGTCCAGAACATGGTCGCGGGGTTTCAGGTCCATCAGGGGCAGCACCGGCGCCACAATTGGAAGATGATGGTCCTCCATCTCCTCGCCGCGGCCGGCTTCCGCCCACTGGTTGAATTCGTTGCGAATCTTGAGGTTGGCTGTGGTATCCGTCATGGTCACCCGTCACTGTTTCGAGATTATGTCATGGAAGGCCGGCCTCCTCCGCCGCACTCTTTTCCCGGCGCATCCCCGCCGCCCGGCGGGCGTCCGTCAAAAAAGAACGCACGCACGCCCATGACCCGTGTACCATATTAGCAGTTTATGGAAGGGTGGTTGGAAGCCGCCAGCCCGAACGCAACCAGGCATCTGCCTGGCCGCATCGCCCGGCGCAACCGAAACGATGTTGATGGCCGCCGGCGCACGAAAGCGGTTAAGAAAAATCTTGAAGACGGAAAGTCAACCTGGCGCCTTTCCGGTGGTATGATGTTCCAGTTAATAGGCACAAAGGCTACCATGCCTCGGAAGCCTTGAAGAAGCAGGATTCCAATAAAAGATCCCGGGAAGAGTTGGATATGATCGAAATCATGATGAAGAATATCGCAACCTGCAAAAGTTCGCTGACTGAAGCGATGAGGGGAATCCGAAGTTTCAAAACGTTTGCTCTCGCAGCCGCCTCCGATTTTCAGAACATCGCCTCCGTGGCTCCCAGTTCGCGGCACCTGGCGCGCGCCATGCTGGAAGGGCTGCCCATCAGCGAAACCCGGGTCGTGGTGGAACTCGGGGCGGGCACGGGCGCCATCACCCGGGTGTTGCTGGAGACGCTTCCACCGCAGGCCACGCTGCTGGCGTTTGAAATCAACCCGGAATTTGTCAGCTACATGCGAAAAAGCTTTCCCGACCCGCGCCTGGTTCTGCTGAACGCGCGCGCCGAGAGCCTGGGCGACGAGCTGCGCCGCCGCGGTTACGACCGCGTGGATGCCGTGGTCTCGTCGTTGTCGCTCCGCTTTATGCCGGACCCGCAGCAGCGCGTCCTGCAGGATGTTCTGGCTCCCTTCATGGATGAGCGGAGCGTGTACACCCAGTACCAGTACGTGCATGGCGTGCGCTTCGAACACGGCAAGATCCAGCGCCATTCGTCACTGCCGTTCCTGCGCGAGTATTTCGGTTCCATCCAGTGCCGCACCATCTGGCGCAACCTGCCGCCCGCGCGGGTCTTTACCTGCCGCGGAAGGTTCAGCAATGGACAGACCCTCAGGGCCCCCGCCGCGAGGAACGCTCGCAAGGCGGGCTCCCTGGCCGGCGAACAGGCCTGATTTCACCTTCACCGCACAACCCAAGAAGGACAAACGCTCATGCGATGGATTTATGTCATCATTCTGGCAGCCGTTCAGGGACTGGCCGAACTTCTGCCCATTTCAAGCTCCGCCCACGTCATCGTCACTGCGGAACTGCTCCATGAAAACATGTCCACACCCGCCAATGCTCTGCTGCTGGTGATGCTGCACACCGGAACCATGTTCGCCGTAATCGTTTATTTCTGGCGGCAGTGGGTGGACACTTTCTTTTCGTCGTGGGCGGCCTTTTACCGCTTTGCGCGCATGATTTTTGTGGCTTCGTTTCTGAGCGGCGTGGTGGGGGTCCCGCTGATCCTGCTGGTCGAGCGCATCCTGAGCCACGGCAATCACCATGTCCCGATCGAGGCCTTATTCCATAAGCTCAACTGGATCGCTCCGGCACTGGCCGCCGCAGGCATCCTGATCCTCTGGGCCGGCCTGCGCGAGGCGCGCAAACCCGATACGCAACCGGCCACAGGGCGTCGCGAAGTAACCTGGCTGCAGGCCATGATTATGGGAATTCTTCAGGGCGTCGCGATTCCCTTCCGCGGATTTTCCCGCTCCGGCTCAACCATCTCCGGCGCCCTGCTGGCGGACGGTGACCGCATGCCCGTCGAATCCTTCAGCTTCGCCATGGTCGTGGCCATCACTCCGCTGGCCATCGCGCGGGAGTTCTACCGGCTGGTGCGCGCCGACGCTCATGCCGGGATTCACCTGAACCTGGCCGCGGCGCTGGCACCCAGCCTGCTGGGCATGGCCTGCGCCTTCCTGTCCGGCCTGCTGGCGCTCAAATGGCTGTCACGGTGGCTGGAGCAGGGACGCTGGTATCTGTTTGGGATTTACTGCCTGGCGGCTTCCGCTGTCGTCATGCTGCTCTATCTGCGCGGATGGTAGGAAGGGTGTCAGGGCACGCCTCCACAGGTTGCTGGGGCGCAACCCGGGCGCTGTCATCCTGAGCGAAGCGAAGGATCTGCTTTGCACCTTTCACGGGAATACTGGAAGGGCTTCGCGGACTTTATCCGGAGCCCACTCCTGTCACTCGGGGCCGTTCGCTATTGGAGGGCGAACGGGCTCGGAATGACAGGTTGCCTTTTTTACGCCCTGAATGCCAGAATTGAATTCCCTCTGATTACTTCTGCACTTTGGCCAGCAACTCCACAAACTTCTGCTCGCGGTCTTTCTGATTGAGCCCCAGGTGTTTCTCCATCACCTGGGTGGTGTTCATGGAGCAGAATTTAGGGCCGCACATGGAGCAGAACGCGGCGTCTTTGTAATACTCGTCGCCGAGCGTTTCATCGTGCATGGAGCGCGCCATTTCGGGATCGAGCGACAGGTCGAACTGCTTGTTCCAGTCAAAGAGGAAGCGCGCGTAGGAGAGAGCGTCATCGCGGTCGCGGGCGCCGGGGCGCTTGCGGGCGACATCGGCGGCGTGGGCCGCAATCTTGTAGGCGATAATGCCCTGGCGCACGTCATCCTTGTTGGGCAGGCCCAGGTGCTCTTTGGGCGTCACGTAGCAGAGCATGGAAGCGCCGTGCCAGCCGATCATCGCCGCGCCGATGGCGGAGGTGATGTGGTCGTAGCCGGGCGCGATGTCGGTGACCAGCGGCCCCAGCGTATAGAACGGAGCTTCATGGCAAAGCTCCATTTCCTTATCCACCTGGAGTTTGATCTGGTCCATGGGGACGTGACCCGGGCCCTCGATCATCACTTGAACGTCGTATTCCCAGGCCTTTTTTGTCAGCTCGCCCAGAACTTTGAGTTCCGCAAATTGCGCCTCGTCGCTGGCGTCGGCCAGGCAGCCGGGCCGCAACCCATCGCCCAGTGAGAAGGACACGTCGTACTTCTGAAAGATCCGGCAGATGTCCTCAAAATGCGTGTAGAGGAAATTCTCCTGGTTATTTTCCGTGCTCCACTGGGCCATGATGGCGCCGCCGCGGCTGACGATTCCCGTGATGCGGTTGCGCGTGAGAGGAATGAATTCGCGCAGCACGCCGGCGTGGATGGTCATGTAATCGACGCCCTGCGCGGCCTGTTCCTCAATCACTTCCAGCATGATCTCGGACGTCAGGTCGCGGACCTGTTTGACCCGCGACAGGGCCTCGTAGATGGGCACGGTGCCGATGGGAATGGGGCTGTGGCGCAGGTTGGACTCGCGAATGGCGTGAATATCGCCGCCGGTGGAGAGATCCATCGCGGTATCCGCGCCGAAGTGCACGGAGGCGTGGAGCTTTTCCAGCTCCTCTTCCAGGTTGGAGGTGGTGGCGGAGTTCCCGATATTCGAATTGATCTTGCATTTCGCGGCGATCCCGATGCACATGGGATCGAGCTCGACGTGGCGGATATTCGCGGGGATAATCATGCGTCCGCGCGCAACTTCAGAGCGGACCAGTTCCGGCGAAAGCTTTTCGCGCTTCGCCACGTACTCCATCTCTTCCGTCACCACGCCCTGCCGGGCGTAATGCATCTGGGTGACGATGGGCCCGGTTCGCTTTTTGACCCATTCACTGCGCAATGAATTCGACATCATAATGTTCCCCTTCTCTCCGGCTTGATGAAAAAGCCCCCGTATCCACCGGGGGCTACTGCACGCGCGACGGGCCAGGCGGCGAGTCTTCCGGAGAACCATCGTCCAGGCGTTTGCGTCCCGCAAATCCGTCCTCCAGCCCGTGCCAGTATTCGATCCGTTCCTCACCGAGTTTCCAGCACAGGAAGGCTTCCTCGCCTTCAATCAAACTGGGGAAATCGATCAAGCCTTCGTCGATGTCCTTGACCAGGCAGCCCGTTTCCTGAATCTTGGTGATCGTTTCAACAATCCGCTCGGAAGCCTGATCGCGTTCCGCTTTTGTTTTCACGAGGTCCGAATAGGACGGATACGATCCGCCCAGGACCATGATGCGCGACGCCGCCTTGGACAACTCCACCTGCGCGGCGTCGGCGGTCTGCTTGTGTTCCTGCGCCACCTTGAGAAATTCCTCAATCAAGGGCAGCAGTTGTTCCGCCTCATGGCGGCTGAAATACTTGCTTGACATAGCGATCACATCCAAACGCGCGTCAGCGAAACCGGCGATGGATCTTAACTTGCTTTCTCCTTGCTCCCGCATCATTGCCGGCACCCCCTGGAAGTTTGAGGGCAACCCGCCCCTGCCGGGCCTCACACAATCTCCAACATTCGATCGAGCGCCAGATGCGCCCAGCGCCGGGTCTCTTCGTCCACCTGGACCCGGTTTACCACCTGCCCGGCCACCAGGCTTTCCAGCACCCAGCACAGGTGCTGCGGCGAGATGCGGTACATCGTGCTGCACAGGCACCCGCAATCATCCAGCGAGACCACCCGCCGGTCAGGATACTCCTGCGCCAGCCGCTGGACCAGATGGATTTCCGTTCCCACGGCAAACTTGCTTCCCGGCCCGCCTTCGGCGATCTTCCGGATAATGAATTCGGTCGATCCCACCGCGTCCGCCATCTCGCAAACGTCCCAGCGGCACTCCGGGTGAACCACAATCTGAATGCCCGGGTCCTCTTGCCGCAGCCGCTCCACGTGCTGCGGCAGGAATCGCTGGTGGACCGAACAATGCCCTTTCCACAGAATCACGCGCGCACGCCGGATCTCGTCGTCCGTCAGTCCGCCCAGCTCCTGGTGCGGATTCCAGACCGCCATTTCCTCCAGCGGAATCCCCATGCGGTAGGCGGTGTTTCTTCCCAGGTGCTCGTCGGGGATAAAAAGGCCCTTCTCGCCGCGCTCGAGCGCCCACTTCATCACCTTGTTGGCGTTGGAGGACGTGCACACCGCGCCACCCTGCCGGCCGACAAAGGATTTGATCGCCGCCGTGGAGTTGATGTAGGTGACGGGAACAACGTTGCCTTGCACCCGGCTGGCAATCTCGTCCCAGCACACCTCCACCTGATCGAGGTCCGCCATATCCGCCATCGAGCAGCCTGCGTTCATGTCGGGAAGAATCACCACCTGGTGTTCGTCTCGCAGGATGTCGGCGCTTTCCGCCATGAAATGGACGCCGCAGAAGACGATGTATTCCGCCTCCTTGCGGCTGGCAGCCAGGCGGGAGAGCTTGAGCGAATCGCCGCGGTAATCGGCGAACTTGACGACTTCGTCCCGCTGATAATGGTGTCCGAGGATGACCAGGCGCGAACCCAGGGCAGCCCGGGCCTGCGCAATCCGATCGTCCAGTTCCTGCTCGGACAATTCAACGTAATTTTCCGGTAAAAGACTCAAAGTGCTTGTGGCCATAGGAAACCCGTCAGTATGCTATTTTAACACTCCGTAAGCCTTGCGGATGCCGATGCGGACAAGATGCGAAGTGGCCTCGCGGCAGTTGCCGGCTGCACCCGCAACCACGCTCAGCCTCCAATATAGACCATGGTCCGCGACGGCTGAACGAAATCCGGCTCGTTGATCCGATGCGCGGGCTCCTTGTGGGCCACTGCGGACCGGATCAATTCCTCGATGGCTGAGTCCCGGGACCCGCTGCGAAGCAGCGCCGCCACATCATGTTCTTCCAGCGAGAAGAGGCAGGTGCGCAGCTTGCCGTCGGCGGTCAGGCGGATGCGGCTGCACTGCCCGCAGAAAGGAATCGAAACGGGCGCCACCACACCGATTTCGCCCCGCCCGTCCTGAAAGCGGTAACGCAGGGCCGTCTCACTGGCTTCATGGCGCCGAAGCTCGACCAGCGGGAACACGGGATGGATGGTGTCAAAAATCTCGCGCGCCGTGACCACCAGCGAGCGGTTCCAGGCGTGGTCGGCGTCCAGCGGCATGAATTCGATAAACCGCACGACCACCTTCTTCGTCCGGGCCAGCTCCGCAAAGCCCAGGATCTCGCCTTCGTTGAATCCGCGGACCAGAACCACGTTCACCTTCATGGGGGCCAAACCCGCCGCGACCGCTGCGTCCACGCCCTCCAGCACGCGCTCAAAAGAGCCCGGAGTGCGCGTGATCGTGGCAAACTTGCCGGGATGCGAGGAGTCCATGCTGACGTTCACGCGGCGCACGCCCGCACGGGCCAGGTCCGCCGCCATCTCCGCAAGAAGATAGCCGTTGGTGGTCAGCGCCAGGTCCTTAATGCCCTCGATCTGTTTCAGCCCGGAAAGGAAATCGATGATACCGGGGCGTAAAAGAGGCTCGCCGCCGGTCACCCGCACCTTCCGGATGCCGAG
>Ga0307372_10009789_pt1 | contig 13119 bp, 7 predicted proteins | sample OX1MG_FD_202533 | JGI IMG/M metagenome (GOLD analysis project Ga0307372, IMG submission 202533) | Soil microbial communities from Risofladan, Vaasa, Finland - OX-1 | ecosystem: Environmental > Terrestrial > Soil > Coastal area > Acid sulfate soil | place: Finland: Risofladan, Vaasa | collected...
GGATTGTGGCTGGCCTTGATCAAGGAGTTGCGCCGCGAATGGCTCCCCTATGTTCTGGGGATCGCAATCATTTCACTAGCGGCGGGCGGAGCGCTGTTTTCGCAAGGGGCGCTGCTTCCGATGTTCCGTGATTTGCTGTGGACATCCGCCCATTATCCCGAGGCCAACCGCGTCCCCTACGGATACGGGGCCATCGCGCCCGGCGGACTCCGGGCCTTGTTTGCGGGAACGGGAGGCTCGGCCTTCTTTGCGCGGGCGACCGGCCTGATCGCTGTCCTGTTGCCGCCCGTCCTGCCGCTCGCCGTTTATGCAGCCTGGATGGTCCGGCGACTGCGGCACGGGGTGATGGACCAGCGTGAAAAGCTTGCCACCCTGCTGATGATTGCCTCCTTCGGGTTTGTGCTTTCAACATACCCGCGATGGTCAGCCGATCAGCTCTTGTTTATTGCTCCCGTTTTCTACGTTCTGGCGGGCTACCTTCTGGATCGAATCCTGAAGGGTAGGATGCTCCGGGCCATCGCCGGCGCTTGTCTTATCGTGCTGGCCGCAGGCGCATTCACTTACTCGGTCTTGAATGTTACGTCGGAGCCTGTCATTGAGACGCCAATCGGCCGCGTTCGTGCCGCGCCCGCCGACCGCTCCATCATTCAGCTTGCCACCCGCAGAATCCGCCCCGGAGATACGCTGTTCGTTTACCCGTATCTGCCCATGGTTTACTTCCTGACCGGGGGTCGAAATCCCACCCGCTATTCATTTCTGCAGCCTGGAATGATGGCCGCCCCGGACTATGATGAAGCGCTCAAGGAACTGCGCGCACACCCTCCGCAATGGGTCTTCTATTTTGCTCTCCCTCTTGCGACTTACCACGGGATCTGGCCCGCAGCCGACCCTGGCGCGCTCGATCTGACGCCGGTCGACCACTTCATCCTTTCGAATTACCACCCCATCGGCGTCCTGAAGAATCCTGCCGCGCAATTTTTCCTGCTGGAGTTGGGAACGCACTGAAGGCGGGTCGAAAGGCCGGGGGTGTTGCGTACAAAACGCCTGCCTAAGGCAGGCGGTGTAGCGCCGCGTCACGCGGACGGATACCGCCCGGACAGCGGCGCTACGGTCTTATAGGAAAGGCGCCCGCAGCACTACTTGCCCTCGAAATTACTCGTCAGCATCAAATCGCCCCACTGAAGGGAGAAGCGGCCGCCACTGCCCTCTTCGGCCAGTTTGATCGTAACCATGTCAGCCGAGTCACTGGCTTTCGACTCCTGCAACGGCACCTTTACAAGGTCGAGTTTGGGATTGTGATCGGTTCCCCACTGGCCGTGCTGCGTGTTAAAGACCAGGTCCCAGTGGTTCTTGGGCAGCTTCTGGGCCCACAAGCTGTAGGTTCCTGCGGGAACGGTCTTGCCGCCGAAGGCGAGAGGGACATCGGCTTGAAAAGTCGTGGACGAATCTGCTCCAAGACGCCAGAACTGTCCCGGCTTCAGTTGGGCGAGCATTTGCCCGACGGTCCTGCCGTGAAGCGAAGGGCGCCCGTAGTCAATCGAAACAGTCTTGCCGTTCAGCGTGATCTCCGTTTTGCCCCGCGCATTCGCTGCCTGAAGTGGCAGCGCCATTGCCAGCAAAACAGCGCACCCTATAAACGTCATCATTAACCGTTTCATCATTTCCTCCTCAAAGTCGTTTAGCCATCACCTCAATCTGTGGACCTTCCTATCGTATCGCGCTTTCGGCCGGCCGGAGAAATTATCATGGCAATCCTCCCGGCCGATTACGGTTCCGTCCAAGCCGAGCAGGCAACGGCCTTTGTGGTGCGGCGTTCGTTCTGTACAGCTGCGGCTTGTGGCCATTTGGGGCGAAAACCCGCAAGGTCAAAATACGGACCTTGCGTTACAAAGTTCTCTGCCGGATTTCAGAACGGCGCTCGCCTTCTATTGAGAATTGCAGAATAGAGTGACGTTGATCTTCTGTAGCGGCGCTCTGTGAGCGCCGAAAAGCCGGCGGTCGCAGACCGCCGCTACAACATTTGTTGTCACTCTATATTGCAATTCTCGTTAATGCTGCGGTTTGTGCCTCCGGCTAGCGGTCCTGTTTTTCAAGAAACTCCAGAAAAGCTGCCAGCTTGGGCGGCGGCGGCGATGTAAAGCTCATGGGCGCGCCTGTCCGCGGATGCGCAAACTCGATCTGTGCCGCGTGCAGGAAATTCCGGTCGAGAGTCACCCGTTCCTGCGCCCCAACGTGAAACTTGCCGGGCGCGCCATACATTCGATCGCCCACCACCGGATGATGGAGATAAGAAAAATGGACCCGAATCTGATGAGTGCGGCCGGTGTGCGGCTCCGCATCGAGCAGGGTGAAATGATGGAACCGCCGGACCACGCGGTACAGCGTCAGCGCTTCGCGCGCTCCGATTCCGCCCACTTTCATCCGCACCCGCCGGACGGGATCGCGGCCCACGGAAGCCTCGATTTTGCCCTGCTCGGCCTCCACCCGGCCATGGACCAGCGTCTGATAGTGCTTGCGGACGCTCCGCGCTTTGAACTGGTCCGCCAGGGCACGGTGCGCGGCGTCATTCTTGGCAACCAGGATCAGGCCGGAGGTCATCTTGTCCAGCCGATGAACGATTCCCGGCCTCAACTCCCCCGCAACGGCAGATAGTCCGCCGCTCAGGTGATAAAGCAGGGCGTTGACGAGCGTGCCGGATTTTGTCCCGACACCGATATGGACCGACATGCCCGCGTCCTTATCCACCACCGCCAGATCTTCATCCTCGTAGATGATCTTCAAGGGCAGGTTTTCGGCAAAGGCGTGGATCGGCTCATGCTTTGCCTGGACGGTGATGCGGTCACCGGCCTCCAGTTTGACGCCGGTTTTCGAGGCGGGCTGCTCCCCAATCTTGACCAGGCCCGAACGAATGACCTGCTGCAACTGGCTGCGGCTCCAGTCCGGCATATGCTCCGTCAGGAACACATCCAGCCTGCGGCCGGTGTCCTCAACCGGCACCACAAATTCTCGCAGGTCCACGTCTTGAGGTCCGTTCCCTGGCATTAGAGTTTATTTGGAAAAGAAAAGTTCAAGAATCAGGAGCCCCGCTCCCACAACAATGGCGCTGTCTGCCAGATTGAAGGTCGGCCAGTGATAGCTTCGGAAGTAGACATCGAGAAAGTCAACCACCTGGGCGAAACGAATCCGGTCCAGCAGGTTTGAGGATGCTCCGCCCATAATCAGGGCCAGACCCACGCCGGTCCCCCAGTTCATTTCCCTGCTCTTCCAGGCCATCACCACCACGGCTATCAGCAAGGCCAGCGAAACGGCAATCAGCATGACCATCTTCCAGGAAGACGAGGAACCTGCAAACAGGCTGAAGGCGATGCCGCTGTTCTCCACATGAATGATGTTAAAGAACCCGGGAATAACGGTGATCACCGCGTCATGTGGAATGGAGTTTTTAACAAGAGCCTTCGTGATCTGGTCGCCCGCAAAAATCAGGACAGTGATCAGCACATAAGCGATGCGCTGAAGGGCGTGAACGCGCTTGGCCAGCGGGCTTCGCATAACGGTATCGATGGTCTGGGATGATTCTTCTGGCATGGGGCCCCGGTTACTTAAGGGTTCGTCAGCACGCGGCACTTGCAGCGCAAAGTTCGTTCCGTAACGTTGCGGCTTACCGCGCTAATCGGCGGCGCTCGCTTCAATCTCATTCAGGGCGGCCAGGCAACGCTCGCAAACGTCCGGATAAACCTCGTCTTTACCGACCTGCTCGGAATAATTCCAGCAACGGGCGCATTTGGCTCCCGAAGCCCGCTCAATTCTTATCTTAAGCCCTGGCATGGAACTTTCACCAGCCTCGCCGGAAGAATACGGCTCAAGTTCCACCTGAGAGACAATCAGGAGAGTGGTCAATACAGCGCGATACTTTTCAAGCAGAGGGCCGAGGGCAGCGTCGCCGCCGAGATAGAGTTTGGCTTCGAGTGGGCTGTGAATCACGTTGTCGCGGCGCGCCGCCTCGAGCGCCTTCAGGGCCGCGTCGCGCACGGCAATCAGCCGCGGCCAGTTGTCGAGTTGCTGCCGGTACGACTGCGGAACTTCATCGCGCAGGCTGGCCGCCGGAACGAATCCGGCCAGGTGAACGCTGGGCTCGCGCGAAGGCGCCTGCGGCAGATGGGACCAGACTTCTTCCGCGGTAAAGCACATCAGCGGCGCCACAGCCCGAACCAGCGAGTCGGCAATCCGGTAGAGCGTGGTCTGGGCAGCCCGCCGCCGGACCGAATGCGCCGGAGCCGTGTAAAGACGGTCCTTCAGAATATCGAAATAAAAAGAACTCAGCTCGATGGTGGCGAAATCGTAGATGGCGCGATAAACCTTGTGGAAAGCGTCCTCATGGTAAGCGGCATAGACCCGCTCCAGCAGATCTGCGGTCTCCCGCAGCGCCCAGGCGTCAATCTCTTCAAGCTGATCGCCGCGTACGCTGTCGCGGGCAGGATCGAAATCATAAAGGTTTGACAGGCAGTACCGGAAGGTGTTGCGCAGCTTGCGGTACGCCTCCGACAGGCGCGCCAGGATATCCGGCGAGATCACCACATCTTCGCGGAAGTCGATGGAAGCCACCCAGAGCCGCAGGATCTCCGCCCCGTGCGTTTTGATGACCTCATTGGGATCAATCACATTGCCCAGAGACTTCGACATCGCGCGTCCCTGCGCGTCGAGGACCCAGCCGTTGGTCAGCACCGCGCGATAAGGCGATCCGCCGCGCACCACCATGCCCACCAGCAGCGAGCTGTGAAACCATCCGCGATACTGGTCGCCGCCTTCGAGATAAACGTCAGCGGGCCAGGGCAGATCGGGCCGGTGACCGAGCACTGCGGCGTGGCTCGATCCGGAATCAAACCACACGTCCAGAATGTCCGTTTCCTTGCGCAGGTTGCTTCCGCCGCAATCAGGGCATTTGGTCCCCGGCGGCACCAGGTCCTGAACGTCATGCATGTACCAGGCGTCTGCGCCTTCCTGCTTGAAAAGCTCCACCGCCCTCCGGCCGAGGCTCGCATCGAGCAACGGCTTTTTGCAATCGACGCAGTGGAAAACCGTGATGGGAACGCCCCAGACGCGCTGGCGTGAAATGCACCAGTCCGGCCGCGTGGCGATCATGTTGGAAATACGCTCTTCACCCCATTCGGGCGACCAGCGAACTTTCTTGATCTCTTCGAGCGAGCGCTCGCGCAGATGGTCATGATCGATCCGCACAAACCACTGTTCGTTAGCTCTGAAGATGATGGGATTGTGGCAGCGCCAGCAATGGGGGTAAGAATGCGTCAGATGGCCCGCCGGTCCCACCAGATTGCCGCGTGTTTTAAGCAGCTCGATGATGGTGTCGTTGGCCTCAAAAACCGTCTTCCCTTTGTATTCCGGCAACCCTTCCGTAAACTCGCCGGCATCGCCCACGTGGCTGAAAACTTCCAATCCGTATTTATTGCCCGTGTCAAAATCCTCGCGGCCATGCGCGGGCGCCGTGTGGACGCAACCTGTGCCGTCTTCCGCCGTAACGTAATTTGCCAGAACGCCCAGAACTTTGCGCTCGAGAAAAGGGTGCTGAATTTCAATGCGGTCGAGCGTTTTGCCCGGAAAACGCGCCAGCACCACCGGCGCTTCGAGCCCCGTCTCCGCCATGGCCGGCCCGTGGCGCCGGCTCTCCAGGATGTAAACGGCGCCGTCTTTGCTGCCATCGCTCGCGGCCACGTATTCAAATTCCGGATGGAAAGCCACCGCCATGCTGGCCGGGAGCGTCCACGGGGTAGTAGTCCAGATGATGACGTACACCTCGCGGCCTTTCAGTTCGGGCGCAATCCCGCTCAAATCAGAGAGCACGCGATAGCGGACGTAAATCGAGCGGCTGCGATGCTCCTCATATTCGACTTCCGCCTCAGCCAGCGCGGTCTTGTCGCGGATGCACCAGTAGACCGGCTTCAGGCCCCGGTAGACGTAACCCTTCTCAAGAAACGTCAGGAAGTTCTCGGCGATGAGCGCCTGGTAGGAAGGGTCCATCGTCAGGTAGGGCCTGGACCACTCGCCCATCACCCCCAGGCGAATAAAGTCTTCCCGCTGAAGATCGACGTACTTCTCGGCGTAGCGGCGGCACGCCTGGCGGATTTCCACGGCGCTCATGTTCCGCTTGCGCGGCCCCAGTTCCTTGTCCACGTTGATTTCAATCGGCAATCCGTGGCAGTCCCAGCCCGGAACGTAAGGCGCGTTGAATCCGGCGAGCGTTCTCGACTTGATAATGAAATCCTTCAGGATTTTATTGAGCGCCGTTCCCAAGTGGATGCGGCCGTTCGCGTAGGGTGGGCCGTCGTGCAGCGTAAAGAGTGGCGCGTCCTTCCGGGCCCTGCGAATCTGGCCATAAAGGTCCTCTTCCGCCCACCGGGCAAGCCACCGAGGCTCGTTCTGGGGCAGGTTCGCCTTCATCGAAAACTTCGTTTGCGGAAGATTCAGCGTCTGCTTGAGGTCGAGCACCTTTCGCATCGGTCCCCCTTGAGTGGATAAATTGTTGATTATAGAGAAGGACTTCATCCGGTGTCCAGCAAAGTCGCTTCAGGCTATGGCGCGCGTTACCGCGAAAATCGGGCAGATCAGAAGCTCGCCTTCAGCCGCACGCCAAAACTGCGCGGGGCGGCGACGGCTGTGCCGGAAAACAAGCTGGCGAAGTTGATCACGTTGAGATGGTTGGTCAGGTTCGAACCCTGAACCTGCAGGCCGATCGTCCTGTTCTCCTTGTCGTACAAGTTGAAGCCCGCGCCGGCGTCAAACGAATACGATGGCCGCACCCGTCCGCGAGCAAAGTCCACCTGGCGCAAAATCCGCGGGCCGTATTGTGCCAGCAGGAAGTTGTAGCCGGTGTTTCCGGTATCAAGCTCCACGGGCAGGCCGCTGCCGAAAGAGCCCTGGGTTGCCAGCCAGAGCCGCCGGATAACCTGATAGTGCAAACTCGCGTGGGCAGTATTGCGCTGATCCTGGGAGACCCGGAAACGGCTGTTGTCCGGCACGCCGGCAATGGCTTCGGAGCCAATTAACAGGCCGCCTGTAATCGGTCCCTGCCCCACGCCCACCTGATTGGCATAGCTAATGGAGCTTGAGAAGCGGCCCCAGCTCGGCAACGTCAATTTACCCTCAACACCCTGAATTCGCGCGCTGGCGTCGGCGATGGGAAAGCTGACGCCCGTGTTCAGCAGCGTGTCATCATCAGCATAATTGCGAAAGTCCCGGCGAAACACATTCACGTCCAGGCGGAACTGGCCGAGGAATGCTTTCGTTACGCCGACCTCATAGTAGTTAGCGCGTGACGGCTCGACCGGCAGGCGCAGCACCAACGGGCTGATCTGATCGAGCGCAGAAGAGCTTGCGAGAAGCAGGTTTTCCATGGCTGGAGTCTGAAAAACACGGTCATAGTCTGCGTGAACCAGCACGCCGAAGCGGGCAAAATAGTGTGAGACAGCGACCCGCGGGCTCCAGGCAGACTGGTTCACCACAAACTGGTAATGGTCATAGCGCAAGCCCAGGCTCACGTTCCAGTTCTTCAGGTGGAAGGTGTCCTGCGCAAAAGCGGCGGGCTCAATGTCCGTCCGGCGCCCGGCGAACCCAAATCGCAAGGCCGTCCCGGGATCAAAAAGCGAAGGATTCGTAATCGCATACTGCAAACTTTCGTGCACAGGGTTGAAGAACGCATCCGCGCCGATTTTCCAATCCTGAATGCCCTTCGAACCCGCCAGGGTCACCCGGCCGTAGCCTTGCCGGAATCCGCGCTGCTGGCCGATGATCACGGGCGTGGAAAAGCCGTTCGACCAGAGGCGGAAGGATTCGTTCCGGAGGCTGCCCTCCGCACTGAAAAGTAACGTGGGAGATAGAACCTGCTCATAATCGGCCTGGACGCCGGTTTCCGTGTCGGCGGCATCCTGGCGCTGGCCAGCCTGCTGCTGGACGCGTTCGTTGGGAACGATATAACGGGATTCCGCGTGGTGAATCGACAACCGCAACTGGTCACGTTGCGTCAGGCTGCGGGACCAGGTGACCGTTGAACCGCCGCTGGAGCCGTGATTTGTGTAGTTGGCAATCACCGGCGGGTCAAGGTATCGGTCGGTAAGCCCCGCGTTGCCGGTGACCATAAACTGGTTGGCGCCACGGGCATACCCCATCTCCACGTTGGCGCTCGCTGTCCCAAAGCTGCCGCCTTCGGCCGCAGAGGTCATGTGAAAGCCTGCCGGGAGGTCCTTAACCGTTGTGATTTCAACAACACCGCCCAGCTTGCGGCCATACTCGGCCGGGAAGCCCGCCGTCATCACCCGCATCGACTGGACATCGTCTGACTCAAAAGGCGGAGCATAAGCCGCGGAGCGGTTCTCGGTAAGCGGCAGCCCGTTGACCACAAATTGAACATCGTATTCGGAGCCGCGAGGATGCAGCACCCCGTTGGCCTCATAGAGCCAGCCTGGTTCGGAGTCTACGGCGTCCGTCACGCCACGCCCCAGTTGTGCCGGAATCTGCTCGTTGAGGGTTTTTGTTCCCACTGAGTTAATCGTCCTGGCCTGCTCGGGGTCGATCAGGGTGGCAGCATCAGTTACATTGATGCTGCTCCTGACCGGAGCAAGGCCAAGCGTTACCGAAAGGGTGAGCGGGACTTCAGAACGAACCCGTACGACCTGCGTTGAAGGAAGGAACCCCGGGTGGGTCACATCGAGGCGATAGAGGCCAAAGGGGAGTTCCTGAGCGACATAATTCCCGTCCTGATTCGTCAGAAAAGAACGCCGGACCTGGTTGGCATCGCTGACAAGCTTGACTGCGGCCACCAGCGGCCCTCCCTTCGGGTCTCGAACCTTAAGGCGAATTGCGCCGCGCTCGTGCTGTGCAAAAGCAGAAAGCACCGAAAAAACGACCAGCGTCAGAAGACACGCCGGCCGAATGAAAACCTTAGGCTTGTGGATTAATTTGCAAATAGCTGGTAAAAACCGATCCGCGCCGAATGAACCGGCGCCCTTTACGTTCGTTGATCGTTTGAACGGGGCCACACGCTCCTGAAGCCATCGCATTGCGAGCCAGTAATTCCCTGCGCGGGTAATCCAAAGCCTCTTCCAAAACTTGTCTCCGCACTGCGGCGCCGTCACGCGTGCCCCGCACTACACGGAAATGTTCGTGAAACTTCCACGTTGTATTCCCTGCCGCCGTCCATTATACGTCCAGCCGCCTGCGCTCGGACCGCACTTACCCTGCCTTAAATCCTACACGACATCGGCGGGCCGCAAACAGTCAGGATCTGCCGTATTAACGTAAGGCGAAACGCTGCGGCCCCCATCGAAACTTGACAGGCGCATTTCGTCCGATGGGAAATTTCCGATATTTCGGCGTGAACTGAGCGAAAATGGGAGACGCAACCGATGCGAAGATCCCTGCCTCAAAGCGGGAATGACCCAGCCATGTGCATGCGGCGTCGCACCGCGTGGCTGCTCCTTTTGGCCCTGTTCTCCATTTTCGGCCTGCACAACGTTCTTGCCGCCGGTCCGCTGGCGAAGCAGGCGAAGCTGAATCCGGCGAGAAAACCGCGTGCGTATCCGCTCGGAACACAATCTGGATTTCAATTAACGGGCGATTCACATCAGCAGCAAAACGAAGGGAGCGGCGGTCAGAGTGAAATCACCAGCCTGCTTGTCATAGTGATTGACGAAAATGGGCTGGCCGTTCCACTCGCCGGTGTTACCCTGGCGCAGCCCGGCACACAGTTTCTCGCCAAAGGAGAAACAGACTACGCCGGCCGATATCTTTTCAGAGACCTCTCGCCGGGGTCCTATCAGCTTCTCGTGGAGAAGGAGGGGTTTTACTCCGTTCGCTCCGACAACGTAGAAGCGGGAAGCCTGCGGAGCACCGAGGTTACGCTGGATCGCGTGCGGGAGATTTACCAGAAAGTAAATGTTGTGGCATCCCCCGCCGCCATCGATCCGGCCAAGACGGCGTCAACACGCAGTCTGAGCGACAAGGAAATCATGAATCTGCCGTTCGGCGTGTCCCGGGATATCCGCTACGCTTTGCCTTTGATTCCCGGCGTCTTGCAGGACGCCACAGGACAGATCCATGTGAACGGATCTCCCACCCGGCAAATCCTTGACGAACTGGATGGATTCAACATTACGGATCCCGCCAGTGGTTACTTTGACGCGCGCGTGCCCGTGGATGCGCTTCGCTCGGTGACGGTCTATGGCAGCCGCTACCCGGCGCAATTTGGCAAGGCTTCCGGCGGCTTGCTGGATCTCGAGACCGGTATGGGCGACGATCAATATCGCTTTTCCGGCACGGATTTTGTCCCATCCATTACAACCCACAAGGGATTTCATATTAATGGCTGGACTCCCCACGGCAGCTTCTCCGGCCCGATCAAAAAGGGAAAGGCGTGGTTCCTGCTGGCTCCCGAAGCTGAATATGATCTGGAACTGATCAACGAACTCCCGCCAGGCGCCGATGCCAATACCCGATGGCGATGGGGAGACCTTGCAAAGACCCAGATTAATCTGACGCCGACCAATATCCTGACAACCAATTTTCTGGCCAATGAATTCCGCAGCGACCACGCCGGCATTTCACGATTCAATCCGGTGGAAACCACCCCCAGCCTCGACGAATCCATTTACCATCTCTCAGCCATCGACCGCTCCACTCTTTCCAACGGAACGCTGATGGAGTACGGAGTTGGATTCAGCCGCTTCCACACGGCGGAACTGCCCCAGGGCAGCGCGACCTACGTGATCACTCCGGAAGCGACAAGCGGGAATTACTTCGAGCGCATGGAGGCACGATCGGAACGCCTGCAGATCATTGGAAATCTTATTGCTCCGACCCTGAGCAAATGGGGAACCCACGAATTGAAAACGGGGATTGACCTTGACCACGTGGCTGATGTCGAATCCTTTAACCGGCACGGGATTTCAATTCTCCGAGAAGATGGAACGCTTTCGCGCACGGTGAGCTTTCCGGGCAGCCCATCGCTTGAGCAGACAAATTTTGAGACGGGCGTTTACGGGGAGGACCACTGGTCCATTTCACACCGGCTCGTTTTGGACCCCGGGCTGCGCCTCGAATGGGACCGGATTGCGCGCGGCGCCCGGGTTTCGCCGCGTGTCGCCGCCAGCTTTATTCCAACGGCGGAAGACAACACCAAGATTGTGGCGGGCGCCGGCATTTATTACGATGAATCGAATCTCGACCTGTATACCCAGCCGCGATCGGGAACGCGCATCGACAATTTCTATGGTCCAACGGGTCAGAACCTTATCCAGCCGCCCGTCGAGAGTATTTTTCAAATCGACCGCCAACACCTGAAAAAACCCTGGTTTCTCAACTGGAGCGCCGGAATTGAGCGCAAGCTTCCAGACTCCTTCTTTCTGCGCGCGGAGTTTCTGCAAAAACGCGGGCACGGCGGCTGGACTTACGTGAACCCGTGCGCGGGTTCAACTGGCTGCTTTGCCGGAAGGTTTACGATGGAGAGCTCACGCCGGGACCGCTACGACGCGCTGGTGGCTTCGGTCCAGCGCCGGTTCAAGAGCGGGCACGTCATCTATGTTTCCTATACGCGGTCGGCAGCCCGTTCCAACGCGGTCCTGGATTTCAACGTTCTCAACCCCTACTTCAGCCCGCAGTCAGGCGGTCCGCTTCCCTGGGACACTCCAAACCGAATTGTTTCCTGGGGCATCCTGCCCCTGGTCAAGCAATTCGACCTTGCGTATACCCTCGACTGGCGTGACGGATTTCCGTTCAGCGTGGTGAATCAGGACCAGGAACTTGTCGGCCCGCCTGACCGCCTGCGTTTTCCAGCGTACTTTACGCTTAACATGGCGCTGGAGAAAAGGATTTCACTGCTCGGATTTCGATGGCAAGTTCGCGCCGGGTTTGATGACATCACGGACCGCCATAATCCGGCTGCTGTCGATAACAACATCGATTCACCAACTTTTCTGACGTTTGGAAGCAGCGGCGGGCGTTCGCTGACCGGCCAGGTACGCCTGCTGGGAAGGAAATAGCCGGGCGATGGATCGGGGCCGCTGGATCTGCTCCCAATCAGTCGCGCTAAATTCGGCAACGTTTCCTGAGTCTTGACGGCAACACCGCAAAGAGCCATGATGGCTCACTCTGCTCATGGCCTATCTGCTTGGAATCGACGGAGGCGGCACGCACACCACGGCATGGCTGGCCGATGACCGGATTTCCATTCTTTCGCGAGTCCAGGCTGGGCCCTCCAATCCCATCAAGGTTGGAATCATCTCCGCTCAGCGGGAGCTCGCGCGAGCCTGCCGCCGGGCTCTCCGCCAGGCACACATCCACCCTTCAAAACTCGACGTTGTTTGCGCCGGACTGGCCGGCGGCGACAGTTCTCCCGTTCAGCGCCGCATGCTTCGATGGATGCGCAAAGCCATTCCGGCGCGGGCACACCTGATGACCACCGATGCGGCCATCACCCTGGCGGCGGCGCTTGGTGTGTCCGAAGGCATGATTGTCATTGCGGGGACGGGATCCATTGCGTTCGGCCGTGACCGGCAGGGGCGAATCCTTCGCGTGGGAGGATGGGGAAGCCTGTTTGACGACGCCGGGTCAGGATATGACATCGGACGCAAGGCGATTGCCGCCGCGCTGCGTGCCCATGATGGCAGAGGCAGGCCGACGCGGTTGACCGATGCGATCTGTCAGGAGCTTCAACTTGGCGCGATTACTGAGGTCGTGGCGAGGCCGCTGACTCCCCAGAATATCGCGGCCCTGTTCCCCCTGGTGCAGGGCCAAGCTCGTGCAGGAGACGCGGTAGCCCGGGGCTTGTGCCGTGAAGCGGCCGGCGATCTTGCAGAGCTCGCGATCGCCACGGTTCATCAATTGGGGCGGAAGCGGCAGCCCGTTCGGGTGGTCTGTTCGGGAGGAGTTTTTCAGTCCAGCGCTTTGATTCGCCGCGCATTTGCCCAACGGGTGCATCAACACGCACAGCGGGCGCGTGTTTCCCTTCTCCAACGCGAGCCCGTCGAGGGCGCACTCCTGCTTGCCTGGCAACTCGCTCAACCCTCGGCCGCCAAACGCCGAATAGCTTGAAAGGACACTGTGACTTGAAGCTCA
>Ga0307372_10009792_pt1 | contig 13113 bp, 12 predicted proteins | sample OX1MG_FD_202533 | JGI IMG/M metagenome (GOLD analysis project Ga0307372, IMG submission 202533) | Soil microbial communities from Risofladan, Vaasa, Finland - OX-1 | ecosystem: Environmental > Terrestrial > Soil > Coastal area > Acid sulfate soil | place: Finland: Risofladan, Vaasa | collected...
TCAACTCGTTGAGCGACTGGTGCACCACGCGAGGCACCACCTTGCGAATGTTGGTGGAAGTACCCACTCCACCGATCGGCATTTGGACGGCTGGCCAAATGAATGACGGCGTCTTCATCCTGTCGCTTGCGACGGTTCCGGAGCGGCCTGCGGAACTTGCAATCAAACGTCTGATCGATGTGATCGGCGCACTGGCCGGGATGGTGCTATGCGGGATTGCGCTTCTCTGGTACGGCTCTCGTCTGCGTCACGAGACGGGAGCCTCCGTGCTGTTCTCCCAGCAGCGAGTGGGAAGAAACGGGCGGCCTTTCACGCTCTACAAGTTCCGCACGATGTATCGCGACGCGGAAAGCGGTAGAGCCGAACTCAGACATGGCAACCAGATGATCGGCCCGATGTTCAAGCTCAAGAATGATCCGAGAGTGACCCCCACCGGGCGCAAGTTGCGCAGTCGGCACCTGGACGAGCTGCCTCAATTCTGGAACGTACTCAGGGGCGAGATGAGCCTGGTCGGGACGCGGCCACCAACCGAGGACGAGGTCGCTGCCTACTACAATCATCATCATCGCCGGCTCAGCATGAAGCCGGGGCTGACTGGACTGTGGCAACTCAACGGTAATGGCAAGGTGAACAACTTCGAGGATGTGGTGAAGCTTGATTGTGAGTATATCGACAACTGGTCGTTCTTGCTGGACTTTAAGATTATAACCGGTACGGTGACGAAGGTGGTGCGCGGTGACGCCTGGTAGGCGGCTCTGTCCGGCGAGATTTACGCATTGCCGGGGCCGATTTGCGGATTTGGATGAGCGGATTTGAAGGATGAACCGTCGCACCACATGGCGCGCACTCAGCGCCACGAAGCCCTTCGGTGCCGGCGCTGCGCTCACCGCCGAAAAAGCTGTTACCCCGCTCGTCACCGGCTCTATGACCTGAGCGGCCGTTCGGTCCTGGGCCTGCAGGTCAGCGATGAAATTTACGAGCTGCCGTCAGATGAATAGCCGGATGTCAATGCTCATACCCGAGAACGCGCTGCGCGTGGTGGACAACCGTCTAATACAGCTCTTCGGTCTCGACTACTTGCGGCTCACGCGTGACGTGCTGATTCACGAGCGCTTGGAGTATCTGGTAAGTATCCTCGGCGCACCCGGGCGGCGCAAACTCCGGGTGCTTGATGTCGGCTGTGGATCAGGGATGGCTCTCTATTATTTTGATCGGATGTGCCGTGGTCTCGTGAGCGAGTATGTGGGCATCGACATGAAGATTGAGCAGCTTCGCGAACGCTGGCGCTTCGTGAGCCTCCCCCATATCTTTCAGCCGGTTAACCTTGACGACGAGTGGGACTTCGGCACATTCGATGTGGTGTGGTGCTCCGAGGTGATCGAACATCTGCTCGACGACGGACGCCTCTTTCAACGGCTCGCTGCGGAGCTTGGGCCATCCGGTGTCCTTGTCATCACCACTCCAAGCCGGCCGTTCGTGGAGAAAATGGGACGGCTAATACCCGGGTTTGATCGCGTAAGCCCCACCCAAGACGGCGGTCACGTGCGGACCGGCTACGAACTCGAAGACTTCAGGAAAATGGCCGCGCGTGGCGGTCTGGTGCTCGTCTCGCACGCGTGGCTCTCGTCTTGTTCGATTACTGATTTAGAAACGCGGCTGAAGCCAAGCGCCATGAATTTGCTCAAGCGAACCTTGCGAAATCTCATCCGTTCAGACGTCCTGGCCGCCGTCAGTGGTGATCGGAGCGCGCACGCCGATGCTTATTATACGCTCGCAGTCACGCTCGCCAGAGGGTCGTGACAGTTGTGAAATGGGAGAGCACACACGCTCCGTCCGAGGAAATTTCGGCATTGCCGGGACCGATGAGCGGATATGGAGGATGAAGCTTCGCACCACATGGCGCGCTTTCCGGGCCACAAAGCCCTTCGGTGCCGGCGCCGCGCTCACGGCCGCTGCCAATCTCGCGATCGCCGCGCTCAGCATCGTGACCGGCGTTGTCTCCGCCCGACTGCTTGGGCCGCACGGACGCGGCGAGCTCGCCGCCATCCAGACCACGCCGGGCTTTATTGCCGCGCTCGCTATGCTGGGGATGCCAGAGGCCCTCACCTATTTCTCGGCGCAGGAACCCGCCCGCGCTGGACGCTATCTCGCCACCGCTAGCGCGATCGCGCTCGCTGCCTGCCTGCCCTTCATGGTTGCGGGATTCGCCGCGATGCCGATATTGCTGCATGCGCAGCGCCCGCATACGGTGTCCGTCGCGAGATGGTGCTTGCTGATCGCGCCCATATGGGCGATCGCCTCGATGCCGATGCCGGTGCTGCGCGGCCTCGGCGCGTTCGCGCAGTGGAACGCGCTACGGGTCATGGTCCTGCTGTCGATAATCGCTGTACTCGCTGTCGCGTGGGTGACCGGCCATGTCACTCCCGCCTTTATAGCGTACGGAACGCTCGTCTATTCGGCGCTGCTGCTTTTCCCCACCTTTTGGTTCGTGCTCCGTCGCGGGGTCCGCAGCCCCTATCTGCCCGACGCGGCCCTGGCTGCCCCGATGCTTCGGTACGGAGCGCCCTGCATGATGACCGCGCTGCCGCAGATGCTGAACTTGCGGCTCGATCAGATGCTGATGGCCGCGATATTGCCACCGCGAGCGCTCGGCCTTTACGTCGTCGCCGTTGCATGGAGCGGCGCCGTTGCTCCCATCCTGAACGCAGTCGGCACCGTGATGTTGCCGTCGGTCGCATCCGCCGCCGATCGCGATCATGCGGTGCGCCGACTTGGCGCGGGGACCCGGGCGACCTTTGTGCTGGCGTGCCTGATCTCGGCGGCGGTCGCGGCTTTCGCTCCACTTGCGATCGTGTTGTTCTTCGGTGCGCCGTATCGCGGGGCGATACCATCCGCGCTCGTGCTCGCGCCGGCGGCCGGCGTGCTCGGAATCAATTTCACCCTTCAGGAGGGGCTTCGCGGACTCGGTCGTCCCTACCTCGTTCTTCGCGCCGAAGTCATCGGGCTTGCGGTTACGGGGATTGCGCTGGCCGCGATGCTCCCGACGCTCGGCATCTTCGGCGCCGCGCTGGCTTCGATGGGGGGCTATGTTGCCGTGATGGTCGCGCTTCTCACTGGGGTGTGGAGCGCTACAGGCGCGTCGCCCGCGATGCTACTGGTGCCACGGGTCGATGAAATCAGGTCGGGTTTTCGCCGCCTCGGAGCGCTCGCGCGGGGCCTCGCGCCGTCCGTCGGATGACACCGTGGTCGCGGTTTAGAATTTCGCTCTCCTCGTGCCCCTGCGTATCTGTTGAATGTCAGACAAGCTTTAAGCGTAGGGGAGCGTGCAGTTGCAACTAAACGCGCAGGCTTGTTGTCCTGCTTGCGGTTCTCTGAACTTAGCGCTTATCGGAACGATTCCATCGAGCGACCTTTTTGCGGGTCGACAGCTACCAAAGCCGCGCGAGGGCGGTGCGCTCTATGGTTGTCGCGTATGCCATCTCTCTTTCAGATACCCCTGCGCCAGCGATGACGAACTGAATAGTCTGTATGAGACTGGGTGCGGCAATGCATGGACCAGCGGGCAACCTCGGAAAGACTGGAAGATCGCGAAGGCATGGATTGAGGAGCGTCTACCCTTGGGGTCCTCGATTCTTGACGTCGGATGCTTCGACGGCGGGTTTCTAAATACTCTGGTTCCTGGCTATGAGAGATGCGGGATCGAAATTCAACGCAGCGCGCGTGAAGAAGCCTGTGGAACTGGGGTACGCCTTATCGCGGCTAAGTATGACGAACTTGTGAATTGGTCTGACAGATTTGATGCCGTCGTGGCCTTCGATCTAGTTGAACACGTGCGCGACCCGGCCAACTTGCTAGCGATGTTCGCCGGCGCGGTACGCCCATCCGGCTTGGTCATCGTGTCATCGGGCAATTCCGACGCCTGGTCGTGGCGATTACTGGGCTCGCGTTATTGGTACTGCGCAATCGGTGAGCATATCTCCTTCGTGAATCCACGCTGGGCGCGGCCAATCTGCTCCCGCGTCGGACTGGCGCTCCAATCCTGCGAGATCTTTTCCCATTCGAACTCTGGAGCTCGCCGCAAGCTGACGGAGATTCTGCAGAACCTAGCTTATTGGCTTGCTCCGGGACCTACCGCCCTGATCCGCCGCATGGGGGTTGGTGGGAAGGACGCCCGGCGCTTTCCTGAACTTGCCAATTATCCGCCGTCGTGGATGTCAGCGCGCGACCACTTTATTTTTCTTTCTTCAAAACCTACGATCTAAACGATCGTCTCCGGTGAATCGTTTTTGCATGGGCCAAGAAAAGCCGGCGCGAATGGTAGTTATTTCAAACGGCTTCAATAAGTTTCATATGGCGGTCGCCGCCGCTGAGGCCCAACGGCGGGGCATCCTGAGTTCCTTTATCACCGGCGCCTATCCGACCCCGGGAATCCGTTGGGTTTCGCGCATGATGGGGCTTTCGCGCAATCAGAAATTTGCGCGCCTTATCGCTCGGGGCGAGGCGATAAACGACCAGAGCATCGAGCCGGCATGGTGTGCCGAAAGCCTTTACAATTTCGCGTGGACCGCTCGGCGAATTACTCCGCAGTTCGCGAAAATGTTAGAAGTGATGTCCTTCCGGATTTACGGCCGGCAGGCGGTTCGCCCCGTCATGGAAGCGGCCCGGGACGGCGCGCGAATCTATCACTATCGCGCCGGCTTTGGCGGCGACTCGGTGAAAGTCGCCGCGCAGCTTGGAATGGTTACGCTCTGCGATTACTCAATCGCGCATGCGGCCGTGTTGTTTAGACTCATTGAAAACGGCGGTGTCCTCAGCGGCGCGGCGCTAACCCCACAGCTCAGCCGCTTATGGCTTGACATCCTTGCAGACACGGAGCAAGCCGATTTCGTGCTGGTCAACTCGGATTTTGTTAAGAACACTTTCCTTGAGCAGGGTTGGGACGCGGCGCGTCTCGAAGTGATTTATTTGGGAGTCGATGACGCTTTTCTCGAAGTTGTTCCAACCTCCCGACCAAATTTCGTCCAAACTGATCCCCTGCGTCTGATGTTTGCGGGTGGCTTCGAGCGCCGCAAAGGGGCGGAAACGGTCATTGCCACCCTCAGTCTTTTGCACGACGTGCGCTGGACCCTCGAAATCGCCGGCGTGCTTGATGCGGACGCGAATATAGACCAAGACTTCCTAAAGGATCCGCGAATTAGCGTAACCGGATGGTTGCCGAGGACCGAACTTGCGCGGCGGATGGCGGCTGCCGAAGTGTTTGTGTTTCCCTCTTTGGCAGAAGGCTCCGCACGCGTCGTGTTTGAGGCGCTCGCCGCAGGCATGTACGTGATTACCACGCCTAATGCCGGCTCGATCGTTCAAGATGGAGTTCACGGACGCCTGATTGCTCCTGGAGATCCCCGCGGCCTGGCTGACGCGATCCGCGAGGCTGCAAAGAATCGCGTCGAATTAGCTGCGATCGGTCTTCGTAACGCTGAGTTAGTCCGTTCGCGCTATCGTCAATCCGATTACGGCGACGCGCTCGCAGGCCTATATTCTCGGCTGCTCGCTGATCGCAGCAACGCCCAACGTTGTTCAGCTTCGCCCTCAACCAGCGCGGCGATCTAGAAACACTATCTTCCGCTTGCGGATCGGAATTTCTCGCTCAGTGGACCACAACGTAGCCATCGGCCGGTCGTATGAGACGTTCACTCCTGTGCGCGACGCCCTCAGCCTCACGTGGCTTGACGTGGCGGCGTTTATCGCGCCGGCGCTGATGTGTGTGGAGGTGAGAATAGTAGGCCGGCTGTTCGGATCCGATATCTTCCTGCTGGCGATACTTCCGCTGCTACTGCGTTCGCGATGGCGGTTGCTCACCGCGCTCCTCCCGATGATGGTGCTACGCCTTGAACTGCTCTGGCTCGCGGGGCAGGTAGCAACCGACCTCTGGCGCCGCACCCCGTTTGAGGACCTCGCGCGCGGTGAAAGTATGATTGCCTTTGGGATCTTCCATTTCGCGACGCTCTACATGCTGCTTTACGGGAGCCGCCAACGCATCGTCGAGTATGCACTCGGCCTCGCCGCCGGCGGTATTTTGATCTTCATTTTTGACCCAGGGCTGTTCGCGGCGGGTAACCCGTGGAAATTTGGCGTCGGCGAACCGAGCACGATTCTCGTCGTGGTCGCTGCAGCCGCGATATTCAACTCGGAAGGCGTGTTTACGGCCTCAGCTACTCTTCTGTTCGCAGCGTGCCTCAACCTGTACATGGGGTACCGCTCGATGGCCGGGATGTGCTTTTTCGCCTCGGCATTCCTCATGATGCAGCGAGAATCGGCTCGGCTGAGCCGGCCGTCGCGCGCAGCGACAGTCGCGATTGCGGTCGCCGCCGTTGCCGCTGTGGCCGGAACATTCAAGATTTACGATTTCGCGGCGAGTACTGGTCTGCTCGGTTTCCATGCGCAACAGGAATTTGAAGTTCAATCGGCGGGAGAGTTCGGCGTGCTGCTCGGCGGCCGCAGCGAGATTTTCTCCTCCGCACTCGCGATTCGCGACGAACCGATTCTCGGGCATGGATCGGGGGCTCTCGACACCGATTATGCACTGCAGGGCCAGATGATCATGCGTGATTTTGGCTACAAGCCGCTGCCCCCTGATCCGAACGAGGCCGCAGGGGTGATCCCGGAACACTCGTTCCTCTTCGGAGCCTGGACGAATGCGGGTATCCTGGGCGCAGCATTTTGGGCGTGGGTCTTCGCCATGGCGATACGCGCAATGTTCGCGCTATTTCGCATTGTGGAACCTCTCTCGCCACTGATTGCATTCTTCGTGGTTTTGCTCGCTTGGGATCTATTGTTCTCGCCGTATGGCGCCTACCAGAGATTTTTCGCCCCCTACGAGATCGTGCTGGCGGTGTACGTTCTCGAGTCCGCGCGCGCGTTCGCTCACGGCTCCTGACCCGGCGCTCCGGTGCTATGGGAATACCCTATGAAATTCTCGATCGTCACAATTTCGTATAATCAGGCGCAATTCCTCGAAAAGGCGATCCTCTCCGTCCTCAATCAGGAGGGCGTTGGCCTCGAGTATATCGTGGTCGATCCCGGCAGCACTGACGGCAGCCGCGAAATTATAGAGCGCTACCGCGATCGATTCGGACACGTGGTGTTTGAGAAAGACCACGGACCCGCCGACGGCCTTAACAAAGGGTTTCAGTACGCGACTGGGGACGTCTACGGATATTTGAATTCCGATGACGTCCTGCTGCCTGGAACTTGAGAGATGCACCCCGGGATCAGGTAAACTACTATTTGGGTAATAGGATGATCTGATCCGCCCCGCGAACGTCGCGCATCGAGATCGCCTACCGCCGAGACGGTTGCCATGCGTATCGCATTTTTGGGGACATCCAATCCGGGAGTCAACGCCTCGCAAGTACGATTGTACCATTTGGCCCGGGGCATGGCTGACGCCGGTCACCAGGTGACGGTGGTTGTACCGGATGACCCCGTCAATCGTGAATTTCCTGTGACGCGTGAGAGCGCGGTCGCGGTCCATTTATTCAAGGCTCGGTCGGCTATTGCCGAGGTATTCACCAAATTTCGGGAAGTAAGCGCCGGTAACTTTGATGTAGTACACGTCGTCGGGATCGGAGCGCGTTCGCTGCAACTCGTCGGACGCCCATTCAGGCGGCCCTTCTACGTGCAGGACTACGACGAGGCGATGACGGTGCAGGAGGGCCATTCACGAGCAAGGCGGGCGTACTACTCGATTGCTGAAGGTCTCACCCGGCAGCGTGCCCACGGAGTCGTGGTCGCCAGTCGAAGCTTGGAGTGTCTGGTCCGGGAGCGTCGACCCGACCTAGGCAGACGGCTCTTGTACCTTCCAATCGGCTATGACCCGAGTTTCGAGGGTGCTAGTGAGAACCTGGATTCGCAATTGAGAGCGATGGTGGGCGAGCGCCGGGTGTTAACTTGGGTGGGAAGCTTCTGGCCTGCATTCCGGATTGACGAGATAATCGATCTTGCAGCTACACTTGCTCGGCGTGGCCGACCCTTGGCGTTTATGTTGGTCGGAGACGGTCCCAGTCTCGAGGCCACGAGGAGCTTGGTGGCGGCCCGCAAATTGAGCAATGTTCTGCTACCGGGGCGTGTTTCGCTCGCCGATCTGCAGGCTTACCTGCGAATCTCCGAGGTGTTCCTGCTTCCCTTTCCGGAGACTCCGCAGAATTTATACCGGTGTCCGACCAAACTCTTCCAGTACATCGCCTATAATCGCCCGATAGTTACAAACCGGGTGGGCGAGGTAGCCGAAGCGCTGGGCGGCGACGGCTTTTATTATCAGTCCAGAAGCGTCGAAAGCATGGCAGATGCCTGCGAAAAGGCCATCGCGAGTTCGGCGAAATATGATCGTTCGGGCCTGATTCCGCCAATATATTGGAGTGAGAGGGCGCGCCAATACAGTAATTGGATTGAAAGCCTCGACCTGACCGCTTGAGACTTGGGGCATGTCTCCGCATCTGCACGCGGGTTCACCGGTAGGGGTACAAGGAGGATAGTCCGACGATGTCTGTCATTGTCGTCACAGGCGCGGGAGGCTTGATCGGCGCTGAGGCGGTCAGATTGTTTGCAGCCCAAGGCAATACCGTAGTGGGTGTTGACAACGACATGCGCGCATACTTCTTTGGCGATACGGCCTCGACTAAATGGTCGGTCGAACGACTCCGGTCGGAAGTCGCTGCCTATCGTCACCATGCGATTGACATCCGGGATTCGGCGGCCGTCGAACGCGTTTTCGCCGAGTATGGCGGCGAGGTCTCGGGGATCATCCATGCAGCCGCGCAACCCTCACACGATTGGGCGGCACGCGAGCCGCTGGTCGATTTCGGCGTTAACGCGCTCGGCACCTTGAACCTGCTGGAGGCCACGCGCCGACACTGTCCGGATGCGGTCTTCATGTTTATGTCAACCAACAAGGTTTACGGGGACAAGGCAAACTCCTTGCCCATGGTCGAAGTCGGGCAGAGGTTCGAATGCGCGCCGGAGCATCCCTATGCCACCTTCGGCATCGACGAAGGCATGTCGATTGACCAGACCAAGCATTCTCTCTTTGGAGCGAGCAAAGCCGCAGCGGATCTTCTTGTTCAGGAATACGGCCGTTATTTTGGCATGAAGACCGCGTGCTTCCGCTGCGGATGTTTGACCGGGCCGGGGCACTCGGGCGCGGAACTTCACGGCTTCCTCAGTTATCTGATGATTTGCACGGTCATCGGAAAGCCGTATACTGTCTATGGTTATAAGGGTTTGCAGGTGCGAGATAACATTTATAGCTACGATCTAGTGGCGGCCTTGTACGCGTTTTACCAGCGACCGCGGGTGGCGGCGGTGTATAATCTTGGCGGGAGTCGATACTCGAACTGTTCCATGCTCGAGGCAATCGCAGCGTGCGAGACACGTGCCGGCAAGGACCTGCAATGGAACTATGCCCATCAGAATCGCGTCGGCGACCATGTTTGGTGGATTTCTGACATAAGGCGATTCAAGGCCGACTATCCCACATGGGACTTCACGTATTCTCTTGACAATATATTCGACGCCCTATACGAGGGAGTGCGTAGCCGGCTTCGTGACCGCTCGTTATAGCGCGACTTTCGATACTTCTCCGCGAGCGCTTGGATTTTCGACTGCCGGGCGCGAGGCCGCGGCTGCTTTGCTAGGTCTCGTCGTCGGCGCAGAACCCGCAGGCATTGCTGCAGCGTGTGCACGACGGAATTGAGCGTCCTATTACTGTTCTTCTGGCGGATTGCAGATAAAGTGTCTGTCCAAAGACGCACGGTCGGAGTGACCAAACCACAGGTCATGATGGTGAAGCTCGCTGACAGCCGTTTAGCGGCAATGCACAGGGTGCTCGGCAACTTTAGGATTCACGCACAGTCTATAAGTGGCTCCGGCGCCTTGAATCGTCAGTACCTCGAAGATCTGAAGAGAATCAGAAACCGCCTCGCCGAAGCAAATATTGCAGTTTCCCCAGTGCGTAGCGCCGGGCTCCGCATTATGCGCAAAACGAATGTCGCTCGTCACTTTCGCTCGCTTGTCGTCAGATGAGACAACACATGAGGATCACGATTCTCTGGAGTGGCCTGGCAAGCTATACGTTGGCGTTTTTCAGGGAACTTGCGCTCTCGCAAGGCTTCAGGATTCAGATCATCTTTCAGAAGGCCGCTGCGGAGGCTCCGTATGAGCCTTTCGATCTTTCTTTCTGCGAAATGGCGCTCGAAGACTCAAGCGAGGTGCGGAGGGAACTGGAAGCATTGGTTGACCGCTTTGCGCCCGATTGCGTCCTGATGACTTCGTGGGCTTTCTCGCATTTCATGCGCATCACGCGGAAGCTTCGAGCGCGGGGCGTTTATGTTGTATCTGCAATCGACAATCAGTGGCGCGCGACTATCAAGCAGTACCTTGGTATATTGAGCGCGACATTTTTCCTGTGGCCGAGTATCGACGCAATTTTGGTTACCGGCGATCGGCAAGCAGCGTTTGCACGGAGGCTTGGCTATCACGAGCCGCTGTACGGTTTTTACGCGGCTGAGGTCGAGCGCTTTTTCAGCGAAATTTCTGTCACTGCCCGCCCTCCCGCCTTTCTCTATGCTGGTCGGCTGGTGCCGGTGAAAAACATCGCGGAACTTGCCAGTGCTTACCGCCTTTACCGGGAGCAGATCGAGAAGCCGTGGAGCCTTCGCGTAGCGGGAACGGGGCCATTGGCGGAGGATTTAAATGGGATTCCGGGAGTTGAGTTGCTGGGCTTCGTGCAGCCTAACGACTTGCCAGGTGTGATGAGGGCAGCCCGTTGCCTGGTGCTGCCTAGCCTATGGGAGCCGTGGGGAGTTGTCATACAGGAGGCGGCTGCCGCTGGCCTTCCGGTAATTGCAAGTCACAATTGCGGTGCGGTGACTACCTATCTACGTGATGGAGTCAACGGGTACATCGTTCCGCCGCACGCCGAGGAGATTGCAGCGGCGATGGCTCGTATGTCGCAAGCGACGGAAAGCGAGTTGGTCGCCATGTCGGCGGCAGGTGTCCAACTCGCCGGCCTATGGACGCCATCAAAACTCGCCGCGTATTTTAATGCACGAATCTGCGAAAGTATGGCTGCGGTCCAATCGATCGCCGTAGCTCGCGGACTTCGAACCGCGCAAATGGACGGAGCGCGTAAAACCGACGTCGATAGTCCAAGCCCGTCGGCAGAGGATTCGTAGACCGACGCGAAGTGTTTACGTCATAAGTATGCATGGTTGGTTGTGACGCGCCCCCACAGCCGCGGGATATGTGCCGCGAACTTATTCTGCGCGGTGGGCGGGCAGAGTAGTCGCTAACTTTCTTACGACCCAATTGCGGCGCGGGTTGACAAGCGGCCAGTGACATTCACCGCAGTCGCGGAAAGCAGAGGCGTGGAAGTAGACTTGCGGCCCCCTTGATTATGCTGAGATAAGGTGGTGACGGCTAAATTTGACAGAACCGATTCAGGTGGATCGAGAGGTCGGATGATCCGATTGATGAAAAAGCCGAATCTCGCGGGACTAGTAAGTAACGCCGAATGGAAGCATTGGGGAGACGCAGACCCTCTGTGGGCTGTCGCATCCTGGCCGGGCAAGGAACGCCTGGGACCTGATCCCTGGACCGATGACGAGTTTTACAAGCTTGGAGAACGCGACTGGCACGATTTCGTGCGGCGATGGCAACGATATGGTCTCGACGAATCGAGTTGCGTGGAGATCGGCTGTGGAGCGGGGCGGATCACCATGCATCTGGCGCAGTGCTTTGGTACGGTCCACGCTCTTGACGTCTCTGAGGGTATGCTTGAATACGCGAGGGCGCGAGTTATCGGCGCTAAATTCACCCTGACCGACGGTGTTCACATTCCGCTACCGAATGATTCGGTGACCGCGGCATTTTCGTGCCACGTGTTTCAGCATTTCGATTCAGTTGGAGCTTCGGTAGGAGTTTTCGACGAGATTGTTCGCGTACTGCGTCCTGGCGCTACGATTATGATCCACTTGCCGCTGTACAATTGGCCTCTCAGCCGTGGACTCTTTGAAAGGTTGTTCATGCTAAGGCAATGGCTGTCGCGAAAGAAGGCCGCATTTTATCGATTTCGCGGTAAGCCGTTGATGCGCGGAACATGGTATGAAATCGATTGGCTCGTTCAAATGCTCGGCAGCCAAGGCTTTAACGAGGTCGAATTTGTTACTTTCCCAGTTTCCTCTAATCGCTCCCTACATCCATTCGTTTTTGCCCGAAAGCCCGCTGTGTCGGTGACGATTCAAAGCAGTCAGCTATGACTTTCCAATTTCGTTTCCGCCCGCATGCTACTTAGCACATGCGCATCCTGCACGTAATTCCGGCTCTCGCCCCGCGCTTCGGAGGTCCTTCCAAAGTGGTGTCAGAGATGTGTCGTGAGCTGGCCAGGCGCGGCGAGCAAGTCGCCATCTACACAACGAATCTCGACGGGCCGGGCAACCTAAACATTCCGCTGCGTCGCCCTATACGCGATGAATCCGGACTCGAGACAACGTATTTTCCGATATATCCGCATAGCTACTATTGCATGTCGGTATCGATGGCCGCTGCCCTAAAAAGAGATGTGCCTCGCTACGATATAGTGCATATTCACTCCTTATATCGATTCACCACCACAGCCGCAGCTCACTATTGCCACGCTTATGGCGTTCCATACCTAATGATGCCGCATGGCACGCTGGATCCCTTTATGTTCCAGCGCCACCGGCCGAGGAAACGGTTGTACGAAGCGCTCTTCGATCGACCTCATCTAGATGGCGCGGCGGCGGTACACTTTACCACCTTGGAGGAAATGGAACTCGCGAAGGCCACCGGGTTTGGGCTTAAGGGGGTGATCGTGCCTCTCGGTGTGGTGCCCGAGAAGCTCGGAGGGGAGGAAGACGTGGAAGAGTTTCGAGCGAAATGGCCTCAGACGCGCGGCAAAAAAGTTGTTCTGTTTCTTGGCAGAGTGAACTTTAAGAAAGGTCTTGACCTGTTGGCGCGCGCCTTCGGCGAAGTGTGCCGCCAGCGAGATGACGTCCACCTCTTCATCGCAGGGCCGGATGACGAAGGCTACGGCACCCA
>Ga0307372_10009794_pt1 | contig 13112 bp, 11 predicted proteins | sample OX1MG_FD_202533 | JGI IMG/M metagenome (GOLD analysis project Ga0307372, IMG submission 202533) | Soil microbial communities from Risofladan, Vaasa, Finland - OX-1 | ecosystem: Environmental > Terrestrial > Soil > Coastal area > Acid sulfate soil | place: Finland: Risofladan, Vaasa | collected...
CATCCATGGCGTGGTCGTGGTGACCGATTCCGTCTCGGTCGCGGGCTGCCCACCCGGCGAGTATGCCATGCTGGGGCAGCCGGTGACCTGGGACGGCGAGACCGTGCGCCGGCGCGACGGCGGTCTGGCGGGCAGCGGCCTCTCCCCGATCGAGGCCCTCCGCCGCTATATGCGTTTTGGCGGCCTGAGCCTCCATGAGGCATTACCGGCGATGACCAGCACCCCGGCCCGCCTCCTTGGGCTGGAAGGTGAGCGGGGCACCCTGGTTCCAGGAGCACGAGCCGATCTGGTGCTGCTCACTCCTGATCTTCAGGTACATACCACCATGGTGGGTGGGAAGATCGTCTATCGGGCGTGATGATCCGCCGAATCATTCCCAGAGCACCCGGTCGAGCACCTGGGCGATCCCATCCTCGCTGTTCGCGGGCGCCACCAGATCGGCAATCGCCCGCACTTCCTCCTCGGCGTTCGCCATGGCTACTCCGGTTCCCGCCTCCTGGAGGAGTCCGATATCGTTATGTCCATCGCCAAAGGCAATCACGCGGGCCGGATCCACGCCAAGATAGGCCATGACCTCACGCAAGGCAGCGCCTTTTGAGACGGCGGGATGCAAGAACTCCAGCAACACCGGCGCGGTCTGGGTGACGTAGAGATCCTGGGCGAAAGCGGCCTCCGCCGCGGGCCGCAGCAGGGAAATGCTCTCGGGCTTGGCCACCGCTACGAGCTTGAGGCACGGCAGATGCACGAGACCGGTCAGGTCATCCACCACCACCGGTTGGTGAGGGAAGTCCGGCGGTACCAGGGCCCGCTCAAGCGGGGCGTGCCCCTCGATGAAGATCGTATCCTCGGTGTAGTAACAGGAAAAGATAGCGCGCGCGCGGAGGAAGGCAAGCACCGGGCCTACGAACGCGGCGGGGATCGCCTGCAAAAAGGTGGGCTTCCCAGTCACCGGATCGACCACCACGGCGCCGTTATAGGTGATTTGCGGGCCGGTCAGGGGCAGGCCATCGGTAAAGTAGCGGACCAGAGGATAGCTGCGCCCGGTCGCCACGGCGATCGCCACCCCGGCCGCGCTGGCCCGCTCCAGGCTCGCCCGTGTGCGCGCGGTCACTCTGGAATGTTGGTCCAGCAGGGTTCCATCGAGATCCAGCACCACCAAATCGTAACGGGGTTTGGGCACGCGGTTATCTCTCTTTCCGGTCAGGAAGCTACAACACCATGGGTAAATCGTAGCATACCAGGCGAGGGAAACCGCTATCCTGATTCATAGACTGTACACGCCGACTTCAGTGGCGATCAGGCGAAGGGAGCACGGGAAATGGGCAGGCTGGCGGGAAAAGTAGCGCTGGTCACGGGCGCCGGAAGCGGGATCGGACGGGCTATCGCGGTGGGCTTCGGGCGCGAGGGGGCCAAAGTGGCGCTGTCGGGTCGGAGCGAGGAGCCCCTTAGGGCGGCGGCGGAAGAGATTGGCGACGGTGCGATGGCCCTGCCCGGAGACGTGCGCGACGCGGCGGCGGTGCGGGCCATGGTCGAGGCGGTGGTCGAACGGTTTGGCCGCCTTGATATCCTGGTCAATAACGCCGGCGTGGGTCTGGCACGCCCGACCGAGGAACTGGAACTGGCGGAATGGCAGCGAGTGATCGAGACAAACCTCACCGGCCCCTTTCTCTGCGCCCAGGCTGCCGGACGAGTCATGCTCAAGCAGGGAAGCGGGCGCATTCTCAATATTGCCTCGCTCACCTCCAAGGCAGGGCTTCCCATGCGGGCCGCCTACGGAGCGAGCAAGGGCGGGATCATGGCCTTCACCCAATCGTTGGCCGTGGAATGGGGCCCACGCGGTCTCCGGGTCAACGCCATCGCGCCCGGCTACATCCGAACCGCCATCCAGGATGACCTGGTGAAGCGCGGGCTGTTCCCCATGGACCGGATCGTGGCCCGCACCCCCAATCGTAGGATGGGCAAGCCGGAGGACGTGGCGGCGGCCGCGATCTTTCTCGCCAGCGACGAGGCGGACTGGGTAAATGGCGAGACCTTCGTGGTGGATGGCGGGTGGCTGGCCAACGGCTGGATCGAGTGAAACGCGGGTTACCTCGGCAATGGGACGGATCGGTCCGATCCGTCTGATCCGACCGATCGGACAGATCAGTTCGAACCCGGCATGGACTAGGGGGTTAGCTTATCAGGGAAGAGCGGCAGTTGCGCCGCTCCCAAAGGTGAGGTGAGCCCGGAGACCCGGATCCCCACCAAGCGGAGGGGGGTACCGCGCCTCCAGTGCGCCCGCATCAGGGCGGCGGCCACGGCGGCGATCCGCTCCGGATCATCCACCGGCTGCGGCAGGGTTTGTTCCCTGGTCATCAAGCTCCAGTCTCCACGGCGGAGCTTGATCCCTACTGTGCGCGCCTGCAACTGGTGCTGGCGTAGGCGATGGGATACATCGACCGCCATCTCTTGATAGAGGATCCAGAGGCGGCGCGGATCGGCCTCGCCGCCCAGTGTTTGCTCGGCGCTCATCGACTTGGTCCGCCGGTCGGTATCGAGCGGACTCTCATCGAGACCCTGCGCGCTCCGGCACAATTCGAGGGCCCGGCGCGGCCCGAAGGTCGAGGTCAGGGCCGAGGGTTCGGTCTCCGCCAAGTGGCCCAGGTTCTCGATTCCCAGGCCGCGGAGCCGCTCCCCTGTCCGCGGTCCCACCCCCCAGAGTGCGTCCACGGCCAGCGGGGCCAGGAACGCGGCCTCCTGGCCTGGAAGCACGGTGACGAAGCCGTGGGGTTTTCCCTGACTGGTGGCAATCTTGGCCACCAGCTTGCTGGTCGCGATCCCAAATGAGGCCGACAAGCCGATCTCATCGCGGATCCGGTCGCGGGTAGCCCGTGCCAGCGCCACCACGTCCCCGGGACCGGTCACCTCCACGAATGCCTCGTCGATGCTGATTTGCTGGATGAAGGGCGAGAGATCGTCCAGCACCGCCATGACGCGGCGCGAGTACTCCCGATAGAGGGCGTGCCGCACCGGGAGGACGATCAAGTCGGGACAACATTGGCGCGCGGTGGTCAACGGCATGGCACCCCGGACGCCGAGGGCGCGGGCCGCGTAAGACGCGGTGGTGACCGCCCCTCGGCCACGCGCGTCAAGCCCCATCACCACGGCGACCGGTTTGCCGCGGAGTCGCGGATCCTCAAGTTCCTCCACGGCGGCGTAAAAACAATCGAGATCCATGTGGACCACCCGCCGGGGTTCGGAGGATGCCCCAGAAAGTTCGAGTGAGGCGGCCGCGAACGACAAGCTACGGCTCATGCGATCACGATAGCGGGTTCCCGCCTCGATTGCATCAGCCCTTTGCGGATAACCCTAGCCGGTGGCTCAAGATCGCGGCATACGGCCGACTATCGAGCGATGCGAGACCCAACTGGGCGCGTCACGAAGGCTATAAGAGCTGCCACCACCGCTACCACAAAGCAGACGATGGCCCGCTTGTCGTGTGATCCGCCACTAGCAATCACCGTGCCCGATAAATACAGGATCCCAATCACCACGAGGAGTACGGTAGCGGCGCAGGCCACGAGAAACACCATCTGTCGCTGATCGGTAGGCATCGACTCATCTCCATCGTTACGTGGACGCTTCAGAGCGGCAGTACCGAGAGCATTCTAGCACACCAGGTCAAGAAGCGACAGCGGCTTGCTGGTTTGCTGGTTTGCTGGCGTGAAGACGCCGAGACGATCACCTCCTTCTCGCTTTACGACAGGCGTGCGCGTCTACCCGAAACGAGCCTTGATGGCCCAGGACGCCGGCCTTACCCCTGGCTCCCTTCCCAGGCTACGGTGAGGAGCACGTCGCTCTCATCGTGCGAGGTGATTTCGTACTCCACGGCGAAGTCAAGGGCCAGCAACTGGCCGGCATGGAGATCGACGCTCTGGCCGGGCACCGCGAGTTGCAGGTGACCGCCAAGCACCTGGATGGCCAGACGTCCGGCCGTATGGTGTTCGGAAATCCGGATCCCGCCGCGCATGGCGATCAGCACCATGCGAAGATTCCGTTCCTTTACCAACGTGCGAGCATTCCGTCCGTTCCGCCGCCAATTGTCTTCCTGGCGCAGCCGGGCCAGTTCGTCCTTCAGATCGAAGGTCATCGCCAGACCAATGTGCTCCTGGCCTGGCCGTTCAGCCGTCCCGGTAGTTCGTCCGGTGGGGTGGGTATTGTTCAATTGCTGCACGCTCATGGTTGCCTTCCCTTTGGCCGGCCCGCGCGCCCATCATCACACACTCAAGGCCAGGCGCCGCTTTCACCCATCATACACCAGCGAGGCAAGCGTGGCGCGGCATATCTAGAGTTTAGCCTCGATGCGATCAAAAAATCGGTCGAGCACCTGAATGTAGCGCTCTGGCTCCTCGGCATGGGCCATGTGGGAACTGTGCTCGAAGATCACCCACTCCGAGCCGGGAATACCCCGATGTACAGTCTCGGCAATCAGCGGGGTCGCCTCGTCGTACCGGCCCGAGGTCACCAGGGTAGGAATACGGATTTTCCCCAGTTGGGAAATGATGTCCCAGTTCTTGAGCGTCCCCACTACATGAAACTCACTGGGGCCATTCATGGTGTGGTAGACCTCAGGATTGGCGGCGATGAAGGCGAAACTGCGCTGTACAAACGCGGGCAGCGGATCCACTCGGCATACATGGCGCCCGTAAAAGACCATCATCGCCTCCTCGTAGGCTGGGTCGCTCGTGGTACCCGCCGTTTCGTGCGCCAGCAAGGTCGCCTGCACATCCGGCGGCAGATCTTCGCGCAAGCGATTGGCTTCCGCCACCCACTGAATCATGCTGGCGGGCGAACTGGCAACCACTAAACTCGCGACCCCCTCCGGCTGGGAAATCGCGTACTCCATCGCCAGCATGCCGCCCCAGGACTGCCCCAGCAGATGGACGTGGTCGAGGCCAAGCGCCTGCCGGACCACGTCGATCTCTTCCTTATACAGATCAACCGTCCACATCGTTGGATTGGACGGGGTCGCGGAACGAGCGCAGCCAAGCTGATCGTAATAGATCACTCTCCGGCCCGTGCGGGCCAGGGCATCGAGCGACTCAAGGTAGTCATGGGCGGCCCCGGGGCCGCCGTGCAAGGTGAGCAAAGGAAGCTTTCCCGGAGTTTCCTCCTCGCCCACGATCCGATACCAGATCCGGTACCCCTTGAATGGGATATAGCCTTCGCTCACCGGTAGCACATCACTCAACTGCTTCTCCTCCTCCACCATCACCGCATTCCGCGCGGAATCTCTCTCTAGAATAGCGGAATCGCCGCGCCCGTCCTCGAGCCGAGTGCATTGGGTACAATAGCCACAGCAACCAGCCTGCCGTGACGCATGGGCTATGGCGGGCGAGTCCTCGTGCATCATAGCCCTTGAGAGGGGGTACCACATGCGTGTGGTGGTTATCGGCGGCACCGGTCATGTGGGCACCTATCTGGTCCCTCGCCTGATCGAGGCCGGTCATCAGGTAGTCGCGATCGATCGTGGTCGGCGGAAGCCTTATCGCCCCCACGCGGCCTGGGCCGAGGTGGAGCGGGTTCAGGTTGATCGCGACCTGGAGGATTCGGTGGGGATTTTCGGGCGACGGGTACTTGATCTGCGTCCCGATGTCGTGATCGATATGATCTGCTTCACCCTGGAAAGCGCCCGTCTCCAGGTCGAGGCCCTCACGGGGAGCGTCCAGCATTTTCTCCATTGTGGGACGATCTGGGTCCACGGTCCCACGGTCCAGGCACCCACCACGGAGGAGCAGCCGCGCCGGCCGTTCGGCCAGTATGGGATCCAGAAGGAGGAGATCGAAACCTTCTTGCTTGACCAGGCTCGCCGTCAGGGCTTTCCCGCGACCATCCTGCATCCTGGACACATCGTGGGGCCCGGCTGGGTGCCGCTCAACCCCGCCGGCCACTTCGATCCACGTGTGTTTTCCCTTCTGGCCCGGGGCGAGGAAGTGGTCCTGCCCAACCTGGGCCAGGAGACCGTACACCACGTCCATGCCGACGATGTAGCCCAGGCGTTCATGGGGGCACTGAACAACCGAGCCGCCGGCCTGGGTGAAAGCTTCCATGTCACCTCGGCCGCCGCCCTCAGCCTCCGCGGCTATGCCGAGGCGGTGGCCGGCTGGTTTGGCAAGCCTGCTGATGTGCGGTTCCTCCCCTGGAAACAATGGCGGACCACGGTCAGCGACGAGGAGGCGCAGGCGACCTGGGACCACATTGCTCACAGCCCCTGCATGAGCATTGCCAAGGCCCAGCGGCTGCTGGACTATCGGCCACGCTTCACCTCGCTTCAAGCGGTCATGGAATCAGTGCAGTGGTTGATCGGCCAGGGCATCGTCGAAGGGACGCCGCTCTCCTGAGTGGCATTCTTTCATGCTCGATGTCTGTCTCCTCGGCACAAGCGGCATGCAGCCGCTGCCCGGCCGCCACCTCTCGGCGCTGCTGGTGCGCGCCGGACGGAGCCAGATTCTGATCGATTGCGGTGAAGGCACCCAGGTGGCGATTCGCGAGCGGGGCTGGGGCCTGGGTCCGCTTGAGACGATTCTCTTGACCCACATGCACGCCGATCATGTGCTGGGCCTGCCGGGGCTCCTGCTCACTCTCGCCAACGCGCAGCGTGGGCCCGAGGAGCCGCTGACCATCCTCGGCCCCGAACCCTTGACCGCCGTCCTTCATGGTTTGCTGGTCGTGGCCCCGAGGCTCCCGTTTCCGCTGCGCGTGATCACCCTGGCAGGCGGGGAACGGTTTCCCCTCCCAGGCTATCCAGGGCTTATCGGAACGTGCGTGGCCCTTACCCATGACGTACCCTGCCTGGCCTACGCTATCGAGCTGTCGAGGGCGCCGCGATTCGATGCCGACAGGGCGCGGGCCCTGGGGATCCCGATCAGTTCGTGGCGGGCCCTCCAGCGCGGCGACTCCGTGGTGGTCGAGGGAAGGACCATGAGCGCCGGCCAGATATTTGGCCCGCCAAGGCGCGGCCTCCGTCTGGTCCTGGCCACCGATACCAGCCCCACGCCCGCTCTCACCGACTTCGTGCGGGCCGAAGGGCGCGGGGCCGACCTCTTGATCGCCGATGCCATGTATGGCAGCGAGGCGGACAAACCCACGCGCTGGGAGGCCCAGCACCTTACCTTCGCCGAGGCCGCGACCCTGGCCCGCGACGGCCTGGCCCGCCGGCTCTGGCTCACCCACTTCGGCCCCGCGCTGATCCACCCGCACCAGTATCTCGGGAACGCCGCCGCCATTTTTCCCGCCACGATGGTGGGTGAGGATGGGCTGACTACCACCCTCACCTTCAGTGATGAAGAATAATCCTACCCCTCCAGCAGCAGCGCCTCAGGATCCTCCAGTAATTCCTTGATCCGGACCAGGAAGCGTACCGCCTCGCTGCCATCCACGATCCGATGGTCATAGGAAAGGGCAAGATACATCATCGGGCGGATTACCACCTGACCGCCGGCGGCGATTGGACGCTCCTCGATCTTGTGCATGCCCAGGATCCCGACCTGGGGAGTGTTGAGAATGGGGGTGGAAAGCAGCGAGCCGTAGACGCCGCCATTGGTAATGGTGAAAGTGCCGCCCTCCAGATCCCCCAGGGTCAGGGTGTTGCCGCGCGCCCGTCCAGCCAGGGCCGCGATTTCCCGCTCGATCTGGGCGAAACTCTTCCGGTCGGCGTCCCGCACCACGGGCACCACCAATCCTTCGTCCAGGCCCACCGCGATTCCAATGTCGTAATAATGCTTGATGACGATCTCATCGCCCTGGATCTCGGCGTTGAGGCGCGGATACGCCTTGAGGGCGCCTATCGAGGCTTTGGTGAAAAAGCTCATGAAACCAAGGCCCACCCCGTGACGCTCCTTGAATCCGTCCTTTCGCCGCTTCCTCACCTCCATAATCGCGCTCATGTCCACTTCATTGAAGGTGGTGAGCATGGCCGCCGTGTGCTGAGCCTCCACCAGCCGCCGGGCGATGGTTTGCCGGCGGCGAGAGAGGCGGACCCGCTCCTCACGTCCATCACGGGACGCGGCCGGGAGGTCCAGCGGTGACGGGGGGGCGCCCGGCGCTGGAGCGCCGCGGGCGGCGCTCACATCTTGCTTGGTGATCCGCCCACCGGGCCCACTTCCTTGCAAGCCGGCCAGATCGATCCGCTCCTCGCTGGCCAGGCGGCGAGCCACCGGAGTGGCCTGGATGCCGGGCGCCGGAGTGGGTCCGGATGGCGCGGTGGCGGGCGCGGACGGGGCAGTCACCGGAGGGGGCGGGACGACGGCCGTAGCCACCGATTGAGGCTGTGCGCCGTTTCCGGAGCGCCCATGGTCCACCCCTCCCCCGCTCAGGCTGCCCAGCACCTCGCCTACCGCTACCGTATCGCCGCTGTTCTTGTCGACGCGGACCAGGACGCCCGCTTCCTCCGCCGCCACCTCCATGTCCACCTTGTCCGTCTCCAGACTGACCAGCGGATCGCCAGGGGCGACCGCGTCGCCCACTTGCTTGAGCCATTTCCCCACCGTGGCTTCGACGACCGACTCGCCGAGCGCGGGTACCCGTATCTCAGCCGGCATGTTGTGTGACTCCTTGCGGCACAGGAAGAGGGCCCTGCAACCCGGTAAAGGCTTCGGCCACGATCCGCGCCTGCTCCGCCTGATGCACCGCACCCGAGCCGGCGGCGGGGCTAGCGTGGTCGGGCCGGCCGATGTAATCAACGCTGGGATCACGGCCGATCAGGTCGCGGAGGCGGGGCGCCATATAACTCCATGCCCCCATATTCCTCGGCTCCTCCTGCAACCAGATTACCTCACGCACATGAGGATACCCGGCCAGCAAGGTGTTGAGTTCGGCGGCGGGGAACGGGCACAGTTGCTCTACCCGAGCGATGGCCACTCGTGGGGTCTCGGATCGGGTGCCGCTGCTGATCAGGTCCACGTAGACTTTCCCGCTGCAGAGGATCACCCGTGTGACCTGATCTCGATGCTCCGCCGCTTCGTGATCCTCCAGGACTGGTTGGAACTCGCCCGACGCCAAATCCTCCAGGGTGGTGAAGGCCGACTTGTGGCGGAGAAGGCTCTTGGGGGCCATCAGGATCAGGGGACGTGGATCGTCTTCGCGGAGGGCGACCTGACGGCGCAGGAGGTGGAAGTATTGGGCGGCGGTAGTGCAATTGGCGATCCGCAGATTGTCATCTCCCGCCAGTTGCAAATATCGTTCCAGGCGCCCGCTTGAATGCTCTGGACCCTGGCCCTCGTAGCCGTGCGGCAAGAGCATGACCATCCACGGCCGTTGCCGCCATTTGGAGCGGGCGGAGGAGATAAACTGGTCGATGATTACCTGGCCGGCATTGGCGAAATCACCGTACTGCGCTTCCCACATGACCAGGGCCTCCGGCGCCTGCACTCCGTAACCGAACTCGAAGCCCAGAGCGGCATTTTCGGAGAGTGGGCTGTTATAGACAGCGAACGAGGCCCGTGCCTCCTTGAGCGCTTGCAGGGGGGAGAAGCAGGCGCCGGTAACCGCGTCGTGTAAGACCAGGTGCCGCTGGCTGAAGGTGCCCCGCTCGACGTCCTGACCGGCCAGGCGGATCGGCGTCCCCTCCGCTAGCAGCGAGGCGAAGGCCAGCGACTCCGCGTGTCCCCAGTCGAGGCCGCCACCGGGCTCCAGAGCCCCTACCCGGCCCTTCAGGATCCGCTCCAGTTTGGGATGTACGGTGAAGCCGCTGGGCCATGCAAGCATCTCCTCGTTGTAGGTCGCGAGCCGATCGGCGGCCACCGCCGTGTTCACACGCCCGCCGGAAACCGCGGCGGGCGGGAGCGCCGGAGCCCGCTCGGGCTCCGGGTTCACCTCTTGCAAGGCGGTCATGGCCTGCTTGAGCACGTCGTCCGATTCCGCCTGAGTGACGCTTCCCAGGTCGTTCAGGGTGGCCGCCCAGCGTGCGCGGGCGGTAGGATGCGCGCGCACCTTCTCGTAGAGTATGGGTTGGGTGAAGGCCGGCTCGTCCGCCTCGTTATGGCCCCACCGCCTATACCCCACCAGGTCGATGAGAAAATCTTTGTGAAAGCGCTGGCGATACGCATGGGCAAGACGGGCGGCCGCCAGACACGCCTCGGGGTCATCGGCGTTGACATGGACAATTGGGATCTCGAACCCCTTGGCGAGGTCGCTGGCATAGAGCGTGCTTCGGGCATCCCTCGGACTGGTGGTAAAGCCGATCTGGTTGTTGGCGATGATGTGGATCGCCCCACCGATTCGGTAGCCGCCGAGCTGGGCCAGGTTCAGCGATTCAGCCACCACCCCTTCGCCGGGGAAGGCGGCGTCACCATGGATCAAGATAGCCAAGGAAGCGTCCACGGCCTGACGGGGAGGGCCCGCATGCCTCCGATCGTCCTGCATGGCCCTGGTCATCCCCTGAACGACTGGATTGATGAACTCAAGATGGCTGGGGTTCGGGGCCAGAGTGATCCGAACCAGCACCTCGCTCCCCTCGGTTACCGTCCGCTGCGCTCCCAGATGGTATTTCACGTCTCCGGTCCAGCCATAGTGGGCAAAGTTCTCGGAAGGCGCCGTAGTGGGGCCCGGGATTCCCCGCTGGAACTCGGCCAGAATCTGGCCAAAGGGCTTACCAAGCACGTTGGCCAGCACGTTGAGACGCCCCCGGTGCGCCATCCCTACCGCGACCTCGCGCGTGCCCGAGGCGGCGGCGGCCCGGATGATCGTATCCATCATCGGCACCATCATATCGGTACCCTCGATGGAAAAGCGGCGTTGATTGGGGAGACTTCGTTGCAAAAACAACTCAAACGCCTCGACCTCGGTTAGGCGTTCAAGTATCTTCCGCTGACCGGCATGATCCAATTGAGGACGGAAGCGACCCGACTCCGCCGCTTCACAGAGCCAGTCCCGCTCATCCGCCGCCTCGATATGGGCAAAGTCGTAGCCGGTAGTCGAACAATACACACGACGCAGGGCATCGATAGCCTCGGCGGCGTTCGTCGATGCCAGGGTAGCCGGACCACCAATCACCGTGGCCGGAAGCGCGCGCAACTGAGCGGCGTTGAGTCCGTTGGCTCCGGGCTCCAGCACCGAACCATCCGGAGGCGCGGAAGCCAGGGGATCGAGTTGGGCCGCCAGATGCCCGCGCCCCCGGATGGTTCGGGCCAGATTCGCTACTCGCGTAACCAGATCGACATCGAACGCGGGCGCCCCCGGAGGCGTCGCGGAAGACTCAGGCGGACTCAGGCCAGGTGGCTCCGCGGGCAGCCAGTGGGCGAATCGAGCCCTGGTCGCCGGATCGACAGTATCAGGATCAGCGAGATAGCGCTCGTACAGTTCGAGCGCATAGCCCGCGTTCGGGCCGAAGAATTGGTGCAAGTCATCCATTGGCTTTCACTCACCTACCTCATCGCCGAGTAGGTAGTCGCGCCCGCATGGTGGGACGCGATCTCCATCATTTTAACAAGCGTAGCGGTTCCGCGTAGGGGATTAACGAGAGAAACTTGGCTGGGGCCAATCCGAGCACGAATCGGGGGAACCCACGGCTAGTCGAAAGGCCCTAACCGTGCTATGGAACAACCAATGGTATAGGTGTACCATGCCCAGAGAGACATAGATGGTGAAGAGAGACGAGGTGGGATGTGATCGAGGCTCGGCGAGGCTCGGACGCCGGGGCGGGGTTTTCCGATCCGGTGGCGGGATGGCGCGGCCGCGGGGCGCGAATCGCCCTGGGTATCACCATGACTATTACCCTCGCGCTGCCCTGGACCGCCGGCCACGCGGTCGCGAGCAGACCGCGCGACACGCTTGTTCTTACCGGCCAGGTGTGCGCGCGCCAAACCGGCCGGCCGATCGCGAACGCCATGGTAGGGGTGGATGCTACCTGGACAAGGGGGGGAAGCGACGGGACGTTCCGGGTCAGTACCGGTCCCGGCATGCGAGTCTACCTGCGCGCGGCCGCCCCCGGCTACCAAGCCTCCGATTTGGTCACCGTTTCGGCGGCGGGAGGCGGCGTTTTGACCGGCACCGCCGGCTTTTCCTTCTGTGGCAACCTGGCCTTGCCGAATGCCTTTGTCAGCGCCGATAGCGGAGTAAAAATCGTGCCGGTGAGCCAGGTACAGCCGACCAGTCCTCATAACGTCACTTTAATAGGGTCCACCACCGAGCCATTGGAATCCGACGCCGCCATTCAGTTGCCGGATGGTCGGGTCGTTCTCAGTTCATTGCATATCCAGGGAGCGGTATTTGACTGCAAGGTGCCTATCCACTACGGGCCCGGCCGGTATCTGGTAGAGATCAACGCGAAAGCCGGCTACGCCCTGATTAAGCTGCCACTCTTCGCCGGCGTCTCCTTCCAACCACCGGCCGCCCCCCCATCGTACTCGGCGGATACCGCCGGCTTGACCATCGATCAGGTACGGGCCCTGGCCTTCAGTGACCTGAATCATCAACGCAATCTGGCCGGACTGCCACCGTTGCGCGAAAACGCCAGACTGATGCGGGAGACCCAGGCGCATAGCGACGACGTGACGGCGGGCGGATTCGTCGGCACCCACGCGCATATTGGCTCAAATGGCTCCACGCCCCTACAGCGGATCCAGGCCGCCGGCGTCTCCTTCCAGGAACTGGCCGAGGACATAGGACAGGGTGAGACCATGGGCGGCATTATCTTTGGCCTGATGGAGAGCCCGGCCCATCGCTGGGCAATCCTTGGCAACTTTTCCCAGGCGGGGATCGGCGTGGCCCGTCAGGGGTCGAACTACGTTCTGACCGTGGATTTCGTCCGCCCGTAAACGCCGATCGCTCAACGAAGTTCAGACCGCTGCTTCCGGCTTGAAACGGGATTGGTAGTGACCAGGCTCCATGCGCGTGCTGATCGCGATCCGATTCCACCCGTTAATCGTGACGATCGCCATGGTCAGGCAGGCCAGCTCCCGCTCGGAAAACTGGTCTCGCGCCTCGCGGTACAGATCGTCGGGTACGCCGCGATCCGCTATCAACGTGAGCGCCTCCGTCCAGGCCAGGGCCGCCCGCTCACGAGCGGAATAGAAGGGAGCCTCGCGCCAACCTTCAAGGACAAACAACTTTTCGGCGGGAACGCCCAGGGCTAT
>Ga0307372_10009797_pt1 | contig 13110 bp, 14 predicted proteins | sample OX1MG_FD_202533 | JGI IMG/M metagenome (GOLD analysis project Ga0307372, IMG submission 202533) | Soil microbial communities from Risofladan, Vaasa, Finland - OX-1 | ecosystem: Environmental > Terrestrial > Soil > Coastal area > Acid sulfate soil | place: Finland: Risofladan, Vaasa | collected...
TGACGTCTATGACCTCGCGGAACTGCTCGGGGGTCTCGCGGGTAGCCGGGTAGGCAGTGCCGATGCCGGCGTTGTTGACGAGAATGTCGACCCGGCCGAACTCGTCCATCGTGGACCGGACCAGGAGCTGGCAGTCGTCGGGCTTGGAGACGTCGGTTTGGACCGCGATGGCCCGCCGGCCCAGCCTGGTGACTTGTTCGGCCGTGTCTTTCAGCTTGTCGACCCTGCGTGCTCCGAGTGCCACATCCGCCCCTGCTTCCGCCAGGGCGATTGCGAACGCAACCCCGAGGCCGGAGGATGCGCCGGTGACAATTGCCACCTTGCCTTCGAGGCTGAACATGTCGAGGATCGTCACGGCGGGTGACACTAGGCGGGCGAGCGTAGGTCCGGCCCATGGAGAAGCGCCCGGAAGAGATAACTGACGACGAGTTCATCGGGCACCTCAGGGAGGACGCCCGCAAGGTCAGGGGATCGTCGCCGGCGGAGGACGATGCCGGCCTTGACCTTCACCCCGTGGGGGACAAGGACTTTGAGCCGGGGATGGGCATGGGGGACTAGCGGCGCCGCCGGCGCGCCGCCGCCCGCTCACGCCGGCACTATCTCGTCGACGAGACCCCACAGAAGCGCCGTTTCCGCGTCCAGTTCGTGCCCTGCCAGCGCGAGCAGGGCCGTTCGCTGCCTGCCGATGCGGCGGGGAATGCTCGCTGTGCCACCCGCGCCCGGGATCAACCCCATGCTCACCTCCGGCAAGCGGAAGGTGGTGCCGGGGTCGGCCAGGACCCGCCCGGCGAATGCCGGCAACTCCACTCCGGCCCCGACGCACGCTCCGTGGACATGCGCGACGAGCCTGGAGGCGATGGCGTGGGAGTGATACCCGGCGCTGCGCGCCATCCGGATCTGGTGCGCGGTGGCGGGATCCGCGACCTCACCGAACTCAGATAGGTCGCCCCCGCTGCAGAAGCTCGGGCCGCTGCCCCGAAGGTGCACCTCCGTGATCGTCGGGTCGCTCGCTGCCAGTTCGAGTGCAGCCACGAGACTGTCGCGCATGCCGGCGCTGTAGGCGTTGCGCCGCGCGGGCCGGTCGAGGACTATCTCGAGCAGGTCGCCGGAGCGGCTCACGCGAACGGGCGGTGAGCCGTCCGGGTCGGTGCGGCGGCGCCGGTTCGATGCGAGCCAGTCGCGATGCTCGGCGCCGCCTTGGAGCGCTGCGTACGCGATCGACTCGGTTAGCAGGTCCCTTTCGACGTCTCCGCTGTGGATCCGCAGCACCTGCGCCAGGGTCGTAGCGGCTTGCGGGCATTCGGCGATCGCCGCTGCGATAGTGCCGAGGTCCCGGAGCGGCCCTGCCAAAGGATCGATCCGAGCCGCTGCCGCGCTGAGGTAGACGTCGGCGCCGCCGGGTGGCTGGGTTGCGTTGGTGCTGACGGCGATGACCACGCATGGCCACATAGCCGGCGGTCGCAGTGGTTCTCCGCTTGTCTCGCCCTTCACCGGCCGCGTGTCCAGATCCACGACGACGACGGGAGGGTCCGGGATCGCCTCGGCGCCTGCCGACCCGGACCGGACGGCGCCGATGAGGGCCGCGGCCTCGTCGAACGGCACGGGCTCGACCATCGCACGGAGCGTACATTGCGAGCGGTGCGCGGCGACCTTGTGATCCGGCGGACACGGTTGGGAGATCGGCCCGACGGCAAACCAGTCGATGTCCGGATTGCTGGAGGGCGGATAGCGGAGATCGACGCCGCCATTGGGCGGGAAGCCGGCCAGGAGGAGCTCGACGCCGCCGGCGGATGGCTCATCCCAGGTCTTCACGACCACCACATTCATCTGCGTGCGCTTGCTGCGTCGCTGTCATCTGTCGTGGTCGGGCCGCCAGAGGTCACCGATCTCGCTGGGCTCGCGGAGGCACTCGGTCGCGCGCGCCGGACCGCCGATGCCGGATGGATACGCGCCGTCGGCTACCACGAGTCGGTCGCGGGCGACCTCGAGCGGGAGGTGTTGGACCGCTTGGTCCCCGACCGGCCGCTCAGGGTGCAGCACCGCAGCGGCGTTCTGTGGGTTTTGAACTCGCCCGCGCTCGAGATCGTGGGAGCTGACTCGGAGTACGGGCAAGGGATCGAACGCGACAGCAGGGGACGTCCCACTGGCCGGCTTTGGCGAATGGACGCGTGGCTCTCGGCGAGGACGGTCGCGCTGCCCGAGCGCGAGCTGACGGATCGCCTCGGTGAACTGAGCCGTGAGGCGGCGGCTCTCGGCGTGACCGGTTGGACCGACGCGACCCCGGAACGCAGCGACGCTGACACGAGGCTGCTGGCGGCGTCGGCCTCCGACGGTGTGGTCTGCCAGCGCCTGCACCTGATGGTCCGGGCGGATGCCGATTCCGCCGGGCCCGATGTCGCCGGGCCCGCCGCCGGCGGCGGGCCGGCCGGGTGCGATCGGGTCTCGGCCGGAGCCGTCAAGGTGATCCTCGACGACTTCGATCTACCGGCCATCGGGTCACTGTCGCGGACCTTCCGCTGCGCGCACAGGGGCGGCCGGCCAGTCGCGGTCCACTGCGTCACGCGGACGCAACTGGTCCTGGCCCTCGTGGCACTCGAGGAGGCCGGCGGCCCCTTCGGACACGACCGCATCGAGCACGGCGCGGTAATCCCGTTCGAGATCATCCCGCAACTCAAGCGGCTCGGCGTGACGGTCGTGACCCAGCCGAACTTCGTTTCCGAGCGGGGTGACGAATACCTCCGATCGGTCGAGCCCAACGAATCGGAGAACCTCTGGCGCGCGGGTTCCTTGTCGCGAGCAGGGGTTGCGGTTGCTGCCGGCACTGATGCCCCTTTCGGCGGCAGCGACCCCTGGGCGGCCATCCGGGCGGCGGTGTCGCGGCGCACAGCATCGGGAGCCCGTCTCGGCCCACAGGAGCGCGTCGGGCTTCCTGAAGCGCTCAGCTGGTGGTTGGGGACGGGCGCGGAACCTGCCATGCCGCGACGGGTGAAGGTCGGTGAGGTGGCGGACCTCGCGATCCTGCCTTCACCTGTTGCGAAGGTGGCAGCTGCGGAGGGTCCGCCGGCGGTGATCGCCACCGTGGTCTGCGGCCGGGTCGTGCATGGCTGAGAGCGAACCTGTTCAGACCCAGTCGAGAGTTGGGGGGCGGGCGGCGACGGGTTCCACGAGGTCGCCTTGGTGCACGACCCAACCCTCGCCGGAGCGATCGACGGTAATCCCGTGCTGTCGCGGATCCGGTTCGCCGCCGGCCGCCGCCCAAGCAGCGGCGCCGCTCAGGGAGACATCCAGAAGGTGCCCGCCCCCTTCGGCGAGGCAGCGGAGCACCGCCAACGCCCCGACGAGTCCCGTGACGGGGTCTGCTACGGCGTCGCCGCAGAACGCCGCCATGCCGCTCTCGTCGCGGCAGTGGAGGCCGCCCGCGACGGCGCAGTCGTCACCGAAACCGGTCCATTCGCGCGAAGTGCTTGTGCGCCCGTGGCCGGTGATGCTCAACCAAACCTGCCCGGCGGCTCCGCGCAGCTGATCGGGTGCGAGACCGATCTGTTCGAGAGCGCGCGGTCTTGACGACTCGATCACGACGTCCGCGGATTCCAGCAACTCGCTCAGCGTCTGTCGGCCGGACTCCGACGTGAAGTCCACCTGTTCGGTCTTCTCGCCCACAGGGTGTATCCAGGAGTAGAACTCTGGTCGCTGCCTGGCGGCGTCGGGTCGTGCGGGGTCTTCCACCTTGATGAGATGTGCTCCTGATTCGGCCAGCACGCGGGCGGCAACGGGCCCGGCCCACAGGGAGGAGAGATCGACAACGGTCCAGCCCCCATTGAGCGCCGGAGTGGTTGGCTCCCCGCGGCGCGTGACGACGTAGGCGGGGCCGGACGGGCGTTCCCCTGCCATCGAAGCTGCCAGCCCGAGCAGTCGGGCGCGCCCGACGAACTCGGCTGCAGGCATCGACGCGGCCAGGGTCGCCGCTGCATCCCATGGACCATCCTCTGCGGCGGGGTCGAGGGTCAGAGCCGGCACGAGGGACAAATCGTCCCGACGGGGGAGGTTCAATGCCACCTCGCCGTCGCCGGCGGTGATCAGTCGGCACGAGCCGTTGGCCGACGTACGCCCCTTGCCGGCAAGCCCGAGGATGGCAGCACGACCGGACAGCGCAGCCTCCCATCTGACCCTTACAGGGCGGCCCCTAGCGGCGGTCAGCCGAGCGATCTCCTCGGCGACGGCGGTCAGCCTGGTCGCCGCGCCCAGTGGTGGAAGAAGCGGCGGGCCGGTCGGGTTCCCGTTCAGCGCCATGACGCCGGAGCGGGCCCACGCGCGTGCCGCCTGCCAGGAGTCGACGGCGTCGTCCGAGGGGTCTGCAGCTGCGGCTGGCGTGTTGGCTCGCATGCCGCGATGGTAGGGGTGGCTGGCTCGCTGTCTCGATTAGCCCGTCTCGATGAAGTGTCAATAGGCTGCCGCGCAATTCGGCTCAGTCTTTCCAGGGGAGGCTCGATGGAGATCAAGGGGAGCCGCGCGGTAATCGTCGGCGGCGCTTCGGGCATGGCGCGGGCGTCTGCCGAGCTGCTTCGTTCGAAGGGCGCTTCGGTCGCGATCCTCGATCTTCCGACCTCTGGGGGAGCAGAGGTCGCTGCCGGCCTCGAGGCGACGTTCCACCCGCTCGACGTGATGGACGAAGGGACAGTCGAAGCGGCCCTTTCCGAAGCGGTAGCTGTGCTCGGCGGCCTCGACATAGCCGTGAACACGGCCGGCGGAGGCATCGCCAAGCGAACTCTCACTAAGGAGGGCCCACACCCGCTGGACCAGTTCCGGCGGGTCATCGAGCTCAACCTTGTCGCCACCTTCAACCTCAACCGGTTGCAGGCGTTCCACATGTCGAGCAATGAGCCAAACGACGACGGTGAGCGTGGCGTCATCATCGACACCTCCTCGATCGCCGCTTTTGAAGGGCAGATCGGCCAGGTTGCCTACACCGCCGCCAAGGCGGGAATCGCAGGGATGATGCTCACGATGGCGCGCGACCTCGGCAGCCTGGGCATCAGGGTCGTTGCGATAGCACCGAGCCTCTTCGCCACCGGGATCACCAAGGGCATCCCGGATCAGTTCGCGGACGTTCTGACCAAGGACGCCGCATTCCCGAAGCGCATGGGCCGCCCAGAGGAATACGCCCGGCTGGTTCAGGCGATCGTGGAGACCCCGATGCTCAACGGCTCGACCATCCGCTTGGATGCGGGGCAACGGTTCGGCCCTAAATGACAGTTAGAAAGCAGGACCCGAAAAGATGTCGATAGCGATCACTGACGACCACCGGGCGCTTGGATCGACCGTCTCGGACTTCCTCGCGAGGAACAAGGCTCGCGGCTACGCGCGTGAATTGCTCACTTCGCAGACCGAGCTACTGCCTCCCTTCTGGGAGGATCTCGCCGCTCTGGGATGGCTTGGCCTGCATCTGCCGGAAGACCACGGCGGTTCCGGCTTCGGCTTGGAGGAACTCATCGTGGTGGTCGAGGAGGCCGGCCGGGCGGTGTGCCCCGGTCCGCTGGTGCCGACCCTGGTTGCGAGCGCGGTGATCGAAGCCGTCGCCGACAAGGAGGTGGCAGCACGGCTGGTCCCGGGTCTCGCGAGTGGCGCAGCCGTGGGTGCGTTCGGGCTCGGTGGTTCCGTCAGGGTCGCCGGTGGAAAGGCCAGTGGCGACGCTGGGCTCGTGCTCGGGGCCGGCCTCGCCGACATCGTGGTGATCCCTAGCGGCGCCGACATTGTCATCGTCGACAAGCGCGACGGCGGAGTCGACGTCTCGGTCCCCGCCAATCTGGATCCGGCCCGTAGGTCGGGTCGGGTGACCCTCCGGGATGCGAGCGCCGAGGTGGTGGCAGGGGCTCGCTCGAAGCTGGTGGACATCGCACGCCTGATCCTCGCCGCAGAGGCAACGGGCGTCGCGCGCGAGTGTACCGAGATGGCCAGCGAATATGCCAAGGCGCGCATCCAGTTCGGGCGGCCGATCGCGACATACCAGGCGGTGAAGCACCACTGCTCGAACATGCTCGTCGCCACGGAGTTGGCGACCGCGGCGGTGTGGGACGCGGCTCGTGCAGGGCACGGCGACCCGGCTCAGTTCAGCTACGCCTCCGCCGTGGCGGCCTCTCTCGGTGTCGAGGCGGCGGACCAGAACTCGCAGCTGAACATCCAGGTGCACGGCGGGATCGGGTTCACCTGGGAGCACGACGCGCACCTGTTCCAGCGGCGCGCGAATGCCATCGCGGCGATCATCGACGCCGAGACCGCCGCGCGTGACGTGACCGATCTCGTGCGCAGGGGCGTGCGGCGCGAGCGCACCGTCGACCTGCCTCCCGAGGCGGAGCAGATTCGCGACGATGTGAGGGCGTTCGCAGCAACGTTGAGCGGCCTCGACGATGCCGAGGCGCGAGAGAAGATGATCGAAGCGGGCTACGCCATGCCGCACTGGCCCAAGCCCTGGGGCAGAGCGGCGGGCGCTGTGGAGCAGCTGGTAATCGAGCAGGAGTTCTCGGCCGCTGGCGTGAAGCGACCGGCCTACGGCATCACCGGCTGGGTGATCCTCACGCTCATCCAGCACGCCACCGAGGACCAGGTGAAGCGCTGGGTGCGCCCCGCGCTCAACCAGGAGCTGATCTGGTGCCAGCTGTTCAGCGAGCCGGACGCGGGATCCGACGCCGCCGGGATCAAGACAAGGGGCACCCGCGTCGAGGGCGGCTGGGTCGTCAACGGGCAGAAGGTGTGGACGAGCGGTGCCCATCTGGCGCGTTACGGGTTCGCCACGGTGCGGACCAATCCGGAGGCCCCCAAGCATCAGGGCATCACGACGATGGTCATCGACATGAAGGCGCAGGGTGTCGAAGTCCGGCCTCTCAAGCAGGTGACGGGCGCGTCGGACTTCAACGAGGTGTTCTTCAACGACGTGTTCGTCCCCGACGACGATGTGGTCGGTCCGGTCGACGGCGGATGGACGGTCGCCCGCGCGACCCTCGGCAACGAGAGCGTGAGCATCGGTGGCGGGCAGGGCGGTGCCGCCCTGCCGATCGACACCTTCATCGGCCCGCTCGACGCACATCCGGAGCGGCTTCCAGGAGGTCCCGGCCGTGTCGGCAGACTGGTGTCCCGAATGCAGGGAATGGACATGCTCAACCTCCGTAGTGCGCACCGCGCGGTCGCGGGCGGCGGACCGGGGCCGGAAGGCAACGTGACCAAGTTGGTGCTGTCGGAGAACGGGCACGAGTCGGCAGCGATCCTCGCCGCGCTCGCCGGACCCGACCTAGCGTTCACCGATGGCGATGGAGCCCTGGCCGCTTCGATGGTGCTGATGCACCGCGCGATGTCCATCGCCGGTGGCACGTCCGAGATCAAGCGCAACCAGATCGCCGAACGGATACTCGGCCTTCCCAGGGATCCCCTGATCAACTGATCACCTGCCTGTGAACATCTCGCTGCTGCTGGAAATGGTCTCGGACGCCGCCCCCGACCGGGTGATGCTGGGCGCGCGGGGCGGGGGCGGCATGACCGCCGGCGGTTTGCGCCAGCTTTGCGACGATAGGGCGGCGTGGCTGTGTGCCCGGGGTGTCCGGCGCGTGGGCTTCCTCGGCTTGAACTCGCCGGCGTTTCCCGCCGTCCTGTTGAGTGCGGCACGATCGGGTGCGCCGTTCGCCCCGCTGAACTTCAGGCTTCCCGATGCCCAGCTACGCGGCCTGATGGAGCGGATCGCCCCGGCTGTAGTGGTCGTCGACGCGGACATGGCCGAGCGCGCCGGTGGGATCGACGGGGTCGAGGTGGTAACCACCGACCGGTTCATCGCCGGCGGGCCGGTCTTCGAGGCCCGGGGACAAGCCGGTGACACCGAGCTGCCGTTCGTCGACCCCGATCAGGTCGCCGTCGTGCTGTTCACCAGCGGCACGACCGGACAGCCCAAGGCGGCGCTGCTGCGCCACCGGCATCTGACCTCGTATGTCCTGTCCACCGTCGAGTTCCTGGGAGCCGGTGAGGACGAGGCGCAGCTGGTCAGCGTTCCCGCATATCACGTAGCCGGCGTGGCGGGGGCCTTGAGCTCGCTGTACTCGGGCAGGCGTGTGGTGTACCTGCCTGTCTTCGACCCGCAACGATGGGTCGAAGTCGCGCGATCGGAGGCGGTGACACAGGCGATGGTCGTGCCGACGATGCTGGAGCGGATCGTCGACACTCTGTCTGGTGATGCGGCGGGGCTGCCGTCGCTGCGTCATCTCGCCTACGGGGGAGGCCGCGCCCCGGTGGCACTGGTCGAACGGGCGATCGGCTTGCTGCCACACGTGAGCTTCGTCAACGCCTACGGGCTGACGGAGACGAGCTCGACGATCGCTGCGCTGACACCCGAGGATCACCGCGAGTGCGTCGCCAGCGAAGACCCAGCGGTGAGGCGCCGGCTGGGTTCGGTAGGGCGGCCCCTGCCGTCGGTCGAGGTGGAGATCCGCGATCCCGGCGGGACGGCCCTACCGCCGGGGCAGCGCGGCGAGATCTACGTACGCGGTGAACAGGTCGCGGGCGAGTATGAGACAGGTTCGGTCCTCGGCCACGACGGGTGGTTCCCGACCCGCGACGCGGGATGGTTGGACGACGAAGGTTTCCTGTTCCTCGACGGACGCCTCGACGACGTGATCGTCAGAGGTGGGGAGAACCTCTCGCCAGGGGAGATCGAGGAGACACTCCTGGCCCACCCGGCCGTAGCCGAGGCGGTCGTGGTCGGGATTCCTGATCCGGAGTGGGGTGAAGCCGTCGCGGCGGCAGTGGTGTTCCGTCCGGGCCGGACCGCGACAGTCGAGGAATTGAAATCGTTCGCGAAGGAGCGGCTGCGGTCGACCAAGACCCCCCAGGTGATCCAGGTCCGCGACAACATGCCCTACAACGAGACAGGCAAGCTCCTCCGTCGTGTCATCAAGGACTCCATCGCCGGGGTGCAGACCGCTTAGCCCACAGGTCAGCCGAAGCCGACAACCGGGTGAGCGACGTACGGCTCCTCGAGCAGCGCGATCTCTTCAGCACTCAGGTGTAGGTCGATTGCCGCGACGGCGTCGTCGAGGTGGTGCATCTTCGTTGCGCCGACGATGGGCGCCGTCACCGGTGGCTTGTGCATGACCCACGCGAGAGCGACTTGTGCGGCGGGGACGCCGCGCTCGGACGCCACCCGGTCCACGCGTTCGACGATTGCGCGGTCCGCTTCGAGCTGACCGTAGAGGGAGCGGCCGAACTCGTCCGTCTCGGAGCGCTCCGTCGAAGTCTCCCAGGGCCGGGTCAGCCGGCCCCTCGCCAGCGGGCTCCACGGTATGACTCCGATCCCCTCGTCCTCGCAGAGCGGGAGCATTTCCCGTTCCTCCTCGCGGTTCAACAGGTTGTAGTGGTTCTGCATGGTCGAGAAGCGGGTCCAGCCGTGAGCGTCCGCGACGTGCAGAGCCTTGCTGAACTGCCACGCCCACATCGACGACGCTCCCACGTAGAGCGCCTTCCCAGCGTTGACGACATCGTGCAGTGCCTCGATGGTCTCCTCTATGGGTGTGCGGCGGTCCCACCGGTGGATCTGGTACAGGTCGACGTAGTCGGTCCCGAGCCGGCGGAGGCTCTCGTCGATCTCGTGCATGATCACCTTGCGCGACAGGCCGGCGCCGTTGGGGCCCTTCCGCATCCGCCCGTGGACCTTGGTGGCGATGACCACTTCTTCACGCTTGGCGAAGTCGCGAAGGGCCCGGCCCACGATCTCTTCGCTCGACCCGAGCGAGTACACGTTGGCCGTATCGAAGAAGTTGATCCCGAGCTCCAGAGAGCGCTGGATGAAGGGGCGGCTCGACTCCTCGTCGAGGGACCAGGGATGGTTCCCCTGCGAGGGAGTCCCGTAGCTCATACACCCCAGGCAGACAGCAGATACGTCGAGTCCGGTGCTGCCGAGCTTCACATAGCGCATGGGTGGGAATCTACCGCCGGCGGACGTAGCTACCCTGCCGGGGTTTCGTTTACGTTGAGCGCCCAGCGGGAAGCAATCCGGATGCCGTTCGCTGGCTGGCGCCGGCTCTCAACCGCGAACGACTGGAGGTGTGGTGTCCGTCTGGCTGGCGCGGGTATTCGAGGTGTTGTTCTGGTGGGGCGCCTGCCTCGGCGTCTGGGTGGTATCACTTTCGGCGGTCTCCGGCCAGGAACTGATCGTCTCCGTACTGGTGTCGCTGCCATGCGGCTTGCTGGCCCTGGTATGGAGGCTGGCGGGGACGAACAAGTGGGGGCTGAAGCCGGCGTGGTTGCGAAGCGCATGGGTGCTGCCGCTCGCGATCGTCAGTGACGCCGTACAGGTCACGGTGCAGGTGCTGCGATCTCCCGGCCGACAAGGCGAGTTCGTGCGGATACCGATATCCGAGGGCGCGGGATACACCGCATCGGCCGACGGGCGCCGAGCGGTGGCGAGCTTTCTCACGTCCGCCACACCCGCCAGCATCGTCACCGATATCGACCCCGAGACGGGTGAGGCACTGGTCCACGTGATACCGGTGCGAGGCCCTCACATGGAACGGGTGGCCGCGCGTTGAACGTCGACACCGGCTGCCTGATCGCCCTTCTCGCAGGGGGAATGTTCCCGGCTCTCGTTCTCTCCTCGCGCGGCGACCCGGGCGCCCGGCTCATCGGCCTCGACCTGCTCGCGGCCGTGCTCACCTTCTGCCTCATCCTTGTCAGCCAGGTTGGCCCCGGTCAGTCCTACGACCTCATCCTTCCGTTGGTGCTCGTGCCGCTCTCGTTCGCCGGGACCCTTGTATTCACCCGCCTGCTCGGCAAGCGGGAGGACAGCTCTTGACGGTGATGCTCCGGTGGTAGGCGACGCTCTAGTCGCTGCAGGCACAGCCGTGATAGTGGCCGCGTCCCTCGCCGCGCTCGTCGCGCGTGACTCCTATACGAGGCTCCATCTCGCTACTCCTATGACTTCTCTCGGCGGCCCGCTCATCGCGGCTGGACTGTCGATCGCAAACGGGCCCGGTCTGACAACGGCGTCGATCGCGTTGCCCACCGGCCTGCTGTTCATCGCCGGTCCGATGCTTTCCTCCGCGATAGCGCGGATGCTCGCCCAGCGGGACGGCAAGGTTCCCGCGGAGTCTCCCGAATGAGCGCCGTGGTGATCATCACCCTGACGCTGGTCGGGATCGGCGGCACGGCGGTCGTGTTCACGCACAGGCCGGCGCGTCAGGCTGTGACGTTGTCGGCGTTCGGGCTCACCATGGCTGTCCTGTTCATGTCCCTGCAGGCGCCGGACGTGGCGTTGAGCCAGATCGGGGTCGGCACGGCGATCGTCCCTCTGATGGTCATGCTGGCCGTTCGCAAGATCGGGCAGCGACGATGACCAGGACCGCCCGCTTGATCATGTTCGGCGTCGCCGGTGCCTCGGTGGCCGTGGCCGTGATTCTCGCCATCCTCATGATGCCTTCGTTTGGGGGGTCGAGCCATCCGTATCGCGACCATGCGGTAGTCGCCGGTGTTCACCACCAGACCTCCAACATCGTCTCGTCGGTCAACTTCGACCAGCGCGGCCTCGACACCCTCGGTGAGGAGACGATTCTGCTGGCGAGCGTGATAGGCGTGAGCGTCTTGCTTCGTCCGGCTGAGGACGAGACCGAGACCCAGCGACTCTCGGGGGGAAGGGTCCTCGACGTCGTGCGCCTCGGCGGCTACGTATTGCTGCCGGTTACTGCGCTCATCGGTCTCGACGTGGCGACCCACGGGCACCTGACGCCCGGCGGCGGTTTCCAGGGCGGCGTCGTTCTCGGGACCGGTCTGCACACCCTCTATCTCGCTGGCAGGTATGACGCTCTGGAGAGGGTCCGGCCCGTGATGCTGTTCGAATGGGGCGAGGCCCTGGGCGCCGGCGCGTTCGCGTGTCTCGGCATCTCTGGCCTGCTCGTCGCCGGAGCCTTCCTCGTCAACGTGATCCCGTGGGGCACGTTCGGTGACCTCATGTCGGGGGGGACGGTCCCGGTGCTCAACGGCGCCGTAGGTGTAGAGGTCGCTTCGGGGACGATGGTCCTCCTCTCGAAGTTCCTCGAGCAGGCGATCAGACTCACCGGCGGTTCGGGAAAGGCTGGGAGCCAGGAGTCGGCGAAGGGATGAGCATCTACGGCTACCTCGTCGGGGGCTGGCTCATCCTGATCGGCGCGTTCGGGATCGCAAGCAGCCGCAACCTCATCCACTCCGTGGTTTGTCTGTCCGTCGCTCAGGCGGGCACGTACGTCCTGCTGTTGACCGTCGGCTTCCAGACCGGAGCGACCCCGCCCGTCTTCGGCTCACCGCCGTCGAAGCCGAACCTGTCGGTCGTGGACCCGGTGGTGCAGGCGATGACGCTGACAGACATCGTCGTCTCGGCCACGCTGACGGCGCTCCTGCTGGCCCTGGTGATTCAGATCCACAAGCGCCACGGCACCGTGGACCCCGACGAGCTGAGAGCCCTGCGGGGGTAGCGCGGTGCTCGTCTTCGATAGCGGCGTCGCCTGGCTGCCACCCGTCGCGATAGCCACGGCAATCACCGGCGCAGCTGTCCTGCTTGTGGCGGGCAGGTTCATCCCGAGGCAGGCAACCGACATCGTCGCGACCGCTGTCGCCTTGGCGGTGACAGGATTCACGGCCGCGGTCCTGGCGGTATCAGCGCAGGGTCGGATCGTCACCTGGGCCGCTCGCTGGCAACCGAAGCAGGGTTTCAGCGTCGGCGTCGTCATGCAGAGCGACCCGGTCGGAGCGGGTATCGCCGTACTGGCGGGGGCGCTCATGACGATCGCGCTCGTCTACAGCTGGCGGTATCTCGATTCGGTCGAGGCCCATTACCAGGCTCTGATGCTGCTCTTCCTAGCGGGAATGGTGGGCTTCGCCTTGACCGGCGACCTTTTCGACATGTTCGTCTTCTTCGAGCTGATGGGGGCGTCGGCGTATGCTCTGACGGGGCTCAAGGTCGAGGATCCGACCGCCCTCCAAGGTGGGTTCAACTTCGGAGTCGTGAACAGTCTCGGCGCCTACTTGTCGCTGGCGGGCGTCGCGATGCTCTACGCGCGTACCGGCAACCTCGGTCTGCCGCAGCTCGGGCAGTCCCTGGCCAACCAC
>Ga0307372_10009798_pt1 | contig 13110 bp, 11 predicted proteins | sample OX1MG_FD_202533 | JGI IMG/M metagenome (GOLD analysis project Ga0307372, IMG submission 202533) | Soil microbial communities from Risofladan, Vaasa, Finland - OX-1 | ecosystem: Environmental > Terrestrial > Soil > Coastal area > Acid sulfate soil | place: Finland: Risofladan, Vaasa | collected...
CTCGCCTTCCGCCTTAGAGGGGCGGGCGGCAGCGCCGTGGATAACCACACCGAGCAGGGCATCCACTTAAGAAAGCAAAAAAACTGTCCTAACAAACCGAGCCACCTCTCTCGCCGATGACTTGATGTGTCGCTATGGAGCAAGTCAACGGCAAGCCTGTAGGTGCTCCAGATCTCGCGATCGTCCTACGACTACAAATCTGGAATACGCCAGCCGAGAGGTTACGCCCACCCACGCGCTCAGGCGGAACGTGTCTCGTTGACCATCTTTCCGATCTTATCCAAGTACTGTACGCATCGTTCGACCGTTTCTACGTCGCCAAACTTTGCGTCAATATCGAATAGGTTCCAAAGTACCGCGCCGGCGATCCTATCGCCGATCGCTTCCTTTACTGCGATTGTCCGGAAGCCTTCTGCTAATCCATCGCAGATCGTCGTACGCACGCACGCAGACGCCGTCACCCCCGTAACGAGGATGGTGTCCACGGCAGCCGCGCGGAGGTATCCCGCAAGATAGGTACCGTGGAACGCGCTAGCGCGCTTTTTTATGAGCAGCTGTTCGCCGTTCTTCGGAGCGATCCGCGAGTCGATCGCCCACAGGTTCTTGTCTTTCTCGTCGACCGCCTCGATGGGGACCTTGTGGTGCCAGAGCCCCATGTCGGTATTCAGATTGTTCCGATCCGTGACCTGGTAGTAGGTCGTTACGTGAACAACCGGAAAGCCGTTCCTGCGAAACGCTGCGAGAAGCACCTGCATTGCCGGAATGATCTGGTCGTCCATATGCTCACAAGTGAATGGGTTGCCGGGACGCGTCCATGCATTGGCGAGATCCACGCTGACAAGAGCCGGCTTCCTGCCAAAGCCAATTCGACGCTGAAACCCTCGCTCCCGGTAACGGCGGGTCGCCTCTTCGAACGCGGCATCGAGAGCTGCTTCCAGTGAGTCCATCAGAAGCCTTCCTTCCTCAAGAATGCGAATTGCACCTTTCGATTCTAGCGGCGGCTCTCGGTACGTTTGATATAAATCGATATAGAATTGATGTCTATGGAACATGAATAAAGGCTCGGCAATGAGTCGAATGCCCCTGCGCCAGCATCCCGCGCGGTTTGATCTGCGTCAGCTGCGCGCTTTCCTCGTAGTGGCGGACCAACTGCACTTCAGCCGAGCGGCAGAGGACCTGTCTATGACTCAACCGGCGGTGAGCCGGATGATCCGCAAGGTCGAGGACGCGGTTGGCGCTTCGCTCTTCGAGCGTTCGACGCGAAAGGTGCGGCTTACAGCGGCAGGCGAGGCATTTGCCGCAGAATGCCGTCTCGCATTAAATCACCTCGATCTCGCCTCACAAGCCGCGCACAACGCTGCCGAAGGCCGTGAGGGGCGACTTCGCGTCGGATACATGGACTTTGCAATCAATGGATCATTGCCGTCGATGTTGCGCAGCTTTCGAGAGCACGCCTCCGCCGTTTCGATGACGCTCGAATACATGCCGACGACCGCCCAGCACGTAGCCCTGCTCGAAGGACGCATCGATATCGGGTTCGTCGTCGGTGCCCTGAAGGCGCAGAAGGTTTCGAACCTGTTGGTCGAGGAGCAGCAATTCGTAGCGCTGGTTCCTGAGGGACATCGCTTGGCGTCGCGACCGAGCGTTCCTCTGGCCGAACTCGAGGGTGAACCATTCGTAATGGGCTCCGAAGATGCGTTCGCCAGCTTCAGGCCGCTCGTCTTTGATCTGTGTCATGCCGCTGGCTTCTTTCCCAATATCGTTCAGGAGGCGTCGAACAGCAGCGGAATTTTCGGCCTGGTCGCCGCCGGTGTCGGGGTCTCCATCTACTCGGACTGCGTGCGAAGCGTCCGTCGCGCGGGCACCGTTGTCAAAGCACTTTCGAACGTCGCAACGCCGATCCCGATTTTTGCAACATGGGTTGGGAACCACGCACCCGTCACATTGGCTCGATTCATTGACACCGTTAGAGCCTGCGTGCGAGCGTCAGTTACAAAGCAGGGCAGAGCCAGAATGTCGTGAATCCAATCGCGACCGGCCGGGAAGATCGTACCGAATCACTACTTCACCGTGCCTGATGACCTGATCGGTGGCGGCGGTTAGCAAGCCCCCGGGATGTTTGGAGTAGAACGGTCGGGTCGTTTTTGATTTCCTCGATGACCGCATAGGTGTGTGTCTCTCGCACGCCGGGGAGGGCCACCAGCAGCTTGGTGAGCAGCTCTCGGTATGCGTCCATGCTGGCGACGCGCACCTTCACGAGGTAGTCGAAGCCACCCGCCACCATGTGGCATTCCGCTACTTCGGGGACGGCAGCGACGGCGCGCGCGAACCGGTCGAACGCGTCGGGAGTCGTTCGGTCCAGCTTTATTTCGACAAACACGATCATCGAGCCAGCGAGCCTGGAGGCATCCAGAACCGCGCGATAGCCAAGGATGAATCCGGAACGCTCCAGGCGACGAACGCGGACAAGGCATGCCGCAGGACTGAGGTGGCAATGGCCCGCAAGCTCAACATTGGTCATGCGCCCAGCCTGTTGCAGTTCGGCAAGTATGCGTCGGTCGATAGCGTCGAGTATTTGGTTATTCTGCATGTTTACAAATGAAACGATTGTTAAATGACGATGGCATTTTATGTAAGCCTCAATACATGCGCAACGAACGTAGCATATTTTGTATGGCTGCCGCTACAATTTCATCCTTGGAATTAGCCTCCAAATCAATGCCTGATCCGAGCCTCCCCCAGCCTTCCGAAGCCATGGGGTTCGCCTTGGCACAGCCCGGTGGCCCGCTTAGACGCGCAATCACAGCCCGCTATCGCGTCCCCGAGGAGCTTGCGGTTCGCGAGCTCGTGGGCTTGGTGCGCTTCGATCCCGAGGCGAACGAGCGTATCCGGGGCCGCGCCAAGGCACTCGTCGAGCGCATCCGTGCGGAAAAAGGCCGCGCATTTGATGTCGATGCGCTGATGCACGAATTTGAGCTGTCATCCGGCGAGGGGATCACGCTTATGTGCCTTGCCGAAGCATTGCTTCGGATCCCCGATTCCGACACAGCAGATCGTCTCATCGAGGAAACGCTCAGAAACGGCAATTGGTCGCGGCATCTGGGCGCGAGCAGATCACCGTTTGTGAATTCGGTCTGCTTGGGACTCGCGGCGATGGCAGGCCTCATCAAGGTGCAAGGCGCGTTGCCGGCCACTATCGCGCAGTTGCTCCGCGGCGCGAGCCGCCCAGCGATTCGCCGAGCGATGATGGCAGCGGTCGAACTACTTGGCTCGCAATTCGTGCTCGGCGAGCGAATTGGTCAGGCGGTGGCGCGCGCTGCCCGCAACGAGAAGAGGGGCTACCGTTACTCGTATGACATGCTCGGCGAAGCGGCTACTACGATGGAGGACGCCGATCTATACCACGAAGCGTACGTGGAGGCGATTCATGAGATCGGCGGCACCGGACGCGGCGGCTCCGTTTACGAGCGGCCGGGCATCTCGGTCAAGTTATCCGCGCTCCATCCACGGTACGGGCGGGCGCAGCGCGACCGTGTGATGCGCGAACTGCTGCCTCGCGTGAAGGAGCTAATGCTGCTCTGCAAACGCTACGATATTGCGATATCAGTCGATGCGGAGGAGTCCGATCGGCTGGAACTGTCCCTAGACCTTTTCGAAGCCCTTGCTCTCGATGCGGACCTTGCAGGGTGGCAGGGCCTAGGGACCGTCGTCCAGGCGTCTCAGAAACGTTGCGTGGCCGTCCTCAATTGGCTATTCGATCTCGCTGAACGCACGCAGCGGCGTCTGATGGTGCGCCTCGTGAAAGGCGCATACTGGGATACCGAAGTGAGGCGGGCCCAGATCGACGGGATGCCCGGTTATCCCGTGTACACCCGGAAAGCACACACCGATATCGCGTACATCGCTTGCGCGCGGATGCTTCTCGCGCGTCCAGACCGGGTGTTCCCGCAATTTGCCACGCACAACGCGTTGACTGTCGCGCAGGTTTTGGAGCTTGCCGGGCAAAAGCCGGACCTAGAATTCCAGTGCCTGCATGGGATGGGCCAGACCTTGTACGACAAGGTTGTGGGCCGGAAGGGTCTCGGATTTCCCTGCCGCATCTACGCTCCGGTTGGGACGCACGAAACGTTGCTTGCGTACCTCGTGCGCCGAATCCTAGAAAACGGCGCGAACTCGTCCTTCGTAAACCAGATCATTGATCCCAACGTCCCTTTGGACGACCTGTTGCGCAATCCGATCGCCCTTGCGCGATCAAACGCATGGACACCCCATCCTCTCGTGCCGCGGCCCCAGCAGCTCTATCCGGACCGCCGCAATTCCACAGGCGTGGATCTTACTGATGAGCTCGCGCTCGTCGGCCTGGAAAGGGAGCTTCGGAACGCCGCCCAATCCTGTTGGCGCGCATCGCCTATCATCGCCTCGGATAGCTACCGCGTACCGGACGCCACTATTCTGGCGCGATCACCCGCTGACAGGAGCGTCGTTATAGGGAAAGTCGTCGAAGCGGACCAGATGGCTGTCGAGCACGCGCTCCGAGCCGCGGAGTTGGCGCCCGGATGGCCGTTGGACGTGAATGCGAGAGCGACCATTCTGCTTACCGCCGCCGATCTTTTCGAGCGCGATCTAGGGCGACTTGCGTATCTGGCGGTACGCGAAGCCGGCAAGACGATTCCAAATGCGATCGGCGAGATCCGTGAAGCCGTCGACTACTGCCGATATTACGCCACCCGTTTGCGTACCGAACGTTTGGGCCGGCCTCTCGGTCCCGTGGTTTGCATCAGTCCCTGGAATTTCCCGCTCGCAATCTTCGTGGGCCAGATCGCCGCGGCCCTGGCGGCCGGCAATCATGTAATTGCGAAGCCGGCTGAACAGACCCCGCTCATCGCCGCCGAAGCGGTTAGCCTGCTTCACTCCGCTGGTGTGCCGAAGAGCGCTCTGCAGTTCCTGCCGGGGAGAGGGGAAACGGTCGGTGCTTCACTTGTCGCGGACCGGCGGGTCCAAGGCGTCATCTTCACTGGATCACTGGCCGTGGCGCAGGCCATTCACCGCAGCCTAGCCGCCCGCGGCAACTTACCGCTGATTGCGGAGACAGGTGGCCAGAACGCGATGATCGTCGATTCTTCCGCCTTACCGGAACAGGTCGTACCCGATGTGCTTTCGTCCGCCTTCGATAGCGCTGGCCAGCGATGTTCGGCCCTTCGCGTTCTTCTCCTGCAACAGGAGGTCGCGGACCGGTACATCCGCATGCTGGAAGGAGCGATGCGTGAACTCGTCGTTGGCGATCCGGCGCGGCTCGATACGGACGTCGGACCGATTATTGATCGCGAGGCGAAGGATCAGCTGGATGCGCAAGTCTCGCGGCTCGAACGGATCGGAAGACTGATCGCGCGAGCCCCGATTTCCAACCTCAATCGCGGCCACTTCGTTTCTCCAGTCGCGTTCGAGATCGATTCGCTTGATCGGCTGCAGGGCGAGGTGTTCGGGCCAGTGCTGCATGTACTCCGATACGACGCGCGCGAGCTGGGTTGCGTTATCGACCGGCTCAATGAAACGGGCTATGGACTTACGCTCGGGTTGCATACGCGCCTTAAGGCGACCGTCGATTTCGTGAGTAAGAGAGCGCGTGTCGGGAACATCTATGTCAATCGGAACATGATCGGGGCGGTGGTCGGGGTTCAGCCGTTTGGCGGAGAGGGAAAGTCTGGAACGGGCCCGAAGGCGGGCGGGCCGCTAACGCTTTCTGCGCTTGTCCGTCCTCCCGAGTTGCGACATAACGGCTTGCACATTGTGACCCTCGGCCCCCAGAGGGATGGTGCTCACAAACCTTCATTCGCGGGATCCGGAACGACGATCGCGGGCGAATACGATGGTTGGCGCGAGGTTCTCGATAGGCTGCGCGAACATGAGGATTCCGGGGTTGCGGAGATGGCTCGCTGGTATTCCGCTGAGATAGACGCGTTGGCGGACCGTGAGCTGCCCGGACCTACGGGCGAGCGCAACCGTTGGATGACCGCTCCGCGGGGGACCGTGGTCGCGCTGGGCGAAGGGGAGGGTGGACGCGTGGGCTGGCTGGGACAGGCGTTCGCCGCACTTGCCGCAGGAAATCCAGTGATCTTTGCATGTCGACGCCCCGATCCCATCGCCGCGGAAGTCGCAGAATGGATTAGATGCAATGAGGGGCGAGCGATTGAGGTGCGGGTAGATCCCGAGGACCGCTGGGCCTCGATGCCAGAGCTTGCCGCAGTCCTCTGCGGGGATGGTGCGCGAGCCGCGGAGGCGTCGGTGCGCGTATCCTTGCGCGAAGGCCGACGAATACCGGTGATTGAGCCTGCGATTCATCGCTGGGCATACCCGCTTTGGCGGCTGCGTACCGAACGGTCAATATCGGAGAACACTTCCGCGTCGGGAGGGAACGCGATGCTCCTCGCGAGGGTTGCCTAGCGCATAGGAGCGTCTTCGGCGAGGCCGCGAAGCAACGCGCTTGCGGCGAACAGATCAAGCGCCGCGTGTCCAACTGTCTTGAAAATAGTAATTTCGTCGGGCGTGCGTCGCGCGTTCTCCCCAATCTCCCCGAGCTCGCTGATTTCGTCTGGACTCACGATCCCCTCGGAAATGGCCTCTATCAGCTCGCCCGCTTCCGCAAGCGCCGCCGCGCGCTGGTCAACCACATAGCGGCCCCGTCGGGACAGCTCCAGGTCTAGTTCGCGCATGTCGGGGCGGTAGGAGCCGATCGCGTTCACGTGCGTGCCGGGCTCGACCCATTGCCCATTGAACAGAGGCGTTGCGGAATTGGTGGCCGCGATGATGATGTCCGCACCTTCGACGGCGGACCGGGCATCCCTTCTTTGAAAAGTGGCTGAGGCGAACCGAGACCGCATCGCCAACATAAAACTCTCGGCTCGCGCCGAATCGCGGTTCACTACGCGGACATCGCGAATCGGCCTCACGGCGAACGCCCCTGCGAGCTGCTCGGCTGCCTGTCGTCCGACACCGAACAAGGCGAGCGTCGTTGCCGCCGGTCTTGCGAGCCGGCGCGTTGCGAGCCCGCTTGCGGCGCCCGTGCGCAGGGCTGTCAACGCGGTTCCGTCGCACAACAGTACCGGCTCGGCTTCAGGAGTGCGGACCAGAAGGTAGCAGGCTCTCGTGCCCGGGGTTCCTCGCGTGGATCGGTCAACCACGACGACCTTGGTGCCGAGATACGACAGACCATCGTATCCCGGCATAACCAGCGCATCGCCATAGCCGAGAGACAAGTGGATACGCTGTGGATATTGGCCTTGGTTTCGAGAAATTGCATCGAATGCTCCTGCCATCACGTCGATGGCGTACTGCATTGGCAACAGTCTCGCAACGTCTGCCGCTGAAAGCAACCGCATTTCTTTCATCGAGCCGTTTTGTCCTTGCGCTTTTCCGGGAGAGCCTTGGCCGCCCAGATGTCGCGGGTGTGCTCCAAGTGGCGCGTCATCAGGCGCACGACGAGGGCACAGTTTGCCGATTCGAGGGCATCAAGCAGCTCCAGGTGCTCGTCGGCCGACTGGACGAAAACCTCTGACCCGATGAGCGCGGGCAGACCATACAGCCTCGCCAAGTTCCGCAAGTGGCTCACTATGGAGCACAGGCGCCGGTTCTTGGTGCGGGCGAGCAGTCGAAGGTGGAAGGCTCGATCGGCTTCGAGGAACCCTTCGAGATCTTTCTTTCGGGCACAGTGTGCAATCGCCTCCGCTTCATGCCGGTGTTCGGCCAACTCTTCAGGAGAGAGCTTTCCGCAGATTTCCCGCAGCGCCGGCACTTCCAGCATCAACCTCAACTGGAAGATCTCATCGAGGTCGCCATCGGTGAGCTTCACGACCCGAAAGCCGCGATTGCGTTCCACTTCCACAAGGCCCTCGTTGGCGAGGTCCAGGAGCGCCTCGCGCACGGGCGTAGCGGAAACTCCCAACTGGTTGGCGAAAAAGGAGATTGGGTAAAGGTGGCCAGCCTCTATTTGCCCGGTAACGATGCCGGCACGCAGTTTCGCGAGCGCCTGCTGCCGCAGGTTTGGGGCCTCAAGGATCTTGAATACGTTATCCATAATATATGATATGCTACATTGAAGTACCCCCTCCGGCTACCATCTATGTTCGGGGGGATATCTAAACCGCTCATTTGCTGGGGGACACAGGATGACGCTAAACCGCCGCAGGTTTCTTTCGCGCATCATGGCTCTTTCCGCGATCGGTACCGCACCAGTCTTCAGTGCGGCCTCCAACTTGCCAAAGCCGAAGCAGATCACCCTGCTCGGCTATGGGGGACCTTTCGATCAGGTCACGAAGAAGTATGTCGCAGATTCTTTCACTGCGGCAACCGGAATCCCGGTGATCATCCGGGGCGGCTCGAGCGACTTAACCAGTTCGCTTATCGTGCAGAAGGACAACCCGCAATACGACTTGGTCCACACCGGCTTCGACAGCTATATACAGCTCAATCAGAATGGTGTCCTCGATCCCATAGATGCCGGGGAAATCCCCAACTTTGCGAAGTTGTATCCGATCGCACGTGCATCGCACGGGCTCGCTACGACGATAACGGCAGTGACCATCGTCTATAACACGCAGAAGATTAAGAGGCCCATCACGACCTGGAACGATCTCTGGGATCCCGCATTCAAGGGGCACGTGGCAATCGAAAAGATTCCCGCGACGTACGGTCTGGACACTCTCCTAATGGCGGCTCGGCTCGCGGGTGGGAGCGAAAGAAACATCGATCCCGGCTTCAAGAAGCTAGTGGCGCTCAAATCGAACCTTGGCGCCATCTACACGAATTCCTCGCAATGCCAGCAACTCTTTGAGCAGGGAGGAACGTGGATAGCGCCGTGGTATAGCGGCCGCGTGGCAAGTACCGTGAGGTCCGGCGTTCCCGTGGCAGCGGCTTCGACGAAGGAAGGCGAGCCCGTGTATCTCACAATGCTTTGCCCCCTCAAGGGCAAGTGGAACAGGTGGGTCGCACAGTTCATGAACATGCACCTCGCCGTGAGCGTGCAGCAGGCGTTCGCCAGGCAGTTCGCGAGCGGTCCCTCGCGCATGGACGTCAAGCTCGCGCCGGAGGTGGCCAAGACCGTGCCGTACGGCCCTGCGGAGGTTTCACGCCTGATCCAATTCGATTGGAATGCGGTTATTCCGCGTCTCGATGCCTGGACCCAGCGATTCAACCGTGAGATTGCTTCCTAATAGCGACCACTCGGAAAGCGCGGCGAGCGTTCAAGAGACGAGAACCGGTCCGGCCCTCGAGATCACCGATCTCACCAAGCGTTACGACCAAAGCGTCGCGGTCGACAGCTTCTCCCTCAAGGCCGGCCGTGGAGAGCTCGTCGCGCTACTCGGCCCCAGCGGCTGCGGAAAGACCACGACGCTCAGAATGATTGCCGGGCTCGTCGAGCCGACAAGCGGGCACATTATTCTGGAAGGCCGCCCTGTGGACCGTGTCCCGATCCACCGCCGTAACATCGGCATGGTCTTTCAGCAGTATGCGTTATTTCCGTTTTTGTCTGTGTTCGACAACGTCGCGTATGGACTTCGCGAGCGTCGAGTCCGCAAGGACGAGTTGCGCGGGCGCGTCTTGAAGATGCTCGAGCTCGTCGGGCTTTCGGGCTTGGAGCAGCGCCGCACGGCTCAGCTGAGCGGAGGCCAGCAGCAACGGGTGGCGTTGGCGCGGGCGCTGGTGATTAATCCGGCCCTGCTGCTGCTGGACGAACCGCTCAGCAACCTAGATACGAAGTTGCGCGAGCGGGTACGGGGCGAGATACGTGATTTGCAGCGCCGCCTCAACATCACCACCGTGTTTGTGACCCACGACCAAGACGAGGCCCTTAGCATTGCCCACACCATCGTCGTAATGCGCGGCGGCCGGATCGAGCAGATAGGCTCGCCGTTGGAGATCTACCAAAGGCCGGCCAGCACGTTCGTTGCCGACTTTATCGGCGCGTGCAATTTGGTGCCGGCACGCGTTGCCGCTGTCGAGGACGGGGTCGCGAAGTGCCAGCTCGTATCTGGGGCGCTGGCGACGGTCCCTGGAGACAATCTGCGACCAGGAGATGGGGTAACGCTCGCGATCCGCCCCGAAAAACTGCGATTGGGACCCCGCGGAGAAGGGGGCGCAAGCGAAGGTGTAAGCGGTGTGGTGCGCTCGGCGTCGTACCTCGGCGCCCGGACGTCCTACGAGATAGACGTCGCCAGTGTTATTTTGCGGTGCGACGTCCAGAGCGAGAGCACGCCGCTGCGCATTGGCAAAGCCGTTTCGATTACGTGGGAACAAGGTGCATGGCAAGCGTTTCAATAGCCCGGCCCAGGCGCTTGCTGCTTATGTGGCCGCTGTGGCCGCAGGCCCTGTTGCTCTTCGCGTTCTTCGTAGTTCCCGTTCTTTTCATCGGATTCGCTTCGCTGCATGACAAGACTGGCGTCCTGACGGCACGCAACTACCTGTCGTTCGTCATGGATCCATACAACCGTGCGGTCATCGCGCGCACGCTCCTGATCGGGATATCGACGACGGCGCTCACGTTGGTGCTCGGCTATCCGCTCGCGCGTGCCATCGTCCGGGGTCCACGCGCCGCCCGTTGGTTCCTCAGCGCCGCCGTGCTCTTTCCGTTACTCACGAGCTCGATAATCCGCAGTTTCGGCTGGCTCGTCCTTCTGGCGAACAACGGCCTGCTCAACGACGCGCTGCACTCCGTCGGACTGCCCAAGGTTCACCTGATATTCAATTCCATTGGCGTGACGGTCGCGCTTGCCCAGGTTCTTCTGCCCTTCATGGTACTCAGCCTCGCCAACGCTCTAACGAATATCGATCCTGCGATAGAAGATGCGGCAACCACACTGGGCAGCCCTCCGCTGCGGCGCTTCTTTAAGGTGACATTGCCGATGCTCGTGCCCGGAATCCTTGCCGGATCGCTGCTCGTCTTCGCCATTGCCATTAGCGCGTTCGTGACGCCGGCCCTCATCGGGGGGCCGCGCGCAGAGGTTATGGCGACCATGATCTATACAGACGCGACCCAGGTCGGAAACATTGGGGCCGCATCAGCCGCCTCGCTGATCCTGCTCGCGATGACCCTCATGGTTGTGACCCTCTACTACCGAGTGATCTTCTCCGAGTCCCACGACTCCTCCGCGCGCCCGGTATGAGCGGTCGCATTTCCCGTCTGGTGAACAAGGTCGTCGTGGGAACGATCGTCATGTACCTTCTCGCGCCGACGCTCGTGGTCGTGCTGTATTCGGTATACCCGAGCGCGTACATGAGCTTCCCGCCTCACAGCATCACGCTCAAGTGGTACCGGCATGCGCTCGCCCAGAATGAACTTTTCCTGAATCCTCTCGGGACCAGCCTCCTGCTGGGGCTCACAAGCGCCGCCATTGCGATGGTCATCGGTACGCTTGCGGCACTCGGACTGATACGCGCGCCCCTACGTCATCGTTCAATCTGGCAGGGAGCGTTTCTCGCTCCGATCCTAATTCCGACGCTGATCGTGGGCTTCGGACTGATGCTGGTGTTCCTGCGGCTCCATCTGCTCGGGACGTGGTGGGGCCTGGTGGCGGGCCACGTAACTATCATCGTCGCCTACGTCACGCAGTCGGTAAGCGCGTCGCTGGCAGGTCTAGACCCGTCCGTCGAGGAGGCGGCGAAGACATTGGGCTCCGGACCGGTTCGCGCGTTTTTCCGGGTAACTCTTCCGCAGATCGCGCCTGGGATCGCTGCTGGAGCTGTGTTTGCCTTCATCATGTCCTTTGACGAGCTCGCGTTGACCCTACTGCTCGCGACGCCGCAAACCACTACCCTGCCCGTTGCGATCTACTCGTACGTGCAATTCGACTCGGGTCCGACCGTCGCGGCGATCGCGACGATTCTGTTGGTGATCACCCTCGGACTGCTTCTGCTTTTGCAGCGCGTCGGCGGACTGCGCCGGCGCACCCATTAACCGGAGCCCCGTTCCCACTATGCCGCGACTCGCACCGGATGCAGCTTCAAACCTCTACCACAATTCGATTGTAATCGACGCTACCGCCCCGATCCTGGTTAATGACGAGGATTGGCCCAAGTGGCAGCAGGGCGGCGTGACATGCGCCTTCGCCACTCTCACTAGGGACCGGGGCGGTGCGAACATGCCCAGTGTCATTACGTCGATCGGAAGCTGGCTTGCCAAAATTCGCAGGTACGCCGACCGGATGCTCCTCGCCACCAATGTCGTCGACATCGAACGCGCGAAACGCGAGGGCAAACTCGCCGTTGTCTTCCATTTCCAGAACGGCGCGCCCCTGGAGTACGACCTGAATCTGGTCGAGGTCTACCACCGGCTCGGGGTTCGGGCCATCCAGCTTACGTACAACGTAAAAAACCAAATCGGTGATGGCTGTCTGGAACGGACCAATGCGGGGTTAAGCGACCTGGGCGTGGCCGCCGTGAAGGAGATGAACCGTCTTGGGATCCTCGTCGACCTCTCACACACCGGCGAGCAGACCACGCTCGACGCGATGGATGTTTCCGAAAAGCCGGTCGCCTTCACCCACGCGAACGCCAAGAAGGTCTGCGACCATCCACGAAACTTGACGGACCGGCAAATGCGCCGACTCGCCGATCTTGGCGGAATCATGGGGCTCAATGGATTCCCGCCGTTCGTTCGTGCCGGCGTCGAAGCGCCAACGGTGGATGACCTGCTTGACCATCTGGATTACATCGTTAGGACGATCGGCATCGATCACGTCGGTTTGGGCCTGGATTATTTCCATGCCGAAAGGTCGGATTATGAAAAGCGGCTGGCGTCCGGGGAATGGAAGGCCAGCGATTATCCACCGCCGCCGTGGAACTATCCGCGAGGGATCGACGACGCCTCTCGGCTAGGGGCGATTGCGCCAGCAATGGCTAAGCGGGGCTACTCCGACTCGGACATCGTAAAGGTTCTCGGGGAGAACTTTATGCGCGTGCTGCGTGCCGTGTGGGGGGGCTAGGGAAAGAGTGGTCGACGTCGTAGTTGTAGGCGGAGGCGTAATCGGCCTCACGACCGCGGTCGAGCTCGCGTCAGCGAAGCTGCGAGTCAGCGTCCTCGATACTCGGGACTTTGACCACGGAACGTCGCACGGAAAC
>Ga0307372_10009799_pt1 | contig 13109 bp, 12 predicted proteins | sample OX1MG_FD_202533 | JGI IMG/M metagenome (GOLD analysis project Ga0307372, IMG submission 202533) | Soil microbial communities from Risofladan, Vaasa, Finland - OX-1 | ecosystem: Environmental > Terrestrial > Soil > Coastal area > Acid sulfate soil | place: Finland: Risofladan, Vaasa | collected...
TCGATCGACACGGCGCCGTTTCGCGGCGGAACTTTCGTGCTGCGCAACACCAATCATCTGGTCCGCACTTTTCCGGGATGCGACGGGCTCAAGACCGGCTTCTATGACAAGGCGGGCTTCAACGTCGTGGCGACGGCCAAGCGCGGCAACCTGCGCCTTATCGCGGTGGTGCTCGGCACGCCGCACAAGCTGACCAATTTCAAGGAAGCCGCCGAAATGATGGCGAGCGGATTCGCGCAATACGAGATGCATTCGATCGCGAGCAAAGGCTCGGCCACTCCTGGAGCCGTCGCGGTGAGCGGAGGCGCGGTCGCCAGCATCAAGCCGATCTTCGCCGGCGACGCCGCCGTGTTCGTCCGCCGCGACCAGGCCGCGAAGACCGTCGAGCTAGACTATAACCTGCCGCAGCAGGTTGCGGCGCCGCTGCGCGCGGGCCAGCAGATCGGAACCGCGCAGGTGATGCAGGACGGCAAGGCGATCGACACGATCGCGCTGGTCGCGCCCGCCGACGTCGCAAAGAAGCCGGGCGGTATCGTGGGCCGCCTGCTGGGCAAGTTGTAGGGCCGCGCGCGGCAGGGTAAGTCTGAGTAGTCCGGCTCGATGCCGGGCGTGTAGCTGATGCTGACCCGCCGCAACCTGCTTATCGCCGCGATCGCGATCTTCGTGCTGTGGTTCGGCGCGATCCTGGCGCTGCACTTCGGCCAGATTCAACACGACCGCCTGCCTTACGACATCAGCGCCGAATATCCGCCGGGAAAGCCCTTCAAGCCCGGCGAGATTTTCGCCTCGACTCTGGCCGCGATCGTCGATCATGAACTGCATTCGGGCTTCGGATGGCGTCCCAACGACTTGTTCATCTGGGGGCCACGCCTGATGGCCGACAACAACGCGAATCGCCAGCTCGGAATTATCATGGCGGTGCGCGAAACGACGCGTGTCTTCAAGGACAATCTGACCAAGGTTTCCTCCAATCAGTACGATCAGAATTTGGTCATCGCCGATACCGATTTCCGCAACGACGCGCTCAGGTGGGCCCTGCCCTCGCCCGAGCGCAAGTACCAGGACGGCGTCGTCCATCTGCGGATGTACGTGGCGGGTTTGCGCGCGACGCCAGAGACCTCGCGCGAGCTCAATCAGCGCGCGGTCGAGCTGGTCCGCCTGTTCCAAGTATGGACCGATCTCCTGGGCGACGGCCATGCGATGCTCTACAAGACGACGCAGGAGGACGGCAGTCCTGTCCACACCTGGGACTGCGACGATTATTTTTATCATGCGCAAGGCTACGCGCACGTGATGTTCTACATGATGCAGGCGCTGCAGCGGGAATACGCCACCACGCTGGCGGGAGACCCGGTGTTGAAAAAACTTTTTGAGGACGCGATCGAGGCGCTGGCGCAGGCCGCCGTAATGAAGCCGATCGTGATCTTGAACGGCGCGCCTGACGGCATCTTCGCCAATCATCGCCGCAACCTCGACGGCTATATCAGCGAGGCGCGGCAGAAGATGTACTCGATTCGCGAGGAACTCGAACGCTCGCCGCTGTAGCCCGGCGCTTACATCGTTCCGACGAGCAAACCCATGTCCTTGGTTATCCGGATCGAGCCGTGCGCGGCGATTTCCGCCTCCAGGTATTCGCGCATCGCGAGCTTCTGCTCCACCGTCCCGCGCCCCGCCATCGAGGACATCGAGTTAAGATAGTCCATGACCGGCGCGGCTTCGGTGACGACGAGCGCGTCGGGATAGCGTTCGACGGTGGCGCGCTTGAACGCCTTGGCGAAATACTCGTAGCCGTTATCGAGACCAAAGCGCGTCGGCGCGCGGCCGGTGCTCGCGCCGGGGATGAAGCGGCGGACGATTTCATCGAACTCGCGCATGTTCGCGGTGCTCATCGTCGCGGCGTAAACCGACCCTCCCGGACGAAGCACGCGGCGAAACTCGCGCAATGCGCGCGCGATATCGGGCACGTGATAGAGCATGAAATTGGCGATGACCGCGTCGAAGCGGCGATCCGGAAACGGCAGCGCCTGCGCGTCGGCGGCGATCGCGTCGAAGCGGCGCTCGAAGCTGCGCAGGTTCGCGATACCGTCGCGCAAGATTCCGGGCGAGAAATCCGCCAAAGTGATCCGCCATCCGGCGGGAATCCGATCGGCGTTGGTCTTCCATAGCTGCGCGGTGCCGGTTCCAAGTTCGAGCACCCGCGCGGATTCGGGGAACGCATAGCGGTCGAAGACCCAACGGAAGATTCCGTACTGGTTGGTGCTGTAGCGCTGATGCAAGCGCATCCGCGCGCCGAGATTCGCGCCGTCCTTGTACTGCTCGCGCAATGCCGAAGCCCAACTGCCGCTTTCGCTTGATGCCATGATCCCGATCATCCGCGTGCGCCGCGCCCGGTCAACTCGCGCGCGCGGACTCGCTTGTCCGCGCGGAAGCGCTGATATATTGATCATGGTCCGCGACCTTACGCCCCGGTAGTGAAAAGGACATCACGAAGGTCTCCGGAACCTTAAGTCCGGGTTCGATTCCCGGCCGGGGCATGATTGGAGCTGCCGCTGCGCGCGAGCGCTTCGGGCGGCGTCACTCGTACAGGGAAACTTGATTCGCAGTCAGGCTGCTTGGAAAGGAGATGCCCAGGAATGGATTGGGCAGCAGGATCTTGCTCGCGGCATTGTAGCTGATGCTGAGCACCGCTCGATCGCCCTGGATCGGCGAACTCGTCGTCGAGGTGGTGTTGCCGGAGTACGACGCGATCGTGATTGTCAAATCGTTGCCGCCGTTGGTCAGAAGCGAGGACGACACGAGCTGCTTGATCGTCGAGTTCACCGTGACGCTGCCGTTGGCCGGAAGCTGCCCCGCATTGATCGACGCATAGCGCGCGATTGCGTCGGAAGCCTGGCTCACCGCGAGCGCGGCCTGCCCGATCATCGCGAACTGGATCCCGAGCAACAGCACCATCAAAGCGATCACCGAGATCAGCGCAAACTCGACCGCGGCTTGTCCTCTGCCAAGCGATTTTCGTGTCATCGGATAATCCTTCTGTGAAGATGAATAGCCGGGAATCGAGCGCGCGGCGCGCGCGAACTTACTCGATTAGGCGGGGCTCGCCGAGCGTGCCGGTGTTTGTGACCTGCAAGTCGGGCTGGCCGTGAGGCACGACTCCGCTAATGAAATGCGCCTGGATGGTGCCGCCGGATACGCTGTCGATCCAGAGCATCGCGAATCCGGTAACGGACACGGAGCTTTTCCCCTGCGCAGACGAAAAATTCACTAAAGGCACGATCACCACGCGGGGATCATTGATCGCGTGATCCGCCGCGGAACCCGATGGATACTCGGACTGTCCAGTCCTGAGCCGATCGTTGAATCCCTGGTCCACCGGTCCGACTGCTACTCCCGGTTCGGTCAAGACGTCGCCGATACTGACCAGGCCCATGTAGCCATTGGCGATGTTGTTTCTGAGATTGCTGCCGCCGTTGCCGCCTAGCGCCAGCGATCCCCAATCGCCGGGACCCACCTGGCCCTGGTTGAGCGTCACCGCCTGCAGGTAGTTGTACGACGTCGAGTTATCCAGCCCGATCGGAATCAGGCCGCAGACCCCGACGCTCGAGCCGTACGAGGTGTTGCCGTTGCTGCCGCATTGGACCTGGCTTGTTGGCGCTGGAGCTTCCGCGACCGCATGAACGGCCACCAACTGAGTCGTCATGCCGAGTACTTTGGCGAAATAGTACGGCACGTTGCGCGACGCGCTCACCGTCAGAGTGTCGATCCCGTTTGCTCCGACCCCCACTATCGGCGCCGCGATTTCCGAGGCGGCCAGCCCGTTGTTCTGGCCATAAGTCTGGGCCGTTGAAATTGCGGTGGCGCTATCCTCAGGCAGGTAGGTGACACCGGCCAAAGCAGCCGCATCCACCGCTTTCTGCATCCGATGCCAGTTCAGATACATCACGCTGACATCGGTACACAGGGCGACAGCGCCCAAGAGTCCGACAATACCCATCGCGTAGATGATACCGATCTGACCGCGAGACTTGGTCGATAAGAGCTTCATCGTGACACCGAAGAGTCCTTTCCCGACGCCAGGAATAGGTTATTTTCCGGCACCATTCGCCCGCATCCTCGCGGAAAGAGTGGTAAGTCGCCGGCTGGGAGCAGAAGCAACCCGAGTGCCACGGTCCAAGGCGAAAAAATCTAAATAAACACAGTGTTTTTTGACCTGAAGCGCAACTATCGAACATTTCAGGTGGCAGCGTTGCAACTATTTGTAGCATTTAAGACAACAAAATTTGCTAAAAGTTGACGTAAATATAACAAGGACGACAGATAAATTACCAAATTGCTGATGGCGACTGCCCGGCACGACACCGATTTATGACGGAGTCATCACGATACCGATGCCCTCGCGCTGAGCCGCAATGGGCGCGTTACCGCGCGATCCATTCGCTTTGATGCCCGATCAGCGCGCGCGGCCAGTTGATCGGCGGACCGGGAAGGCCGCCTGGCACGCAACTTCCCTGGCGAGTCCACAGGCAGACCGGGCCCGTGCCGAAAACGATGTCCGGATTGGGCCCGTCGCCGAAGCATTCCGCGCGCTTGTACCGAAAGCGCTCGAGATTTATCCATCCGCGCGTGAGTACCGCGTTGACGGCATCGGGATGCGCCAGAAAGTCGCGTCCGGAAACTTGAAAGATTGGTATTCCGGGCGGCAGATGACTGTAGCCGGGAGTATCGAGCCATGACACGCCCAGCAGACCGAGCCCGCAGATTCCCTCATCCGCCGAGATCGCGCGAAACGCCGCGAGCTGTCCGCTGCCATGAGTCCACAACACGCCGAAGGACGAGGACACCGCGATCGAATACGAGAGGACGCACCAGATCGCCACGCCCGCCGCCGCGTCGAGGTTCGCGCCAAACGGCAACTCGCGCCACGCGCGCACGATTCGCGAAAGCTCGAGCACCGCAACGCCCAGCAGCGTCGCGACCAGCGGCATCGCCGGATACAGAAACCGGTATTCCTGATGCTCCATGCCCGAGTGCGTGAGAAAAATGGTAAGTGCCACGGCGAACACCAGCGGCAGCCGCCACGCGCCGAGGATCATCGCCGCCACGATCGGCACCGTGGCCCATCCCCACACGTTCCACACGAGTTCAGCGAGCCAGTAGTGCGGCATTACGCCAAATCCCTCTGCTATATGCATTCCAAGGTTCATCCAGAGGTTCAGCCACATGCTGCGAAAGAGCCCGTGCCAGGTCAGCAAGTCGAGCAGACCGGAAAACAGAACCGGCGCGAGCGCGCCCGATATCATGGGTATCCATCGCGCGCGCACTTCGCGCCGGCAAATCCAAATCACCGCGACCGCCACCGCGGGCGCAAGCTGAATTCGAATCGCAAAAGTCAGCCCAAACAGCACTCCCGCCCATAGCATCCGGCGGCGCGACTGGGCCGGACCGTCGGGATAGCCAACGTAGATCGCCGCGACGAGCAAGTCGCCGCCGATTACGTCGGTCAGCGTATGGGTTGAGAAATAGATCAGCTCCGCCCAGATCGCGTTGACCAGCCCGACCACGACTGCTCCGCGAGTGCCGCAGATTCGGTAACCCCAAAGAAATCCGCACGCAACCGCGCTCAGCGACGCGGCCGCCATAAACACCGTGACGCATCCGATCACGAAGCCGGGCGAGCTGCTGAAAATTCGCGCGAACTCCATCACTATCGCGACTGCGCCGGGAAACAGCCACGAGCGCGTGCCAACCGCGAATTCCCACGGGATGAAGCCGGTGCCGAAGACGGCGCGATGCGCCTGCTCGGTGACCTGAAATATCTCGTCCGGAAAATTGACATTGGGATAGGCCGCGGCGGCGCCGACGCGCAGCACGAACGCGCCGAGCATCACCGCGGCCATCGCGGCGGTCGTATCGGAAGACCATCGCGGCGCCGCGCCACGCGCGATGCGTGCCGCCGGCGCGGAGGCCGGAGTTGCGCGATGCTTCTTCCTCGTGGGCCGCCGTTTACTCATCGTCGCTGAATCGCAAAAGCCTCAGCGTATCAATCTGTTATATTCGGGCGCGATCTGGAAGATGCGTGCGGAAAATACTCGATGAAGCCGGCCGCCCGGTTCGCGGCGCTCCAAACGCGGTCCATCCTCAGAGACCGTGAGCTTATTCGAAGTCCGGGATTCCTGGTGGCACAGGCTTTAGCCTGTGACCCCACACCGGCTGAAGCCGGTGCCACCAAGCCACGCGCGGGAATGACATAGCGGGAGGGGGTGACGGAACGCGCAGATTGCGCGCATCGCGCTCCGGCTACGCGACGGAGGCCGGTTTTCGGGCGCGGATGAACGCGCTGGCGAACTTGCCGTCAACCTGCGCGGCGATATTCTTGGCCTCAGGCCCAAGCGACGCCACTATCCCCTGCGCATCGGCAACGGTGAAGATGCGCGTCGGCTCGAGATCGATTGCCTCAAATCCCGCGGCCTCAAGTTTCGCGCGATAGTCTGATTCTTCGAGCGCGCCTGCGATACACCCGGCCCACAACTCGACCATGCGCTTGACTTCCGGCGGCATCGTGCCGCGCACCACGATATCGGACACCGCGAAACGTCCGCCGGGCCGGAGCACGCGGAATGCCTCGGCGAGCACGCGATCCTTGTTGGCGGAAAGATTGATCACGCAATTCGAAATGATCACATCGATCGAGTCATCGGGCAGTGGAATATTTTCGATTTCGCCTTTGAGAAACTCGACGTTCCCGACTCCCGCCTTGCGCTGGTTCTCACGCGCCAGCGCGAGCATCTCATCGGTCATGTCGAGTCCGTACGCCTTGCCGGCGGGACCGACCCGGCGCGCCGACAGCAGCACGTCGATTCCGCCGCCGGAGCCAAGATCGAGGACCGTCTCGCCCGGCTTGAGCTCGGCGAGCGCGGTGGGATTGCCGCATCCGAGCGACGCGGCGATCGCCTCGGCCGGAAGCTGGGCGGTTTCGCCGCTGGTGTAGAGGTTTGCCGTTATCGGATTGGCGGCGACGCCCGCCGATGACCCGCAACACGCTGTGCCACCCGCGCTGACTTTTAGAGCCTCGCGCGTGTAGAACTCGCGCACTTCCTCTTTGATCGATTTCTCGTCCATTTTGAGATCTCCATGCATGAGTTAACGGATGGCAGCCGCGTCACGATGCGCGCAGCCGCAATAACTTGCCGTCATCGCCGCTTCCCCTTCGCCCGTTTGCGCGGAGAACGCGGCGACGAGCCCGCGCGCGCGGGAGCTTTTGCGCAGGAGCGTTCCCGGAACCGATTGTGCAGATCCGCGCAGCAATCTTTGGTCAGAAACTGGATCAGCCGGGCGGTTTCCGCCCAGTTGACGGCATAGTAGATGAACCTGCCCGAGCGCCGCGCCGCCAGCAGTCCCGAACGCGTCAGAGTGTCCAGGTGATGAGAGAGCGTCGAGCCCGGCATCGGAACGCTGCCCTTGATGTCGTCAACGCACAAGCCCTGGGGACCGGTGCGGACGAGCAGACGGAAGATTTCGAGCCGGCCTTCCTGGCCGAGGGCGTTGAATTGAGCGATGTGATTCGACATTCCGATATTTCTAGTATCACCGAAATGTTGCCGACGCAATCCTCCGCACCCGGGCGCCGGGAGCATCCTGCCGTTTACTTCTGGAATAGCGAGCGGACGATTGGCGTGACCGCGCGTTCGGATGGAGCGTCGCCACCATATTTCTCGACGATCGCGCGCATCTTGGCGCCCGATCCTCCAACCTGGCCGAGGATCAGCGGCACGTGGCCGTCCTGCCATTCGGCGCTCCCGTGCATCGAGTAGTGCGGAACCTCGCAGAAGTAGTAACGCTGCGATATCGGTAGCGCCATGCTCGCCTTCGAGAGCAGCAGAATATCGCCAGCGCGGTCTCCGTACGGCCCCGCGCTGAGCCATCGCATTCGCTGATCGAGATTGATCAGGTCGGGGCGCGGATGCGTCATCAGGTATTGGTATATCGGCACGAGGGTGCCTTGATCGTAGATCTCAAATTCGCGGGCGCTCTGTCCGGGCACGGCGGGCTCGCGCGTGAAAATCAGATCGATCGATCCCTTTAGCGCGGGGATGCCAATGCCCGTCCGGTTCGCCTCATCGAAGGCCCGCGCCACCGGCATCACGTCCTGCTTCAGGCGGGCGGGACGCGACCAATCGCATTTCTGGCCGGGCGCGGCGCAAGTCGAACGATCGGCCAGATAGATGTAGGCCATGAAACCCTGGTAGGCGATCACCGCCTGAAAATCGTTTTCATCGATCGTAACATCGACCGAGGGTTTGCGGACGCGGTATCCGGCTTGGCGGACCAGCGCGAACGGCGTGTCCTTTCCGGTCGCGGCGAGAGCGTGCGCGTGATCGTCCATCACGGGAATATGTCCGTGGTCGGCGATAAACATCACGTAAGTCCCATCGAGCGCATTCTTCTTGCGATAGAAGTCCAGGACTTCGCCGACGCCTTTGTCCGAGACTCTTTCGAGATAATCGACTTCCGCTTTGAGCGGGTCTTTCGACTCGTGGGTGAATATATCGATGCCCGGAAAATAGACCACTTGCAGATTCGGAATCCCGTGCTGATCAATCGCGTCGAGCAACTTCGGCACCGAATCGAGATCGATATCCGCGCTCAGTGATTTTTCCGCGGATTGGCCCTCCGCTTTGCCCGCGAGCAATCCCGCGATCATTCCCACCAGCGAGGTCGGCGCAACCGTTGTGTACCGCGTTGCGCCTTTGTACACCGACAGCAGGGAGACGTTGCTGCGCCCGGCAAGCTGATCGTAGAGCGTGGGCGTCTTGAGCGCCTTGCCCACCAGATCGTCGTTCACCACCTTGGTCAGATCGGTGGTATCGACCACCGAGACCGGCACCGGCGCATAGAATCCCATCGTGCGGCGCTCGAACCATTCGTCGCCGGTCACGCCGTCCCACGCGGGACCCTGGCCGGTGAAGATTGCCGCCCAGTTCGCGATCGTGCTCGAGGGCAGCACGTCGAGCGCCTTGGGTGCGCTGTAGGCGTGTTCGAACAGGCCATTGCCCTCGTCCTTGCCCAGCACCGAAGCCATGTTGGGAGCCTTGCCCGAACCAATCGCTTCGGTGAGTTGATCGTAGCCCGCGCCGTCGAGCGCAAAAACGATCACTCGTGGTGAAGTGAGAGCGACCTGTTCGGGCCGCTTGAGTTTCTGCTCGCCGCCAGTACTGAGAGTTTTGCCAATCAGGCCGCACGCGGGCACTGCGATCGCGATTGCCATCAGCAATGCCGTGGCGATACGACCGCGCGCGCTCAGCTCCGTGAAAGTCAGTTGCATATGGATCGATTCATCTTTGATAACCAAAGATCAGGCTATTCGCGCCATGCCAGCGCGCACAATAGAAAATCTGGCGTCGGACTTTCAGGTGAAACGGCCACGATGTTACAATCGCCTCATGGCATCAGCATCAACATTGGAACATCGCCTGAGCGCGGGACGGCTCGAGATCGGGAAATTTTCCCTTTACTACGAAACCGCGGGCAGCGGACCGGCGCTGGTTTTCCTGCACGGTCTCGGCGGGAACCATCTATCGTGGTGGCAGCAGGTGCCGTATTTCATGCGATGGTACAATTGCGTCACCGTCGATCAGCGCAGCTTCGGGATGTCGCCCGACCCCGAGGGCTCCTTCAACTCCGCGCATCCCTCCGACCTCGCCCGCCTGCTCGACCATCTGAAGGTCGACAGGGCGGTTCTGGTCGGGCAATCGATGGGCGGATGGACGATAGTCGGCTGCGCGCTCGAGCATCCCGATCGAATCGCGGGGATGGTGATGGCCGATACGCCGGGTGGAATCTATACACCCGAGATGAAATTTCCCGAGCCGCGGCCGGCGCTACTGGGCGGAACGCCCGCGATCGGCCAGCTTCCGACCTACGCACACGATTTTTTTGTGCGTAATCGCGAACTCACGTTCCTGTACGACTCGCTGATGATCCTGGGAGCGCGGCCGCCGGCTGACGCGATCCAGCGTCTCGGCGCGACGCGCTACGACCTCGAGCGCGTGAAGGCGCGGCTCACGATGCCGATTCTATGCGTCGCCGGAGAGGAAGATGCGCTGATCCCGGCGGCGATGATCGAGACGCTGGCGGCGTGGCTGCCGGACGGGCGGTTTGCCAGCGTTCCGCATTGCGGTCATTCGGTCTATTTCGAGCAGGCCGCGGTGTTCAATCAACTGGTGCGCGATTTCCTGATCGACATCAAGTACGGAAAGTAGGCGCGGCAAAGACTGCCCACGCTCCGCCTGGCGGTCCGCCGATCTACTTGCGCGCCGCGTGCGCGAACAGGCTGCGCTGCAGGAACGGGAACAGGTGCCGCTCGTCGCTGTCGATCAAGTCGTCAAGGTCCACGGCGATCGCGCATAGCGCCCGCGCGCCGCGCCGCACCTCGGCGTCGCCGGCCCGATCGAAATCGACGCTGGCCACCGTGGTCGCCAACCCGCGCATCCGGGCCAGTCTTTCACGCACGCCCTTGATCACTGGCTTGAGATAATTGCGCTGCAGGCCAGCGCGCGGCGAAGTCACTTCCTCTTCGGTCGCGACATGATGCGACAGCGTCGCCGCGAGTTCCTGCCACGCCGCGGCGGCTTCATGGCGCAGCGCGCGATCGGCGGGATCGCGCGCGAGGATCGCGCCGGCCACGGCGGCGTCGAGCAGATGGGTGCGCATATGCGAGTCTTCCGCCGAGAGGATGTTGAGCGCCGTCATCACCCGCTGGTGGCGGGTTGCGGCGCGCTTGTCGGCGGACGTCGGCCGGTCAGAGATCGCGTTCATGGTCATCCTCCTTCGGGTCGGCCGCGCCGAGACACGCTGGCCGCCGCTAATCGCAAAGAGAGAGCATCGCGCGTGCCAATCTGAACGAAGCCGGTTTGCGCGCCGTGAAACCGGAAATGTCGCGTTTGGGACTGGCTTTTCAGCCGCGGATGGCGCGATCGGAGCCAGCACTGGCGCGAATCGCGCCGCTAATGCGACGCAGTTCGCGATTTTGCTTCAATTGTCGAGCGCGCTTTTCAGGCATATACTTTAACCGATGCGTCGGATTGTTAGCGCTGCAATTTTTATTCTGCTCGCGATGACGCTGGTATCGTGCCTGGCGCCGCCGACCTCGGGCGGCTCTGCCTCACCGATCGGCAGCACAGGTTACGGCGGTGCGAATCAGGCACAAATGACCTACACGCCGCATCCGGCGCCGCCGCCGCTCAAGGACGCGACTGTCGATCAAACGCAGACCCAGGCGCTCACCGATTACCTGAAGAACCATCGCCTGCCCCTGGTCGGCGCACAGGTGATGGCCGCGCCTGACGGCGAGCGGCAGGTGATCCTGTTCGGCTACGTCGCCAGCGGCTACGGCAAGCAGGACGCCGAGAACAAGGCCCACGCGTACATGAAAGACGCGACGGTAACTGTTGATAACCGGATCACAATCCAGCCCGAGCTCGCCAATACGGGCGCGAGTCCGGGGGCGCCTGCGGGCGGCGGCTCGTCGGCGCAGAACTATTACGATCCGGCACTCGGCAGTACGCAGCAGTACGAGCAACAATCGGCGCCGGATCCGTACGGGAACTACCAGTCTTATCAGTCGCAGAGTTCGGGACCGAGTATGCTGAGCACGATCGTTCCGCTGCTGGGCTTATTCGGCGGTTCATTCGGCGGCGGCGGCGGCATGATCGGCGTACCGTACGGCGGATTTGGCACCGGCTACGGCTCCTACGGCGGCATGGGATATCCGACCTATCCGCCATCGCCCGGCTTCGGGCCCGGGCCGCCCTACCCGCCTTATCCCTGAGACCCGCGCTTACTCGGCGAGCTTGAAACGCTCGCCCAGAAATACCTGCCGGACCTGATCGCTGGCGACGATTGCGTCGGGCGACCCTTCGATCAAAATCTTTCCGCCGTGGATCACGTACGCGCGATCGATGATCGAAAGCGCCGCGTGGACGTTGTGATCCGAAATCAGGATGCCGATTCCGCGCGCGCGCAGGTAGGTAATGATGCGCTGGATTTCGACCACCGTGATCGGATCGATTCCGGCAAACGGCTCGTCCAGGCACAGGAACGACGGATTGAGCACCAGCGCGCGCGTGATCTCGACCTTGCGCCGCTCTCCGCCCGAGAGCACGCCCGCCTTCGAGTTGCGCAGCCTCGCGATATCAAGCTCATCGAGCAGCGATTGCAATCGGCTCGCGCGCTCCTCCTGGGTCAGCGGCAGCGTCTCGAGCACGGCGAGCAGGTTCTGCTCGACGGTCAGCTTGCGAAACACGGAAGGCTCCTGCGGCAGATAGCTGATTCCACGCCGCGCCCGCTGATACAGCGGCAGCATCGTGATCTCGTCTTCGCCCAGCAGCACGCGCCCGCGATCGGGCTTGACCAGTCCAACCAGCATGTAGAAGGTGGTGGTCTTGCCGGCGCCATTGGGCCCCAGCATCCCGACGACTTCACCGGGATCGACGTGCACCACCACTCCGTCAACCACGGTGCGCGCGCCATAGATTTTTGTCAGCCCCTCGCCGCGCAGGATTGCCTTGGCGGGCGAGCCAAGCACGCCGGGACGTTCGCGGGGACGAAGCTGTTCAACTTTGGCCATCGGCACTGACGGCGCATTACACGCCTGACGAATGTATTATAGGCTTTTCGGTGAAGATGAAACGTCACCCTGCGGCGAAACTTCCGCGCGATTTCTACACGCAACCGGTCGTGAGCGTCGCCCGCGAATCGATCGGCAAGATTCTTGTCCATCGCACCGCCGAGGGCGAAACCGCCGGGCGGATCGTCGAAGCCGAGGCCTATCGCGGACCGCTCGATCTCGCCTCGCACAGCTCGAAGGGACTGACCCGGCGCACGGCCGCGATGTTCGGTCCGCCCGGCCACGCGTACGTCTATCTGCTCTACGGCGTGAGCTGGGCGATGAACCTGGTGGTTGCGCCCGCGGGTACGCCGCACGCGGTGCTGATTCGCGCGCTCGAACCGATTCGCGGCATCGAGTTGATGGCGCGGCGGCGGCGGCGCGCGGCCGACGCGCGCGAATTGACCAACGGACCGGGCAAGCTCGCGCAGGCGCTCGCAATCAC
>Ga0307372_10009804_pt1 | contig 13105 bp, 14 predicted proteins | sample OX1MG_FD_202533 | JGI IMG/M metagenome (GOLD analysis project Ga0307372, IMG submission 202533) | Soil microbial communities from Risofladan, Vaasa, Finland - OX-1 | ecosystem: Environmental > Terrestrial > Soil > Coastal area > Acid sulfate soil | place: Finland: Risofladan, Vaasa | collected...
TGGGGAATTTACGGAAACCATCCGTGGCTACGTGGGCCAGCTCAAGAACCTGCTGGCGAGCGAGCAGGCCGAGTCACGGGAACTCGACACGGAAATCAAGGAAGGCGTCTTTGCCGCAACCTCTGATCCGGAAAAAGCATCTGTGCCGCGCAAACCTGAGGCGGTGCCGCCCTATCTGAACTTTGCGCCCCTGGACAACGGCGTGGCTGCGCTCGATCGCAGTGCCGAGCACTACCAGAAGGCGCTCAAAACCGCAGAAGACAACGGCGACGCTGGCCTGGCGCACGCTTCGCTGGGGAGCGTCAATCACGAACTCATTGAGACCGAGCGGAAGCTGATCACCCCCGAAGGCCTGCCCGGACGTTCCTGGTACCGGCACGAACTTTACGCGCCGGGTGTCTATACCGGCTACGACGTGAAGACCCTGCCATCCGTTCGTGAAGCCATCGAACACCGGCAATGGGATGAAGCCGGCAGACAGATCATCATTGTTGGAAAGGTCCTGGAAGACGAGGCCCAGGCAATCGACTCCGCGGCGTCCGGTCTTGAAAACGCGGCTCACTGACCAGCGCCTGCGGAAGTTGAAGCTTGGCTCCAGACGGCCCGACGCTACGGTGAACTCAGACGGCGCAGCGATGAGGGGTGCCTGCGAACCTGGTGCAGATGCCGGCCAGCCCGGGGTGGGCGAACGTTTCAAGAATGCGGCTGATGATTACGAAAGCCTTGTGACAGTTTTTAACGTCAGCTTCGTAATTCCTGGAAGTTCCTCAATTTCGCCTCTTTCCTGAAAAATAACCCCCTTTTGTAACCCATTTAAGGTTGCATTTCGTCGCTTTATGTGTAATACTCGCCTCACTGATGGTAAGTTAGTTATATCAACCATCACTATGGGGAGGGGGACATCACTTCCTCAGACTGTCTTTTGAAAGCAAGAATGTCCGTTCGAGGTTATCCATGGCTTCGACAGAGGAACGGACCATTCGAGTACTTCGACCTTCGATCATAGTGTTATGCGGCCCAGCGGCGTGTGGAAAATCGACATTTGCTACCCGGCATTTTCGGTCCACTCATATCATTTCTTCAGATTTTTGCCGGAAGCTGGTGTGCGATGATGAAGGTGACCAGCGTTATCATTCGCAAACATTTGCTCTTGTCAATTTTCTGATTGGTCAACGCCTTTCCATTAACCGCTTATGTGTGGTTGATTCAACTGCGCTAACTCCCGGGACCCGAAAGTCTCTGCTGGATCTTGGCCGGAAGTACCGAGTGCGTACAGAGCTTTTCCTTTTTGATATTGCGCTTGAGAAGTGTCTCGAGCGCGACAGGATGCGTCCGCGCTCGGTGGGCCCGAGGGTCATCGAGGAGCAATTCCGGCTTTTCAAGCAGGCGCACGACTCGGTTCGCTCGGAAGGTTTTGACGAGGTTATCGAGTTTTACGAGGACGGTATGCAAAGCGTACGCTTTGAAATTCTTTACCGGCCCGTCAACCCGGTTGTTAAAAACAGCGCACTGAAGAATCCGCGCAATTACCACTTTCCCCCCAAAGATGCCGAACCCCGCAGTTGACACTTCGCCATACGACCTCCTAGAATCCTCAAGGGCTTATCTTTATGACTTCAGGACCCAAAGAGGCGGTTTTGCTGCCTGATTTGAAACGCATCACGGACGTCTTATCCTTGATCGGGAATACCCCGCTGCTGCGCCTGCGCAAAGTCTCCGCGGAGTTTCCGCAGGTGGAACTTCTGGCGAAGGCCGAGTGGGCCAACCCGGGAGGGTCGGTCAAGGACCGCGCTGCGTGGAACATTATTCAGGAAGCCGAACGAGCCGGCTTGATGACGCCGGATAAGATTCTGCTCGATTCGACTTCCGGAAACACCGGAATTGCCTACGCCATGATCGGCGCGGCGCGGGGCTATCGCGTCAAACTTTTTATGCCGTCGAACGTCAGCTTGGAGCGCAAGCGGATCCTGCGGGCCTACGGCGCCGAGATCGTTTATACGGACCCGATGGAGGGTTCCGACGGGGCCATCCGCCAGGTCCGCGAACTCGCCTCCAAAGACCCGGAAACCTACTTCTACGCCAACCAGTACAACAATCCGGCCAACTGGCGGGCGCATTATCAGACGACCGCGCCGGAGATCTTCGAGCAGACGGAAGGGCGGATCACGCACTTTGTGGCGGGGCTGGGCACCAGCGGAACCTTTGTGGGCACGGCGCGGCGGCTGAAGGAACTCAACCCTGAGATCCGCTGCATTTCTTTTCAGCCGGACTCGCCGTTTCATGGCCTCGAGGGCCTGAAGCATCTGCCCACTTCCATCGTTCCCGGCATTTATGACCCTTCGATTGCCGACGAGGATGTGGAAGTTTCCACGGAAGATTCCTATGCCATGACTTTGCGGTTGGCTCGCGAGGAGGGACTGCTGGTGGGCGTTTCAGCCGGATCCTCCGTGGTGGCGGCGCTGAAGGTGGCCAAACGGGTGGGCCGCGGGGTGATTGTCACCATCTTTCCGGACAGCGGCGACAAGTATCTCAGCGAGCGTTTCTGGGATGAGGTGCCGGGTCGCTTGTAGCGATGCTGCCTGGCGGTCTCCGCTGAGGGCGGCGTCCTGGTGGGGAAGGGAATGCATTTCAGGGGTTGAATGTGACTTCGGCCCACGGTGAATGGATGGCGATGCAAATTAATGCTGAGCTGCTTGAGAGCATTCGCTCTCATGGCGCGCGAGAGTATCCGAACGAATGCTGCGGAATGCTGCTCGGGCATGCGGACGGCGCGGCCAAGCAGGTTTCCGAGGTTGTGCCCCTGCGGAATCTTCGTCACGATCCCGCGCGGGCGCAGGAACTGCTTCCGCTGGATGATCCCGGCCGCGAGTCAGAAAAAAACCGGTTTTTGATTGATCCGCAGGAGCAGTTGCGGGTTGAAAAGGACGCCCGCGCGCGCGGGCTGGACGTTCTGGGCTACTACCATTCGCACCCGGACCACCCCGCCCTGCCATCAAATTATGATCGCGAACACGCCTGGCCGTGGTATTCTTATGTTATTCTTTCCGTTGAACAAGGCGAGGCCAGGGAACTGACCTCGTGGGTTCTTTCGGAAGACCGGGCGCGTTTTGATCCTGAGCCGGTGAAACTTTAGGCCGTGCATGTTCATCTAACGAACGTGGGGGCATCTTGGGGTATAATGCTCAGTTCCGGTTCGGTAGGGTGTTTCGAGGAGAAAGAATGCCTGTAAAAGTTGTGATCCCCACTCCGCTGCGGCAGTATACGGGGAAGAGGGATTCGGTGGAAGTCGAGGCGAAGACTGTCGGCGAGGCGCTGGCAGGATTGACTTCGCGATACAGCGACCTGCGTAAGCACCTCTACAATGAAGAAGGCAAGCTTCGCAGCTTTGTGAATGTCTACGTCAACGATGAGGATATCCGCTTTCTGCAGAAGGACCAGACCCCTCTGGCCGAAACTGATGTGATCAGCATTGTCCCTTCCATTGCAGGCGGTTCAATGATCCGCTGCATCTGTAGCTAGCCTGGATCCCGCTCAGGCGGGGTTTCGGGCCCACACCCCAAAAAATCTTAAGCAAAAGCAAGAAACAGTGGCGATTCCGGCTCCAGATGGAGCGGGGACTCCACCTTCTCAGGAATCTAAAAGAAATGACAGGTGAAAAGGAAAAAATGCCAATACTGACATCAGCTCCAACAGAGCCATTGAGCAATGATGAAATTCTTCGTTACAGCCGGCATCTCATCATGCCGGAAGTGGCCATGGAAGGCCAACTGAAGCTGAAGCGGGCCAAGGTGCTCTGCATCGGCGCCGGCGGGCTGGGCACGCCGCTGGCTCTTTATCTGGCCGCGGCGGGCGTGGGCACGCTGGGCATCGTGGATTTTGACGTGGTCGATTTCACCAACCTGCAGCGCCAGATCATTCATGACACGGATGACGTGGGGCGGCTCAAGCTCGATTCGGCGCGCGACACGATCCGCGACATCAACCCGAATGTTGAGGTTATTCCCTACGAGACGCGCCTCACTTCTGAGAACGCGCTCGACATCTTCCGCGACTATGACATCGTGGCCGATGGCACGGACAATTTCCCCACGCGCTACCTGGTGAATGATGCCTGCGTGCTGCTGGGCAAGCCCAACGTTTACGGCAGCATCTTCCGCTTCGAGGGGCAGGCGTCGGTCTTTCACGCCCCGGAAGGCCCGTGCTACCGCTGCCTTTATCCGGAGCCTCCTCCGCCCGGTCTGGTTCCGAGCTGCGCTGAGGGAGGCGTGCTGGGTGTACTGCCCGGTATCGTGGGCTCGCTGCAGGCGCTGGAAACCATCAAGCTGATTCTGGGCAAGGGTGATTCCCTGGTCGGTCGCCTGCTTCTGTTTGACGCGCTCCACCTTAAGTTCCGGGAACTCAAGCTACGCAAGAATCCGGAGTGCCCGGTCTGCGGAACGCATCCAACCATTACCAAACTGATCGATTACGAAGAATTCTGCGGTATTCGAGGAGAAGAGCACGTGCCTGACACCAACGTTCCAGAGATTACGGCGACGGAAGTAAAACAGATGATCGACGAGAACAAGCCCTTTGTTCTGGTCGACGTTCGCGAACCGCACGAGTTCGAAATCTGCAACATACCCGGTGCGAAGCTGATTCCGCTTGGCGAAGTTCCCAAGCGCATGCATGAGCTGAACAGCGCGGATGAGATCGTTGTGCATTGCCGCTCCGGCGTGCGCAGCGCCAAGGCCGTGGAATTCCTGATGAAGTCCGGCTTCCGGAGGATCCATAACCTTAAGGGCGGCGTCCTGGCTTGGGCGCGCGACGTCGATCCCTCCATGCCGAGCTACTGATCGGTTCTGCACACTAAAGCTGGGGCGGACACCCGTCTGCCCCGGCATACTTTCCCGTTGTCCCTTTCGCCACCGGCCGCAAGGTATCCCGATGGTGTGCGTGGTTCACGAAGCGGCGCTTCCTGTCTTCTCCGGCGTTCCACTCCCCCCAAGCGGTTGGCCCTGTTCCCATTGCCCTTGGCCTCGATTTGGCATAAGATCGGGGTTATGCAGTCACTTCCATGATGGGGGTGTGCGATGAAGGTCGATGCCAATCGCCGGGAATTTCTCCAGGGTTTCGGAGCGGCGCTCGCCGGGCTGGCTCTTGCCCCGCGCCACGTTTTGGGCGCCGCCACGCCTCCGGCGCCTCCGGTCGCTGTCGCAAAGTGTCTCGAATACGGACCGCAGGTGCGCCCCGCGCTGGCCACCCTGTTCGACCAGCTTGGCGGACTTTCGCGCATCGTCCGCGGCAAGACGGTAGCCGTCAAGATCAATATGACGGGCCACACCACTGATATCACCAGCGGCATGCCGCTTGGCATGACCCATTGGGTCCACCCGGAAGTGATCGGCAACACGGTCCATCTGCTGGGCCAGGCCGGGGCGCGCAGAATCGTTCTGGTGGAAAGCTCGCTGAGCCCTTCGCATTCGCTCCAGCAATTCATGTCCGAGGCCGGCTGGAACCCGCGCGACTTTGCCAGCGCCGCGCCGCGCGTGGATTTTGTCGATACCAATTACGGCGGGCCCGACGGCGGCTACAAGCGGCTCTGGGTTCCGGGCGGCGGCCTGATGTTCCGCGCTTATGATTTGAACCCCGCCTACAACGATTGCGACGTCTACGTCTCTCTCGCCAAGCTTAAGGAGCACTCGACGGCGGGCGTGACGCTCTCCATGAAAAATTCCTTCGGCATCACCCCTTGCACGATCTACGGGCAGGGCGCAGGCATTGACAAGCCGTCCACCGTCGTTAAAGGTTCGCGCGGCATGCTCCACAACGGCAACCGCCAGCCTTCCAGGACGGCGCTGCCGGAAAACAATCCGGATTCGCCGCGCGATCCGGGTTATCGTGTGCCGCGTATCACTGCCGACCTGGTCCACGCGCGCCCCATCCACCTGGCCATTATCGACGGCATTCACACGGTGGCGGGCGGGGAAGGGCCGTGGGTCCGGAGCTGCCGCCCGGTGCACGCGGGCCTGCTGGTGGCGGGCACAAACCCCGTCACCACCGACGCGGTGGCGACCGCCCTGATGGGATTCGATCCCATGGCCAGCCGCGGAACCGCTCCGTTTGAAAAATGTGACAGCACGCTCCAGCTCGCCGAGCAGCTTGGAATCGGAACCCGCGACCTGAAGCGCATTGAAGTGATCGGTACGCCCATCTCCAAAGCCCGAATCGATTTCCGCCGCGCCTGATAAGGCGACGAGCTTTCGTTCTGCGAAGAACGCCGGAAGTCATATCCCTGTTCCTGCCTGGGTCCGGAGAGCGCCGCTCCGTTCCCCCCGCACGCGCTGCGTGTTTTGATCCCTTTCAGCATTTGCGAAGGAACATTCGCCCGGTTGACGGGCATCGGGTTCAGGGAGTAGGCTCGGGGCTTTGGTGGAGCATCGGGGATGACCGGAACCGCTCTATTGACGGGTACCTGGCTATTGTCCGGCGGCCTGGGGAGAGCGTAGCAAAGTTCTGGTTTCCATCTCCTCTGGAAATGCCGTTGCGGCGGCAGAGTTTGGGAGACCATGGCGCGGCGCACATCTCGGAATCAACCGCTCGACGTTCTGCGCGGGATTGCCATCCTGCTGGTACTGGGATATCACTACGATTACTTCAAGCTCTGGAGCCGGGCCGGCTGGACCGGGGTCGATCTGTTCTTTGTGCTCAGCGGCTTTTTGATTTCAGGCCTGCTTTTCAGTGAGTACAAGCGGTCCGGACGCATCGACACTTTGCGATTTCTGATCCGCCGGGGATTCAAGATTTACCCCGCCTTCTACGTGCTCATGGCTGTCACCGCCGCCCATTGGCTCTTCTTTCGTGGGCGGATCCCGGTGAAAAAATTCCTTGTGTCCCTTTTTTTCCTGCAGGATTACCTCCCTCACGTTTGGGGCCACGGATGGTCCCTGGCCGTGGAGGAGCATTTCTACTGGTTGCTGCCGCTGCTCTTGCTGGCGATGATCGCCTGGTCCGGCAACAGGGAAAATCCTTTTGGCGGCATCCCGTGGACGTTTGCGGTCCTGGCTGTGGGTTGCCTGGCATTCAGGGTGGTGGCGATTCTGAAGGGTGATCCGCTCAGCGCCATTCAGTTGCCGACCCATACGAGAATGGATTCGCTTTTCGCCGGGGTGGCGCTGGGGTATTACCGGCACTTCCACCCGGACCTGTTCGCCCGCATGGCGCAAAAGGCCTGGTGGATTGCAGGGCTTGCGCTCTTGATTCCAGCCCTGGTGTTTCCGCTGGAGTCGCCCTTCATGGAAACCATCGGGTTCACGCTGCTCTACCTGGGCTTTGGCTGCCTTCTGGTGTGGGCGGTTGACCGGCCGCCTTCCCGCGGCCTCGGTGCTCGCGCGCTTGCCTGGACCGGCCGCTACTCTTACTCCATCTATCTGTGGCACCTTCCTCTGGTCGTCGCGGTGTTTACCGGTCCGGCGAACCTTTTCACCTTTCTTCTCTACCTGGCGGTTTCGATCGCGTTCGGCGCTTTAATGTCCCGGTTGATCGAGGTGCCTCTCCTGAAGTTGCGGGAAAGGTTGTTCCCGCCCAGAACGACACAGCCTCCTGACGTAGCCGCACCAGACCGGTTGGCGCCGGCTTCGGAAGCGGCGATGAGCCGGTAGCCCTATTCGTTTTTTCGAGTCCATGTGTTCGCGAAGAAGTCTTATACCTGCTATCCTGGACCCCTTGCCGGCCCGCCACCACCTGTGCTGACGCCCCCGCCCATGTGTTACCATTCCTCTCTATGGCACACCGCAGTGAAGAGCGCGCCCCGGGCAAGTTTGCCGCTTACGCCTGGATGGTGCTGGGCTACAACATCCTGGTGATTTTGTGGGGAGCGGTGGTGCGCGCCACCGGTTCCGGCGCGGGCTGCGGCGAACACTGGCCGCTTTGCCAGGGCGTGGTGATTCCGCACGCCGAGCAGATTGCCACGCTCATTGAATTTTCCCACCGCGCCACCAGTGGCATTGACGTTCTTCTGGTGATTGGCCTCGTGTGGATGGCTTTCCGGCGGTTCGGCCGCGGGCATGCTGTCCGGCGCTACGCCGCCGCTTCAGGCTTTTTCACCCTGACCGAAGGCCTGGTGGGCGCCGCGCTGGTGCTGTTCGGCGAGGTTGGAAAGACCGTCTCCACGGGCCGCGTGGTCATCCTGTCCGTGCACCTGGTCAACACTTTTTTGCTGCTGGCCTCGCTGGCGCTCACGGCCTGGGCGGCAAGCCGCCAGCTTTCTGCGGACTCGCACGAAGCGTTGCAACATCCTGCGGCGCGGAGCCAAGGACTCTCCATCGCTTACGCGGCGGGCCTCGTGGGAGCCATCGTGATCGCCGTCACGGGCACCATCGCCGCTCTTGCGGATACGCTCTTTCCCGCCCGGTCGCTTGCCGAATCCTTCCGGTGGGATTTTTCAGGAGCCACTGCGCCCATTCTGCACCTGCGCATCATTCATCCTGTGATTGCCGTGCTGGTGGGCGGCTATCTGCTGGTTCTGGCCGTGATGACTCTCAGCTCGCCCGGCCCCGCTGCCGCCAAACGCATGGCACGGCGCCTGGTGGGGCTGGTGCTTCTGCAATTCTGCTTTGGCGCGGTCAACATCGTTCTGCTTACTCCCGTCTATATGCAGATCCTTCACCTGCTCGCCGCCGACCTTATCTGGATTGTTCTGGTGCTGCTCACAGCGGAAGCCCTCGGCTGGCCCGCGGAAACCGTGGCTTCGCCCCTCAGCTCATCGCCTGCCGCCGTAACTGCGACAACTCCCGCCCAACATTTGCCCCTTTCAAGATAAGCGGTGGCTTTGTAGAGACGTTCCGGTGGAACGTCTCGTTCTTCGCGGCCCCCCGCCAGAAGACGCTCCAGCGGAGCGTCTCTACCGCAGCTTTTCCCTTTTTGTAGCAGGTAGCGATGAATTCTGATTGATCGAACTCTGCGGTTCGTTCTTCGCGGCCGTTACGTTTCCACGTCTTTGCGTGTAGAGGTAGCAAAGAGGCCGCAAGAAACACAGGCGGCGAGCGCCTGCGCGACAAATCTTTGCCTCGGCAGGCTCCGCGCCGATGGGCCTTCCGCCAGCCCCTCGGCACAGCGACTGGAGCTTAGTGGGCTGGCTGGTATTCTCCTTCAAGGTCGAACACCATGCTTTTGCCCTGGAGTTTGCCGGTATAGGTCCCTTTGCCCTGGATACCTTTGAGTTTGCCGGTCCCGCTGACGATGGTCCAGTGGCCGTGTTCGCTGACGGTCTTGCCATGATCGATCACCTGTGTCCCCAGGATGCGGTAGCTGAACTTGTCCCCGCCAGCGGTGGTCTCGGTGACGTACCCGCGCACGTGAGCCTGCTTGCCGAGGACTTCCTTGGAGACGGTTGCCTCATCGCTTTGCGTGTGAGTGCCGGCGATGTCCACCGGTTTTGTCCAATTGCATTTCCCCTGGCTCACGACGAAGAAGTGGCCCGCCTGATCGCTGAGCCGCATCACGTGGACTTGCTCAGGCCCCGAGCACTCTGCGGTGCCGGCGATATGGGTCTGGGCCAAGGTCAAAGCCGCCGACGAGAAAATCATGAAAGCAATCAATCCGATTCTGGATTTCATCAAGCCTCCTTGCTGGAATGGGTCGTACAACTGCCTTGCTCATTGTGGCACAAAACGACGGGTTCCTCTCGCACTCCGAGATGCTTGCGCGCCCGCGCGGATTTTACGGTCGTTCGTCCTCAGCGGCGCCGGGCCCAGTGTATTAGAATAGTGCGCGGGGCTGGCATCCGTATGATGCCGGAGAGAGACTTTCAGGTTCTTTCGGAAGCGCTGCGGCGCTTGGCATCCTTCATGAAGAAATCGAGCACGAAGCCTGGTTCTAGGAGTTCATTGGCGAAGGACCTCCCGGACACTTCCGGCGGCAGGGCGACGGGTCCTCGAGAAATTCACCCTATACGTCGAAGTTTCTTATCCCATACAATAGGCACGAGCTTTGCAGGATAAACGCTGGCGTGCGGACCTCAGCCGTTTCAAGCAGGAACCGGAAAGTGGTGCCGCGCGCCATCTGCTTTCCAAAAGGAGGAAGTGGACATGGCACTGAAAGTTGGAGACGTAGCGCCTGATTTCAATTTGAAGGCGGCAACGGGCGAGGACCAGGAGGATTTCAAACTCTCCGGCCACAAGGGCAAGAATGTGGTTATCTTTTTTTACGCTTTGGACTTCACGCCCGTTTGACAGAATGAGCTCTCGGCAATTCAGGAACATCTCGCTGAGTTTGCCGGGTTGAACGCCCAGGTCCTGGGCGTCTGCACCGATACCGTCTTTTCACACATGGCTTTCCAGGAAACCCTGGGAGGATTGGAATTCCCCTTGGCCACAGACCGCTGGCCTTACGCTGCCACGGCGCAGGCTTACGGAATTTTCCCGCCAACCCGGCACGAAGTCCCGTTTGTGAACGATCGGGCTGTCTTTATTGTGGACAAGGCTGGCAAGGTTGCGTGGTCAAAGATTTATGCGCTGGGAGACTTGCCGGACCTCGATGAGGTCCTGGATGCGCTGCGAGGGACCGCCTGAAGCAACCTGGCAACCCTCCACGGCAGTTCCGCCTCTTTCCCTGGCAGAGATGAACCGCACACGGCGCAGCGGGGAGGGATGGGTCCCTGCTGCCAGTGCGTTCCTTCATGCTCCTGCGTGGCGTAGGACCCAACGGCGGTGACGGGCTTGTTTGCGGTCACGGTGCAGATCGCGCGATTGCCGTTTGAAAGCGTGCTGGTCCTTCTTGAGTTGCCGCCGGGCGGCCCTTGCCTGCGGGCTGTGGGCGCCATATTGCTGAACGTTGGATTGCAGCGCCTGGCGGTCCGCCTGTATTTGTTGCCGCCGCTGCTGAATTTCCTGACGGTCCTGCTGCCTGTCGGCCTGGCTCGAAGCCGGCGCGGACGGATTTTCTCCCTGGTTCTGCCCAAAGACCGCGGGTGCGGCGATGAGCGATCCAGCCAGGACCACGGGTGCAAGCCACTTGAGGGTACTTCGGATCATGGGTTCCTCCTTTAGCTATGAAGCTCCTGCTTCAGATGAGTAAACCCACGCCGGCGAAAAAAGTCTCGGGAAGGATTCAAAACCGGTGATCAATTCGTTTTGACGGGGTGATGGACGGTCCGGCGACGGCGGCTTTGCTTGCGCGCACTGCGCAGATTAGGGGTTTGGCGGATGGAGTGCTGATGGGCTTTGCTCACGTGATGCTGTTCGGCTTTCGGCGCCATATTGCGGTGGCCCGATTGCCGAGCTTCGGCCCGCACGCTCTTGCCGCTCGCTTTGACCCGTTGGCGTTGATACAGCAATTCCCCGTTGTGCTGCCGCCGGTCCTTCTTGGCGCTTGCAGAAAGCGACTGGTGCGCTTTATTGCCATGGGCAAAGGCGACGGGCGCGGCCATGAACGCCCCAGCCAGAAACAACGGCAAAAGCCACCTGGGATTTTTTTGGATCATTGCTCGCTCCTTAGGGTCGTGTAGCGTCAACTCCTGTTGCATAAGCCCACGACGACAGGAAAAGCCCCAATTGCTCAAGAGGCCTGCCGTACTCCCTCGCCGTTTTCATGTACTGCCCGGAGGCAATCTTGCGAGCGCTCCGGCAAGCCAGGGAATCGGACGCCATGTTGTATGATAGTCGAGAGCATGCTGATACGCACGAACAAAAAGCCGGGGGAGGAATTTAGGATGAAATCCGTATTCTACAGCCTGCTTTCCCTGTGCCTGCTTACGGCTCCGGTCTTTGGGCAGCAGAAACCCGCCAGTGAGCAGAACCCGCTGACCGACGGGAAATTGATGTACGTCGGGTCGATGCCTCAGAACCTCGATGCCTGGATTGTCCACGACCTCCAGTCCTGGGGAAAATACAAGCCGACTCGAGACCCTGAAGGGGTGGATCTCGTCATGAAGGCTTATAAGCCTGAGACGAAAACCGAATACAGACTGCGGCAAGGGATTCCTCAACCTAAAGAAGTGAAAAAGAAGGGCGAGCGTAAGCACGTGATGTTTTCAATCAGCGTGACGGACTGGGTTACCGGAAGTCTGGTTTGGCGCGCCGATGTTCTCGATCGCAAGCCGAAGAGGAATCAGATCGCGGCGCCGAGCGAAGATGCCGAGATCAGCGCCCGGGGTTTGTCAACCCAGCAGCTTGCACAAGACATCATCAGGGAACTCCGAAGGTATGCGGACCATCTTGCATCGCAGCCCGACGTTCATTAAGGACCCATTCTCCACCCGGCAATCCCGCTTGCCTGTGCGATAAACGATTGCGGGATCGAGAATAAATTCCGGGGCCCATATTATGAAAATAGCGATTACCGGTTCGACAGGATTGTTCGGCCAGGGACTCGTGCAGGTTGCCAGCCGGCGTCACACGGTGTTTTCCGTGGGGCGGGCCGAAGCGGACATCACGAAATTCGACGAGGTTCGAACGGCATTTCAGGAATTGCGCCCGGAGGTGGTGATCCACGCAGCCGCGATTCCCAGCCCTGACGTGTGCGAAACTGACCCGGCGCAGGCTTACCTGGTCAACGTGCATGGCACGCGCCATGTTGTGGAAGCTGCGAAGGGGATTGGAGCAGGCGTTGCCTATATCTCGAGCGACGCGGTTTTTGACGGCGAGAAGCAGACTCCTTATGTGGAGACGGACCCGACCATTCCCCCGACCGTTTACGGGCGAACCAAGTTGCGAGGCGAGCGCCTGGTCGCCGCGTTGCCCCGGCATTGGATTTTTAGGGTTTCTGTCCTTTTCGGGCCGGGCAAGAGCAATTTTATTGACAAAGGCCTCCGGGCCATGGCCACAGGCGAACCCTACGTAGTGGCTTCAGACCAGATGGGCGGGGCGCTGTCCACTCTGGATGGAGCTGAAAAGATTCTGGAGGTGGTGGAAAGCGGCCGCTGCGGCCTTTACCATCTCTCAAACCAGGGCGCCTGCAGCCGCTATGAACTGGCAAAGTATGCGGCGGAGAAAGCCGGGTTTGATCTCAGCAAGCTTGTCGGCGTTCCGTCCGACCAGATGGGCCGTCGTGCCAGGCGGCTGAAATATGCCGTGATGGAAATGCGGGCGCTGAAGGAAGCGGGTCTTTCGCTCCCCAGACCCTGGCA
>Ga0307372_10009810_pt1 | contig 13103 bp, 12 predicted proteins | sample OX1MG_FD_202533 | JGI IMG/M metagenome (GOLD analysis project Ga0307372, IMG submission 202533) | Soil microbial communities from Risofladan, Vaasa, Finland - OX-1 | ecosystem: Environmental > Terrestrial > Soil > Coastal area > Acid sulfate soil | place: Finland: Risofladan, Vaasa | collected...
GTAACCATGCTTTTGCTTTTCACAATGGATTTGCAATTTTTCGCTTTGCAGATATTAAGAATTTCGTCTAAGGCTTCCTGTGAATTTTCTGCCCAAATTACTTTTCCTCCACGTTTGGTAAAATGCATTTCAAATTCTTCCAAATGCTGATCGAGAGTTTCCAGGGCTCTCCATTTTATATTTTTGGCTCTCTCTTTTACCAGGTTATTATCAGCAAATTGTAATTTCCCCAGTGGTACTGCCGCATTGTATTTTCCTATATTGAAATTGATCTTCTTCCTGTGATCAAGGTCAGCGCTTTTAATGGTGCTTTTTGCTTTGAAGGAGGATTCGTTCTCAGTCATGTTAATTATTTCGGATTCTGAGTTTACCATTTTGATAAACAGAGAAATTATTTCTTATTTGAGAATAACTATTTTGAAAAATATTTTGAATTACAGATAATTTTTCTGCCGCCACTGCATCTTCTAATCTTAGCAATAGGATTCCATGATGAAATGAAAATTGCTTAAAGATTAATTCACCAAAATCTTTATCCATCGTAATTATCAATGCATTCTCTTTATTTGCTAATTTTAAAATATCCAAATCAGGCATTTCATGATTTATCTTTCTAATTGATATTATTTTATAATGAAGAGATAACCATTCTTCAATAACCTTCCCAACACCTACGTCAACGATTATCTTATCAAAAGATTCATCCTTCATACTTTCTCTTCTTCATGTGAAATGATAGTGGCTGCGTAAAGTAAGCACGCCCTGATATCATCTTCTTCCAAAAAGGGATATTCTTCAATAATGTCCTTATGAGAGATACCTCTTGCAAGCATTTTTAAAATATGCTCTACAGAAAGCCGCATCCCTCTGATAACGGGTTTTCCGGCTAATACTGCAGGATTGTTTGTCACCCTATTTAGCAACGTTGTTTCCATTTTTTTAATTTCTTATAAAGTTACTAAAAATAAAAACTCATTTTCACTTCAACACCCCTAACTCCTTCCCAACTTTTGTAAATGCTTCAATTGCCTTATCCAAATGCTTTTGTTCGTGTGCAGCACTTAATTGCACACGAATCCTCGCTTGTCCCTTTGCTACTACCGGGAAGAAAAATCCAATTGCATAAATTCCTTGTTCTAATAATTTCTCTGCAAAATTTTGCGCCAGCACAGCATCATACAGCATAATTGGCACGATTGGGTGATGGCCCGGTTTGATATCAAACGCTGCCCCCGTCATTTTTTCTCTGAAATATTTTGTGTTGCTTTCTAATTTATCTCGCAAATCAGTCGTTTCACTGAGTATATCAAAAACCGCAATGGAGGCGCCCACAATACCTGGAGCCAACGTGTTACTGAATAAATAAGGACGGCTGCGCTGACGGAGCATTTCTATAATTTCTTTCCTGCCTGAAGTAAACCCGCCGTTTGCCCCACCCAATGCTTTTCCTAAAGTGCTGGTGATAATATCAATCTTTCCCATTACACCACGATATTCGTGAGTGCCCCTTCCCGTCTTCCCTATAAATCCTGTCGAGTGAGAATCGTCCACCATTATTATTGCATAGTACTTATCTGCTAAGTCGCATATTTTATCAAGCTGTGCAATAGTTCCATCCATGCTGAATGAGCCATCTGTAACAATAATCCTGCTTCTTAGGTCCTTCGTTTCTTTTAATTTATTTTCCAAGTCCTCCATATTATTATGCTCGTACCGAAACCTTTGGGCTTTACATAACCTGACTCCATCAATAATACTCGCATGATTCAACGCATCAGAAATAATGGCATCTTCCTCTCCAAATAATGGTTCAAAAACCCCACCATTTGCATCAAAGCACGCAGCATATAAAATGGTATCTTCTGTTCCCAAAAAAGTAGAAATTTTTTTCTCTAACTCCTTATGAATATCCTGAGTGCCACAAATAAAACGCACACTGCTTAATCCATATCCGCGCTCATCTGTTGTTTTTGTTGATGCGGCAATCACTTTTGGATTTGCTGCCAACCCTAAATAATTATTGGCACAAAAATTCAACACTGTCTTTCCACCTACCTGTATTTCCGCACCTTGACCGCTGGTAATAATTCGTTCATTTTTATAAAGACCTGCAGATTTTATGTCTTCAATTTCCTTACCAAGTCGTTTTACAAAGTTCTCGTTCATACTTGTTTATTTTTGTAACCGCAAACCTACAATGAATTCAATAAAATTTTACCTTAAAAAATATTTTAGAATAAAATGTAACTTTTAGATTGAGGAAGCGTATTATATTAAAACCAGGCGGATGTAATTAAAAATTACCATGATTATATGACTGACAAAGAATATAATGAATGCGTAAATCTGTATGCCGATAACGTTTACAGGTTTATTCTAAAGAATTTAAGGCATGAAGAGGATGCTAAGGATGTAGTGCAGGCTTCATTTGAAAAAATGTGGATCAATCGTGAAAAAGTGGAAAATGACAGAAGTAAATCTTATTTGTTTACTGTCGCCTATCACCAAATGATCGACCTGATCAGAAAAAATAAAAGAGTGAAACTCGAAGGTGACTTTTCTGAATCGTTAAAAACCACAAGAGAGCCGCAACATGAAATAAAAAAAATATTGAATGAAGCATTATACAGATTGAATGAAACACAACGAAGTCTTGTTTTATTAAAAGATTATGAAGGATATAGTTATGAGGAGATTGGTGTGATCACCTCATTAAGTGAAAGCCAGGTAAAAGTGTATTTGCACCGTGCCAGAATACAATTGAAAAACTATTTAGTGAAACCTGAAAACGTACTTTAAAAATGAACATCAATAGAAATAATTACGAAGAATTTTTTTTACTGTACGCCGATAATGAATTATCAAAAACAGAAAGAAAAGTCGTAGAAATATTCGTACAGGAAAACCCTGACCTGAAAGAAGAATTCAGCATGTGGAAGCTTTCCGTTAATTCTCCTGATGAAGGTGTGAAGCTTTTGGATAAATCATTTTTACTGAAAAAAGAATCTTCTTTTATCAATGAAAATAATTATGAAGAAATTTTTGTACTGTACTACGACAATGAACTTTCAACCGAACAAAAAAAAGAAACCGAAAATTTTATAATAGAAAATTCAAAATTTAAAGAAGATTTTGAATTAATTGGAAAAGCAAAATTAATTCCTGAGAATTCGATAGTTTATACGGGTAAAAAGCAATTATACAGAAAAGAAAAGTCAGGAAGAAAAATTCCAATGATTTTGTGGAGATCAATAGCTGCTGCGATTTTTATTGGGTTTGGATTATGGATAACTGTTTCTTATTTTAATAAAAAAGAAGTTTCGCAATCGGTAGCAACTACAAAAAATAGTAATGCACATAAACCAGTAATAAAAGAAGTAACTCCTGGTACAAAAAGCGTGAATCAAAAACCTGGTAAAGAAGAAAATAATATGGCTTCATCCACAAAAACTACAGAGCCGTCAAGAATAAAAAAGAATGAAACAGAAGTTGAGAAACCCGTTTTAAAAGAGCAAAAAATAAATGAACAAACAATTGCCAATAATGATGCAAAAGCAAATAATAAACCTGCAGAACTGAAAATAAATACAACGAAAACGAATGATGATTCCCAGTTGGCGGCTTCAGCTAAACCGGTTAAAGATTTACCCGCTATTATTGAAAAAAATAAAACTCCTTTAACGGATAATCATAACGCAATGCAGACACCTAAAATTGATACAGATATCCAAAATGGGCGGCCCAAAGTTCAAACTGCTTCTTATGTTTCTGATGCCGATGCTAGTAACCAAAACTATGTTTTTTATGATGTTCCTGCCGAGGAATTCAGGAAATCAAAAGTTGGTGGATTTCTAAAAAAAGTAAAGCGGGTAGTTGAAAGAAATAATCCTATCAATCGCTTGTTTGACGCGGACGAAGAACAAATTTCTGCAAAATAATTTTATCAACATTTAATTATAAGACATAAATTTTAAACATGAAAAAGACAATTTTAATTCTAAGCATCATGCTAACGGGCATGGCGGGTTTCTCGCAGACAGATTCAGTGCGGGTATCGAAACAAGATGATACTATACGTATTGGCGGAATGATTATTTTGAAGAAAGGTAATCCCAATGAAGAAAAGCGAGTAACCGTTACTGTTGGTAACAGGCATAGAGAAAAAAGAAATTCCAATATAAGCACTTCCTCCTTCATTTTTGATTTGGGCTTTGCCAATTGGACGGATAAAACTAATTATACCAATGCAACTGCAGATGGATATTTGATAAACAGACCTGGCTCCCCCGATTTAAGTGCAAGTGATCTAAGATTAAGAACCATTAAATCTGTTAATGTAAACATTTGGTTTTTTATGCAAAGGCTCAACCTGATAAAACATTATGTAAACCTGAAATACGGTCTGGGGTTAGAATTGAATAACTACCGTTTTAATTCAGATATAAGTTTCAATAAAGGGGGCAACAATCCTTATGATCCTTTACAAAATATTTCTCATCCGTTTATTTTCCTCGACTCAATCAATTTTTCCAAGAATAAGCTGGCAGCCGATTACATCACTGTTCCTTTAATGCTTAATTTTCGTACCAATCCTTATGATAACAAAAAAGGAATCAGCCTGAGCGCAGGAGTAAGTATGGGATATTTATACAGCAGCCGTAACAAGCAAAAGAGCAGCGAGAGAGGAAAACAAAAAAACCGTGGGGATTATGATCTTCAACAATGGAAGTTTTCTTATGTAGGTGAACTCGGACTTGGACCGGTACATTTATATGGCTCTTATAGCCCCAAATCTATTTTTCAAAATGATCTGAATTTTACTCCTTATACAGTTGGAATAAGATTTAGTAACTGGTAAGAATTTCTCAGTGTTAGTTTTAGTTTAAAAACCTGCTTTGAGAAGAGCAGGTTTTCTTATGAAAAATAATAAGAATTGTGAATAATTGATGATTTACTGATTAAATTCTATTTACTCAAATGCATACTCCTTTCCCTATACAACTGCCGAAAATAGGGGTCGCGCAGGTCTTTGATAAATCTTATGGCTTCTCCGGTACTTTTCATTTCCGGTCCCAGTTCTTTATTTACATGAGGGAATTTATTAAAAGAAAAAACCGGTTCTTTTATCGCAAAGCCTTTCAGTTTTTTCTCAAATTTAAAGTCTTTCAACTTTGCCGCACCAAGCATAATTTTGGTGGCAATATTCAAATAAGGAATTTGATATGCTTTTGCTATAAAAGGGGTAGTACGGGATGCACGCGGATTTGCTTCAATTACAAATACGTCACTATTTTTAATTGCAAACTGAATATTGATCAAACCTTTTATGTGTAAAGCCCGGGCAATTTTTTCAGCATATTCTTCCATTGTTTGTACGACCAGGGGCGACAAATTAAATTGTGGCAGAACAGCGTTACTATCACCACTATGTATTCCTGCAGGTTCAATGTGTTCCATCACACCCATAACATGAAATGTGTCGCCGTCAAAAATCGCATCAATTTCTGCTTCCTGGCATCGGTCTAAAAATTGGTCAATCAATATTTTATTTCCAGGCAAATGTTTTAATAAACTCAAAACGCCATTTTCCAATTCTTCATCATTTAAAACAATACGCATTCTTTGTCCCCCTAAAACATAACTCGGCCTCACCAAAACCGGATAACCAATCTGGTGTGCAATTTCAATTGCTTCGTCCGAATCATGCGCAGTTCCATATCTTGGATAAGGAATTTCCAGTTCTTTCAGCATATCACTGAAACGTCCGCGGTCCTCAGCAATGTCCATACTATCGAAAGAAGTTCCGATGATCTTTATTCCTTTTTCATCTAATCTTTTGGCTAGCTTCAGCGCAGTTTGGCCGCCCAATTGCACAATCACACCCTCAGGTTTTTCGAGCTCAATAATTTCCCAAATATGCTCCCAGAAAACAGGTTCAAAATATAATTTGTCGGCAATATCAAAGTCAGTGGATACCGTTTCAGGATTGCAATTGATCATGATAGCCTCCATGCCACATTCTTTAATGGCTAGTAATCCATGTACGCAGCAATAATCAAATTCAATTCCCTGGCCTATACGGTTTGGGCCGCTGCCGAGTACAATAATTTTTTTCTTTGAAGAAGGATTGGATTCGTTGTAGATAATGTTCTTGTTCATTTGATATTAATTCCTTTCAGTTTTAGGTTTCCTTTAGTAATTTTTTTATTTGTAATTCACTTTCTGTTTCTTGCTATTTTTGACCTACATTCCTATAATACTCACTAAAAAAATCTAAAAGTAAAAGGAGCAAATTTATATTTCATTTTGAAAAATAATCAGAAGTAAAAATTTTCATCAAAGTTACAAACTCTTTCATCAAATTCAATTTTACAATTATGATATGAAATAAAATTTGTCAAAAAATAATCTATTTTCTGATTTAGAACTTTTAAAAATAGTAAGGTTCATCGAAATGAAAGTTCATATTTTTAAGGTTTTCTACTAGCTTATAAGTCACTTAAATTATTGCCGATTCTTCTCATTAAAATATGCAAAGACAATCTCTCCTTTGCTTTTACCAATATTTTTTTCAAGTTCTTCCTTCGATAATTCTTTTATTTTTTTAACTGACTTGAAATTTTTTAAAAGCATATCTGCCGTGTTTTTTCCAATCCCTTTTATAGTTTCCAGTTCATTTACAAATGTGCCACGGCTTCTTTGGTTGCGATGAAAAGTGATTCCAAATCGATGTACTTCATCTCTTACCCTTCTTATCAATTTAAGGCTTTCGCTGTTCCATGGCAGTTTGACAGACTCCTGGTCGCCGGGGAAAAAGATTTCTTCTTCATTCTTTGCAAGTCCGACTACTGTTGTTTTTCCGATCATTCCTATTTCTTCTAATCCTTCTATAGCAGCATTTAATTGTCCTTTACCACCGTCAATAATTATTAATTGGGGCAATCGGATATTTTCCTTCAAAAGTCTTTTATATCTTCTTGAAACCACTTCTTTCATACTTGCAAAATCATTGATTCCTGTAACGGTTTTAATATTAAATCTCCGGTATTCGTTCTTATCAGGCATTCCGTTTTTAAAATAAACCATCGCTGCCACGGGATAGCTTCCCTGGAAATTTGAATTATCAAAGCATTCAATATGTAGCGGTAACATTGGAAGATGAAGATCTTTTTGCAATTGAACTAATACTACATTTTTTTCTTTTTCTGTCTTGCCTTCCAAACGAAGTGTTTTTTTTCGCTTTATTTCTTCTTTAAAATAATTTACATTTTTCTCCGACAAATCCAATAATTTCTTCTTATCACCACTTTTTGGAATGGTAACTATAAAGCCACCGCTCAGGTATTCAATAGAAAAAGGGATTATGATTTCGTTGGCTTCGCTATTGAATTTTTTCCTTAAATGTGTAATAGCCAGTTCAAGTATCTCTTCATTAGTTTCCTCCATCTTGGGTTCTAACGTGATAGTATGTGTTTGAATAATGGTGCCATTTTGAACCATTAAATAATTTACATAAGCGGTATCTTTTTCTCTCAAAATAGAAAACACATCCAGGTTAGAAAACGACTTACTTACAATCACCGATTTTGCCTGGTAATTTTCAAGTCCTTCCAATTTCTTCTTTATAACAGCCGCTTTTTCAAATTGCATTTGCTCCGAATAATATTTCATTTCTTCCTTATAACGCTGTATTACCGGACCCAAATTACCCTTTATCATCTGCCTTATCTGTTGCAAACCTTCATCATAATCTTCTTTTGTTTGTAACCCTTCACAAGGGCCTTTGCAATTTCCCAGGTGATATTCGAGACAAACTTTGAATTTTTTTTTCAAAATATTTTGTTCCGTAAGATTTAGCTTGCAAGTGCGCAAAGGGATAAATTCTTTAATAAAATTCAACAATTCCCTCACTTTACCTACCGACGTAAAAGGGCCTAAATATTCGGAACCATCATTGATCTTTGTACGGGTTAAAAATATTCTTGGAAAAGGTTCATTTTTAATTACAATATATGGATACGTTTTATCATCCTTCAGATTAATATTAAACTTTGGTTGATATTGTTTTATCAATGAGTTCTCAAGAAGGAAAGCATCCTGCTCGCTGTCAACGATAGTGAACTCAATTTTCTGAATTCTTTTTACCAGTTCATGAGTCTTATAACCAGTAAAGGTTTTGGTAAAATAAGAGCTAACTCTTTTCCTGATATTTTTTGCTTTGCCCACATAAATTAATTCATTTTGCTCGTCAAAATATTTATAAATGCCAGGATGGGTAGGTAAGGTGTTAATAATAGTATGGAAAACTTCGGAAGTCATATAGGTAATCAGAATTTTGTTTTGATGATAAATCATTCATCAAAATTCCATTTCATTTTTTCTTCTTTAATTTCAGGCTTTTTACCCGGAGATTGGGAAATGGTTGTGATGGTGAACCATTCATTAGAAAACCAGGTCAACTGCGTAATAATATCTGCATTATTTTCTGTTTTTTCTTTCACCATATAGATACGCGTCACTTTATTGGTTTGTGGACTCATATACACATCCCAATGAGTCAAATTTATAGAATCAGGTAATTTCACTTTAGGATCATAAGAAAAAGTATATGAATTAATAGTTTGATCAAAAAAAGATTTTTCAGAAAATAAGGAAGACATGGTTGTTGAATCAATCAAAGGAGTAAGAAAAGGAGCTGCAGCCGGTCTTATATCCTTTTTATCAAGCCAAATAGAATCTTTTTTCCCATTGATGGTCATAATTTTTAACGGTGTTATTTGCATACTATCAATCTGCAATAATTGACCTTTTAAAAAATTAGTTACCGGAAAAATAGATTGGGTATTAACGGAATCACCGGTATAAGGGATTATGCTGTTTTTTGAAGAATGGCAGGAACCAAAAATAAGAGCGGAACAAGGTATAAGAAATAAAAATAATTTTTGCATTTTGCAAAATTACGAATAAAAAAAACCGTTGCAGGGTACGAAGCAACGGCCTTTAAAGAAAGATTTTTAAAAAAGATAAAACGCAAAAAAACTATAGTTTATTGTTTTTTATTTTTCTTATTTAGATATCCCAATTCTTATGCCATAATCAATCGAGTGTTCCCTAATAGGATAATAATTTTTGTAAGTGGATAAAAATTGATAGTGAATCTCGGGCCCTATGTGCCATTTTACTTTTCGTGAACGGAAAGTAATAACGGGACCGAAATTACCGCTAATATTCATTTTTTGCATTAATGAAGGATCTGATACATAATATCTCTTATCTGCGGAAATAATATAGGAGTGGCTTTTAAGTACGAGAGATGGTTCAATAGAAGAAGCAAGATTTATTTGAATTTTCTTATTACCCCAAATTTCATACTGCAATCCAACTGGTATAGAAGCTTGTAAACTATAATTAGTCAACCCCACCTGGTTGAGACTTTGCCCGTTTCCATAAAAGGTTACATAGCTTTTTGAATAAGGTATTCCCGTAGCTTCATTATTAAACATCAGGGTTGCAAATGTGGGATGCAAAAGATTGGAAACAATATTATAATCAGAATAATTCAGATTGAAACCTGTAAGAAATTTCCATTTTTTCGAAAGCGCATAAGTCATTTTTGCCCCGGTTTCGAAACCCATTTTAGCATTATAGATCATTCCATAAGAAGTAGGATTTTGGAAAATAACAATTGGGAAATAATTATTCGCCATCGGAGTAATTCCTTTTCCACGGAAAGTAGCTGTACTTATTAAAGGAGTTACATAATAAACCCATTCAATTTTATTGTTCTTTTTTCTAAGTTTTTTTGCAGTATTAGTACTTTTGGGGGAGCCTTTTTTGGAAACTACAACTTCTGTATTCCCATTATCAACATCTACATTTTTTTCTAAATTATAGGCAAAGAAACCAATAGGTGTAACAAAAGAGGATATTTCATTAGAAACAGGTATTTCCAATTCATTTCTAATTGAATTTGATGTTTCTTCTAAAATATTTGAATTATCAATATTTAAAATGTTTTCAGATGGATCTTCATTAAAATTTGCATTTATTCTTTGTTGAAAAAGAGAGTTATTCAATTCATCAATATAATTGCTATTCCCCAATTTTTCATATTCCTGGTAATTCAATTCTTTGTTTATGTTACTAGTATTTGAAAAATAATTTTTATCTGAATTCTTATTATTGAATTTTTCAGTCTTATTATTTTGAGCAAGTCCGGAAGTACTTTTGATGGGAAATATCCTGTAATCTTTTGAATTATTGTTCGCTTTCATTTCACTCCATTTGTTCCCAATTTTATTTTTTTCATTTATAGAATTATTATTCTCCATATTTTTCCTGAGAATACCCGCAGTTCCATTATTAGAGGTTTCATTATTTTCCGCTATTGAATTTCTGCCCGAAATCCCATAATCAGCCTGCTCAAGCGGCATATTTTTTTGCAGAGGAATACCATGCTTCAAATAAGAAGCTTTATTATTTGTTGCACTACTATTATCTTCTTTACTAAAAGTGATACCTGATTTTAAGTTTTTTGGTGGTTTTGGTGAATTGTTTAAATTTCCCAAAATAATGAGAGTACTCAATAAAACTATAGCGACGGATATAGAAGGCCATCTGCTTCCCGGATGCAAATTGTTATAGATGCCATTCCATACACGTTTGGAAGGAAACAATATAAATTGATCAGCATGATCTTTTAAAGATTGCTCAAAATCACTCATATCAAATCTTCTTTCCATCATTCATATATTTCAGTTAGTAGCGATAGAAATCCCTTTAAAAAAATTAGTTCGTTACTGATACCATTCTCACATTTTCTCTCGGTTTTTGCAAAATCTTCTTTTTAATTAATATTTCTTCAAGCATAGATTTTGCTCTGGTATATTGCGACCTGCTGGTACTTTCTTCAATTTCCAAAATGGAGGAGATTTCTCTATGGGAAAAACCCTCAATCGCATACAAGTTTAGCACAGTTCTATAACCAATCGGTAATAATCTTATGCATTCCACCACTTGTTTTGCCTGCAACATTGATGAAATGTTATTATCATTTACCTGGATAGTTGATGCAAACGCCAGATCAACACTATCAGAGAACTTTTTATTTTTCTTCAAAGCATTAATACAAGTATGAATCACTATTTTTCTTATCCACCCTTCAAGGGAACCATCTCCTTTGAACTGATGAATCTGTGAATATACTTTTATAAAGCCATCCTGTAACATGTCTTCAGCATCTTCTCTGCTTCGGGCATAACGGTAACAAACACCAAGCATCCGCGGGCTGTATAAATTGTATAAAACCCCCTGCGCGGAAGAAAGGTTATCAAGACATCCCTGAAGCATAACTTCTTCTGTCATAGTGTGTGCCTGTTTAACCCAACTAAGATAAGACAATTTTTTACGTAAAATGCTGCTTCAAAATAAATTTCCTGAAATAAAAAATTGAAAAATGACATTCCCGTTGTTTTTATTTACCATTTATCACTGAATATTGCCTCTTTTTTAAGCTGTCTGCAGGATATTTTGTTTCTATTTCATTCATGGAATTAGCAGCCCGGCTTTCTATTTTCAATTATTGATCGGCAATCAAAACAGCATCTCTGTTAGTTAAAAGTAGATGAGGTAAGTGGTATATCGCCGGATTTTACCTCTTTAGCTATTTCTTTAAACATTTTATATTGTAAGTTCTCAGAAACCGTATATTTAGTGGTAATCAGATTTTCAGAGATCTCTGCAAACGCATTTGTTGCTGCCCTAAAAAATGGAATAATAATAAACGCAATTAGTAAAAATGTCAGCAATATTTTTATAATCTCCTTTATAAATATTTTCTCAAAATCAATTTAGGAACTGATTAGAATATTTCCGGTCATTTCTTTAGGAACTGGCAAATTCATCATAGTTAAAATAGTGGGTGCTAAATCGCCGAGTTTTCCAGGTTTGAGAGTTCCATGCCACTCCTTATCAATAATAAAAAAAGGAACCAGGTTTTTAGTATGTGCCGTATTGGGCGTTCCATCTTCATTGATAATATAATCTGCATTGCCATGGTCAGCAGTCAAAAATATAATATACCCATTTTCTAAAGCAGCCGTTACTATTTCTTTTACGCAGGTATCAACGGTTTCTACAGCTTTTACCACAGCATCCCAAACACCTGTATGGCCGACCATATCAGCATTCGCGAAATTCAAACAAATGAAATCCGCCGATTGTTTTTTTATTTCGGGAAGCAATGCATTTGTTACTTCATAAGCGCTCATTTCAGGTTTTAGATCGTAAGTGGCCAATTTAGCAGAAGGCATCATAATTCTGTTTTCTCCCTCAAAAGGAATTTCACGGCCGCCACTGAAGAAAAAAGTAACGTGCGGATATTTTTCTGTTTCGGCGATGCGTATTTGTTTTTTATGATTTTGTGTCAATACTTCTCCCAATGTATTTACCAGGTTATCTTTTTGAAAAATAATATGAATATTTTTGAATTGATGATCATAAAGAGTCATTGTAGTGTAATCTAATTTCAAAGGTTTCATTCCTTGTTCAGGAAATGGAGTTTGTGTAAGCGCTTCAGTTATTTCGCGGCATCTGTCTGTCCTGAAATTAAAACAAATCACAGCATCTCCATCTTTTATTCCTGATTCAGGCGTGGCTGAATTTATAATTGGTTTTAAAAATTCATCTGTAAAATCATTCTTGTAAGAAGAATTGATAGCTGCAAAAATATCATTGGTAATTTCGCCTTTTCTGTCTATCAGGGCATCATAAGCTATCTTTATTCTTTCCCATCTTTTATCGCGATCCATGGCATAATACCGGCCCGTAACTGTAGCAATTTTTCCTGTAGTTTTTTCAAGATGCTGTTGCAGATCTTTTAAAAAATTGATACCGCTTTTGGGATCAGTATCACGGCCATCTGTAAACGCATGAATATATACATTTTCAATTCTCTTCTGTTTACAAATCGTAGTAAGCGCTTTTAAATGATTGATATGAGAATGAACACCACCATCGCTCACTAATCCCATTAAATGCAAGGGCTTCTTATTTTCTTTTGCATAATTAATGCTATGCAAAAGAGCAGGATTCTTTTCAAACTC
>Ga0307372_10009813_pt1 | contig 13098 bp, 11 predicted proteins | sample OX1MG_FD_202533 | JGI IMG/M metagenome (GOLD analysis project Ga0307372, IMG submission 202533) | Soil microbial communities from Risofladan, Vaasa, Finland - OX-1 | ecosystem: Environmental > Terrestrial > Soil > Coastal area > Acid sulfate soil | place: Finland: Risofladan, Vaasa | collected...
AGGTGGGGCTGTAATGGCCGAATACGATAGCTGGAATTATCTCACGGTTAGAGGACAGGCCAAAGACCTGAGGACATCACGCGACTCCATTCTAAGCGCCATCCGCGACTACACAATAGACGTTGAGCCCAGGTATGAAAGAGACAAAGAAGGCACACGGGAGCTCGTAATCAGCTCCTACAGCGATGACGACGTGGCCAAAGCCTTAATATCTGACATCTATAAGGCGTATCCAGGCCTTGAATTCGACCTCTCGGTTGAACAATTGGAAGACGGCGAGATCATCAGCGAAGCGAATTACTCGTTCTCCGTCCAAGCAGATATCCAAGCTCTGAGAGCAGATCAGGACGCAGATATTAGATTGCGCGCACTATGCTAGCGACACTTAACCTACGAATTAGGAGTTAGCCAATGGTAACCGAAGTTAGGCGTGGGCGGGGGCAGAGGCCCTCGCCGAAGGAGAAAGCCGAGATACTGAAAGTGGTTAAGGCAGACATAGCGGACGGAAAAAGTGTCTTAGCAATCTCGAAGGAGCACAACTACAACTACCAGACATTGCTCCGGTGGCTAGATCCAAAGGAGGAGTCGCCAGGCACGCCGAGGTCAACTCGTAGCTCGGGTCGCCGGGCGACGGGAAGCGGTCGCCGTGGCAGGCCCGTCGGGGCCAGCTCGCCCACGCCACCTCGGCGTCAAAGCACGGCTAGCGGTTCGGCCACGGTGCAGATAAACTTGCAGCAGTTCGTCTCAGATAACCGGGCAGCGGTGATCGCGGCGCTGACAAAGGGTGTGAAGGGTGGGGTGCACAAGGCGATCCTGAACCTGCTGGAGAGCTAGGGCCGTGGAAGTGCGTCGAGGCGGACCATCGCGGCGGCGTTGTGACCCCCAGTTGTGAGTGGCCAGACCTACCCCAGGTTGCAGAGAGCGTTGCAGTGGTGCTCCACGACAGCGGCCAGCTCCTTTGAACGGACTCTGGCGACGGTAAGAGCAACCGTGACTGCCCGTGGCTAACAACGGCCCGCTGGGGTTCGAGGACACACTGTGGAAGGCTGCGGACAAACTTCGCGGCTCGATGGACGCGAGCGAATACAAGCACGTAGTCCTGGGTCTCGTCTTCCTCAAATACATCGATGACGCATTTGGCGAGCGCCGCTCGGCACTGGAGGCAGATCTTGCGTCCGATGGAATTACGGGTGAAGACGCTCGGGAGCTTCTAGAGTCACGGGACGAATACACCGGCGAGGGCATCTTCTGGGTCGCGCCGCGGGCTCGCTGGGCCTACCTACAAGCCAAGGCCAAGCAGCCAGACATTGGGAAGTTGATCGACGAAGCGATGGATGCGGTAGAGGCTGAGAACCCCAGCCTGCGAGGGGTGCTGCCAAAGAACTTTGCTCGGCCGAGTCTCGATGTGCGACGGCTGGGCGAACTGGTTGACCTGATCGCTGGTCTGGGGCTAGGTAGTAGTGAACAGCGGGCGAAGGACCTCCTCGGTCGAGTGTATGAATACTTCCTAGGTCGCTTTGCCTCTGCGGAGGGCAAGGGTGGCGGCGAGTTCTACACACCTCGCCATGTAGTCAAGACGCTGGTCGAGATGATTGAGCCCTACGGTGGCCGTGTCTACGACCCCTGCTGCGGTTCTGGTGGAATGTTCATCCAGTCGGAGCGGTTCGTCGAAGCCCATGGTGGCAAGCGCACCGACCTGTCGGTCTACGGGCAGGAACTGAACGACACCACCTGGCGTCTGGCCAAGATGAACCTGGCGATCCGAGGAATCGATGCAGACCTCGGCCCGCGGTGGGCTGACACCTTCCATGAGGATCTGCATCCCGCTCTGAAGGCTGACTATATCCTCGCCAATCCCCCTTTCAACATCTCGGATTGGGGAGGGGAGCAGCTACGCGATGACCCGCGCTGGCGATATGGCGCCCCACCTGCTGGGAACGCCAATTACGCCTGGCTAGAGCACATGGCCTCCAAGCTGTCTCCTCGAGGAGTAGCTGGGGTCGTCTTAGCAAACGGGTCGCTCTCGACTCAGAGCTCGGGCGAGGGCGAGATCCGACGGAAGATGGTCGAGGACGATCTGGTGGAGTGCATCGTTGCTCTTCCTGGTCAACTCTTCTACACGACTCCGATCCCCGTCTCGCTCTGGCTCTTGAATCGAAACAAGCGCAATGGGAGTGGACGGGGCAACTGGCGCGATAGACGTGGCGAGATCCTCTTTATCGACGCTCGCCAACTTGGCATGCTTGTGGACCGCACCCATAAGGAACTTACCGACGATGAGATAGGGCGCATTGCCAGAACCTATCACGCTTGGAGAGGGGAGCCCGACGCCGGCGCTTACGAAGATGTTCCTGGGTTCTGTGCCTCGGCCAAGATCGACAACATCGCCCAGAACCACTTTGTGCTCACGCCGGGGCGTTATGTCGGCAGCGAGGAAGCCTTGGATGACGGAGAGCCAATCCAGGAGAAGATCGAACGCCTGAAGGGAGAGCTACTCGGCTCCTTTGACGAGAGTGACCGATTGCAGGCAGCGGTTCGAGTGGCACTGGAGCGAATCGATGCTTCCGAGTGACGATCAGTGGGAGCTCGTTCCCCTAGTAGACGTGTTGGAGTTCCGCGAGGGACCAGGAATTATGGCCCGTGACTTTCGGGAGGATGGAGTTCCATTGGTGCGCCTCGCAGGGCTGAGGGAGCCCGGTGCCCTGCTCACTGGCTGCAACTACCTAGATCCCGAGATGGTGAAGAAACGATGGGATCATTTCCGGCTCCGAGAGGGAGATGTGCTCCTCAGCACATCTGCCTCCCTCGGCGAGGTAGCAGTCGTGGATGCTTCTGGCGTGGGCGCAATTGCCTATACCGGGATCATCGGGTTTCGACCCAAGGGTGGCCGAGTGATCCCCGCGTTCATCCCTCACGCGCTAACCGCACCTTCATTCACACGTCAGATCGAAGCCATGGGTGCCGGAAGCGTTCTTCGCCACTTTGGACCGCTGCATCTTCGCCAGATGAGCCTGCGGGTGCCGCCGGTCCATGTTCAGCGTGCCATTTCCGAGGTGCTCGAAGCGCTCGACGACAAGATCGAGTCGAATGCCCGTATGTTAGGCATCCTCGACGCGCTGGTCAGAGCTGAAGTCGCTAGTGCGCAAGCAAACGCTGGCCGCGAGGCGTCTCTAGGTGAGTTAGTTGAACGGATCACCGAAATAGCCAAGACAGACGAGCTCGACGAGACGACGCACTATGTAGGGCTAGAGCACATGGCTAGAGGCAGTGTATTCCTGAGCGCTTGGGGCTCGGCAGAGGCGCTGGCAAGTTCCAAGTCTCGATTCCAAGCGGGTGACATCCTATTCGGGAAGCTCCGGCCCTACTTTAGAAAGGTCGCAGTGGCACCCGCTCCAGGGGTATGCTCGACTGACGTGCTGGTTCTACGGCCCAAGCTTTCGGGGCAAGCGGCCTTTGCCTCCGTCGCCTGCGCATCTAACGAGGTGATCGATTACGCCTCCGCAGGATCTGAGGGCACGCGGATGCCGCGCGTGTCGTGGGATTATCTGTCGCGGTTCCTCGTGCGAATGCCTACTGTCGCAGCTATGGAAGTTCTCGACCGGCGGATTTCCCCCCAACTTCAGCTGGGCGCCCGGCTACCGTGGCATTCGGCTGCCCTCGCCCGGCTCCGCGACACCCTGCTACCTGAACTCCTCTCCGGTGAGATCAGGGTGCGCGAGGCGGAGAGTCTAGTTTGGGAAGCAAACTGATGGCTGGCGGATTCTCGGTGCACATATTCGTTCCGTCTGGCAACCCCGAAGGACTGCGCGTGGTGCAGAAGTCGAACTGGACGGGCCAGGGCCTCGTTTTTCCGCGAGCGCTTTTCTCGGAGGCACGGCTTCGGCCGGAGATGGAAGGCGTGGGTGTCTACGTTCTGTGGGACGCTGCGAACTCCTTAGAGCCGCTGCCGACCGCGTATGTGGGTCAGAGCGACGGGGTGTTGACTCGTCTGAGTCAGCACTTTGCGGGGAAGGAATTCTGGACTCAGGCTGTCGTCTTCACCAGCAAGGACAAGGGGTTCAACAAGGCGCACGCACAGTATGTCGAGTCACGTCTCATCGACCTCGCGCGGGCAGCGAAACGGTGCAATCTAGAGAACGGCAACGCACCGCAGCCGCCCCACCTCTCAGAGGCCGATATCGCCGACTCAGAGGCGTTCCTGGCTGACATCCTCCAATGTCTGCCCATGGTAGGCGTCGGGTTTTTCGAAGTATCCAGAATCGCGACTGACCCTAGCGATGATCTGTTGCTGAAGAGTAAGGGGATTCAGGCTCGCGGGACTGACCGGCCTGAGGGATTTGTCGTTCGAGCCGGCTCTGAAGTCGTCAGTCAAGAGGTGCCATCCTTGCCTTCGCACCTCCGTGAGTTGCGCGCGTCCCTTCTGAAGCAGGGATTATTCGACGACTCTGGACTTATCTGGCGCCTGAATCAGGACTACACCTTCCAATCACCCTCGACGGCCAGTTCTGTTCTGCTGGGAAGGAACTCCAACGGGCGCCTTGAGTGGAGGCACCTGCACGGACAGACCCTGAAGGAAATTCAGGATGGCGAGAGCATCTTGCCATGAGGTCCTTCCTCGCCGAGTCTGGCGTTGAGGAGGTCTGCCTCAATCACCTGGCTGACCTCGGCTGGCAGGTTCGCTACGGCCCGAGCATCGCTTCTGGCGAGAAAGCAGCCGAGCGCACCAGCTTCAAGGACGCCCTGTTGGAGGGGCGGCTACGGGATGCCATCGCGCGTCTGCACCCTGGATTGGACGAGGGAAGCGTGCATCAGGCCATCGCCACCCTTCGTCGCCCCGAGAGCGCTGATGTCCTCGCGGAGAACCTACGAATCTATGGACTGCTTACTGGCGGAGTCCCAGTCGAGCGCCGCGACGCCAACGGCCAGCCTCGCCATGACCTGGTTCGCTTGATCGACTTCGAGCACCCTGAGCAGAACGACTTCCTGGCCGTCAACCAGTTCACCGTCATCGGTGATCTGAGTGAGCGCCGCCCCGACATCGTGGGCTTTGTCAACGGCATACCCCTCGGCATCATCGAGCTCAAGCTTCCAGGAGAGGCCAGAGCCACGCTCCACGGAGCCTGGGAGCAGCTCCGAACCTACGCCGCCGAGATTCCAGCTTTGATGTCCTACACCGATATCAGCGTGATCTCAACGGGCACCCAGGCTCGGTCGGGGGCGCTGGATGGAGCCTTCGAGCACTACGCCCCCTGGAAGACCATAGATGGGTATCGCGAAGCGCCGCTAGATACCCCCGACCTGGAAGTGCTGGCCAAGGGCATGTTCGAGCCCGCCCGCTTCTTGGACTTGGTTCGCAACTTCACCGTCTTCTCGGCGGAGCGGAGTGGGCTGGTCAAGCGGATCGGCAAATACCAGCAGTTCAAGGCCGTCAATCTCGCCGTCAGTGCCACGCTCCGCGCCATGGAGCGGGGAGATGGCCGAGGTGGGGTTGTCTGGCATGCACCTGGGTCGGGCAAGAGCCTCCAGATGCTCTTCTTCGTGGGCAAGATCCTGCGGCATCCTGAGATGAGCAATCCCACCGCCGTCCTGCTGACGGATCGGGACAACCTTGACAACCAGCTCTTCGAGGACGTCTTCTCTAACGCTAAGACCCTCCCCGAACGCCCCGAGCAAGCCGACTCGCGAGACCACCTTCGCAAGCTTCTGTCCCAGAAGGCGTCCGGTGGCATCGTCTTCTCGACCATGCAGAAGTTCGGACGAAGCAAAGAGGACCGAGACGCCGGCCGACACTTCCCGATGCTGTCAGACCGGTCAAACATCGTGGTCATCGCCGATGAGGCGCACCGAACCCAATACGACCTGATCGACGGACTAGCCCGCAACCTCCGCGACGCGCTGCCTCATGCCATCTTCATCGGCTTCACCGGCACTCCGATCGAGAGAGCGGATCACAACACCAGGACCGTGTTCGGCGACTACATCGACATCTACGACATGACCCAATCGAATGAAGACCAGGCGACGGTCAAGGTCTACTACGAGCCCAGGCTCGCCAGGGTAGAAATCCCAGACGCTATTCGTGGCTCCATTGACGATGAGTTCGCTGCGGTCACAGAACGAGCTGAGACGGAGAGCCGGGATCGGCTCAAGACCAGATGGGGACGGGTCGAGGCGGTGGTTGGTGCCCAAGATCGGCTGCGCCAAGTGGCGGCGGACATAGTCGAGCACTGGGAGCAGCGACGGAAGAGGGAAGCAGGCAAAGCGCTGATCGTGGGCATGAGCCGGCGCATCTGCGTTGACCTCTACAACGAGATTGTCGCCTTGCGCCCAGATTGGTACTCCGAGCAGGACGATCAGGGCAAGATAAAGGTGGTCATCACCGGGGCAGCCCCCGACGGACCGGAGCTCAATCGCCATGTCCGCAATCACGACCGCCTGGCCGTGATCGAGGAGAGGGCGAAGAACCCCGATGACTCGCTGGAGCTGGTGATCGTGCGGGACATGTGGCTGGCGGGCTTTGACTCCCCGCCGATGCACACCATGTATGTGGACAAGCCGATGCAAGGTGCTGGGCTGATGCAGGCGATCTCGCGTATCAACCGCTCCTTCCGCACGAAGGGAGGCGGCCTGGTGGTGGACTACATCGGAATCGCTGAGAGCCTTCGGATTGCCCTGGAGGACTACACCCAGCGAGACCGAGAACGCCAAGAGGTCGGCGACACCCTGGAGAGTGCCTTCGATCTGCTGGAAGAGAACCACCAGATCTGTTGCGAGCAGCTCTACGGCTTCCCCTGGCGTGAGGAGCTGGCATCAGGGTCAGCCCAGGCATACCTCGATGCCCTCAGCGGCGCCAAGCGCTTCCTTCTGAGCGGGGACTTGGGGCTGGCCGATCTCTTCCTCAAGCACTCGCTCCTGGCAACGCAGGCGTTCAGCCTGGTGGTCTCCATGCCTGAGTCCCAGCGGTTCCGCGACGACCTGGCCTTCTTCCAGGCGCTGGCCACCGAGGTGCGGCGAGACCGCGCTGCGGAGCGCGGCGAGAGCGAGGACGACGCTGAGTTCGAGACCGCCTTGCGTCAGATGGTCTCCAGCGCGGTCGTCGGCACAGGCATCGTCGACCTCTATGCCGAGGCCGGTCTAGCCAAGCCTGACATCAGTCTGATCGACGAGGAATTCGCAGCCAAGGCCACCAGGAGCCCGCACCCCAATGTCCAGATCGAGTTTCTACGCCGCCTGCTCCGATCGGAGGTGCGCCAGGTGGCTAAGAGGAATGTGGTTGTAGAGCGAAAGTTCTCTGAGCTGCTGGACCGGGCTACCAACGCCTACAACAACCGCTCTTTGACCGCGGCTGAGGTGATCGCCGAGCTGGTAGCAATGGCCAAGGAGATGCAGGCTGAGAGGGAGCGAGGCGGGCAGGTCGGACTACCCGATGACGAACTGGCTTTCTATGATGCCGTGTCTCAGAACGGGTCGGCAGTGCTGGTTCTTGGCGATGACACGCTCAAGCAAATCGCGCGTGACCTGGTAACGCTGGTGCGCGCCAACACAACGGTGGACTGGAGCATCAAAGAGCAAGCCAGGGCAAAGCTTCGAAGCACAGTCCGGCGGCTCCTGACGAAATACCACTATCCGCCGGACAGGACGGAGTCGGCTGTTGAACTGGTTATTGAGCAAGCCGAGCGGCTGGCGACCGAGGTAACCGCCGCATAGAAAAGCGCCTTTGGCCTGGTGCCGCGCGACCAAGTGCCCCCGCCAACCCCAGGTAGCTCACGGGTTCTGGGCGCCTACGCGGCGAGCCTGGGCTCGTAGTAGACCTTGACCGAGTCCTGGCGATGGTGTTGCTGTCGTCCTCAGAGAAGCGCGGATAGGTCCTTTACCACTGTATCCACCAGATCTGCAAGGCCAGTGAGGCGGGTCACCGCCGAGGGGACGCCACCTTCGCTGTGAACTGCAAACTCAGGGTCCCACTCACCGTCCAGCACCTCGTGGACTACGAGGGGGTAGGTGACGTCCTCGGGCCTCGTTGGCGCCCGGTAGGAGCACCAATAGATCTGGAGGCCATCCGAGAGCACGACGCTGGTACCACCTCCTCGATTCGGCCTATCGTGACCAGGGGTCATGACGGGCACCTGCATCTCAATGAAGGCACGCACCACTGACATAAAGCGATGGCGGTCAATCCGGGCGAGCTCGTTGAGGATGAAGAGGGGGTTGGACTGGATAGCGCGTCGGATAGCCCATTCGTCGATGGAGGGCAAGGACGTCTGATACGGCTGGAGGGACTCGATCGCCTGGCGGGCTTGGGGGCTGACCCCCCGAAGTTTGGAGACCCCTCCCTTCTGGAATCCGGCTGGGTCGCTGAAGATCGGGAACTCAGTGTGGTTACCAGGCTTCCCTCCGTTGGCCTTGACGAGCGCGTAGACCATCTGATCGAGCACTGACCGGAGGTGATAGAGGATCTCGCCGGCGACCAGCCCCGCGTCGGTCGACACCTGATCCACCCCAAAGACATGGACGAAGTGCTTGGTGTCGTCCGCGTTGGTGGAGACTTCGGTGCGATACGGGTGCTCCTCGCGAAAGGTCTGAAGGGTGGAGTCGAGGCTCTCCAGCAGCTCGCGGACACGAGCCAACTTAGCCTCAGCCCAGGTCGGAGTGGGTGCCATCTCCTTTCAGTCTCCCAGTCTTAGACTCGGCCCGTGACCCCCGCCTGGTACATCCTCGCCTCGATCCTGGGCGGCCTGATCGTGGCCGTGGCCACGCTGGCCGGCATCCGGCTCGGCCAGGGCGCCGAGGACCGCCGGATGGCACTCGTCGACCAGCAGCGTCTCCGAGACGTGAAGGCGGTGCGTCTCCGGGAGCTCTATGAGCCTCTCTTGAGATTTGGGCTCCTACTCCGGCGAGTGGTCCATGAGAAGGGGTTCGGCATGGAAGGCGAGTCCGACGAGGAGCGAGACGAACGGCACGAGAAGGAGATGAACGCCGGCACCAACGTGGTGGGTCAGATGATGGCCTCCGTGATCATGGAGCCAGGCACCCAGAAGGTCAGGAGTGCCTATGACGATGCCTACCGGGCTTGCGATCGCTACCTGAGGTCGTGGCGGATGATCAATGCTGGGCTGCAGCAGGCCAACTACGAGAGTCACAAGAAGGAGATCGCCGAGGTAAGCGCGACCTCCGAGGCCCTGGTCGCCGCTGTTCAAGGGCAGCTGGCCGATCTGGAGAGGCCGATCACGATCCCGGGTCGGAAGTGGTGGCAGCTCTCATGAGGAGCTGCTCCTATACTCTCGTCGTGCGATCGGAATATTTGCAAGGAGCAGTAGTAGAGGGGATTATCTCCCTCGGCGACACAAATCAGTGCTAATATTCTGATCTCAAGCTGAGATCAGGCAATGATCGCGGGAGTGGCTCAGTGGTAGAGCGTCTCCTTGCCAAGGAGAAGGTCGCGGGTTCGACCCCCGTCTCCCGCTCCACCCCCGCAATGGGCCCGGTCTTCGAGATCGATTGGGGCTCTTGACCGCATGTGAGTCCAGACCTAAACTAGCCTTAAGATCCGCAAGTGAATCGCTCCATAGAAGCGGCTTTTCCAGAAATCCGCTCCCGCCATGTGAGTTGCTCTACCAGGGATGGATGGTGACATGGCACGATCTCGACAGCTACGCGGCACGGGAACCGGGCCTGTCAGCCCTCTGGCCAGGTCGGTCGAGGACTATCTGACCAGCTGCCGGGCCCGGGGTCTAGCTCCGAAGACCGTGGACCTCGGCTATGGGTGGCCGCTCAGGAAGCGTTTCCTTCCTTGGGCGGCGCGGGAGGGACTCGGTGCTCCGGCCGATGTGACAGTCCGTGCGTTAGAGAAGTATGCCGCCGAACTGCTAGCGAGCCCGGGACGCGGCGGAAGCGGGGTCCTCTCCAGGCACTCCGTATACACCTACCTGCGGGCCGTTAACCAGTGGTCCCGCTGGGCCAAGCTGGCAGGGGAGGACGTGCCGGATCGTGCCGCGGCGCCGCTTCCGCGGCTGCCGAAGTCACTGCCTAACGTGCTCAGCCGTGATCAGATCGATGCTCTGGAGGCGGCCGCGACGACGGAGCGTGACCGGCTCATTGTCCGGCTGCTGGCCGACACCGGCCTCAGGGTGGGTGAGCTCGTTGGGCTGCGCACCGGTGACGTGCTGCAGCGCAGCCGGGGTAGCTTCATTCGAGTGCGTGGTAAAGGCGATCGCGAGCGCCAGGTCCCGATGATGCCGCAGTTGACCCGCCGTGTGGAGCGGTACATCGAGAAGACCCGTCCCAAGGACGCGCACGGTGACCGGATTTTCATCGGTCTCCGGCGGAGTGCAGCCACCGGCTCCTACGAACCGCTTACTACCTCTGGCGTCGAGCAGCTGGTCAGCGATCTTGGGCAGCGGTGCGGGATGACCGACCGGGTTCATCCTCATCTGTTCCGGCACAGCTTCGTGACCTCAGCGCTGTCACAGGGTATGAACCCGATCCAACTGGCCGAAATCGTCGGGCACACGTCCTTAGTGATGATCCAGCAGGTCTACTCGCATCTGAGCCCGAACGATGCATACGACGCCATGGCGGCCATGCTGCTGCGCTAGATCCCGGCGAGCCTCCACGTGCGCCGGACCCGATCGGCGATTCACCGGCGTCAGCTCACGGACGACCAGAGGGCTATCCTCGGGGTAAGACTCGCTAGCTCCGAGAGCGAGCGGCGCCGACGGGCACGAGCTCAGAGAGCTGCCGCAGCCCGGTGGAGTAGGGGAGGACAGTCGCCTAGCGAGCCTGATGCTTGGGGGATCGTTCGACGCCGAGGCTGGGAGAGGATTGTCCTTGGCGTGGCAAACGTGGATCGTTGTCGATGCCTGGAACGGGACTACTATCTCTCAGGTGGCGAGAACCCGGCGACGCTCTCACCGGTCCACGCCTTCAGGGGTGGCTCGGGCTCAGCTCGACTCGGCAGTGGGAGCGGAACACCCAGTTAGCCCCGCTAGCCGGGGAAAACCGTTGCCCCTGTTCGTCCTGGGGGCAGGCGTCGATGCTTCGGCTGGGATGCCCACCGTGACGTCGCTGATCACAGAGTTGGCCCACTTCGCGGGGGCTGAGGGCGCTCCGATCCATGCTGCACTCCGCGCGAAGCTACCGTACCTTCGATTTTCCTTCGACAAGTTTGCGGGCGACCAGCGAGAGGATGTACTACGCGGACTGTTTGACGAGGACGAGGCCCTCGCCACCACGTTGAACTCGATCCGAGCCAAGCTTCCCGAGACTCCGATCATGCAGGCGTTTGGCGTCGTGATCGGCGGGCTGACTGAGTTGGCTAGCCACAACGTGCTCCACGGTGAGAAGCTTAGGAAAGTACAAGCCGCGTCGGACGAGGACCTCGGAGAGGCCGAGCCGATCTTGGACCCGGGACGGATCCCACTACGCGACACGTCCAACCAGGTTCTCCGTAAGGGATTGCAGGAGGCTCTCAGGCAGGACGCCGCGCTCGCTCCCGAGGAGCGCCAGGTGCTCGAGACTCTCATAGAGGCCACCAGCAATATTGAGGAACTGCTCGCGCTCTACTTTATTCGATTCATCAGCGGTTCTCGCGCGGATAAGCAGAACTACCTTTATCTGATTTGGATGCTTTGGGCTCTCCTACGGTCTCGCTCGGCCGCGTCGACACTCGAAGAGACCTCGCTATACTCGCGGCTTCGCGGCCTTGCTGGTCATGTCATCACATTCAATTACACCCCGTTCATCACGCGAGCCGGGTTCGGTGTTGGTCAGACTTGTTTCTTCCATGGACGACTAGATCAGTATCTCGCTCTTGATTCGCGAGCGGTCATGAACGTCCCAGACCACATCTTGAGTACGCAGGATGAGTCGAAGGCAGCGCAGTTCTTGCAACCGCGAAGACTGGATGTCAGCAAAGGATTCGAGGTAGACGTGCCCGCCCTAGTTCCCCCAACTGCGTTCAAACCTGTAATAACGCGCGAGCAACTGCTATCGTGGGCCGAGGCCGATCACGCGCTTCAGGAAGCGACTCTGGTCATCGTCGCCGGGTATTCTTTTGCGTTCGCTGATGAGCACTTCAATGACCTCCTACGCAAGGGAAACCCGTACAGTCGCATAGTGGTGGTCAATCCGGACCCGCGTGCACCAGTAGACCGCGTGTGCCACCTGTTTGAGGTTGACAGGCGGGAATTGCGGCCGGTCAATGCAGCCAGGTATCCATCTCAGACTTGTGGGCGCCTGGTTTGCGTTCAAGCGAAGGCAGATGACATCGACCATGAATTCGTCACCGAAGTCGATGCGTTTTCGGTCACATGATTCACGTGTGCTAATGGCATGGCTTCTTTTTTGGCGCTCAGGAGCGTAGAATCTGGTGAGAAAATGGGGAGCGACTTCTCGATGGCCGAGCTAGACCGTCCGCCAATTAGGCCCTCGATCGTGACCCCACCGGGCCGCGCGTTGGATCCGCGCGTAGCGCTCGCCACGAGCGTACATGCGAGCCCGGGACTTTACGCGCTCCTGCTCGGATCGGGGATCTCTAGCTCCGCTGGAGTGCCGACGGGGTGGGAGGTAGTCTGTGACCTGGTCGCTAAGGCCGCCGCCGCCTCTGCCCCGGATGACCCTCAGGCGGCTGAGGCAGCGAGGAATGACCCCGTTCACTGGTGGACTACGAATTGCTCAGGTGAGCTCGGGTACTCCGCGGTGATAACGGCATTGGCTCGAACACCCGCTGCGCGGCAAGACTTGCTCGCCGGTTACTTCGAGCCTGACTCCGACGACCTGGCCAAGGGGCGCAAGATCCCCACCGCTGCCCATAGGGCTATCGCGCAGCTGGTGGCGCGCCGCTCGATCCAGGTGATCTTAACGACCAACTTCGACCGATTGACCGAACGCGCTCTAGAGGAGGTGGGGATCTCGCCACAAGTGCTGCACCGACCAGAACAATTCCGTGGCGCCCCCCCGCTTGGTCGTACGCCGGCGACCGTGATCAAGCTGCACGGCGACTTTCGCGACCTCGATCAGCGCAACTCTGTCGAAGAACTCCAGAAGTACCCGAACGCTATGGCAGCATACCTTCGTCGCATCCTTGAGGAATACGGTCTC
>Ga0307372_10009819_pt1 | contig 13092 bp, 13 predicted proteins | sample OX1MG_FD_202533 | JGI IMG/M metagenome (GOLD analysis project Ga0307372, IMG submission 202533) | Soil microbial communities from Risofladan, Vaasa, Finland - OX-1 | ecosystem: Environmental > Terrestrial > Soil > Coastal area > Acid sulfate soil | place: Finland: Risofladan, Vaasa | collected...
TTGCTCCTACCGCACTACCAGCGCGCCGAGCAGCAAGGCCGAACACTGCTGCACGAGATCCTCGCCGCCAGCGGCGACATCCACGTGACTGACCAGGAGCTGCAAATCAGCCTCGCGCCGTTGAGCTCGCCGCATCGCACCCGCGCCGCGCAGGCTCTCTGCGCGCTGCTCGATCAGACGGCCACGGTCTTCCCGGGAACCCGGCTGCGCCTGCGCTTCGCGATGCGCCCACCGCTGCTCATCGGGCTTGCCTTCCCGGACTCCCCAGCGCACCGTGTTTCAGCCTCGACCTTGAGCACACCCTCCCCCCTGAGCAGCCTCAAACCGGACATTTTTTGAACGGGGTATGTCAGGAGTTCTGAATTTCGTTCTTCAATTCAAATGGATACGGCGGCCCTTCGTTCGGCAAGTATGTATCGCGCCAAAGTTCACTGAGCATGTTTGAGAGAATAAAATGCACTTCTGAGCTCTTCCTGTTCCCGAGCTGCTTGCGGAAAAGAAACAGCATCTTCCCGGCCAGCTCTTCGGTCTCAAGACTCAGGAGAATCTGCGGATCAGGAATGACCTGGGCGAGTTCGCGCATCTGCCCCTCCACCTGTGATGATACCGGCAACAGTTTATGCGGATCCCCTGCGCTGCTGCATGTTGCGGGAGGCAGGACTATCCTACTAAAAACCGGCTTTCTGATGTACTTTCGTCTGCACAGACCGGGCGATGGTTCTGTATTGGGAGGGATAATGATTAACCGCTTTCGCCTTCTGCGTAATATTGGTCAATTCGATAATGTGGTGGCGAATGCTTTTCCTTTCGAGCTCCTGACCCTGCTATACGCCGAAAACGGACGCGGCAAAACGACCCTCTCCGCGCTCTTTCGCTCGCTTGCGCAGAACCGCCCGGATCTGATTCAGGAACGACACCGCCTTGCCGCAACCCAGCCGCCCGAAGCAATCATCGAGTGTGCCGGTGGCCCACAGCCCGCGATGTTCCAGAACGGAGTCTGGAACAGGCACCTTCCGAACCTGGCGGTATTCGATGACGCATTTGTTGACGAGAATGTCTGTTCCGGGCTGTCAGTTGAGGCCGAGCATCGCCACAATCTCCATGAACTCATCATCGGCGCGCAAGGCGTTGCGCTGAATCAGCAGCTGGAGGCTTTTGTCACCCAGATTGAGGCGCACAACGCGGAACTTCGCACCAGAACTGCTGCTGTGCCCGCCGCAATCATGGGCGGCATGAATATCGAATCGTTCTGTGCGCTGCAGCCACTTGCGAACATCGATGCGGATATACAGGGGGCGGAGCGCGCTCTGCAGGCCGCGCGCGAGCAGACCCCCATCCGCGAAGCCCGGCTTTTCGAGGCGATTGCCTTGCCGGCGTTCGACACTACCGCCATCGAGCAGGTGCTGTCAAGGGATCTCCCCGGTCTCGATACAGCCGCAGTTGCGAGGGTTCAAGAACACTTGTCACGTTTGCTGGCAGGCAGCGAAGCGTGGGTCGCCGAAGGAATGCGGCGAATCCCGCCCGGCAGCAACGAGTGCCCGTTCTGCGCCCAGGACATGACGAATTCGCCCGTCCTGTCGCACTACCGGGCGTTTTTCAGCGACGAATACCGGCTTTTGAAAGAGAGCATCGGCCGCCTGTCCCGCACTATTGACGAAACCCATTCCGAGAACGCCCCTGTCGCTTTCGAGCGTGCCCTGCGCACCGCAAGCGAGCGCCGGGCGTTTTGGGCTCGATTCGCCGACATGCCGGAAATTGCCCTCGACAGTGCGGCCGTCACCGAAGACTGGCGACGCGCGCGCCAGCTCATCGCCGCCGCATTGACGGCGAAAGCCGCAACCCCGCTCGACCATATGGAATTGTCGCCGGAGATCAGGACCGCGATTGCTGCTTACGAGGCGCATCGCACTCGCGCGGCGGAACTCAGCGCCCAAGTGCTCGGAGCGAACGCGGCCATCGACCTTATCAAGGAGCAGGCGGCGGCAGGAAACGTCACTGCCCGCCAGGCGGACGTCGTTCGTCTTCAGGCCACCAAAGCACGCCATGACCCTGCCGTGGCGCCCCTTTGCGATGCCTATGCCACGGAGAAGGCGGCAAAGACCGCCACGGAGGGACAGCGCGACCAGGCTCGCCAGGCACTGGAGCAGTACCGTCGCAACGTCTTCCCGAACTACCAGAACGCCATCAACCAATATCTCGGGCGCTTCAATGCCGGCTTCAGGCTTGAGCAGATTCTGCCGACGAACACGCGGGGAGGGTCCGCCTGTAACTACAGCCTGCGCATCAACAACGTCGTCGTCCCAGTGACGGCCGATGCTGTGCCCGGACAGCCCGCCTTCAGCAACACGCTCAGCTCCGGCGACCGCAACACCCTGGCGCTCGCGTTCTTTTTTGCCTGCCTCGACCAAGACCCGAATCTTGCTGGAAAGACCATCGTCATTGACGATCCGGTGTCCAGCCTCGATGCCAACCGCTCGCTGACGACCGTGCAGGAAATTCGCCGCTTGCTCCCGCGCGTTGCGCAGGTCATCATCCTCTCGCACAGCAAACACTTCCTCTGCCAGATATGGGAGCATTCGGACCCGATGCGGCGCGCTTCCCTTCAGGTGCGCCGAGACGGACCGACTAGCTCGACCATCGACGCCTGGAACGTGGACGCTGACCTTATCACCGAATACGACCGACGGCATGAGGAGCTGCGCAACTACCTGCAGAACGGAGCGGCCGGCAACCTGCGTGACATCGCCGTGGATATCCGGCCTACGCTGGAATATTTCTGCCGCGTCGCCTATCCGGCCGACTATCCGCCGGGAGGCCTCCTAGGCAACTTCATCAACCGATGCCAGACTAAGTTCAGCGCGAGAAATCCGGTGATGCCTGCAGCCGACTTGCAGGAGCTCCGCGATCTCACGGATTACGGAAATCGCTTTCATCACGATTCCAACCCACAAGGCTACCTCACCGTCACAGTGACCGATGCGGAGCTGCAGGGCTTCGTCCAGCGCACGCTCGCCTTTTGCAGCAGACGCTAGATGAGGAGTTATTCATCGCACAGAGTGTCGAACATCTGTCGGACATCATCATCGGTTGTCCTGTCATAGTTCGTTACAGCTGCGTCGTTTGGGAAGCTGTCGCCCGAGCTTAACGACTCCGAGCGATCCTCCTCCTCCGCCTCGGCAATGTCTACCTCCAACCCCTTAATCTGCCTGCTGAAGTCATGATTTCGTCTTTTGCCGAGTTCCGTTAGGGAGTCCATCAGCGCGCCCATTTCGTAGGTAGTTCCGGCGTTGGATCTCTCATCGTCGTATCCCTGCTCCAAATATTCCTTAAACCCAAGGTCTAAGCTCGCCTGGTTCTCTTCGGTCCATCCCTTTGCCCATTTAGGCAGGTCAGAGAGTGCAATCCAATCCGCCGTCGCAGCATAGGCGACATGACCCAGCATTTCATTGAGGAGCCTTTGGTAGACAGCCTTTCCACCGTGCGCAACGAACCATTTAAGGCCTTGCAGCTTCTTAAGCAAATGCATCACTGTCGTGAATTCAGGCGTAACTCCGTTCCAACCGACGACCAGCTGCTCGGATGACTGTGCCGCCAGCTCAAACAGCGGTACGGATTTAAAGGCTTCGCTCAATTCGGCGATAAATCCAATCCGCGCTTCGTTTCCCATATCGATTGAATAGCCGCGCATTCCCTCGCGCGACTTCTCCCATCGCACGGAGGGCGATAACAGCAAGGTGCTGAGCAGTCGCGGCATTGCGGCAGCGGATGCGGCGAACAACTTGGCGAGTGGGGAGTCCGGATGCTGTTCAGAAAGTTCCTTCAAGGCCTCAATTTGATTGAAGCGAATAGCCGATTGAAGGAGATCTTCCGCAGTGTCGCGGTCTTCGCTGATAAGCGACGCGATGAATTCTCGGATCGAAGGGTTGAGGTAGCTCGCATAGCCGCTTCCGTAGGTCAGGAATGCCCCGTCCAGCTCCCGCAACGCGTCCCGAAATTCGCCTGGACCTGCTGGCCGGTTATATTTTCTCGCTTTATGCCGGTGCAGCGATCTGAATGCGGGCTCGATTTCACCGACGTTGACCCATTCGCCCAGAGTATAGAAGCCAAGAAGCACGTCGCGCGCTGCGTCGGATATCTGGTTCTTGAAAGCACCACTCCAGATGTCGTGCGGTGACGCCAACAGCTGCCTGATATACATGCGGTAGCCGTCTGCAGAAACTTCGCGCCGGCGAAGATCGGTTGATAGCCATTCAATGAGCCGGGGGTTGAAGTGCTCGTGCTTGATGATTTCAAGGAAAAAATCCTCATCGAGCACCGTCTTCTTGTAAGCCTGCGGAAGCCCGCTGAAGTAGAGATGATTGTAGAGAATCCGCGCCCGGTTCCCGAACGTGTAGCTGTCCAGCTCCAGAACGCAGCGATGCTCTGACAAAGCACTCCGGCTGAGCCGTTCGGACAGCCGCAAGGCGGAGCTGAGGATATGGGCTCTGGTAGTCAAGATGAATCGGGATTGCTCCGACCGTCGCACCATCTCGATGAAGTCGGTCAAGGCAGCGTCCTGGTTCCGGCCAAGATATTCCGTGTGATCGCCGAGGTAGATTTGCCCAAGAAAATCGTCGTAGTAGAAGATCCGTTTCTCCGAAATCCGGAAAAACTTTTTCCCTTCGGAGATCTCCGCCTTTATCACCACGGGCTCGTAGCCCTGCTCCAAATAGGTGTAGAGCAGCATCTCTGCGAGGGTGGTCTTCCCGATCCCAGGGGGACCTGAAATGACCGTGATCCGGCCGTCATTCAGCATTTTCATCGCCCGTGCAAACACGGCGCTCTGGACGAATAACGGCAGCTTCCTTCGGATTCGCTGGACTTCGAATTCGGTCTGGCAGATTTCCGCGTTATGAAGCACGCGTTCGATAACATCGGTGCTAGTTAGCCAAAGCTTGAAATTCCTGCGTTCAACGGCAGGATGTCTGCTCAGTAAGCCCTCGATGTCTTCGGCTCCGATAACGTCATCGACACTCTTAACGAAAGGCGCCAGTGCTTCCAGAATGGCATCCTTGTTGCCTGGCGTCAGGCTCACCGATGTGACAAGCACATAGCGTACCGGCTTCAGTTGTTCGATCTTCGGCCGCTCCACCTTGCCGAGGTGGCTTAACAGCTTTGCGAAACCGGATCGAAGGAAGTGCTTGCACTGAATAATCGTCGCTCCGCGCTCGACGCGGATGTATCTCAGGTCAATGCCCTTGTCGCGGCCAGACTTGAAGGCCTCGAGGCGCGCGTCCCATTCGGCCTGCAAAAGGTCGCGGGAAAACTCCTCGAAATCCTGGCTCGAAAGTGTGCTGAAGTCGTAGCGGGGCATTTCCTCGCCTGTTTGGAGTGCAAAGAATGTCTGTCTCTCGAAACCACTATAAATGTTCTACCGGTCACAGCTAGTTGCCCGCGCGCATCACCAAAGAGGACTCTCGTTAACGATTGTGGATGCCGCTTGGTGCGATCCTCGGCACGTGATAATCCGGTTTATCAAGTACCTCCGGGACAATTCACATTTTGCTTGGTGCTATAGAACCAGCTTAACGATTGCATCCGCGCAGCCTTCCAGAAAACTGACCGAAGTTTCGCAATCTGTCGTTCCACGGCCTAGCCGTCTTTTCCTTTTCATCCCCGAAGTTTCCTAATGCAAGACAAACTCATCACCCTTTCTCATCCTTCGACCGGCCTTGAGGACCTCATCCAGAAGGCCAACGACCTCATACGAGCCGCCAAGGCCCCTTCTACACGCAAGGCTTATCAGTCAGATTTCCGGATCTATGATTCCTGGTGTACCGATCATCGCCTGACTTCCCTGCCATCAACTCCTGAAACCATCGCTCTTTATATGGCGTCCTGCGTCGTCGCCCGCCTGGCACCCGCGACGATCGCGCGACGTTTGGCCTCAATCTCCAAAGCCCACCAGGCAGCAGGTTTTGAAAACTCTCCCGCATCGACCAAGCATTTCGTTGTCGGCGAAGTCCTCAAAGGCGCACGCCGCACCCTGGGCGTCGCGCAGAAATGCAAAGACCCACTTCTGCTGAACGACATTTGCCGACTTCTTGCAGCGTGTCCGAAGAATCTGCTCGGTCTGCGAGACCGTAGTTTGATCCTGATTGGATTCGCGGGTGCATTTCGCCGATCTGAGCTGTGTGCAATGACGATGTCTGATTTGTGCTTTTCAGCATCCGGGCTTGTGATCAACGTGCCCCGTTCGAAAGCCGATCAGGAGCAGGCCGGCGAAAAGGTCGCGATCCCTTTCGGCGAACACGATGATACCTGCCCGATCAGAGCGATCCGCGAATGGCTAGCCGAGGCCAAGATCATTGAAGGCGCCGTCTTTCGCGGAGTCGATCGCCACGGCAACGTAACTTCCACTGGATTGCATCGCGATTCGATCGCGGCGATTTTCAAAACCGCCGCATCGAGAGCAGGTATGAATGCCACCAACATCGCGGGCCATAGCGTCCGTGCTGGGATGGCAACGCAAGCAGCCTTGAACGGATCCTCCGAGCGGGCCATTGCTAGGACCACTCGTCATCGTTCGCGTCGTGTTTTGCGGCGCTATATCCGGCCAGGCGAGATGTTTCGCGAGAATGCAAGCGCGAGCCTCGGCCTCTAATCAGATTTCTCGGGATCATTTCTGGTCCCGGGAAATCACCTCTTATCAGAGGTCAGAACCTTTCTCCCGCCTTGTCACACCCATCCCGACAGTGCGTGCGATCTCACTCCTGACTCTTACCGTGAGCGGAGGAATCATGGACTGTTGCCCGCGACAACCTCCAAACGGGCGGCCAAATGCAACGAGCCGACCGACATTGGCGCGCGCACCTGGATGCGAGCTTTCCAGCCGCAGAAACCAACAGAAAGGAACAAAATGCACCGTGCAGTACTGAACCTGATCGCTGTGGCCGAACGGAGCGAACACGGCTACTCGGATTTGCCGCCCGGCTCTATCAACGACGAGATCGAAAGCGAGTTAGCAGCCTACGGATACGCGGTCGCACGCAGCGATCGGCTGTGGCTCGGAGGGTACAGAATCCACTCGCCAGAATCGATCCTATTTGGAAACTACAGGCCATACGTGCCGCCGTCCATCTTCACCTGCGCGTCATCCCGGTCCACACATGTCCCCGATGCTCGCGACTTCGACGTGGATGCCGTTCTTGCTGAGCGCGGAGAGATCCGCCCGAACTGACAATCCTCGCGATCGTCAGTTCGCCATCGTCACAACCTGCAACCTGCGGTGAAGACCGCGAGACCTCATCGTCTCGGAACAATCTTCGCGCATCCCTGATGCCCAGATCCTATCAGTCCTCTTCAATCCGACAACCTCGCCAAAAGCACCCTCAAAGGAAAGCCATGCCTAGTCCAAAATTCCTGCGCTCAATTCGTGACAGCGAAACTGTCACCTGTCCGAGATGTAAAGTTCGTCAGTACCCGAGGAACGGAGCGTCTGGCACCTGTGTCCGGTGCCATACTCCCCTGGGGCTGGAATACGTGAGACTTGAAATCGACACGCTGCACGATCCCTGTTCGGAAGATGTCAAAAAGCACCTTGCACGCTCGATCGGCGACCTGCTTCGGGCCTTGCGTAAGCGCCGTGGAGTTTGCCAGTCGCAGCTGGCTGTGCGGGCCGCGGGCTGCATTGCTCGCAGCAACCTTTCGAGGGCCGAGTGCGGCCGCACGCTCCTTCCTCTCAACAAGCTGTTGACGATTTCGAAGGCATTGGGGCTGACTGCAATTATTCTGCGCTTTGAGGTGGCCACACCCCGGCGAACTCATCAATCAACCGATCGCGGCTGAACCTGGCCGCTTCGTCCAAATATGTGCACCGCAAGAACACCCCAAAGTACCCACTCGCATTCCGGGCCGCCGTTTCTCTCCGACAATCGAAGAACTGCGCCGGTTGGACGAGATTCACGGCCTGGAAAGGAATCATCGAATGGGAAACAACAACGACAACACGCCGGAAGAAGACGCGGGAGAGGAGAATTGCGACACCTCATTTGACTTTTGGAGCGATGAAGGCGCCCGGCGCTTGAACGAATCATTGGACGAGGGAAGCGCCTACGCTTCAGCCGGTGGTCGTATCTCTGGGGACCCCGAGGCGGATCCCGACGACGAGCAGCGCGATTACCTTGATCCGGAACTTTTTGACCCCGACGAAGAAACTCTGCCGCCTGGCGAGATGGAGTTGATCTTTGAGAACTCCTTCATCATGTAGGCCGGCACCGCGGTCCCGATGCCGGACCGGCCAGAAACGCACGGTATGGGCATCTCAGCTCAAAGGCCGCGGCAGCAGGCGATTTCGCGCCGACACTGCCGCGGCTTTTTCCCAACGCAACCACAGGAGTGCTTCATGAAAACATCGATCCCTCGTCTCATCTTTATCTGCCTGCTCAGTGCCGTTGCCCTCACAGGGTGCGCATCCAAAGGTTCAGAATTCCTCGGCAAATGGGTCAACACGCAGAATCCCAACGATACCTTTCAGGTCACCCGAAACGGCGACGAATACCTCATTGTCAGCCCGGACCAGAAGCCGGGAGTGGGAGCCATCTATAAGGATGGAGCTCTCGAGGTGAAGGGAGCGCTCCTATCCACGGAGCTCACTTACGTCAGGCGGAACGACACCATTGTGGCGCCGGGATTCTTCGGGCAGGTCGAATACAAGCGGCAGAAATAACCCCGCTCGGGACGACTCCCGGCCCGGCTCCTGTTTTCTCCGGCCGAGTGCGATCCATGCACCTACGGACCCATCCCTGATGTGCTCGATGCAGTCGGCCGAGTTCAATTTTTGCCAAGGAGTACCAATGGACGACATCGACATATTTCTCCAACTACCCATCACCGCACAAGCAGCTGTCGTTTGCTTTGTTGCCTGCGCAACTAGTCTGTTTGCAATGCTTCTCCTGGCGCCGCGGCGGAACTGCTTCTTCTTGCGCTGGCGGCCGGAAACGAGATTGCTCGCTCTGCTGGTGTCGCCGGCGCTGCTCATTCTTTGGCCCATCGTGCTCTACGGTTGGTTCCTGAAATCCCGAGGAATCGATCCGGACGACTTGGATTTTGGCGACGATGATTGAGACGGTCAAGGCGCGTCGCCGGAACACGATGACTGCCGCGGCCAAACTCCTTATTCGGCAAGTAGCTATAGCTGATCTCTGTTTACGAGTTGTGGCGCCCGGGCCTGCGGCGATGAATGATTGACTCGATCAAGGCTGCAATCCAGTCGCACTCCTCTGTGTCCTGCCCGGATGCTCCAAATCCCAACTCAATCCTTCCCTGGTCCTCTCCCCGAACCTTTCCTCTCCATCTCCAGGAATTGCTCTCCGAAAAACCAACACCCCGTTTACACCTGTTGAGGAGTATCTATGTCTCTTTCTCTTTTGCCTCTTCCAAATACCGATCCCTTAGCCGAACTGCGGCGGATGCTCTGGAACTCGCTGGTGTCTCCGCACACCAAGCGTGCATACATCGCAGCGTTCAACCAGTTCTTCGCGCTCGTTGCTGACACGGGCCGTCCCGTCTGTCGTGCCCTGCTGATGGATTACCGTGCGCAGATGATCGACCAGGGTCTGAGCGCCTCAACCATCAACGTGCGACTCTCGGCGATTCGCAAACTCGTCAGCGAGACGCGGGAGAATGATCTGATCGACCCCGCTGAAGCCGCTCGCATCCTGACCGTTCCCGGAGTTCCGAAGCGCGGAGTGCGGCTAGGAAACTGGCTCACTACCGAGGAAGCCAAACGACTCCTGGCTGTACCTGACTGCGGCACTGTGATGGGCAAGCGAACTTTTGCGATCCTGAGTGTGCTGGTCTATTGCGCTCTGCGGCGGGAGGAACTTGCCCGCCTCGAGATGCGGCACATTCAGAGGCGCGAAGGCCGTTGGGTCATTGCCGATCTCGTCGGCAAGCGCGGCCGCGTGCGGACCGTTCCGATTCCGGATGCAGTCAAGACCGCACTCGATGACTGGCTCGCCGCGGCCAGAATCAAATCCGGCTTTCTGTTTCGCCAAGTGTTTCGGAGCGGCCGCGTGTTAGCTGCGCCAATCGGAGCGTGGACTGTGTGGAAGACAGTCGTGACTGCGGCGAAGGCGGCGGGAATCGATCATCTTGGACCGCACGACCTGCGCCGCACCTGCGCCAAATTCTGCCGCAAGGCAGGAGGGGACATCGAGCAGGTGCAGCAGCTGCTCGGGCACGAAGATTTGTCGACCACCCAGGTCTATCTGGGGACGACCCTGGACATCCGCCAGGCTGTCAACGATCGCATCGCACTCTGAAGCGGTGCATCCACAAAAAACTCCTTGACTGTCTGCCCGGGCATCTGGTGTGTGCCGACCCCACGTCAATCTGACTCTTTCCAAAACCCTGCAACGCCCGGTGCTCTGGAGCAGATCTGGAGATCACTTCTAGTCGACAACTCCCGCGCTCAATCAAACCAAGCCCACGGGACACATACAATCCGGCGGGGCAACAGGAGGCGCCATGCACGATGGGCACCAGGGCAGAAGCCGCAAGAAAAACCAGGGTCAGCTGTTTCGCCCACCCTCGTGGCTCTCCACGGACGATCTCGAAGAAGAACTGCTGCGCGCAACCCAGGCGAGCGCAGGAGAGGCAGACGAAGCACGGGCAATCATCGACGAGTATTTTTCCGGCGACGATGCCTTCGAGCCCGAACCGCAGCAATGGAAGATTCTGCTCTGGCTCTTGAGCCTGCTCCGGCCTTGCCTCGCTGACCTTCTCAGCTGCCCGCCGGCAGAGTAGTAGAGGACCTGCCAGCGGACAATGATGAAACCCGATTCGCATGCGAGCTCACGCCGTGCTCGCATGCGCACAACCCTCGACAGGAGCAGAAAGCAATGAATGAAAAATTAAGCGTGAATCTCGGCAACCCACTCTTCATGTTCTTCTGGAACTTCGCGATGTTGGCGAGCGGGCTGGCAGCCGGTGGATACTGGCACCCATCGCGAGCCATGATGCTGGGGATGGCCATCTGCGCCGGCGTGTTTGCGGCGCTGCATGAGCTGGTGTGTTGCTTTCTGTGGTGCTCGGTGACGGCATGGTGGATTGGCAGGAAGACCGCGGCACTTGCGCCGAAGCGCTGAAGTCAGGCCAAGGAATCGAGGACAGCGAGAAACTACTTTATCGTCGAGAATCCTCCAAATGCTGCCGAACTCAGCGGGCAAGCAGGACTTACACTTACAACCCTTCGGTTAACAGCCGTGGGCACTCGTCCACCACCTGCTGCTACGGGTTGCTATAAGATCCTATCCTTTGTGCAGCTTAGACCCTCCCTCCTTTTCGCCAATTGCTACCTATACACCCCAAATTATGCTCTATTTTGACGGAGCGTGGGCACAAAAATGGGCACAGTCTTTCGGGGTGAACCCCTCTGTTGAGACTATCTGAAATTGGCACACTTGCATTGTGCTGAAGTCACCTACTCAGGATAGTACTTTTCAGATCTACAGTGCTGCGCTCAGGTTGCCCCCGCGTATGCCGTCGAAGAACGGTGTGCCCCGCTGCAACACACACTCAGCAGCGTACAAGTACATTGCGGCCGACCAGGTTTGCCAATCCCTGCCGCTTGGTTTGCCGGTTTGGGCATGAATCCATTCGTTGAAGCCCCACTCCGCCGCGTTTTCATGCCACGGTTTCACCAGTTCTGTCAGCGCCAACAGTTTGCGCTCTGCCAGATCCATCTGCCCTGCGGCTACACATGCAGCGACATAGAAGCCGCAAATGAAAGGCCACACTCCACCGTTGTGATAGTCTCCTGGCCGGTTATAGCGCTCATATCGAGGCAGCCAATCCGCATGATGGGGCAGAATGTAAGGAAACAGACAGGGGGGCAAAGTCACGGCGAGCTCTCCGCGGCCCCGCATGGCCTCGCACTCAGCTTCAATCCACGTCAGCATGCTGGTTGCCCATTGAGGTGAAGCAATTCCGGTCAGAATCGCCAGACTGTTACCAAGCAAGTCGAAACGGTCACTGCTCATGACTTTGTACGTATAAAGTCCGTAATACGGCGCGGTCGGCTCGACAAGAGCCTCCTGCTCATAGCTCTTCTTCAGTTCCCCACTAACTTCCAAGCGGCTCATCAACCCGCGCAGTTGCTCGGCAGACTCGTGTTCACCAAAAAGACGAAGATACGCATAGACGATCATGTTCACGTACAGTCCGTAGCCCATCACGTACTGTTCATCACGCCAGTCACTGGTGGGCAACTGTGCGACCATCACCCTGTCATCCGGGCTCTGGTACAGCATCCACTTTTGGGCCTTTTCTGCTGCTTCACGGAGAAACTCCGGCTGATTCCTAGCTATTCTGTAGAGAGCCAGCCCGAAGAGGAAAAGAGGCGTCGAGTCACTGGAACCTCGGTTGGCTGGATCGTGCGCGAGCGATGGGATGTGACCCCGCACCGTCTGATTGTCGGCAAGCGCGATTAATGTACGTTCCAAAGCGTCCGCAAGCTGCTGGTTGCCAGTGGCCAAAAAACCAAGCGATGAAATCATCAGGTCTCGGGTGTACGGTTCCGGGTATCCCCAACCCGCGGTTCGAGGCAGTCCTTGAAACGGTCCCTCTGCGTTATGCAACAGGATTTGGAGAGCCGCCTCTTTGGCCTGCTCGATGGTGATTAGTGACTTATCGTCGAAAGACATACACTCCTCGATGAAGTGCTGGAATAAGCGGGCAGGACTCTCGCCTCGCTGCTTCTTACTGGATGCCCAATCGGTCGGACACTATCTCGACGAATCGCCTGGCAACCCGGCGATAGTCAAACAACTCGACCACGCGTTTGCGACCTGCTCCGCCCATTCGCTGCCGCAGAGCGCTGTCCTGCATGAGAAGAAGAAGGTACTTGGCAATGTCGGGCACGCTCGCCCGATATTCGGCTGTTCGTGGATTCGGAAATACGATTCTATGACTCTTCTCATAGTCGTGGCCTTCGCCGCATAGGGCCTCGGTGATCTTTCTTTCCTCTGCCACCTTCGCCAGAAATGCAGTCTCGCCGTGGACCATGGTGTCGCGAAATGCCATGGCATCGATTGCGATCACTGGCTTTTC
>Ga0307372_10009821_pt1 | contig 13091 bp, 14 predicted proteins | sample OX1MG_FD_202533 | JGI IMG/M metagenome (GOLD analysis project Ga0307372, IMG submission 202533) | Soil microbial communities from Risofladan, Vaasa, Finland - OX-1 | ecosystem: Environmental > Terrestrial > Soil > Coastal area > Acid sulfate soil | place: Finland: Risofladan, Vaasa | collected...
TGCTCGTCTCCGACGCGACCCACGACGACCGCTTCCGGCGGGACCCCTACGTCGCGCAGCTCGACCAGTGCTCGCTCCTCGTCGTGCCGATCCTCAACCAGGGCGAGGCGCTGGCCATCCTCGTGCTGGACAACCGCCTCAGCCGTGGCGCCTTCGCCGCGGACCGTCTCGACGCCGTCATGCTGATCGTCGGGCAGCTCGCGGTCTCGCTGCAGAACGCCGTGCTGTACGACTCGCTCGAGCGCAAGGTCGCCGACCGAACCGAAGCGCTCGAGGTGGCGAACACTCGCCTCGAGGCGCTCAGCATCACCGACCCGCTCACGGGCCTCGCCAACCGGCGTCGGTTCGCGGACGTGCTGAGCGGCGAGTGGCTGCGCTCCTCCCGCACGCACACCCCCCTCGGGGCCGCGATGGCCGACGTCGACAAGTTCAAGGCGTACAACGACCGCTACGGTCACATCGCCGGTGACGACTGCCTGCGCCGCGTCGCCGAGCAGCTGAGCGCATACGCCCGCGACGGCATGGACCTCGTCGCCCGCTACGGCGGCGAGGAGTTCGCCGTCATCTTGCCCGGCGCCGACTTCACGACGACCTTCGAGGCCGCGGAGCGGCTCCGCTCCGCGGTCGAGGCGCTGCGCGAGCCGCACGAGGGCGTCGGCGGCGGCATCGTCACCGTCAGCGTGGGCGTGGCCTCGCTCGTCCCCTCGCCCGGGGCGGCCGGCGAGCAGCTGATCGCGCTCGCCGACGCCCGCCTCTACGAGGCGAAGCGCAGCGGCCGCAACCGGGTCGTCGGCCAGCGAACGCTCTGATCGCGGCGCCGCGCGCCAGTCAACAGCCGCCCGGGGGACCGGGCTCCCCCGGGCCGACGGCGGGATCGTCGACCATGCCGACGACATCCGAGCGCAGCACGGCCCCGAGGTGCACGACGTACCAGACGCCGCGCCAGGAGATGAGCGAGGCGATGCCGAACGAGCGCACCTGCCCGTCCTCTTCGTAGACGAGGCGGGCCCCGGGCTCGTGCCAGTAGCCGATCGAGTTGTAGCAGTAGCCCGGGGGGATCCACTCGGCCTCCCCGCTCGGCACGCTCACGTAGAGGAGGCGGGCCTCCTCGGCCCCCGCACCGAGGAGCGCGTGTGCCGCGGCCAGGTCGAGGCCGTAGTCGGCGAAGAGGCGGCCGACGAAGTCCGACTCCGGGTACGGGATCGACTTCAGCTGCACGTACGCCGCCTCAGGGAAGAACGCCGGGGCGGCGCGCTCGGGCGAGTCGTCCTGCACCCCCTCCCAGAGGTCCCGCATCTCGTCGCGGAACTGCGCCGAAGCGGCGGACGGGAGGACGTCGGTCTGGGGCAGCGAGCCCGGGCCGGTGGTCGTCGTGGTGGCCGGGGCGCTCGTCGCTGGGGCGCTCGTCGCCGGGGGCTCGGTCGGCCGCGTGGTGCTGGCGGGCTGCGTGACCGGGGCGGTCGTGACGGCGCGCGACGTCGTCGTCACCGTCGTGGTGGCGGGCGCCGAGGTGCTCCCGCTCGTCGGCGGGGCGGCGCCGCCGGCGCCGCCGCCGCACGCCGCCGCGAGCAGGGCGAGGGCGGGGAACACGGCGAGTCGCAGCGTGACCGGCACCCGCGGATCATCGCGCCGCACACACGAGCCGCGGCGCGACGGGCCGGGTCGACGATAAGTGGATTCTCATCCTCATCTCACCGGTGCGACAAAGGAGGAGTCGATACTCGTCTACATGCCAGCTTGCACCGAAGGACACGAGCAATGAGCGGGCGCTCCCGGCTCCTGGCGGTGATCGCCACCGGCGGCGCCGTGATCGGCGGCGGCGTCGCCATGGCGAGCGCCCCCGCGCCCGGCTCGCCGAGCTCCGCCGTCAGCACCACGGCGGGGGCGTCGACCACGACGCCGGCGACGACGAGCACGACCCTCGCCACGAACGACGGCTCGGCCGAGGTCCGCTCCGTCGTAGCCGAAGCGCGCCAGCTCGGAGGAGCGATCGCGACGACACGGGAGAAGCTCGCAGCGCTCGAGGCGCGGGCATCCGCTTCGGCCGCCGCCGCGACCGGCGCGGCGCAGAGCCAGATCAACGCCGAGCGCGCCCAGCTCGCCGGCGAGCAGCAGCAGCTCGCCGGCGAGGCGCGCCAGCTCGAGGAGCGCAGCGCCACCATCTCGAAGGAGAGCACCACGCTCCAGCGCGAGGCGGCGGCGCTCCACTCCGCCGCTTCCTCCCGATCGACCACGGCGACGACCACGACCGCTCCTGCCACCCACACGACGACCGGGGCGAGCAGCGCCTCGCACAGTGGCGATGGCTCGAGCGGAGGTGGCAGTGACAACTGAGCAGAAGGCCGGCACGTCCGGGGACGGCCACACCCCCGACGGCGTGATCATGCCGGACGAGCTGCTGGTGGCGCGCCATCGAGTCGCGTCGGATCGGGCGAGGAGCGAGCGAGCCCTGGCGCGGGCACGGAGCCGGCGGCGGATGCTCCCCGCGGCGGTCGTCGGGTCGGCGGTGCTGGTCGGCGCGGGCCTCGCCGACACCTTCGTCCGCTCGACGATCGCCTCGCCCGCGGCAGCGCCGGCCACGACCGGCGCCGGGACGAGCAGTGCCGCTGCCGCCGCTGCCGCCGCCGCGAGCGCCCAGGCTGCAACCGCGCGCGCGAACGCCCGGACGCTGACGCAGGTGGCCCAGGCGCTCGCCGCCGACCAGCGGGCGTTGGCGGCCCTCTCCCAAGCGGCGGCCAAGATCGCCGTGCCCGCTCCGGTCGCCTCCTCGGCATCGGCGGCGCCGGCCGGTGCCGCGGGCACGACCCCGTCGATCCAGCTGCCGAGCATTCCTGCCATCCCGGCAGTCCCTGCGCCCGCCACAGCGCAGCCGGCGTCGACGCCCGCAGCGGCGCCGGCGCCGGCGACCCACGCGACGACGGGTGCGTCCGGTGTCCCTGCGGGTTGACCTCGAGGTGCCCGAGAGCGCGCTCCGCACGCACGTCCCCGCCGTGGCGGACTCGGCGGCGGGCACCGGTGACGAGCTCGTCGTGACGACCCGGGCGATGGCGACGGAGGTGACCGTACGGGTGGCACTCGGCGACGTCCGCGCTGCGCCCGAGGAGCTGCGGCGTGCCGCCGGCAGGGCCCTCGAGGTCTTCCACGTCGTCGAGCGCGCCTGCACGCGCTTTGACCCGACCAGCCCGCTGATGCGGGCCAACGCCGCGCCGGGCCGGTGGCACCGCGTGCCGCCGGCGCTGTTCGCGGCCGTCGAGGAGGCGCACCGCGCCTACGAGCAGACCTCGGGGCGCTTCGACCCGCGGGTGCTGCGCGACCTGCGAGTGCTCGGCTACGACCGCACGCTCCCCTTCGCCTCCGGTGATGCACAGGTGGTGCGCCCCGGGCAGCCGAGCGCGCGACGTCAACGGTCCGGCAGCTGGCGCCCGAGGTTCCACCACGCCGCCGGCGAGCTGCACCTCGGCGGCGAGCCGATCGACCTCGGCGGCATCGGCAAGGGGCTCGCCGTGCGTTGGGCGAGCGCCGCGCTCGCCGCCGTGGCTCCCGACCACCTCGTCGAGGCTGGCGGCGACTGCCACTGCGCCGGCTCGGGCCCGGGCGCCGGCCGGTGGATGGTCGCCGTCGAGGACCCCTTCGGCTCGGCCACGCCGGTCGCCGTGCTCGCGCTCGCGGATCGCGCGGCTACCACCTCGTCGATCCGGCTCCGCCGCTGGAAGCTCAACGGCAGGCCGGTCCACCACCTGATCGACCCGCGATCCGGCCGGCCGGGCGGGGACGGGCTGGTGGCCGTCACCGTCGTCGGCGCGGACCCCGCGACGGCCGAGGTGTGGAGCAAGGTGCTCTTCGTCTCGGGCCGGCGCCGGATCGCGGACGAGGCCCGCCGGCGCGCCGTCGCCGCGCTCTGGGTCGACGTGGACGGCGTCCAGTGGACGAGCCCCGGCATGGAGCGCTACGTGACCTGGAGGCGGCCGTGACCGTCGGCGAGCTCGGCCCGGGCTGGGCGGAGCGGCTGCGCGGCGGGACGGTCACCACGCTCACGGTCCTCGCCGCGGTGGTGCTGCCGGTCGCGGCCGGCTTCGGCTTCGCCCGCCTGTTCGCGCCGACCATCCACAGCCGGTACTTCCCCTGGATCACGGGCCGGGCACTCGGCATCGCCGGCTACCTCTCGCTCAGCGCCCTCGTCGCGTTCGGGGTCTGGATGCGCCACCCCTGGCGGCTGCGCTGGCCGCTCGTCCACGGTGAGACGAGGCTCCGGATCCACGCCACCCTCGGGGCGGCGACGCTCGCCGTCGTGGCCGGGCACCTCGTGTCGCTCGCCGCGGACCGCTACGCCGGGGTCGGCTGGATCGGCGCCTTCGTGCCGGGCGAATCGCGCTACCGGACCTTCGCGGTCGCCCTCGGCACCGTCGCTCTGCTGTTCATGCTGGTGCTGACGGCCACGGCGCGCCTCGCCGGCCGCCGAGGGGCCCGACGCTGGCTCGCCTACCACCGCCTCGCAGCGGCGACCTTCGCCCTCGTCTGGGTGCACGGCGTGCTCGCCGGCGCCGACACGAAGGCGCTGCGCGTGCTCTACGTCACGACGGGAGCCTTCGTCGCGCTGCTGGTCGTCACCCGCTACGCCGCGCGGGAGCCGAGCGTCGCACGGACCCGCCGGCCCGGCCCCGCAGCGGAGGCCCCGGGCGTGGGGGTCGCCGCGGAGGAGCGGAGCACGGCGCGGGGCGGGACCGCGGTCCCCCTCGTCCGTGACGGCGACGCGATCGGGGCGAGGAGATGACGCCGCTGCACATCCGGACGCGCCAGTCGGCCGACCTCGGTGGAGCGGCCGGCGAGCCGGGCCGGCCGGGCGCGGCACGTTTCGGTGTCGCCGGCTCGGCCGGGACGCGTCTGCTCGGCGGTCCCCCGAGGTCGGCCGGCACCGAGGGCCTGGCGGACCACGAACGCCGCCTCGGCCCGCTGTCGCTCGACCACGTCCCCCCCGCCGCCCTGCGCGACGCCGTGCGGGAGAGCCGGCTGCTCGGGCGCGGTGGCGGCCAGTTCCCGACCGCCACGAAGCTCGACGTGGCGGCACAGGCGCCGGGGACCCCGATCGTCGTCGTGAACGCGAGTGAGGGCGAGCCGGCGAGCCGCAAGGACCGGACGCTGCTCGAGCTGCGGCCGCACCTCGTGCTCGACGGGGCCGAGGTCGCCGCGGCGGCGACCGGGGCCGACGAGATCATCGTCTACCTCCACCGCCGGCGCCTCCGTTCGACGTCGGCCCTCGAAGAGGCGCTACGCGAGCGGCACCGCGCCGGGCGCCCGGTGCGCCTCGTCGACGCGCCGGAACGCTACGTCGCCGGCGAGACGAGCGCCGTCGTCTCCTACCTCGGCGGCACCGGGGCGCTGCCGAGGCGCGACGCCCTGCCGGCCGCGGCCGCCGGCGTGGCGGGGAGGCCGACCGTCGTCGGCAACGCCGAGACGATCGCGCACCTCGCGCTTGTCGCCCGCTTCGGGGCGGCCTGGTTCGCAACGGCGGGATCGCCCGAAGCGCCCGGGTCGACCCTCGTCACCCTCGCCGGGGCGGTCGCGGTCCCCGGCGTCGTGGTCGAGGTGCTCGGCGGCGTCACCATCGGCGACCTCCTCGCGACCGTCGGAGGTCTCGACGTGCCCCCCCGCGCGGTGCTGCTCGGCGGCTACGCCGGGACGTGGATCGACGGCGACGTCGCCTGGCGCACGCCGCTCGAGCGCCACGCGCTCGGCGTGGCGGGTGCGTCGCTCGGCTGCGGGCTGATCGCGGTGCTCGGCGGGGGTGCCTGTGGGCTCGCCGAGACGGCGCGCCTGCTGCGCTGGATGGCGGGGCAGTCGGCGGGCCAGTGCGGACCGTGCGCGATCGGGCTGCCCTCGCTCAGCGTGCTCGCCGACGAGGTGGTCGGCGGCCTCGCGTCGCGCCGCGACGTCCGCAGGCTCCGCCAGCTCGCCGCCTCGATCCGGGGCCGTGGAGCGTGCGGGCACCCGACGGGCGCGGTCAACCTGCTCGAGAGCGCCATCGCCACCTTCGAGCGCGAGCTCGCCCAGCACCTGCGCGGGCGCGCCTGTCCCGAAGGCCGGGGGCCGGGGACCTTCCCGCTGCCCGCCGAGGAGGGGCCACGACCATGACCGCGCACCCGCCGCGCAGCCGCCTGCTCGTCGACGGCGCACGCTGCGACGGCCACGGCATCTGCGCGCTCTCCTGCCCGGAGCGGATCTCGCTCGACGAGTGGGGCTACGCCACGGTGGACCCCGCCCCGATCGAGGACCGGGCGACCTTCGCCCGGGCGAGGCGAGCCGTCGCGGCGTGCCCCGCCGGGGCGCTGCGCCTCGCGGACGCGCCGGTCGCGGTGGTGCGCGCGCCGGATCGGGCGATGACCGCGGCGCGCGGCCCCGGCGTAAGGGAGAATTGACCGATGCACGAGGACCGCTCGCCCGATCCGCCGCCGGCGAGGCGCCGCCGCTCGGGGGCGCGCTCGCCGGTCGGCTCGAGCTGGACGCTCTGGCTCTCGTCGCTGCTCGTGGTCGCGGGCGCGGTGCTGGCGGTCGCGCTGACCGGCGCGGGCGGCTCGTCGGCCGCCCTCCCCCCTTCGGTCCAGGTCGGCGCCAGCGTCCAGACCACGACGACCACGCCCCGGCTCACGACGACGACGCAGCCCGCCACGACGACCACGACCCGGGTCACGACGACGACGCAGCCCGCCACGACGACCACGACCCGGGTCACGACGACGACGCAGCCCGCATCGCGCACGACCGTGGTGCGGCCGAAGCCGCCGGTCGTCGTCGACGAGAGCGGGGGGGACGACGGACGGCGCGGGAGCAGCGGGGGCGGCGGCGGGGGCGTGACCTCGACGTCAAGTGGCACCACGACACGCGGCGACAACTAGCCCGGGCGCGGCGGCCCCCGCCGGGGCGGTCCCTGCGGACGCGCCGGTCGAGGGCTACGGCGAGCCGGTCGCCCGATCGCTCGACTGGGCGCCCGACCACGGCAGCCCCGTACGACGCCGCCGGCGGCGTCGTCGACGCCCAGGGAGCGCAGGGCGCCTCGCCGCCTACCACGCCGTCGTCCTCGCGCTCGTCCTCGGCGCCGTGGTCGCTGGGATGGTGCGGAACTTCACGTCGAGCTACGAGTCCCTCGCCGCCGGCTCGCTCGGTGACGAGCTGCGCGAGTTCCACCAGCAGGCGCAGCGGGAGCACCCGACCGATCTTCGGGCGTTCACGAACAGCTACCTCGCCGGGCGCTCGCTCGCGCCGAGCGACGTCATCCTGATCCACCTCAAGACGGGCGCGCGCACCTCCGAGACGCTCGGGATCCCGAGCATCCAGGCCGTCGACGCCGTCGAGGCGGACCCCACCGTCCGACAGTGGCTCGCCGCGCCGCCGACCCGAAGCGTCGCGCTCGCCACGACGATCGGCGGCAGGCCGAGCGAGCTCGTCGGCGCGCCCATCGTCGCCGGCCAGCAAGTTGTCGGGACCTTCATCGCCACGACCGACCTGAGCGCCTTCGTGGCCGAGCGGCGGCGGGTGCTCGCGCTGTCGATCGCGGAGGCCGCCGTCGCGCTGCTGGCGGGGGTGACCAGCACCTTCTTCCTGCTGCGGCGGCTGCTGCGGACCGTCGGTCGCATCACTACGACCGCGGAGGAGATCGGCAGCGCCTCTCTCGACCAGCGCCTCGGCGACCAGGGCAGCGACGACGAGGTCGGCGAGCTCGCCCGGACGTTCGACGCCATGCTCGAACGCGTCCAGACGGCGATGACGGCGCAGCGCCGTCTCCTCTCGGACGTGTCGCACCAGCTGAGGACGCCGCTCACCGTGGCGCGGGGGCACCTCGAGGTGCTGGAGCGCACCGGCATCGACGATCCGGACCAGGTACGCGAGACGGTCGACCTCGTCATCGACGAGCTCGACCACACCCGCGCCCTGGTCGAGCGGTTGACCATGCTCGGGCGCGCGATGGAGCCGGACTTCCTCGCCCCGCAGCCGGTCGAGCTGCAGCCCTTCCTGGCAGAGCTGCACGAGGCGGTACGGGTGCTCGCGCCGCGCACCTTCCTGCTGCCGCCGGCGCCGGACCTGCTCTTGAACGTCGACGCGGCGAAGCTGCGCGGCGCGATCTTGAACCTCATCGACAACGCGGTGCGCGCCACGACAACCGGCGACGACATCGCGCTCGTCGCCGCCGTGGACGGGCGTGACGGGAGCCTGCGGCTGAGCGTGGAGGACTCCGGCCCGGGCATCCCCGAGAGCCAGCGCGCCGCGGTGCTTCGCCGCTTCGCCCGGCCCGGCGCCCGTGACGCCGACGGCTCGGGCCTCGGCCTCGCCATCGTGAAGGCGGTCGCCGAGGCGCACGGGGGCTCGATCGCCGTCGGCGAGTCGGACCTCGGGGGGGCGAGCGTGACCGTCGTGCTGCCGGCGACGCGGATCCTCGCCACGAGGAGCGCCTGAGGGTGCGGATCCTGGTGGTGGAGGACGACGACCGGATCGCGTCCTTCATCGTGAAGGGTCTCCGGGCCGAGGGCTATGCGACCGCCGTGGCGCCGGACGGGCTCGAGGCGGTCCGCCTCCTCTCGCCGGGCGGCGAGGGGCTCGACCTCGTCCTGCTCGACCTCGGGCTGCCGGGGACCTCGGGCGAGGACGTCCTCCGCTGGCTGCGCCAGCGGGACGCCGCCCTCCCGGTGATCATCCTCACGGCCCGTGCCGAGGTCGCCGACAAGGTCCGCGGCCTCGAGCTCGGCGCCAACGACTACCTCACCAAGCCCTTCTCCTTCGCCGAGCTCCTCGCCCGGATCCGCGCCACGCTGCGCACGGCGGGGCAGCGGGCGTCGACCGAGCTCGTCGTCGGCGATCTCCGCCTTGACCTCCTCACCAAGATCGCCTGGCGCGAGGGTCGCCGCATCGACCTGGCGCCTCGCGAATGGTCGCTGCTGGAGCTGCTCATGCGACACCCGACCCACGTGCTCTCGCGCGCCAGGATCCTGAACGAGGTGTGGGAGTACGGCTTCGACCCGGGCAACAACGTCGTCGACGTCTATGTCGGCTACCTGCGCAAGAAGCTCAACTTCCCCGGCGAGGAGCCGCTCATCAAGACGGTGCGGGGCGTCGGCTACCGCCTGCTCACCCCCTGAGCACTCCGTCGCGCACGGGCGACGGCGGCGCTCGGAGCCCTCCGGTCCGAACGGACTGTGCCGGCCGAGGGGACCTTCCGACCGATGTTCCTGCCGAATGCCCCTGACGTCGCGCCCGGGCCGCTGCCACCATGCGGATATGCAGCACGCGCAGGTGACGGACCCCGAGCGGCTGCACGACCTCTTGCATGCGATCGTCGCGCTCGAGTCCGAGCTGACCGTCGAGGCGGTGCACCGTGCCATCGTCACGCAGGCCTGCAGCCTCGTCGGCGCCCGGGAAGCGACGCTCGCCGTCGTCGGCAACGACGGGCGCGACCCCACCCCCCTCGTCCACACGAAGCACCGCGCGCCGAGCGCGCGCGGTGCCGGGCACGCGACGAGCGAGGCCCCCGGCTACGACCTGCGGGTCCCGATCCGGATCCGCGACCAGGTCTACGCGTACCTCTACCTCGCCGGCAGGGACGACGGCGCCCGCCTCAGCGCCGAGGACGTCGGGATCGCCGAGGCGTTCGCGATGAGCGCCGGCGGCGCGGTCGACAACGCCCGGCTCCACGCCCAGGTCGTCGACCTCGGCGTCGCGGCCGAGCGGGTGCGCATCGCCCACGATCTCCACGACACGGTCCTCCAGCGGCTCTTCGCGATCGGGCTCTCGCTGCAGAGTGCGTTGAAGGAGGACCCGGAGGTGACCTCGGCACGGGTGCGCCGGGCGATCGACGACCTCGACGAGACGATCCAGCAGGTCCGCGCGGCCATCTTCGCCCTCGAGCCCGCGGTCCGCGGGCGCCAGCGGCTCGGGGCGCGCCTCCTCGACGTCATCCGGTGGTCGGCCGAGCTGCTCAGCATCGAGCCGACGGTCCGCTTCGTCGGGCCGGTCGACCGCGCCCTCGACGAGCCCGTCGTCGCCGGGCTGATCCTCTCCCTTCGCGAGGCGCTCGGCGAGCTGGCGCGGCGGGGCGCGACCTCGGTGTCGGTGGAGGTCGAGGCATCGGGCGAGCCGCGCGCACGCGAGCTCGTGCTCCGAGTCGCCGCCGCCGAGCTCGGTGACGGCGCCGAGCCGGGCGGCCCGGCAGCCCGGCGCCGCGGCGCCGACCGGTCCGCGAGCGCGGCGGACGACGACTGGCTCGCCGGCATGGTGGTGCGCGCCGAGGCGCTGGACGGCTCGTGCGGGATCCGCACGCGCGTCGGAGGCACGACCGAGCTCAGCTGGCGGGTCCCGCTCGCTCCTCGCTGAGCTCTGGCCGTCACGGAGCGCGGACGCACGGCGTGGCGCTCACGGCCTCGAGCCGGCGACCGCTGCGGGGGCCCGTCGGCCTCAGTCGGGCTGGCCCGATGGCCCCGGGCGGGACACCTCTGGTCGAGGGCCCTGCTTGCGCAGGCTGCTCCAACGGTGTGCGATGAACGCGGCGACGGTGACGACGACGAGCGCCGCCAGCACGTAGCCCGCGAGCGAGAACCCGTGCACGAGGCTGTGCCACGCCCCGTTCAGGGCGTAGCCGGCGGAGGCCACCGCGGCCGTGTAGATGGCGGTGCCGATCAGGCTGAACACCCCGAAGCGGAGCGGCGACATCTCGGCCACCCCGGCGACGACGGACACGAACGAGCGGATCAGCGGCATGGCGCGGCCGACCAGGACGGAGAACTCGCCCCGGCCGTCGAACCAGCGCTCCGCACGGTCCAGGTCGGCGGTGGTGAGCAGCACGTAGCGACCGACCCGCTCGACGAGCGGGCGCCCGCCCACCCTGCCGATGCCGTAGGAGACGAAGGAGCCGGCGACCTCGGCGACCGTCCCGAGCACGATCACCGCGACCAGGTTCAGGTGGTGACCCGAGGTACCGAGCGAGCCGGACGCGGACAGGAACCCGGCGAAGCCGAAGGTGATCTCGGACGGGAACGGGATGCAGCAGGCCTCGGCGAACGCGAGGACCACCAGCGCGAGGTAGCCAGAGTGTTGCAGGAAGGATTCCACGGGACACTGTTGTAGCCGATCGCGCCGTTCTGCGCGTGCGTTCAACCACGTCAGCGGGGAGATTTCACCAAAACTTTGCCATCGGCGCCCGCAGGCGGCCCGCGCGGGTCGCGCCGCGCAACGCGCCTGGCCCGGGCAGGGACCGCCGGACGGCCGGCGGTAGCCTCGCCCCATGGACGACACCCGCGTGCTCGCCGGCGACGGCGTCGAGATCGCGATCCACGACCTCGGGGGACACGGCGAGCCGGCGCTCGTCGCCCACGCCACGAGCTTCCACGGGCGCTGCTACCAGCTGCTCGCCGGCGAGCTGGCGGGAGCCTTCCGCAGCTACGCCCCGGACCTGCGCGGCCACGGCGCCTCCGGGGCACCGCCACACCTCGACTTCGACTGGAACGGCTTTCGCGACGACGTCGTCGCGGCCGTCCGCGGCCTCGGGCTCGAGCGCCCGGTCGGGATCGGCCACTCCTGCGGAGGCGCCGCGCTGCTCCTCGCCGAGGCGCAGTATCCCGGCACCTTCGCCGCCCTGTACTGCTACGAGCCGATCGTGTTCGACCCCGGCGTCTTCGACCCCGACCGCATCGCCGAGCATGTCGGCGCCGCCCGCCGACGGCGCGCCGACTTCGACTCGGGCGAGGCGGCCCTCGAGCGATACCGCGACTCACCCCTTGGCGTGCTCGCACCTCTCGCGCTCGAGGCCTACGTCGAGCACGGCTTCGAACAGGTCGACGGTGGCGTGCGTCTGCGCTGCCTGCCCGAGTACGAGGCACTGATCTACGAGGCGAGCACGCGCAGCGACGCGGGGCTCCGCCTCGCCGAGGTGACCTGCCCCGTCACGGTCGCCTACGGCACGACGAGCGGGTTCTTCGGCGCCGCCTGCCTCCCCCTGCTCGCCGAGGGCCTGCCCGACGTGCGCCTCGCCGCCCTCGAGGGCCTCGGTCATCTCGGGCCGCTCGAGGACCCCGGCGCCGTCGCACGCTCGATCATCCGGGTGGTCGAACGTGCCGCGACGTAGCCTTTCGCCGATGTCCCTATGAGCGTCCCGCTGCCGGAGACCCTGACGCCGTCGAAGATCGGCAAGTTCGTCAGCTGCCCGCTGGCGTTCCGCTACTCCTACATCGACCGTCTCCCCGAACCGCCCTCGCCCCAGCAGGTGCGCGGGACGCTCCTGCACCGGGCGCTCCAGCTGCTCTTCTCCGACGGGCCCGCATCGAGGCGGACCCGCGAGCGCGGCGCGAGCGCGCTCGACGAGGCGTGGAGGGAGATGGAGGTCGGCGACGACGTCGCCTCGCTGGAGCTCGACGACGCCGCCCGCCAGTCCTTCCTCCTCGAGGCCCGGGGGCTCCTCGACCGGTACTTCACCCTCGAGGACCCCTCGAGCGTGCGGCCGGTCGGCCTCGAGCTCGACCTCAGGGTGAACCTCGACGGCGTCGAGCTGCGGGGGATCATCGACCGGCTCGACCATCTGCCGGGCGACGACTTCGTCGTGGTGGACTACAAGACCGGGCGATCCCCACGCGTCGAGCAGGCGCGCTCGCGCCTCGCCGGCGTGCAGTTCTACGCCTTCCTCTGCGAGCAGGCGCTCGGTCGCCGGCCGAGCGAGGTGCGCCTCATGTACCTGCGCGACCAGGTGGTCGTCGTCGAGTCGCCGACCGACCAGACGATGCGTGGGCTCCGCCAGCGCGCACTCGCCGTGTGGGCCGCGATCGAACGGGCGTGCCGGACCGAGGACTTCCGCCCGAACCCCTCGCCGCTGTGCAAGACATGCTCGTTCCAGGTGCAGTGCCCGGCGTTCCAGGCCGGTGTCGAACGCCTCGCGCGCGCCGATTAGCCTGCGCCCGTGCTCCGTGAACTCGTCGCAGGCTTCGACAACCGCGTCGACGACGCCGTCACCGGGGTCCGCGGCGACCGCCTCGCCGACCGTGTCTTCTACACGGCCTCCGCGCTCGGGGACTTCGGCCTCATCTGGGTGGTCTTCGCCCTGCTGCGCGCGCTCCGGGGCG
>Ga0307372_10009823_pt1 | contig 13090 bp, 12 predicted proteins | sample OX1MG_FD_202533 | JGI IMG/M metagenome (GOLD analysis project Ga0307372, IMG submission 202533) | Soil microbial communities from Risofladan, Vaasa, Finland - OX-1 | ecosystem: Environmental > Terrestrial > Soil > Coastal area > Acid sulfate soil | place: Finland: Risofladan, Vaasa | collected...
TGTCGAGAAATTCGGCTAGGGTTTCGTCGCCCCATGTCACCGTTCGCCCACTATAACAGAGCCCGATTTACCGGCGCTCAAGGGTCCGGCGCGTCCGGCTGCGCCGGACCGCGCTCTCAGGCGTCCGCCTTCGCGAATTGCTTCGGCGCGACGCCCCGAGCCGCCCTGAAGAGAAATACCGAGCGTCTCGGCCGTCCGGTATCGACTGCTCGCGCAACAGGTCCCGACGACTTGATGCGTCCGGCGCCAGCGTCGAGCCGGCGTCGATCTGGCGAAACGCTGAGAGGCGCCGAACCCGGACCTCGCCCCCCCAACCGGAGAGTTAAAGGCGCGAGGGGTCTTTGTGACGGACTTGGAGGTCGAGAGAGAGGCTCCCGGCCGGCCCGTCTTGGAGATCCCCTATGGCAAATCCTCAACCCAAGATCGTCCTGAGCCGGTCTCAGGACATTCCCTTCAACAAATTGGTCCTGTCGCAGGCCAATGTCCGCCGCGTCAAAGCGGGCCAATCGATCGAGGAACTCGCGGCAGACATCGCCCGCCGCACCTTGCTGCAAGGTCTCAATGTCAGGCCGGTGCGCGACGCCGACGGCAACTATGAGGTGCCGGCGGGCGGGCGCCGGTTTCGCGCGCTCGAGCTGCTGGTCAAGCAGAAGCGCATCGCGAAGACACAGCTCGTTCCCTGCGTCGTGCGCGAGGACGGAATCGCCGCGGAAGACAGCCTCGCCGAAAACGTTCAGCGCGTGGCACTTCATCCGCTCGATCAGTTCCGCGCCATTCAGGCCCTGCGCGATGCGGGCCTCGGCGAGGAGGAGATCGCGGCCCGCTTCTTTGTGGCGTCCAACGTCGTGATGCAGCGCCTCAAGCTCGCCGCCGTTTCACCCAAGCTTCTCGACCTCTACGCCGCGGACACAATGACGCTGGAGCAGCTCATGGCCTTCACGGTCACCAATGACCATGCGCGTCAGGAGCAGGTGTGGGAATCGCTCGCGCATTCCTACAACAAGGAACCCTATTCCATCCGCCGTCAGCTCACCGAGGGCGCCGTCGGCGCCGCGGACAAGCGGGCGCAATTCGTCGGCGTCGCGGCCTACGCTACGCGACCAACACCTGCCTGGAGATCACGGCGAAGAGCGCGGGCTTTACCGCCCAGGCGCCCGGCCTCGCCGACACCGCCTCGGCCAAGGCGATCGACCAGCGTCACCAGACGTGGGCGCAGGTATTGCCCGAAGAGAACGCCGCGCCTCAGCCCGACGCTGGCGACGACGTCGGGAGCCTTCCCGCCTTCCTTGCCGACGATGGCGACAACGACACGGCTGTGCCCGCCGCGTCGATCGCCGCCGACTGACATCGAACCCCGCGAGGCGGCTGCGGCCGCCTCGCATCCTTTCATCACGTCTTATTGGAGATCCACCATGGCGGAAGCGACGGGCGCGAAAGAATTCGCCGACTACAAAAAGCAAGCGACGGGTTATCAGGAGCAGGGTGCTCAAGCGCGCCGCACATGGGCCGAGCGCGGCGAGGATCACCCCGACCTCTATCCGCCGCTCAATCCCGAACTGGATCGCAACCAGGCTCCGGCCAGGGAAGCGCCTGAGCAAACTTCCGAACGAGCGCCGGCACCGCGCACGCTTGCGCAAGAACGCGTCGCCATGCGTCAACTCGACTTGCCGGACTACGCCGCCGCAAAACATGGCTACGAGATCAAATGGCGCGACGACGAGCACACCCGCGCGACGCTGACCAAGGGCGACGAGGAACTCCGCGCTACCAAAGGCAAGGACGGCGCCTGGTCCTACGACAGCCGCACGTCCGGCGGCGACCGCGGCGACATCCTCGACTTCGAGATCAATCGCGGCGCCAAGACCGCATCCAAAGCCCGCGAAGAAGTGCGGCCCACGCTTGAACGCATTGAACAGGAACGCGGGCGGCTCGATGTGCAGCCCGAGCGCGAACGCGGCGGACCGGAACGCGACACTCCCTCACGCGACGATGGCGATGGGCCGGAGCTCGATCCGCATCGGAAGCGGGGACGGGGGAGGTAGACGAGTGCTCACAAATCTGTCCTTTAATCGCGGGCTCCCGGTTGTGCGCCCGTAAGCGACCGGGGTGGCCGTTCTCGACCCAACTGCTACCTCCGCGGCGAGTGGCAGGATGTCCGGTGTCGAGGGTGAATCGGCTATTTACTCTTGGACAGCACGGCCGGCAGCTTTGCGCCCATGAAAGTCATTCCCGATGCTTGATGCGGCGCCCAGAAGCAGACATTTTTCTGATGAACCGACGCACCGGACGGCGTCTATCCAGGGCGAAAGGGACGGCTTGCCTGACCATTATGTTCCATCGAACCGGCTGGCGTGATATCGGATTTGCCACACTGGAAGACCACCACGGTGATGGTGTTCCTGAATCGAAGGGGCATCTCGGGCACGCGCTGAATAGGCGCCGAACTGTGACCCTTTCAACCAGCAGCAGATCAACCGCATATGATGCCGATTGGCGTCCGGACCCCACGCCGAATAACACTCAAGGAGAGGTTGGGACCCCGTTGGGACCCGGGCAGGTTCGAGCTCTGCCGCGCAGAGATTCGGCTTCATGATTTGGCGGCAAGACCGCAGGCTGCGGCACAAGGAAATTGAATGAGACCCGCTGCCGACTGGACCAACGGCGCAGGATTCAGCGCCTTGCAACGGTTGATGAGACCCAGATAGACTCGGCGATGAGCGAAGATCATCCAGAGGGTGGCTATCTCATGGCGGCAGCGAGTCGAACCGGGACGGCCGTGGGCCGGCCGGTCAAACGGGTGGACGGGGTCGCCAAGGTGACCGGCCGCGCCCGCTATTCCGGCGATTTCGACGTGCCGGGCGCGGTCGTCGGCCGATGTCTGCGCAGCCCGCATCCCAGTGCGCGCATCGTCTCGATCGACACGCGGCAGGCGAAGGCGCTGCCCGGTGTCCGCGCCGTGCTGACCGGCGCCGATGTTCCCGATGTGCGCTACGGACGCTTGTGCCGGGATTACCCAGTCCTCGCCCAGGGAGTTGTGCGCTTCGTCGGCGAGAAGGTGGCGGCGGTCGCCGCCGACTCGGTCGACATTGCGGAGGCCGCACTCGAACTCATCGAGGTTGAATACGAGGCGCTGCCGGCGGTCCTCGGTGCCGAAGACGCGATGCGGCCGACGGCGCCGGTTCTTCATCCGGAAAAGGTGGAGATCGGCCCCGGCGCGGTCGCCGGGCATCACGCCGAGCTGCGCATGTACCCGCCCATTCCCAACGTGATCTCGCAGCTGACGCTCGGGCACGGCGACGTCGCGGGCGCGCTGGCTGGCGCGCACAGGGTGTTCAAACACAGCTTTACGGTGCCCTCGGTCCACCAGGGATATATCGAGCCGCATACCTGCGTCGTCTCGGTCGGCGCGGACGGAATCGTCGACATCTGGGCCGCCAACAAGGGGCCGCATATCGCGCGCGCGCATATGGCGGTAGCGATCGGGGTGCCGGAAAACCGCCTCAGGTTCAATCCCGTCTATATCGGCGGCGATTTCGGCGGCAAAGGTTCACTGATGGACACGATCCTTTGCTATTACCTGGCGCTCGCCGCGCGCCGGCCGGTCAAGATGGTGATGACCTCGTTCGAGGAGCTGACGGCGGGCAACCCGCGTCATTCCGCCAGCATCACGTTGCGCACGGGGCTCGACCGCGACGCGAAGATCGTCGGGATCGACGCGCGGATCGTCTTCAATGCCGGCGCCTATGCCGCCTTCATTCCGGGGCCCACCTTGCATGGCTATAGCGAGCTCGCCGGCACATATCGCGTGCCGAACTGCACGATCGAGGTGCTGCGCGTCTACACCAACACCGTGCCGCGCGGCCACATGCGCTCGCCGGGCTCGCCCCAGGTGACGTTCGCCGTGGAAAGCCACATCGACATGATCGCGCATGAATTGCGGCTCGATCCGCTCGAGTTCCGTCGCCGCAACGCGATCGTGGAGGGCGATCTGACGCCGCTTGGCGACCGGCGGCGCCATATGCGGTGCCGGGAAACGATCGATGCAGGCGCGCGCGCCTTCGGCTGGGACAAGCCCAAGGCGCTTGGCGTCGGGCGCGGTGTCTCGATCTACGAGCATCCGTCCGGCTCGTCCGGACGCTCGACCGTCCTCCTCACCATGGGTAAGGACAGCCGGATCACGATCCTGCTCGGTGCGCCCGATCAGGGCACGGGGTTTCATACGATGGCGGCGCAGCTCGTCGCCGAGCATTTCGGCCTGTCCATGACCGAGGTCGAGGTGGCGCAGGGCGATACGCTCTCGACCGATTTCGAGTCTGGCGCCGGCGGCCAGCGGCTCACGATGACGGCCGGGCAGGCGATTGCGGATGCCGCCGGCAAGATGAAAGAGGCTCTCACCGCGCTCGCGGCCGAGCGCCTCAATTGCGCGCCATCCGATGTCGGGATGGGCGCGGGCGGATCGTTTTCCGCCTTCGGGACGACCGTCGACCTCAAGTCGCTCGTCGGCTGGGCCGCGTCCCGCGGCAAGGCGCCGTTCAGCGCCAAGGGCCAGAACACGGCCACTCAGCCCGACGTGACGGGCTTCGTCGCGCATTTCGCGGAAGTGGAGGTGGACCGCGAAACCGGTCAGGTGCGCTTGCGCCGCATGGTCACCGCGCATGACATCGGCACGGTCATCAACCCGATCCTGCACCAGGGGCAGATCGAAGGCGGCCTCGTCCAAGCGCTGGGCCAAGCGATGAGCGAGCAGATCGTCTTGAAGGAGGGAGCAGTGATCACCGCGCATCTCGGCGACTATAAGCTGCCGACGATCATGGACATACCCGAGCTCGAAACCGTGCTGCTGCCGGGCGGGGTCGGACCGGCGCCGTTCGAAACCGCGGCGATCGGCGAGATGAGCAACGTGGCGGTTCCGGCGGCGATCACCAACGCGGTGTTCGACGCGGTGGGCGTGCGGCTCGTCGAACTGCCGGTGAGCGCGGAGAAAGTGCTCGAGGGCATGAGCGAGAAGGCGCACGCGGCATGAGAAGCTTGAAACTCGCCGTCAACGGCACACCGGTTGTCCGCGAGGTCGCGGACAACCGTCTCCTCGTCGATTTCCTGCGCGAGGATCTGAAGCTCACGGGCACCAAGGAGAGTTGCGGCGTCGGCGTGTGCGGCGCCTGCACCGTCCTTCTCGACGGCAATCCGATCAGCTCGTGTCTTGCCTTGGCGGTTCATGCCGACGGCGGCCAAGTCACGACCATCGAAGGCGTGGCCGAGGGCGACCGGCTGCATCCGCTGCAGGAGGCGTTTCTCGCGCATGGCGGATTCCAGTGCGGCATCTGCACCCCCGGACAGATCCTGGCGGCGAAGGCGCTACTCGAGGCCAATCCGCATCCCACGCGGGCGGAAATCCAGTATTGGATGATGGGCAATCTCTGCCGCTGCACCGGCTACTACAAGATCATTGAATCGATTGCGGCTGCTGCCGGGGCGAAGTGACATGGTCCCCTTCACCTATCTCGAAGCATCGAGCCTCGATGAGACCTTGGAGCTCCTCGCGCAGCATGGCGACGAGGCGAAGCTCATCGCTGGTGGCACAGGCCTCGTCAACCTGATGAAGCAGCGGCTCGTGCGGCCCGGATTCGTGATCGGTCTTCGTGCCCTCAAGCCGCTCGCCGGCATCGTTGAAGATCGCGGTCTTAGGATCGGCGCGCTCGCCACCATGCAGTCGCTTGAGGGTTCTCCCGCCGTCCGCCGCCACGCGCCGCTCCTGGCGGAAGCCTGCCGCCACGTCGCGACCGTGCGGGTGCGATCGATGGCAACGCTCGGCGGCGCGGTCGCGCACGCCGACCCCAATCTCGATACACCGCCCGCTCTCATTGCGCTCGATGCGCAGATCGTCGCGCGCTCGGGGCGCGGGCAGCGCAAAATCTCGGTCGACCAGTTCTTCACGGGGTATTTCGAAACGGTGCTTGAACCAGACGAGATGGTGACCGAAATCCTGCTCCCGCCACAGCCCGCGGGAAGCGGGACGGCGTTCCTAAAGTTTCTGCCGGCGACGCAGGACGACTACGCCACCGTTTCCGTTGCAGCGCGGGTGGCACTCGGCGCGGACGGCGCGATCGCCGCCGCGCGCGTGGCCCTAGGCGCCGCCGCTACTGTGCCGGTGCGCGCTACGGCGGTGGAAGCGGCGCTTGCGGGCAAGACAGCCGACGAGAAGACTTTCCACGATGCGGCGCCATTGGTGCTCGAAGCCATCGATCCGATCGCCGATTTCCGAGGGTCCGCGGAATACAAGCGCAAGATGGCGATCGTGCATGTGCGCCGCGCGCTCGCGGAGGCTGTCGCGCACGCGGACCGGCTTGCTTAAAGTGGCGAGAGACTACGTCGACCGTAACCGGACCGCAGGGTGTGAATAGGCGGCAAGCCGTGACCCCTCGAAATTCAAGCTGATCAAGTGGTTACGATGCCGATCGGCGACGGGACCCCACGCCAATTCACAGAAAAAGGACAGCACCCCGTGCGCGACCGCCTTCTCTTCCGCGGCTGTGGTCTTGAGACGAGCTTTGGATCCGAGTTTCGGGAACCCGGAAATGATCTGGACGGACAAAAGCCCATCGCTGGTCAGCGTGAGCCGCCCTTTGAGATTGCCGCCCTCCATACTCGGCACCTTCGCTCCGGCGGGATCAAAGGATTCGAATGAAACGAGCGCCCATGCTCCGACAACCCGCTCCCTGAGCGATTTGGTTTGGCCGAGCGCGTTGCCGGCCGGCAAGCTCGCTGCCAGAAACAACAATGTCGTGACGAACCGAATAGCTTTTACATGTCGCGTCATTTCTCTCTCTCTGCTCGATCGTCATGATCATCCAAGCGCGCTCTCATCTGGGGGCACCGTGGTGGCACGCTGTCGTCATCGCCCATTCCTCGTCCCAAAGGACGAAGGCCGTCATCTCACTCGAATTTGGCCGGCACCGAGGACGGCCTCGTCGCATCCAGCAGAAACATCACGATCTGGTCCAGATCGGTCGTACCGCTGCTGAAGACTTCCATCGGCATATCGGGTCCATGGCCGACCAGGGACTGACCGGCGTCCGTGTGGCTCACGCCGTGCGGCGTTTTTTGACCGACCTGGCCGGCGAGTACGTAGAACGTCTCGGAGCCCGGATGTGAATGCACGGGCGTTTTAGATCCCGGCGGGCCGCCGGCATGATTGATGCGCAGGAGATATTCGGGCGCCGTGAATCGCGGCACCGGGCCGATGTCGGCGACTTCGCTGCCGCCAGGAGTGGCGCCGCCCTTTGGGCCCAGCGTGAAAAGCCAGACCTTGCCGGAGACGTCGGCGGCCAATGACGTCGGACCCGCGGCTGCAGCGGCCTGAGCCCGCTCGAGCGTCGGGAAATTCTCAATCCGCCAATAAAGCGGTCCCGGCGGCAGTTCCTTAAGCTTCTTCTCCGTCACCGGCTTGACGAAGAATTTTCCCGGTTCAGCTGCCGTCGATGGCGACAGTGGCAATCCGGCGCTCGCTATCACCAAGAGCAAAGGCGCGAATGCCAAGATGCGTGCGAAAGCGAAGGGATGCCGTTTCATCGTCGTGCTGCTGGTCATTCCATATTTCCTCCGATCCGGAAGACTCCTCGGCCGGGCTGATCCCAGACGCTCTCGGCCCTCGCGAAGCGTTCCTGGCTGTTAGTTTAACGCTGGTTTGAATCCAGTTTAACCCGGTTTGAATCGGTTCTGGGCGGTCGGAAGGGGCGGAATCAAGAGGGCGACAGACGGGAAGGCGCCCCGACCATGAAGGGCCATCGAACTGGGGCAGAAGACCGGGCCGGAGGCGCCCCGCGGCATGGCGTGGCCAGTCCGTCCGCGGCTGTGGTGCGAGAAGGGCGGCGGCGAGGCCGAGCGGCGACGCGGGGACTGCACGACAGGCCCGACACGGAACGAGGCGCGAGCGAAACGTTCAGCGAGCGTCGCGCGCCTTGCGGATTGCGTGTTCTGCGGCGCGAAGGATAAGCTCGGCGCCTTTAGGCTTCAGGCCGTGTTGAACGATGGCGCTGATGATTACCTGCTTCAGCTCCTCCGGCACCTGCCACCGCATCCTCGCTTCGATGTCATTCAACACGCCGACGGCGGCAACGGCCGCGTCGTGCCGCCGGTGCCGCCGCGCGATGCGCTGCTTCGCGGCTTGGTCCCCAAAGACAATTTGCAACGCAGAATCGACAACGTCGCGCTGATCGTGAGTCAGGTTCTCTCTCGACGCAATCACCGACAGCATCTTATGTAGCGCCTTCAGCGGGCTGTCGGCGTCGAGCGCCGTCGGCGCGATCGGAAATTGAACGTCGCCAGAAACCTGCTGGATGTCCTCGAATATCCGCTCGTGTGCGCCACGCCGCTGCATCGCGCCGTTGCCCGTCAACAGCCATGACACCGATACATCGGGGAATTCGCGCGCGATCCTCGTAAGCATTTCAGCCGATGGCTCGTGTTTTGCGCTTTCGACCTCTGAGACGGAACTCTGCGGCATACCGAGCCGCGCAGCGAAGTCCTTCTGCATGAGCTGCGCCCGCGCCCTCACTGCCGCGACCCGAGCGCCTATTCCCTTCGGCATTTCGACATCTCGAAATTTACCTTGCTTGTTTCGACTTATCGAAATACATTATCCACGATGCATAAGCAAGCGCGCAGCGCCACCCAAAGTGAAACCGCGCCAACGCCCGGCGCGGTCCTCTATTACGAGGTGCTTGCCGGCTTCATCCGGCAGCGCAGCCATCTCAACAAGTGGTGCCGCCTCCACGGAGTGCTGCACCAGAACGCCAAATCCTGTCTCATCGGATCATGGGACGGCCCGAAGGCACGCGAGCTGCGGCGCCGGCTGATCGCCGCGGCTGGGATCGACGTCGCATGAACCACGCGGCCCTTCCGGAGATGGTCACACTTCGGCAACTGCGGCTGGCCGGGGTGCTTCCCGATAATCGTGGCAGCGCGGCCCGCGCGGCTAAGCGCAAAGGATGGCAGCTTGTCCGCGTTCGGGGCAACGGCGGGCTCCAGTACGCGGTACATCGCGATGAACTGTCGGATGCCGACAGGATTGCTTTCCTGCGTGAGAACATGGGCGTGGCCGATGCTGCCGCCACCGATGCCGAGCTATGGCGGAGGTTCAACGAAGCGCCGCACAACGTCCAGGCCGGCGCGAAGCGCCGTCTCAACCTCCTGAACGCGGTCGAGTCCAGACAGGATGCGGGGCAATCGCTCTACGCGGCGACCAATGAGGTCGCGGCCGAACATGGAGTCAGCGTAGGAACGATCCGGCGCATTGTGAAAATCGTACGCGATGTCCCAAGATGCGACCGGCTTCCGGCGCTCGCGAAGCGGTACAGAGGCGCCGCGCCCAATGAGAATGCGGTCTCACCGGAAGCGTGGAGGTACTTCTTGACGTGCATCGCGCGATCGAGCGCGCCACGTCCACTCAAGGCCTGCTTCGACGACACGGCCGAGGCCGCGGAATTAAACGGTTGGGCATGGCCGACCTATGTCACAGTGTGGAAGCGCTGGCGCGCTCTCCCCGCCGGCGTCAAGGCGAAGCTGCGCAGCGGTCCAAAGGCGCAGGCGAAGACGATTCCCCCGCAGCAGCGTTTAGTCGCTCATCTCTCATCGATGCAGATCGTAAATCTGGATGGTCGCCGACTTGATATTGTTACGTGTTGGGAGGACCGCACAGTCTCGCGCCCGACCATCCTAACCATTCAAGACGTTTACTCGCGGAAAGTTCTCGGATGGCTGCTCGTGAAGACCGAGGATTCCGACAGCACGAAGGCCCTTCTGCTCTACGTCACAAACAAATATGGCCGATTTGACGTGCTGTTGACGGACAACTCTCGTGCCTTTTCAAGCAACAAGATCGCAGGCGGCGCAAAGACCCGATATCGCTGGCGGAAGACCGTCGGCGTCGCGCTGGGAATTCTGAAGCGCCTCGGCATCGAGGTAAGATTTGCAACGCCGAGGCACGGGCAGGCGAAGCCAGTAGAGCGGTCGTTCCGTGATCAGTCGCAGCGCATCGATACATTGCCAGAGTTCAAGGACGCCTACTGCGGCAATCGGCCCGATGCCAAGCCGGAGGACTTCACCGGCACGCCTGTGGATATTGCCACGGTCCGTGAAGTTTACGGCCGCGAGATCGATGCCCACAACGCCCGGCCGGGCCGCAGGACGGAAATGTGCAAGGGAAAATTCTCGTTCAACGAGGTCTTCGCGGAGAGCTACGCGAAGCGCCCCGCGCACCCGATCACAGCGGCACAGCGACGCTTTTTCACGCTCGACGCGATCATGCTGACGCCGCAAAAAAGCACCGGTGCCGTCGTGAAGGACGGATTCGTCTACTGGTCCCCCGAGACCCAGGACGCCCTCTTGAAACATCGCGAGCGGGGAGTCCGGGTGCTCTTCGACCCGACCGACCGCAGCAAGCCGGTCATGGTGGAAGACATCAATGGCCGCGTGATCGCAGAGAGCGTGCCGTGCATGAGGCCGGGCAAGTTCGACAGCACCGAGGACGCTCGCACCTGGGCGCGGGAAAGGGGGCGGATGAAGAAGGCCGATCGCCACCGTATCGATGCGTTGAATCTCATGGGCAAGACAGAGTTCGAGGCCTTGCGCAAGCGTGCCCACGCGGCGCGGCCCGAACCGCAGCCGCCGGCGCCGCAGACCAATGTCACGCGGCCGAAGTTTGGCGCGCTGCCGGGCAAGCCGGTGTCGGCCGTGGGTTCGGGCAAGATCGGGAGCGACAGTTTTCAGGAATCGGCCGCGCGCGGCATTGCGAAACTGAAGGAGAGGAAGCGCGAGGCGGGATGAGTGCGGAGGCGCTGGAACGCCGCCGCACTCGCTCATCACCGCGGGCCGAGGCCCGCTCTCTAGCGAGGTCATTATGAACGATCATCCGGAAAAACCCAAGATCGACGTTGAAGCCATCCGGCAGCAAGTGGTGTCGCTGCTGCAAGGGCGGGGCGTGACTCAAGCGACGATCGCCAAGCAGGCGAACGTCTCGACCGGCGCCTTGTCGAAGTTCATCGTCGGGCGGTACGAGGGCGACAATGACGCCGTCGCGCGCAAGATCGCCACGTGGCTCGTTGGGTTTTTGAAACGGGACAAGCTGCCGGCGACGGTCAGCGCCGGCCACCGCTTCGTCCGCACCGCCGCTTCGGTCAAGACCACGAGCCGGGCGGAGCATGCGCAAGTCAGCGCTGACCTGGTCATCGTCATCGGCGATCCAGGCAGCGGCAAGACCACGGTGCTCCAACACATTTGTCGCACCGGCGCGAGCGTGTTTCTGGCGACGATGAGCCCGGACACTTCTGGCACCGTTCCCATGCTCGAGGAGGTGGCCGACGCCCTCGGCATTCAGCCGCCGAATGGCGGAGGCGCTCGGCGGCTGCGATCGCAGATCGAGAAGCGCCTGCGCGGCAGCGCCGGATTGCTCATCATCGACGAAGCCCAGCATCTTTGCCACAAGGCGCTAGAAACATTGCGCCGCATCCACGACACCGCCCAGGTCGGGATGCTGCTCGCGGGCAGTCCGGACTTGATGCAGCGGATTGCTCAGATGCCGCAGGCCAGCAGCCGCATAGGCTGGAGGGTGACGCTCCGTAGGCCGTCGCGCGCTGACGTGAACGCGCTCGCGGCAGAGTTCGGCATCGACGGCCGACAGGAACAGGATTTTCTTCATTCCATCGCGCAGCACCCCGGCGGCCTGCGCTGCGTCGTCAAGACCATCCGGCTTGCCATGCTCGCGGCCGAGGGCGATGACGCGGCGCTCGACACGGGCCACCTGACGGCGGCCTGGTCGGAGCGGGCGCTCGTCACATCGGAGGACGAATCATGAGCAGGGCGCCGATGATCGTGCCGTCCACGGAGTGGCAGGATATGTTTCCGGGCCTGCGCTGGATGCGCGTCGATGTAGACTCGATGGAGCCGACGATCAAGCATGGCGATGTGGTTGCGGTCGACACACGCGAGACGACCATCGATCGCTTCGGCGGGCTCTATGTCTGTAATTTTTCCGGCGCGCTGTTGATTCGGCGCGTCGATCCTCGCCCCGGTGCGTTTGCCGTCACATGCGACAACCCGCTCTACCCCCACGAAACCATTGTGGCCAAGGCCGACATCGCCTCGCTCAATGTTATCGGCCGCGTCGTCGGCTACTTTCGGCGCCTCTGACGGAGGCGCACGATGGCGACCATAACGAAGCGCCAGATTGCCTTGATCCACGTCGCGAAGGCGGCGCTTCGGCTCGACGACGACTCTTATCGCGACGTGCTGTCGCGCGATGGCGGCGTGGCGTCGAGCCGCGACCTGAGCCAGGCCGGCTTCGACGCCGTGATGGCGACGTTGCGGCGGCTCGGCTTCGACGACACCGGGCGCGGCGGCACGCCAACGGAATTCGGCGTCCGGCCCGGCTTTACGTCGCCCAGCCAGGTCGCCCTCATGCGCGCTCTCTTCTCCGAGTACAAGGGCGCGCCGCAGGATGACGCGGCACTCGGCCGATGGCTTCATCGCTTCTTCAAGGTGTCGTCAATCCGGTTTCTTAGCTACGCCGATGCGCGCCGCGTGATCGGCACGCTCAAGACGATGAAGGCGCGCAAGCGCCAGAAGGCGAGCGAGCGCGCCGAAGAGAAAGCGCCGGCGTGACGCCGCTGCCAGCCCGATGAGCTGCCCCGATCCCTTCTCCGATCGTGAGCAGGTGCGTCTCGTCGATGAGCGACGCCGCCGCGGCTGGACCTTCGCCCAGGTCGCGGTCGCCCTGGCCGATCGCTTCGGTCCGCGCGCGTGGCCGCTTGCCAAGGTCCGCGACTTCTGCCTTGCGCCGGAGCGGCCGGCGCCCCTGGCGTGGCATGAACGCAACCCGGATATGGCGGCATTCGTCGAAGATCGGCTCGGCAGCTTCACCATCGCCGAGATTTACGCCGAGGGCATTGCCGTCTATGGCGCGCGCGTGCCGTCGCGGTCGAGCCTCGAGGCATTCGCGCATCGCCACCGCGGCTTCAGGCGCTCGCCGGCGCGACACGGCGCCGGGCAGCCCGCCGCACCTTCCGTTGTCACGTATGGACTCGCCGTCGCGCCA
>Ga0307372_10009825_pt1 | contig 13087 bp, 14 predicted proteins | sample OX1MG_FD_202533 | JGI IMG/M metagenome (GOLD analysis project Ga0307372, IMG submission 202533) | Soil microbial communities from Risofladan, Vaasa, Finland - OX-1 | ecosystem: Environmental > Terrestrial > Soil > Coastal area > Acid sulfate soil | place: Finland: Risofladan, Vaasa | collected...
CTTTCCCGGCAACCACGGCGGCGATCATTTTCCCCTCCCGCCCAACAGCAAAACCATCTCCCCGCGCCGCTTCGGACTCAAGCATTTCAATCCAGCCAGGGGGATACGATGTGCCCAGGCTCTTCCATTCATCGCATCCGTTTGCGCAGGGAGTACGTTTCGGATAAAATGACAAATCAACGCAGCGAACGCGTGACGTGAAGTGTTCCATGTGTTCCCGAACAGCATCTAACTTGGTGGTACCCCTGCTTTGTGTACCGGTCGAAAGCGGGCAGGGAAGTGGCGCGACGAGTTTGCGGGTACCCTGAGGGAATGGCGGACGAACCACACCGAATCGAGCTAGTCTTCGACGCCTCCGACGAGTACCGTCCGGAACCGCCATCCCCGCCCGAAGTTCCCTCCTGGAAAGACGGCAGCGTCCGCATCGGAGTCCACACGTCGATCGCCGGCGACATCACCGGCGCCCTCGAAATTGCCCATGGCCTGGGGGCAAATACGCTGCAAATCTTTTCATCGAGTCCCCGGATGTGGATGCGTGGACCGTCGCGAATTTCCGAGGCGGATGCGCAGCGATTCCGCGAACGGCGCAAAGAGCTGGGGCTTGGTCCGCTGGTAATCCACGACAATTACTTGATCAATCTTGCCTCCGCGAACCCCGTATTACGGACGCGTTCGGTGCAGGCCTTCCATCAGGAGTTGTTGCGGGCGCTATCGCTGGGGGCCGACTATCTGGTGGCGCATCCGGGCTCTCGCGGCGATGGCCGGGGACCGGATGAAGCCATCGCGGCGATCGCGCAGGGGCTGAAGCAAGCCGTGCGGGGATTGAAACTGGGCGAACTGCGGATTTTGATCGAAAACACGGCGGGGCAGGGAACCTCGATCGGATCGAAATTCGAAGAGGTGGGGGCAATCCTGGATCACTGCCGCGATCTTCCGATGGGGGCATGTCTCGATACGGCGCATGTGTTTGCGTCAGGCTGGGACATCCGGACAACAGAAGGGCTGGACGCCGCGCTGCAAGCTTTCGACCTCTCGGTCGGACTCGATCGCCTGTTTGTAGTACATGCAAACGATTCGAAGACTGACCTGGGATCGCGCGTGGACCGGCACGAACACATTGGGAAGGGCAAGATCGGGCTGGAAGCCTTTAGGCGAATCCTGAATCACCCTCTGCTGGCGAGCAGGGCGTTCATCGCGGAAACGCCCATTGACAAGCCGGGAGACGACCGAAAGAACGTGGCCGCGCTCTGGAAACTGGCGGGGCGAGAAGTGGCCGCAACGGGGCGCGATGGAATGAAACCGCGAAGGAAAAAGAGCGCGGGAGGCGCAAAACAGGAAAAACCCGCGAAGCGCGGCAAACGCGCGCGATCCTCGAAGCAGCCAGCCGCGAAGCATTAAGCCGCGCAAACGCGAAGTGCGAACCCGGGGGAATTAAACTTGGCCGAATACGACTCACAGCAGATCGAAGCGAAATGGCAGAAGTTCTGGGAGCAGCAGGACGCATTTCGCGCGCAGGATGAAGATGCGTCGCGCCCGAAATACTACCTCCTGGAAATGCTGCCCTATCCCTCCGGAACGCTGCACATGGGGCACATGCGCAATTACACCATCGGCGACGCGGTGGCCCGCTACAAACGCATGCGCGGCTACAACGTGCTGCACCCGATCGGATGGGACGCCTTCGGATTGCCGGCCGAAAATGCGGCCATCAAGCGCGGCACGCCGCCCCGTGAATGGACGAATACGAATATCGCGCAGATGAAGGCCGTATGCCGCCGATTCGGATTCAGCTACGACTGGCAAAGGGAAATCTCCACCTGCGAGCCGGAATATTACCGGTGGAATCAATGGTTTTTCCTGCGCATGCTGGAAAGAGGACTCGCCTACCGCAAGCGGAGCCGCGTCAACTGGTGCCCTCAGTGCCAGACGGTGCTGGCCAACGAGCAGGTGATCGACGGCTATTGCTGGCAACACGATACGACGCTGGTGGAAGCGAAGGAAATCGAACAGTGGTTTCTGCGAACCACGGCATATGCCGACGCTTTGCTCGAAGGAATCGAAGAACTGGCGGGCGGATGGCCGGAGCGGGTGCTCATCCAGCAGCGGAACTGGATCGGGAAGTCGCAAGGGGCGCGCGTGCGCTTTGACGTCGCGCAAAAGAAGGGCATGAGCCTGGAAGTGTTTACGACGCGCATCGACACGATCTACGGCGTGTCGGCGGTGCTGATTTCAGCGGGGCATCCAGACCTGGAGAAGTTGCTCGATGGCGTGCCAGGCCGGGCGGCGATGCAGGAACGGCTACAGTCCATGAGGCAGAAAAGCATGCGCGCCGCGGACATCGCCACGGCGGAGAAAGATGGATTTTTCACAGGCCGGTTTGCCGCCAATCCATTTTCGGGCGAGCAGGCGCCGATCTGGGTGGCGAATTTCGTTCTGGCCGAATATGGAACGGGAGCGGTGATGTGCGTTCCGGCGCACGACGAGCGCGACTACGAATTCGCCGATAAGTATCAGCTGCCGGTGAAGATCGTCATCCAGACCACACAGGGAGCGCCTTTGCGGCTGGACCGAATGAGCGAAGCGTATACCGAGTACGGGCGGTTGGTCGATTCCGGTCCCTACACGGAGCTCACGTCCGAACAAGCCCTGCCGAAGATGGCGGCGGACGCCAAGAGCAAAGGCTTCGGCGAGGCGCAGACGACGTACCGGCTGAAGGATTGGGGAATTTCGCGGCAGCGGTATTGGGGAACGCCCATCCCCGTCGTGTATTGCGAAAAAGATGGCGTGGCGCCGGTGCCGGACGATCAATTGCCGGTGCGACTCCCGGAAAATGTGACGATCACCGGCCAAGGGCAGTCCCCGCTCGCAGGCGCGCCGGAATTCGTGAACACCACGTGTCCGAAATGCGGAGGCGCGGCGCGGCGCGAAACCGACACGATGGACACGTTCTTCGATTCGTCTTGGTATTTTTACCGCTACACCGACCCGCACAACGATCTCGCGCCATTTGACAAAGACAAAGCGGCCTATTGGTTTCCCATCGACCAGTACATCGGCGGCGTCGAGCATGCCATCCTGCACCTGATCTATTCGCGGTTCTTCTGCAAAGTGATGCGCGATCTGGGCCTGGTAAATCATCGGGAGCCGGTGAAGCGGCTTTTCTCGCAGGGCATGGTGCTGAAGGACGGCGCGAAGATGTCGAAATCCAAGGGGAATCTCGTAGGCGCCATAGAAATGGCCGATAAATACGGCTGCGATACCGGCCGGATGTACACTTTATTCGCGGCCCCTCCGGAAAAAGACCTGGAATGGAGCGAGCAGGGAATCGAAGGGTCGGCGCGGTTCCTGAACAAGGCCTACCGGTTGGTGGCGAAGCACGCCGAGCGGCTGCGCGGCGTCGCGCCCGAGGCCGATACGCAAACCGATCTTGCGAAGGCGACAGCCAAAGAAAAAAGTCTGATCCGAAGGACGCATCAGACGCTCAAGCGCGTCACCAACGACTTCGAGGTGCGCTGGCACTTCAATACTTCCGTCGCGCTGATCATGGAACTCGTGAATGAATTGCAGGCGCAGGAGCCGCTCGATGTGGAGCTCTCGCCGGCGATCCTGAAGCGCCTTTTGATGATGCTGGTGCAGATGCTTTCGCCGATGACGCCGCATATTGCGGAAGAATTATGGGAAATGCTCGGGAACTCCGGCGGCATTGCATTGCAGAAATGGCCGGCCTATCGCGAGGACCTGACGCGCGAGGAGCAGATCGAAGTGATCATCCAGATCAACGGCAGGCTGCGCGGGAAAATCCTGGTGGGAGACGGCCTGAGCGAGGACGAGACGCTTGAGCGGGCCCTGCAGGACGCCCGGATCAAGATCCTGCTGGACGGGAAGTCGGTGGTGAAAACGGTGGTTGTGCCGAAGAAGCTGGTTAATATTGTCCTGAGGCAGGCATGACCCAGACCGTAGCGGCGACGGAAAAAGCCGGAGGCATGGTGAGCACGCGACACGGAATTGTGGTGCTGGATTTCGGCGGACAATACACGCAGTTAATCGCACGCCGCATCCGCGAGCAGCAGGTGTTCTCAGCGATCCTTCCGTGCACTGCCTCTCTCGAAGCGATTCGCAAGCTGGAACCCGCCGGCCTGGTGCTTTCCGGCGGCCCAAATTCGGTGTACGGCTCGGATGCGCCGGTTTGCGACCCGAAAATCCTGGAACTGGGCGTGCCGGTGCTGGGGATCTGTTACGGAATGCAATGGCTGGCGCACGTTATGGGCGGCAAGGTGGAACGCGCGGAGAGACGGGAATACGGCCCGGCCCAGGTGGATATCGAAGGGAGATCGCCTCTCTTCCGAACGCTGCCGAGCCGCGTGAAGACGTGGAGCAGCCACGGTGACCATGTCGTGGATTTGCCTGCCGGATTTTGCGTCACCGGGCGAACGAATAATGCCGTCGCGGCGCTTGAAAACTCCTCGCAAAAGCTATATGGGGTTCAATTCCACCCGGAAGTGCATCATACCGACCGGGGAACCGATGTACTGCGGAATTTCACGTTCGAGATTTGCGGGGCGGAGAAGAATTGGAACAGCGCCGGATTCATCTCCGCCACGGTGGAGGCGATCCGCCACCAAGCGGAGGGCGCGCGCGCGATCTGCGCGCTGAGCGGGGGCGTGGATTCTGCGGTTGCCGCAGCGCTGGTACATCGCGCGATCGGCGACCGGCTGACCAATGTGTTCGTGGATACCGGGCTGCTGCGGCGGAATGAATTCCTCGACACGCTCGTGCTGTTGCGCGAGCGCCTGAGCCTGAACGTGATCGGAGTGGATGCCTCGGCGCGCTTTCTGGGACGGCTGAAGGGAATCGCGGACCCGGAGGAAAAGCGCAAGAGAATCGGCGCGGAATTTGTTTCCGTTTTCGCGGATGAAGAGCGGAAGCTCGCCGCCGCATCCAAGGGCTTGCCCATAAAATTTCTGGTGCAGGGGACGCTGTATCCGGACGTGATTGAATCGGTCTCGGTAAAGGGCCCCTCGGCGGTGATCAAAACTCATCACAACGTAGGAGGGCTGCCGGCCGATATGCCATTTGGCCTTATCGAGCCTCTGCGCGACCTCTTCAAAGATGAAGTCCGCCGGATCGGGCGCGAGCTTGGGCTGCCCGAAGAAGTATTGGTAAAGCACCCATTTCCCGGGCCCGGACTGGCGGTACGGATCCTGGGAGAAGTCACACAGGCGAAGCTCGAAACTCTTCGAGGAGCGGATGCCGTGGTTGTGGAAGAAATCCAGCACGCGAAGCTTTATGAGAAGGTGTGGCAGGCCTTTGCCGTCCTGCTGCCGGTACGCAGCGTGGGCGTGATGGGAGACGACCGCACGTACGGAAACACCATCGCAGTGCGCGTGGTGGATTCTCAGGATGCGATGACGGCGGATTGGTCCCGCCTGCCTCAGGAAGTGCTGGAGCGAATCTCCACGAGGATCATCAACGAAGTGCCCGGGGTAAACCGGGTCGTTTACGACATCAGCTCGAAGCCGCCAAGCACGATTGAGTGGGAGTAAGGCCGAATGCCGCTGTTTTGCGATCAACGCCGCGAGTTAGCGGTTGGCCATTTTCTGGGCCATGTAGAGCAGGAGCCGACGGTCGCCATCTTCAATGCGGCTAAGGAGCTGGCGGAAGCGGCCCAGATAACGCGCTTCTTTCCCCGTGCTGCCCCACGCGACGTCATCCGCGCTTTTCCGCTTGGGAAGGTTCGGCAATTCGGGCGGCTCTTCGCCATCGTAAAAAAGCTGGTAGAGGGGGACTTCCATTGCCCGCGCCAACTTTTCGAGAGTCTCGATCGCCGGGACGGTATGGCCGTTCTCGACTCGAGAGATATAACAGCGAAGAAGCCCAGTGCGCTTTTCAATGTCGCCCTGGGAAAGATCTTTCGTTTCACGAAGCAATCGGATACGCTCTCCAATTATCATAAGAATATTGTTACATGGACTAGTGACGCCCGCAAGAACTTTCTGATCGAAGTCATCTCGGGCCGAGACTGCCCGAGTAGTGATAGCCTGGATATTCTAACGTAACCATATCCCTATGCCCAACGTCCCAAAAGGTATGGCGGCCAGCGCCCCGGCGATCTCCATCCCGCTCGAGAAGCGGCGAGGAAGCGAAGAGGATAAGGAACTTGTGCGCATGGCTCAAAGCGGCGCAGAGTCCGCTTTTGAGGAGTTAGTCCGCAGGCATCAACAGCGGGTGTTCGCACTTGTGAGCGGTATTTTGCACGGGCGCGAAGATGTGGAGGATATTGCGCAGCAGGTCTTCCTTAAAGTATATCTCTCCATCAAACGGTTCGATCAGCGGGCGGCATTCTCGACTTGGCTATACAAGATTACGGTGAACGAGTGCTGGGATCACTTGAGGAAGAAAAAAGTGCGGCCCCTGGTATATGAGTCGGATTTGTCGGAAGAGCAGGTGTGGAAGCTGGACGGGATCGTGTCGGCCGATCGCGTGGTGGCCGGCCCAAGCGAGCGCGCAGAAGTGAAGGATTTGCTGGAGCAGATGCTGGAGAAGCTGCCGGAGCAGGATCGGCAATTGCTTTTGCTGAAGGAAATCGAAGGATTTTCGGTGCAAGAGTTGGCCGAAATTCTCAACCTCAACGTGAATACTGTGAAGGTGCGATTATTTCGGGCGCGCGGCCGAATCATGGATGCCTATCGGCGCCGGCTGGAACCCAGCAGTCAAGCGGGAACCCGTCCGGCGGCAGAAAGGGAGACTTAAGGCCATGGAAACGGACACAGAACGGAAGGAACCGGCTTGTCGCAAATACGAGGCGATGCTGGAAGACTACTTGGGCGGCGACCTCGATGCTGCCTCGGCAAAGACGGTGGCGGAGCACGTGGAAGAGTGCGCGGGCTGCCGCCACGCATTGAACGACGCTTCGGCGAGCGTGCGGCTGCTGCATGCGGCGGCTCCTGTGCTCGTCAGCGCTCCGAGCCCTGGATTCGCGCGACAGGTGATGGCGCGCATCCGGATGGATGCCGAGCGGCGAGCTGCCGAGGGAGTCGCGTTCTGGCAGCCATTTGTGTCCATGGCATGGAAAGTCGCCGCAACTGCAATGGTGGTGCTGATGATTCTGCTGACGTACGCAACGCGCGGCAACAATTCGGCTCAGCAGCAGGTGGCCTCCGTCAGCCAAGCGGGGCTTACGGACGTGTTTTCACCCGACCCGACGAGGGCTCCGGCGAATCAGGACGAAGTTTTAATCATGGTGGCGGATTCAAATCATGGCAACAACTAAAGCACGGAGGGAAGCCGCAACTCTGGTAGTGGCGGTATTCCTGCTGGGGATACTGCTGGGCGGAGTGGGCAATCATCTCTGGGGCGCGCGGGTTTGGGGAATGCACCGCGAGGCGCGGGCGACGGCACCGGCGGGACACTTCACTCAGGAATTGTCGCGAGAGCTTCAGCTCACACCCGAACAGCAGAAGCAGATTCAGAAGATCGTGGAGGATACCCAGGTCCAATGGCGGGATCTCTATGCTCCACTGGATACTCAGCGAGAGCAAATCCGGGAAGAGAGCCACGATCAGATGCGGGCGGTGCTGACACCCGAACAAAAGCCGAAGTTCGATGCCTTCCTGCATCGGCTGGAAGAACAGCGAAAAAGCGAAGCCGCAAAACAGGCCATTCCCACCCAGGCACGTTAGCCTTCCGAACAGAAATTGTTTTTTGTGTTACTGCGTATAATGAATAGGCAGGGCCTGCCCGAGCGAACGGCATGGCCTGGACGCAGAAGTTCCGTCGACCTTATGGACGAACGACTCTCCACGACTCAGGTTCCCGCAGTTATCGGCGTCGCAGACAAAGCGCCGGCCATCCGGCTGGAAAATGTTGCCAAGACCTATGACCTGGGTGAAGTGCAGGTGCACGCGCTGCGCGGAGTATCGCTTGAAATCCACGCCGGAGAATTCGTCGCTGTTATGGGAGCCTCGGGGTCGGGAAAATCCACGCTGATGAATATTTTGGGGTGCCTCGACAAGCCCACCAAGGGCCGCTATTTTCTCGATGGCGGCGATGTTTCAGGGCTGACGAAAAAGGAATTGGCGCGCGTGCGCAGCCATAAGATCGGATTCGTGTTCCAGCAGTTCAACCTACTGGCGCGCACTACAGCGCTGGAAAATGTGGAGCTGCCCACGATCTACGCGGGCATTCCCGTGGCCGAGCGGGCAAGGCGCGCGCAGGAAGCCCTCGAACGCGTGGGCCTTGCCGATCGCGCGGATCATTTCCCGTCGCAGCTCTCGGGAGGGCAGCAGCAGCGAGTGGCCATTGCGCGCGCGCTGGTGAACAACCCAGCCATCCTGCTGGCGGACGAGCCTACGGGCAATCTCGACAGCCGGACAAGCGTCGAAATCATGGAGATTTTTCAGAAGCTAAACGATGAACACGGACTGACGGTCGTGATCGTGACGCACGAGCCGGATATCGCGCAGTACGCAAAACGCGCACTGGAGTTTCGCGACGGGCGGCTGCGCAAGGACATCCCGATTCAGAACCGGTCGATCGCGAAAGATGTGCTGCCCACACTACCGGCGCTCGATGAAGATGACGTCGAAATGGTGGCGGAACGCGAGGCGGAGCCCGGCGCGGCGGAGGCGCTTCTCCACAATACGCGCACGCCCGGATAGCCTTCAGAACGGAATATCTTCGTCGGAGATGTCGGGACCGGGCAGTGCGGTGTCATCGGGTGCGGCTCCGGCGTCGAAATCGACCTCGGCGGAATGACCGCGCCCTGGGCTGGCGCCGGATCCCGCTCCCGCGGCAGCGCTATCGGCCCGCGAAGTAAGCATGCGCATCACGTTGGCAACAATCTCCGTGGATATCTTTTTCTGGCCGTCGCGCTTGTCTTCCCATTGGCGGGTTTGGATACGGCCCTCGACGTATACCAGCATCCCCTTTTTCAGATACTGCTGGGAGATTTCCGCCAGCTTTCCCCACAGGACGATGCGATGCCATTCGGTGCGCTTCTGGCGCTCGCCGGACCGGTCTTTGAAAGATTCGTCCGTCGCCAGCGTGAAATTTGCCACGGCCTGACCGCCCGAGGTAAAGCGCGTTTCGGGATCGCGTCCCAGACGCCCAACGAGGATTGCTTTATTGACAGACATGAAGGGGAGTATAGCGGAAAATCACATCGCCGGGCTCGGAAATATAATTCCGGAGAAGGTCGGCGGTGTGGGCACCGGATGCGGCTGTGTTCGTGGCGCTGTCTGCTAGAATCCCGCTCAAGGTTCTTAATTCGGCTTAGGAGCGACGCCATGGCAAAGACTCAAAATTTCGAAAACCATGCCAAGAAGGTTCCTGGATTCCAGGTCGTGACCCTCGGCATCTTTGCAATCAACCTGGTGTGGTGCATCTATCGCATTATTCGCGGCTTTTCGGCACAGAGCACGATTTCTTTATTGCTGGCCATCGCATTCCTGCTGCTTTCTTTGTACGCGCGAATTTTTTCTCTGACCGTGCAAGACCGCGTGATCCGGCTGGAAATGCAATTGCGCCTGCAGCAAGTGCTGCCGCCGGACCTGCGCGCGCGCATTCCGGAATTTGAGGTTGGGCAGTTCATCGCTCTGCGTTTTGCAAGCGACGGGGAATTGCCGGAGCTCGCCCGCAAGGTGCTCGATGAAAAGCTGACGGATCGCAAGGCGATCAAGAAGTTGATTACGAACTGGCAGCCGGACTTCCTGAGGGCCTAGCGCGCGGGGACGTACTGTGAGATGCACGTCATCTAGAGCGGACCGGCTTCTCGCGGTGAAGGATAAGACGATGATCACACCATGAAGCTTACGGCATCGTGCAGCTACCAAAAGATCGAGCAGATGAAACTTGGGAAGGGAACAGCGGTCGCCTTGATTTCACGCGAGCTAGAAGACGCCCATTGGGATAAGTTTTTGCAGGAGACTCCCTTAGGACAATTCCAGCAATCCGCGATTTGGGCACGTGCCAAGGATGCGGAGGGTTGGCACCCGGTGCGCGTGCTAATGACAATGGATGAAGAAATCGTGGGAGGATTTCAGCTGCTGTGGCGATCATCCTGGCGCGGGCGGATCGGATATGTGAGCAAAGGACCAGTGGCGCCGCCTGGATATCCGGGACTAACGGAATTTGCAACGGATTTATTGCAACAATTGACCCAAAGCGAAAAGTTGAGGGGGCTTGTGGTCCAGCCCCCGGATTTGTGCGGACAGATGCCAGCAAGCTTGGCGAAAAGCGGATTCGAGTTAAACATGTTGGTTGGAGTCAATGAAGCGACCTGGATTGTCGACCTGGGGGGATGGCTTTGAGGCAGTCGAACGGGGGATGAGCAAGTGGACCCGCAAGAAAATCAGACAGGCGGTGAATCGGGGTATCCGCATTCGGGAAGGAGGGAGAGACGACGTAACTACATTTTTTGAGTTGATGCTGTCGACCTGCCGGCGGCAGCGGACTGCACCCGTTCCGGCGGATAAGCGAACAATGCTAGCTTTGTGGGATGCGGCACAGGCAGCACGGTGCATCCGGTTGACCTTTGCCGAACAAGAGGGAAAGCCCGTGGCTGGATTGCTGAGTATACTTTTTGGCCAGACCGCCAGCTTTTGGAAGAAAGGCTGGACTTCATTGGACGGGCATCTGCACCCCAATGAACTCCTCATGCAAGAAATGTTGGAATGGAGCAGTGCGAGGGGCTATCGATTTGCAGATTTCTGCGCTGTCGATAGGGGAATGGCGGTTGCGATGCTGAGTGGAGAACCGCTATCGAGCGAGCAGGAGGGCAGCCGCCATATGTTCAATATACGGTTTGGCGGGCGTCCTCGGTTGTTGCCCGAGGCGAGGGTGTATTTCCCAAACCCGGGAATCCGGCTTGCATATCGTGCGATCTACCGCAAAAAAATCCGGCAAGCGGGGGAAAACTATCAACTTGGAAGACGCGCCGCAGAGGACCACATTCGACGCCCGAAGAGCGGAACCAAACATTTGTAAGCAAAGGCTAGCGATCATATGATTGGCGCTGGACCAGAGGCTTATGTCGAGTACAGAAATCATCGCTACGTCCACTACGTATTGGCTGCAACCCGACGAAGAGGCCGCATGGGACGACTTTGTCAGCCAGCATCCCCGTGGTTTGGTTTATCATCGCGCATCCTGGAAGCGAGCGATCGAGCAGGCGTTCCCTCACATTCGTGGACGCTTTTTGGCGCTACGGGATAGCTCGACCGGGGCGATCCGGGCGGGCTTGCCGATCTACACGGTAAAAAGCTGGCTGCTGGGTAACCGCGCTGTAAGCGTTCCCTTCGCTTCCTTCTGCGAACCGCTGATTTCATCCGTTGCGGGATTCGAGCAGCTTTTGCCGTAAATTCAAGAGTTCTGCCGACAGACGTCTCGCCGTCCACTGGAACTGCGGATCAGAACCACGGCGCGGCCGTTTGCCACCGACTCTTTCGCGGCTACATGCACCTACAGGCATCACTATCTCTCTCTCGATAAGGATATGGGAGCGCTCTTCGGCACTTTTGCGAAGTCGCCGATCCGCGAGATGGTTGCGAAGGCACGCAAGGCGGGAGTTGTGGCTATTGAAGCAAAAGACAACGAGGGCGTGAAAATCTGCCACGACATTCTCGTCCCGACGAGACGCCGGCTGAGTCTGCCACCCATGCCCTTCCACTTTATTGCGGCGATGCGATCTCACCTGTCGCCCCAACACATGAAGATTTTTCTGGCCCTGCACGAGGGAAAGCCAGTCGCCTGCCATCTCGTTCTCACCGCCAGGGATCTGTAGATTGCGGAATATTCCGGCAACACGGATGACGCCACGCGCGGCGCGAATCAACTCCTCTACTGGGAGACGATTCAGGCTGCGCACACGGCGGGAGCGAAGACTTTCAGTTTCGGGCGTACGTCTGTAACGGATGAGGGGCTGCTTGTTTACAAGAGGCGATGGGGAGCCATTGAGGAAGATCTGGTTTATTTCGCCGTTCCATCGGGGGCAGACGCAAGGAGCACGGCGAAGAAGAAACATCCCTCTTACTCCGCGGGCTATCGCGCCGCTCGATTCGTTGCCAGAATAGTCCCCAACTTCATGTTCCAGAGAATAGGCAATTTCTGTTACCGCCATTTGGGTTAATGGCGGGGTTTCTGTTCATGCCAAAGGGATTGAAACGCCGCTACGGAGAAGGCCATCTCCATTTCATCACCTGTAGCCGTTACCGGCGATTGCGTGTGGAGTCAGAAGAAGTTCGTCGAGAAACTCCAGTATATGCACATGAATCCCTGGAAGAGAAACCTGGCTGTTCATCCCAAGGACTGGCCTTGGAGCAGCTTTTCGTTCCACGCGAAAACAAATCCGGGCTTGGTCCGCATCGATCCCGTGAGCTGATCCTCGGCACAGGGTTCACGTCAAAAGCCCCAGCCTTCAAAAAGCCGAAGACTGGGGCACCCTTCGCTTCAAAAGCGCTCTAAAGGCCGGCCACCCGCCATGGACACGAGGGTCAGTCCCGACGGCCGTGTTTTATATAGCGGGTTCAGGCATGACGGCAGCGTGCCAGGGAATGGGACGAGACAGCTTCCGCGGTGCGCCGGAAGGCGACACGGCGTGGACGCGTCAGCGGGGAGTGCGAGGCGCGGCGGAAGCGCCGATTTCGCGGAGCTTCGCGTGGGCGCGACGGGATTCGTCGGAGCCAGGGAAGCGCCGCTCGACCTCGCGCAAGTCCCGGATGCCGGAAGCTTTCAAGCCAAGCTCGAGTTCCGCCGTGGCCTTCTTGTACAAAGAGGAAGCCAGCTTAAAGCTTCTGGGATAGTTCGTTAGAACGTCGTCGTAGGCGGAGATGGCATCCTTGAAATCGTTCTGCGCGTAGTAGATTTCGCCCAGATAGAACTGCGAGTTCGAGGCGAGATCGTTCGAGGGGAAATTCTTGATGTAGTCCGAAAACTCCTGGCGCGCCAGATCGTAGTGGCCGCTCGTAAAATCGCGCAGGGCATCTTGATAGAGCGTGTCGGCGGAAATGGGCGGCATCGCGGAAGGAGCCGAATTCGCCGCCGGACCCGGAGTGGACCCATCGGGAGCGGGCGCGTTCGGCGCCGCCGCGCC
>Ga0307372_10009826_pt1 | contig 13085 bp, 11 predicted proteins | sample OX1MG_FD_202533 | JGI IMG/M metagenome (GOLD analysis project Ga0307372, IMG submission 202533) | Soil microbial communities from Risofladan, Vaasa, Finland - OX-1 | ecosystem: Environmental > Terrestrial > Soil > Coastal area > Acid sulfate soil | place: Finland: Risofladan, Vaasa | collected...
CAGCGGGCAGCCCATCAGCGAGCCCGTGGTGCTCGGCGGCCCCTTCGTGATGAACACCGCCGCCGAGATCGAGGCCGCCTTCGCGGACTTCCGCCGCGGCAGGTTCGGCGACGTGCCGAGGGCCATGCGCCTCTAGCACCTGGCCCCTCGATGAGTGAGCGCGAGTCGCGTCGGCCTGGCTAGGCTTGACCGGCTCCCCTCTCGAGCGGCTGAGCGAGCGGGCGGAAGCCTTCGCCGAGTGCCTGCACCTCATGAAGGAATACGTGGCCAGGAACCCGCCGCGCAATCAGGAGGACGGCGATCTGATCCGGCTCCTGGCGATGGCGATGGGCGTCCTGGAACAGCAGGACTAGCGGGCTCGGCGCAGCCACCGCGGTCGGCGCCGGCCTGGCAGGGCACAATGCTGGCATGCCGGATATCACGCCAGATGCAGCCGGACGGCCCGTCCGTACCGCAGCCGATTCCTTCGTCACCGCGCTCGCCGACCTCGATCCCACCGTGGCTACCTTCCTCGGCCTGCGCCCCGACGAGGACGGGATGCCGGATTTCTCGCCCGCCGGGCAGCGGGCCAAGGACGACCTCGCCCGGTCAACGCTGGCCGCGCTGGCCGCGCTGCCGGACGCCGCGCTGGATGCCCCGTCGGCCGCCCCGGCGCCGGCCGACGGTGACGAGCGCCGGTGCGCCCGGCTGCTGCGTGAGCGGCTCGAGGCCAGCCTGGCCATGACCGATGCGGGCGAGCACCTGCGCGAGGTGTCCAACATTTTCGGTCCCGTCCAGCGCATCCGCAGTGTCTTCCTGATGATGCCGGCCGCGACGGCCGATGACTGGGCCGTCATCTCGCGGCGGATGACCCGGGTCCCGCAGGCCCTGGCCAGCCACCGCGAATCACTGGCGACGGGAGCGCGGCAGGGCCTGTTCGCCGCGCCGCGCCAGGTGCGCACGGTCACCGGCCAGCTGGGCGACTGGCTGAGCGCCCGGGCCGGCGCCGGCTGGTTCGCCGAGTTCGCCGCGGGTGCCGACGTGCCGCCCGCCCTGCGCGCCGAGCTGGACGCCGCCGCGGGGACCGCCGCCGAGGCTATCGCCGGCCTGCGGGACTGGATGACCACCGAGTACCTGCCGCAGGCGGCGGGAACGCCGGACGGAGTAGGCGAGGAGCGGTACCGGCGATCGGCCCGCCTGTGGACCGGCGCGAACCTGGACCTGGCACAGGAGTATGAGTGGGGCTGGTCACAGTACCGGCAGCTCCGCCAGGACATGGAGGCCGAGGCGCGGCGCGTGCTGCCCGGCTCCGCCCCGGCGGAGGCGATGCGGTACCTCGACGAGTTCAGCCCGGCCGTCGATGGCGTCGAGCAGGTGCGGCTGCGGCTGCAGCAGATGATGGACGACGCCATCAGCGACCTGCAGGGCACTCACTTCGACCTGGCCGAGCCGCTCCGGACGGTCGAGGCCAGGATCGCCCCGGCGGGCAGCGCGGCGGCTCCGTACTACACCTCGCCATCGCAGGATTTCTCCCGGCCCGGCCGGACCTGGCTGCCGACGCTCGGCCGTACCAGGTTCCCGGAGTGGAGCCTGATCAGCGTCTGGTACCACGAGGGCGTGCCCGGCCATCACCTGCAGCTCGCGCAGTGGGTGTACCTGTCGAAGCAGCTGTCGGTGTACCAGACCACCCTCGGCGGCGTGAGCGCGTGCCTGGAGGGCTGGGCCCTGTACGCCGAGCGGCTGATGGACGAGCTGGGCTATCTCAAGCCCGCCGGGGCCCGGCTGGGCTACCTGGACGCCCAGATGATGCGAGCCGTCCGCGTCGTGGTCGATATCGGCATGCACCTGGGGCTGACGGTGCCGGCGGACTCGCCCATCGGCGCGGGCGAGACCTGGACTCCGGAGCTGGCGAGCGAGTTCTTCAAGGCGCACAGCGGCCGGGAGGCTGCCTTCATCGACAGCGAGATCGTGCGTTACCTGAGCGCGCCCGGTCAGGCGATCAGCTACAAGCTGGGCGAGCGGGCCTGGCTGGAGGGCCGCGAGGCCGCCCGGGCGGCGCGCGGCGCCAGCTTCGACCTCAAGTCGTGGCATATGGCGGCGCTGTCCCTCGGCTCGCTCGGGCTCGACGATCTGAGCGCCGAGCTAGCCCAGCTCTAGCCGGCCCGCTAGTCCGGCCAGCGCGCCGCCTCCGGCGACCGGCGCCGCAGATCGTCGCGAACCTCGCGGCCGAGCCTGCGGGTCTCCCGCCGGTTCAGCAGTGCCCCGGCGGCCGCGCCGGTCAGGAACGGCCCGAGCGAGGTGGCGCTGCGCCCGGCCTTGGCGACGAGCCGGCGCTCCAGCCGCCGCCGCAGCGGGGAGCCGATCGCGAGGACCAGGCCGCCGGGCGCGAGGCCGACCCCGCGACGGTGCGCCCAGGCATCGACGTAGGCCATCATCCGGTCGGCCGCCGAGCCCGGCGCGCGCATGCCGTAGACCTCGTGCAGCTCGGCGACCAGCTTGAGCTCGATGCCGACCAGGGCCATCGTCTCGATGCCGATCTCCACTGGCGCGACCGGAACGACCGGCAGCACCATCGCCGCCCCCACGCTGGCCCCCACACCCGCCGCGGCTCGGGAGGCGCCGTCGATGAGGGCGTCCGCCAGTTCCTCGGGGGTAAGGCCGGGGAACTGGCGGCGGAGGGTTTCCAGGCTGCGGATCGGCAGCCGCGGCGCCATCGTGAGCACCTCCCCGGTCAGCCACCGGACGCCAGAGCGCAGGCCCACCCAGGCGCCGTGCCCGCCGCGCCCCGCCAGCCGGGGGATGCCCAGCGCGAGCCGGCGCCGCATCGTCTCGGTGCGCGCCTCGCTGATCTCCCCGGCCAGCTCCGCGACCTGCTCGGGCAGCAAGAGGTCGGAGGTGGGCCGGTCGGCTGGGGAGTCCGCTGGGGGGTCCGCTGGAGGGTCCGCTGGGGGGGTGCCGGAGTTGTCCATGGGCTAGGGCTACCCGAGCGCGACAGGTGTAAGCAAATCGAGCCCAGCGCGGCGCGCCCCGCAGCGCCGCCGCGTGCCCGTCGTGCCGCTGCCGCCCGGCCCGGACACTCGCGCAGCTCCAGAGTCTCCCGACATGCATCCTCCCGGGCCGCAGGGGCTATGGAAGGAAACCTACCGACCATGACCGGAATCATGGCCGCGTAACGGGCCCCCCGTTATAACTCCATAATCGTTCCGCTCGTGCCGCCTAGACCTGATGCTCCAGGGCGCGGCGGGTGAGCACTCGCGCCAGGTGCTGCCGGAAGGCCCGGTCGGCGTGGATGTCCTCGCCCGGCGATGTCCCCTCGGCGGCTAGCAGCGCCGCCTGCGCCGCGCTGGCCCCGCCGGCCGCCGCCTGCTCGGCCGCTCGCGCCCGGATGGGCACCGGGCCCATGTTGGCCAGGGCGATCCGGCCGCCCGTGGCCGCGACGCCGACGATCGCCCAGTCGTTGGCCCGCCGGGTGAACTTCTGGTAGCCCCACGGCTGGCCGGGCCGACTGGGCACGCGGACGGCGGCGAGCAGTTCGTCCGGCTCCAGGACCGTCTCGAAGTAACCGGTGAAGAAGTCGTCGGCCATCACCGTGCGGGACCCGGCTGGCCCGCGCAGCTCCACGGACCCGCCGAGCGCGACCAGCGCCATCGGCAGGTCGGCGGCGGGGTCGGCGTGGGCGAGCGAGCCGCCGATCGTGCCGCGGTGGCGGATCTGCGGGTCCCCGACCTGGGCGGCCGCGTGGGCCAGCAGCGGTGCGCCGCCGCGGATCAGCTCCGAGGCGGCCAGGTCAGCGTGGCTGGTCATCGCCCCGATGACTATCTCGTCGCCGACGCCGGTGATCCCGGTCAGCTCGGTCACCCGGCCGAGGTCGATGAGCACCTCCGGCGCGGCCAGCCGCAGCTTCATCATCGGCAGCAGCGAGTGGCCGCCGGCCAGCAGCTTGGCGTCGTCGCCGTGGGTGGCCAGCAGCTCGAGGGCGTGGGCCGCCGAGGTAGCTGCGACGTAATCGAACGGCGCTGGTATCACTGGCCCGCCTCCACTGGCTCCCCGGCCGCCGCGAGGACGGCGCGAACGATGTTGTGGTAGCCGGTGCACCGGCAGAAGTTGCCCTCTAGCCCCTCGCGCACCTGCGTCTCGGTGGGATGCGGGTTCTCCGCCAGCAGCGCGGTCGCGGCCATCACCATGCCGGGCGTGCAGAACCCGCACTGCAGGCCGTGCTCCTGGCGGAACGCCGCCTGCATGGGGGACAGCCTGTCGCCGTCGCCGACGCCCTCGGCGGTGGTGACCTCCTGGCCTGCGGCCTGCACGGTCAGCACGGTGCAGGACTTCACCGACTTGCCATCCAGCAGCACGGTGCAGGCGCCGCACGAGGTGGTGTCGCAGCCGACGTTGGCGGCGCGCAGCCCCAGATGCTCGCGCAGGTAGTGCACGAGCAGCAGCCGCGGTTCCACGTCATCGGAGCGCGGCTTGCCGTTGACCGTGAGGTTGACCTGCATTAAGCGTTCTCCTTCTGCGCCGCGGCCTGGATTGCGGTCCAGACGCGCTGCGGCGAGGTGGGCATGTCGATGTGGCGGACGCCGAGGTGAGCGACGGCGTCGATGACGGCGTTCTGCACCGCCGGCGTCGCGCCGATCGTCCCGGCCTCGCCGATGCCCTTGGCCCCGAGCGGGTTGTACGTGGTCGGGGTGGCCATGTCGGCGAGCTCGAAGCTGGGGACCTCCGTCGCGGACAGGAACGGGTAGTCCGCGAAGCTCGCCGTCAGCGGGTTGCCGTCGGAGTCGTAGACCATCTCCTCCAGGAACGCCTGCGCCGCGCCCTGCGCGATGCCGCCATGCCGCTGGCCCTCGGCCAGCAGCGGGTTCAGCACCACTCCCGCGTCGTCGACCGTCACGACCCGGCGCAGGAAGACCTTGCCGGTCTCGGTGTCGACCTCGACGACCGCGACGTGGCTGCCGAACGGGTAGGTCGCCCCCGGCGCGGAGAACACGGTCCGCACCAGCAGCCGTTCCTCCGCCGCCAGGGCCGGGAGCGCGATCGATGCCTCCGGGTCGCCGGCGACGGCGAACGCGCTGCGCTCGACGTCGAAGACCAGGTCGGCCGGGCTTACCTCCAGCTCCGCCGCGGCCCGATCCCGGGCGACCTCGATGAGCTCCTGGGAGGCCTGCTGGACGGCCGCGCCGCCCTGCTGCAGGCTGCGCGAGCCGCCGGTGCCGCCGCCCTGCGGGATCAGGTCGGTGTCGCCCCACTTCAGGGTGATCTTGTCCATGGGAATGCCGAGCTCGTCGCTGGCGAGCATGGCCCAGGCCGTCTCGTGGCCCTGGCCGTGCGGCGAGGTGCCGGTCAGGATGGTGGCGGTGCCGTCCGGATGGACCTCGACGGTGGCGTTCTCGTTCGGCGGCCCGGACTCGTCGCCGCCGCCGGTGATCTCCACGTACGAGGCCAGGCCGATGCCCAGCTGCAGGACGTCGCCGCGGGCCCGCCGCTCCGCCTGCTCGCGGCGCAGCTCGTCGTACCCGGCCGCCCGCAGCGCGGCCTCCAGCGCGGTCACGTAGTCGCCGCTGTCATACAGCGCCCCGAAGTCGGTCTGGTGCCCCTCGGTGAACGGCGGCAGCAGGTTCTGGCGCCGGATCTGCGCCGGGTCCATCCCGATCTCGGCGGCGAACAGGTCGATCGCCCGCTCGAGGGCCGCCGTCGCCTCCGGCCGCCCGGCGCCGCGGTAGGCGCCGATCGGGGTCGTCGTGGTGACCACGCTCGTCGCGAACGCCTCGGCGTGCGGGATCGCGTACGGCCCCGGCGCCATCAAGATGGTCAGCGAGGGCAGGAGCGCCCCGAGCCGGGGGTAGGCGCCGGCGTCCTGGAGGATCGCCAGCCGGTAGGCGAGCACGGTGCCGTCGCGGTTGCCGCCGATCGTGACGGTGTTCTCCTGCGCGCGGCCGTGGGTCATCGCGATCAGGTTCTCGAACCGGGTCTCGCTCCACCGGGCCGCTCGGCCAAGCTCGCGCGCCACCCAGGCCATCACGGCGTGCTCGGGATCGGCGCCGAACTTCGCGCCGAACGCGCCGCCGACGTCCGGGGTGATGACTCGCACGCTGGCGGGGTCGACGCCGAGCTGCCGGGCCAGGCTCCCGCGAGTGCCCTGCGCGCCCTGGTTGGGAATCCAGGCCGTGAGCCGGCCGTCCTCGCCCCAGACGGCTGCCCCGGAGCGGGACTCCATCGGCGCGGGAGCGACGCGCTGGTTGGTGATCACCTCGGTGACCACGACCTCGCAGTCGTCGAACAGGTCGGCCCGCTGCGCCTCGCGGTTGCCGAACTCGGCGGCCACGTTCGTGCCGGCCGCCTCGAACAGCAGGACATCGCCGGTCATCGCCGTCTCGAAGCCGACGACCGCGGGCAGCGGGTCATAGTCGACGCTGACCAGCTCGACAGCGTCCTCGCCCTGGTAGGGCTCCTCCGTGACGACCACCGCCACCGGCTCGCCGACGAAGCGCACGGTGTCGGTCGCGAGCAGGTGCTGCACCATCTCCTGGTTCATCATGGGGAAGCCCTTGCGGAGCGGCAGGTCAGCCAGGTCGGCCCCGGTGAAGACGGCGACGACGCCGGGCGCCTCCCGCGCGGCACTGACATCGATGCCGGTGATCGCGGCGTGCGCGATGGGCGACCGGACGAAGAACAGATGACAGGCGCCGGAGAGCCGCTCGTCCACGACATCCTCGGTATACACGCCGCCCGTGGTCAGGAACCGGGGATCCTCCGTCCGCAGGACCCGCGTGCCCAGGATGCTCACCGACGAACCAGCTCCCTTCACATGTGCTCGGCTGGCCGCTGTCCTGCCGGGCTGCCCGAACTCCGGCTGCTGCCGACGGGAGGGCTCCTGGCATCTTGCCCGGCATCTGCGGCCGGGCGCGACCAGCACTGCCGATCTTGCCTGTTGCGCCTCCAGCAGGTCAAACCGCTGCAAGCCCGGGCCAGGCTAACACCGGCGGGCAGCCCGCCAGCGCGCGCCAGCCCGGCGCGGGATCAGGCGCGGGCTCAGGCGAGGGCTCAGCATCGTGCTCGCCCGCTATCCGTCAGCTTTGTTGTGCGCGGAAAGCGATGACTAGTAGCGTTCTCACTGGTTTCCCTCCGGGAGCGGGCTCCCGGGCTTCGGCAATCTTTGGTTCGCTTCCGCCTTTCCGCAGCTAGAGCGAGTGCGCGCCGGGAAGAATCCGCTGTCTGGCCGGGTTGGCACCGGGGGGTAATTGAGTTTCGGGCCGGTGGCCTGGCCAGCTAGCATTGACAGCTGTCGATGCTCAGATCGGAGCCTTTCGTGTTCTCGTGCGCGCCCGCGCGCCGCCTGTCTGGCGCGCTGCGGCGTTTTCCTGTTCTTGGTATCCGAGATTTTCAGCTCTTGCTCGCCGATCGCCTGCTGGCCCCGGCCGCCTATGCGTTCTCGCTGGTCGGAGTCTCGTTCGCGGTTCTGGACGCGACCGGATCCACCGCCGACCTTTCCTACGTGCTCGCCGCGCAGATCGTCCCGTCGCTCATCTTCACCGTCATCGGCGGCGTCGTCGCCGACCGGATCAGGCCGCAACTGGTCATCATCGCGGGCAACATCATGATCGCGCTTGGTGAGGGCACGTTCGGGGTCCTGGTGCTGACCGGTCATCCGCGGCTCTGGCAGATGATCGCGCTGGAGACCGTGACCGGCACCGGCATGGCGATCTTCTACCCCGCGTCGCAGGCACTGCTGCCGCGACTGGTCCCGTCCGGCCTGCTGCAGCAGGCCAGCGCGGTCAGCCGGCTGGCGATGAACGGCGGCCAGATGGGCGGAGCCGTACTGGCCGGCCTGGCGGTAGCCGCGCTCGGTCCCGGCTGGGCCCTGCTGGCCTGCGGTACCGGGATGCTCGGGACGATTCCGCTGATGGCGAGCCTGCGCGTCTCGGCGCACGGCCCCACTCAGGGCAGCAGCATGCTCCGCGACCTGCGCGACGGCTGGTCGGAGTTCCGCTCGCATACCTGGCTGTGGGTAATCGTCGCGGAGTTCGGCGTCATCCTGATGGCCTGGTACGGGGGATTCCAGGTGCTCGGGCCCGCGGTCGCCCGCGCCCACCTGGGCGGTGCCGCGGCGTGGGGCGCGATCACGGCCGCCGAGTCCGTCGGCCTGATCGTCGGCGGATTCGTCTCGCTGAGGTTCACCCCGCGACGGCCGATGCTGTTCATCGCGGTGATCGGCGGCGCCATCGCGATCTCGCCGATCTCGCTCGCATCGCCGTGGCCGCTGCCGGTGGTCTGCCTGGCGTCACTGTGCCTCGGCGTCACGATGGAGATCATGATGGTGCAGTGGACCGTGGCGCTGGCCCGGAACATTCCGCCGCGGATCCAGGCGCGGGTGTCGTCGTATGACGCGCTGGGCTCGGTCATGGCCATGCCCCTCGGCGCGGTGGTCGTCGGCCCCATCGCCGCCGCCGCCGGGGTGTCCGCCACCGAGTACGGCGCGGGCGCGCTGATCATCATCGTCGCGCTGCTGGCCCTGATCCCGCGCGAGATCCGCCAGATGCGGGTCGGCCGGGCCCAGGCGCCGACCGACCCGGCCGAGCTCGCCGGTCCGGCCGACGCTGCCGCCGTCCAGGCCTCAGCCGCCGCGCCGGCACGCTAGCAAACGTGGATGTCCGGTAGCTATCGCCAGGGGCGACGCAATACATGGGTTACGTGGTGGCGGGCTGCTAGTTGGTGGGCGTCGGCCGGGATGCTGGCTAGGTCGGGCAGGTCGTCCAGCAGTCCGGGGTCGCCCTCCTCTCCCGATCATTCGCTGTTGCTGCTCGCCGACTGCTGTTGGTCGCTGGCTACTGCCGCTCGTTCGGTACCCGTGCCTCTATCAGCATCAGTGACGCGCCGCATAACGTTCTGGGGCGGGACGGGGAGTTCGGCGGCAGTCCGGTTGCTTGAGCTGTAGCCGCCCTTCTCGACGACCGACTTGTCAACTTTGTGGATCTCGTTGACCTCCGGCTGGGCCTTCTTGGCCACTGCCGCTCCTTCCGTTCTCGCCTGCCTACCTGGCTGCCACTGTACGTCGCTCCGGGCGGGTGTCGATACCTAGAATAGCCGTCTATTTAAGTAGCATAGGTAAATTGCCGTCGTGTTCTTCCGCCTGTTCTTGCTGGTCATCGGCTTGCCCCGTCATTACCTCGCTCTTTCTCCGGTCGCTTTCCGGGGCCTGTCAGCTTGTCAGCTGTCAGCGGCGCCGCGAATTGCATTTGCCAGGCGGGAATCGGGATGCGCGGGACGGGGGCCCGCCACCCCGTGCGGGAGGTCAGGCGGCATGCAGTCCGGCCCGGCGGGCGGTGCTGGGCGGGCGGGGGATCCCGGGTCCCGGCGGGCCGGGACCCGGACTGGGCGGCGGGGTTACTGCCCGGCGGCTGGCTTGCTGGCGGCCAGTTCGGCGGTCAGCTCGTCGAGGCTGGGGGTGACGAGGGTGTGGGGGCGGGCGGTGAGGTCGCGTGCGGTGGCGACGTAGCGGGTGCGGTCGGGGCGGTACTGGCGCCAGAGGCGGTAGCGGGGGAACCCGGCGGCGGCCAGGGCCATCTCGTCGGGGTCAGGCGGGCTGCCGGGGCCGGGGGTGGTCATGGCCGGGCGGTGTCGGGGGCGAGTATGGCCGGGGCGGCGGTGATGGCGGTTAAGACGCGGGTGATCCCGGCGGCAACGTCGGCGGGCGGGACGGTGCGGTCGGTGAACCAGCGCAGTTCGGCCCAGCCGTCCTCGTCGATCATGACCTCGGCCCTGGCGCGGCCGGGCGGGCAGATGACGGCGGTGACGTCCAGGCCGGCGATGTGGTCGCCGTTGGTGGTGGCGGGGATGCCGGTGGCAGTGAGGCCGGAGGCGATGGCGCGGATCCAGCCGGCGGGATCGGCGGGCGCTGCGTTCGGGCGGCCGTGGCCGGGCTCGGTCATGGGGTGCTCCTCTCGGGGGCGGGCGTGTCCTGGCTATGATGCACTCGCCGCCGATGTAAATGCAACAGATGCGTTTACATCTGATGCGTTCACAGTTTCGGTACACTCCCGGCATGCCCCGACAGCGCGCCACGCCCACCGTCCGGCACCGCCGGCTCGCCGCCGAGCTGCGGCGGCTGCGCGAGACCGCCGGGCTGACCCAGGAGGACGTATCCGAGCGGACCGGCAAGGACCGCTCCACGCTGTACCGGCTGGAGAACGCCCAGCAGCTGCCGCAGCGCTCCACCCTCATCCAGCTCCTGGACCTGTACGGCACCAGCCCGGACCCGCGCGCGGACCTGCTGGTGCTGCTGCGCGAGGCCGGGCGGCGCGGCTGGATGCAGCCGCACCGCTCCGACCTGCCGGCCGTCTACTCCGACTACATCAGCTTCGAGTCCGAGGCCCGGACAGTCTCCAACTACGAGTCGTTGTTCATCCCCGGCCTGCTGCAGACCGAGGACTACGTCCGCGCCGTCATCGCCGGCACCCTCCCGCACGCCACCACCGCCGAGGTAGAAACCCGGGTCACCGCGCGGATGGAACGCCAGGCACTACTCACCCGCGACAGCCCGCCGCAGCTGTGGGCGATCATGGACGAGGCCGCCGCGCGGCGGCTGGTCGGCGGCCCCTCCGTGATGGCCGCCCAGCTCGCCCGGCTGGCCGACGCGGCGGCCCTGCCGCACGTGACCGTCCAGGTCATCCCCTACGCCGCCGGCGCCCACCCCGGCATGCCCGGCTCGTTCATCGTGCTGGAGTTCCCCGACCCAGCCGACCAGGGCCTGGTCTACCTCGACAGCATGGCCGGCGACCTGTTCCTCGACTATGACCAGGAGATCCGCCGGTATATCCTCATGTTCGAGCACCTGCGCGCCGCCGCCCTGCGCCCGGGCCAGAGCACGGCGCTGCTCGCGGAGATCGCCCGGCAGCATGGGAAAGGGGAAACCCAGTGAGCGCACCCGACCTGTCCCGCGCCCAGTGGCGCACCAGCACCCGTAGCAGCGGCAACGGTGCCTGCGTCCAGGTCGCCCTCAACCTCCCCGGCATCATCGCCATCCGCGACTCCAAGAACCCTGAGAGCGGCGTCCTCATCCTCCCCCCGCAAGCCTTCACCGCCCTCACCGCCAGCATCCGCGCAGGATCCCTCCGGCTACCCTGACCAGCCCTGACCAGAACCGGACCGCGACCTTGGGCAGCTGGATGACCAGGGCGTCGGCGATTGTCTGGCCGGTGTCCTGCGGCGTGGCGGAGGCGGGGCCTGCCTGATATCGTCACCGATCGGCAGCGCGAGTTCCGATGTGGGTCCAGGCGCCGGCGCCGCAGCCGCGGCGGACGCTACGCGACCAGCTCGGCGGAGCCGGCGAACGCGGCCCACAGGCTCGCGTAGGTGCCGCCGAGTTCCAGCAGTTCCGCGTGCGTGCCGATCTCGGCGATCTGGCCGGACGTTATGACGACGATGCGGTCCGCGGCGGCGGCGGTGGTCAGCCGGTGCGCGACGAGCAGGGTGGTCCGCCTGGCGGTGAGCTGCAGCGTCGCCTGGTTGACCGCGGCCTCGGCCGCCAGGTCCAGGGCGGCGGTCGCCTCGTCGAGCAGCAGGATGGCCGGGTCCACCAGGTAGGCCCGCGCCAGCGCGATCAGCTGGCGCTGCCCGGCGGACAGGTTACGGCCGCGCTCGGCCACCTCATGGCGGAACCCGCCGGGCAGCCGCGAGATCATCTCGATCGCGCCGACGCCGCGCGCCGCGGCCTCCACCTCGGCGTCGCTGGCCTCCGGTCGGCCGTAGGCGATGGCATCGCGGACCGTGCCCGCGAACAGGTACGGCTCCTGCGGGACGACGCCGAGCTGCTGGCGGTAAGCCTCGAGATCGAGCTCGCGGACGTCGGTGCCGTCGATGCGGACGCTGCCCGACGTCGCGTCGTAGAACCGCGCGACCAGCTTGACGATGGTCGACTTGCCCGCGCCGGTCTGGCCGACGAGCGCGACGGTCTCGCCGGGCGAGACCCTCAGGCTGACGCCGCCGATCGCCTCGGCGGTCTGGCCGGCGTAGCTGAAGTGCACGTCGCGCAGCTCGATCGCGCCGCGCAGCCGACCCGGCCGGACGGGATGGGCGGCCTGCGGGGTGGTCGTCGGGGTTCGCAGCAGGCCCTTGATCCGCTGCAGTCCGACGTTGGCCTGCTGATAGCCGTCGAAGACCTGAGAGAGCTGCTGCACGGGGGAGAACAGCGAGTCCACGTACAGCAGGTAGGCGATCAGGCCGCCCGCGGTGAGCAGGCCGGCGCGCACCTCGCCCGCCGCGGCGAACAGCACGAGCGCGCCGCCGATGGTGGACAGCGCCTGCACGAACGGGAAGTACACCGCGATGTAGCGCTGCGCCCGCAGCCGCGAGACCCGGTAGGCGCCGGACAGGCCCGCGAACCGGTCGGCGTTGACCTGCTCGCGCCGGTAAGCCTGGGCGACCCGCAGGCCGGCCACGTTCTCCTGCAGGTCGGCGTTGACCGCGCTGACCTTCTCCCGGGCCTCCGAGTACGCCTTCGAGGACTTCGCCCGGAACACGACGGTGGCGGCCACCAGGACCGGCAGGACGGTGAACAGCGTGAGCGCGAGCCTGGTGTTAATGAACAGCAGCGCGATCAGCACCCCGACGAAGGTCAGCGCGGAGTTGACCATGGTGATCAGGCCGGTCTGCAGGAACGAGGACATCGCGTCGACGTCGGTCGTCATCCTGGTCATGATCCGGCCGCTCAGCTCGCGCTCGAAGAAGTCCAGCCCGAGCCGCTGCAGGTGCGCGAAGATCTTGACGCGCAGCGTGTAGAGCAGCCGCTCGCCCGTGCGGCCGACCACGACGGTCTGCACGGCGTTGACCACCCAGTCGCCGAGCACGATGGCCAGGGCCACGGCCGCGATCAGCGCGACCTCGGCGAACTTCTTCGTCTCGATCCCGTTGTCGATGCCGCCGCGGATCAGCCAGGGCATCGCCACCCCGGCCAGCGCGTCCAGCCCGTCCAGCACCAGGCCGATCACCAGCGCGATCACGAACGGCCGCAGCAGCCGGCGCAGCGTGAAATGCCGGTCGGGTGCCCGCGCGGCCGCCTCGTCCACGTTCGGCTGATCGGTGGCCGGCGGCAGTGCGGCGACCTTGGCGAG
>Ga0307372_10009827_pt1 | contig 13084 bp, 15 predicted proteins | sample OX1MG_FD_202533 | JGI IMG/M metagenome (GOLD analysis project Ga0307372, IMG submission 202533) | Soil microbial communities from Risofladan, Vaasa, Finland - OX-1 | ecosystem: Environmental > Terrestrial > Soil > Coastal area > Acid sulfate soil | place: Finland: Risofladan, Vaasa | collected...
GCGCTCATGACAGCGGCTGCTGACCTCGTCCTGACCAGTGATCCCGGCGACATCCGCAAGCTACTGCAAGCTCGGGGGGTTCCGGCAAGGATCCAGCCCGTGTAGCGCCGCGCCAGGGAATTCATCCGCCCGGGCGCCCGATTAGGCGGCGCCCGCGGCCAACGTCGGTGGAGCAGTTCCGCGACCGCGTCATGCCCCGCCGCACGCATCAGCATGCCCAGGGCCAATTTCGGCACTGCGCGATGAGCAGAACTGGCGCATATGGCCCGCCTGCCACCCACCGGCGGGCCAGCAAGCATGTGCGCCGAATCGGCGTTCAGCGCCAAGTTGACAGTTCGCCAACGGGCAACCAATTTTACCGGTTGTGACGGCTATCGCGGGGTCTGCGTGATGCCAGTGAGTAGACACTGGTGGCCGCCAACAACTGACGTCGGCTCAGCGGCTAGAGACATCTTAGGTCAGCTCGCGAAGGCGGCGGTCACGTCGGCAAGGTGACGAGTCCACCATTCAAGGGTGCGCTCGTCCAGCACGAACATGCTGACGATTCGCTCGCTCCGATCGCCGCGCATGTACCGAAACTCAGCGGGCCACACATCAGTGATCCGTTTCCACCATAGTCGCGCCACCGCATCGGCAAGTGCCGCCTCATCCAATGGCCGCACACTCCTGTACGCGGCCGCAAACGCCGACATCCTGGTCAGGTCTGGGACGCCGGAAGCTGAGCCGAAGAACGCCATCCCGGCCTTGACCACCTCTTGGGCGTACGGGCTGACACGCATCCGATCCCAGTCCAGGACCGCTACGACGTCCTCGCCCCGGAACAACAGGTTCCGGGGGTTGAGGTCTCCGTGAACGCGCCCGAACGGGCCAACCGGAGCCGCCGTCTCAGGCCGGAGACGGCTATGCTCGCCGAGCAACTCCAGGCGACGCCTCAGCAGGGTCCGGACCATGAAGTCATGGGAGTAGCAGCGGTCGTTGACTACGACAACCGTCTCGCCAGTCGCTGATCGGACTGGCAGGCACACCGGAACGGCTCGGCTGTTCAGCACCGGCATGACTGCGAATATGCTTCGCGCCGTACCAGCTGATATGGCCAGGATCCGCTTGAGGACGTAACGGCTATCGCCAGCGGCAACCTGCCAGTTCCGGTTCATCCAGCCGTTCGCCAGATACCGGCGCACCACGATCGGTCCAAGTGCGAAGGCATCTTCAAGAAGGGGCAGGTCTGCTTCCAGATCCGCCTGGCCCGGACTGACTTCGTTCACCATCACGCCTATGACTGATCAAGCCAGGAGTTGCTGTTCAGTCGGGGACAGTGCTGGGCTTGGAGCCGAAGGTGAGGCGGGGGACGTCGTACATGGCGGGGTCGGATGGCCGGGTCATGGCGGGTGCGGTGACTTCTACGAGGATCAGCTCGGCCAGGAACTGGATGCGGGCCGCGAGCAGGTGGCTGGTGTAGCCGGTGGCGGAACGTTCCTTCAGGCCCAGCGTGGTGTGGACATGGGGCAGGAGCTGGCCGGTGTCCTGATCGGTGGCGATGGTCCCGCAGCCCAGTGCCTCGGCGTTGGTGAGGTGGACTTTCGACCAGACCGGGGCGGCCGGATCCTCCAGCTTGTCGCAAGCGCCGACGATATCGGCGTCAGCGAACGCGGCCAGGAACATGGGGATGTATCCGTGCCGGATGCCCTGGCCGTGGCAGAACTCCTCCAGGGCCGGGAAGAAGCTTTCTCCCGGGTCGAGCCGGAGCCCGAAGGTGCGGCCGGTGGTCAGCTCACTCGCGTGCACGCGCATCTCCTTCCTTTCCGTGTCCGTGGCGGTTCAGGAGCCGCCGGGGTAGGAGGTGAACGCGGCGGTGATCTGATCGCGGTCCGCGGCCCGGGACAGCAGGACGTGCAGCAGCAGCCGGGCTTTGAGCGGGTCAAGGAAACCGGCGCTGATCAGGCCCCGGCCAAGCAGGTCGGTTTCGGAGCCGGGGAAGCCGTAGGTGGCGGCGAGGACCGGGCCCGCGCCGGTGCGCGATGCCAGGACCACGGGGACCTGGCTGGCTAGCTCGGCCAGGACGGCGACGGTGGCGGCGGGCACATGCCCGGCACCCATCGCCGCGATGACGAGCCCGTCGAATCGTCCTCGCGCGGCGCGCAGCAGCTCACCGTCGTCGCCGAGCGTGATCACGATCAGGCCTGTGCGCACCTGCCGGCCGGGGGTGACCGGACCCGGGAGCGCTGGCCTGCCAGCGGGGCGGGCCATGAGCCGGACCTGGCCTTCCACTACGTGCCCGACCGGCCCGGCTGATGGCGAGGCGAACGCCGTCAGGCTCGTGGAGTGGGCCTTGCGAACGTGGCGGGCGGCGTGGATCTCATCGGCGAAGACCACCGCGCAGCCCAGCCCGCGCAGCAGCGGGCTGGCCGCTGCGGTCACGGCGGCGAGGATGTTGGCGGGGCCGTCCGGGCTGGCCTGCGCCGGGTTCCGCATGGCCCCGGTTACCACGACGGGGGTGCCGGCGTCGCAGAGCAGGTCGAGCAGGAACGCGGTCTCCTCGATCGTGTCGGTGCCCTGGACGACCACGGCTCCGGTCGCGCCGGCCGCGGCTTCCTTGCTGATAGCTTCGGCCAGTTCGCTGATATCGCCGATGGCCAGCGACGCTCCCGGCATCTTCCGGAAGTCGCGTACCTCGACTTCGATGCCGGTTTCCGCCAGGCCCGGCACGGCCGACAGCAACTGCTGGCCGCTCAGCGCTGGTACGACGCCGCCAGGTTGTCCTGGCTCGCTGGTCATCGCGACGGTGCCGCCGAGGGTGAACACGACGACTCTGGGCACTGCCGGGGGTGCGGTCATCAGATTGGCTCCAGTTCGGGACGGGGCAGGGACGGGCTTGCGCGGGAGTCAATCACAGCTAGCCCGGCCGGCAGCCCCCGCGTAGCGCAGCGCGGTATCCAGCCCGTCGAGTGACAGCAGCCGGCTGGACGGGCGGATGAACCCGGCGCAGCCGTATGCGCCGAGTTCCGCGCAGCGCCGGGACAGCCAGGGCCAGTCCAGGCCAAGGTAATCGGCCAGCGCGGCTGCTCCGGCCGACCGGAGCAGCCGCGGCGGTCACTGAACGCGCCTCGCCTGTTCGCCGGGAAGCAGCGCGAACCCGTCCACCTCGGCGTACCCGGGGTCGGCGGCCACCATGGTGCGGATCCCCAGCGACTCCATGAGCGCCATAGCCAGGAACAGCGGCATGCGCTCCCAGCGCGGGGACAGCACAACCGCGTCTTCCGGGACGCAGAACCCGCGGGCGAGTCCGGCGCTATGCCCGGCGAACTGGGTGCTGATCCTTCGCAAATACTCGAGCTTGTGACGAAACAACAGCCAGACGGCGGCTTCCTCGCCTCGCTGCTCACGGGTCCAGAACACCGGCCCCGCGGTCGGCCGGGCCAGGCTCCGCAGGATATGCCAGGCGCAGAAGCTTGACCCCAGCCACATCCTGGCCACAGACGTCAGGCCCGCCGCAACCTCACGGCCAGCGGCGGACTGCGGCACGCGCTCATAGCCGCTCAGCTCCCGGCGCCGCTGGTCAAGCGCGTAATCGTCGGTGAGCAGCGCGTCGTCCAGGTTAGCCACCGCCCACCTGATCGCGTACGTGACATCGTCCAGCTCGTAAGCCCGCGGAACCACGGTGCCCGGACCAGTTCTGTCCTCCCAGGCCAGATCAGCGGGGTACTGCGGCCCGGCCCGCAGCAGCCGCGCGGTCCCGTCGCGCTGATCTACGCCGATCAGCATCGCCCGGCGGGCCAGCCCCGGCTCTCCGTCTGGCGCCTGGTCACCAGCGGCTTGCAGCCGCATCCTTCCGTCGGCACCCTGCTTCAGCCACATCACGCGCATCGTCGCCGCTCCGCCGCCGTCAATGAGCCGGCCGCCCGGGAACTCGGCGTGCCAGGCAGTCCCGTCACCGATACAGGCTCGCGACAGCCTTACCCCCGGCCAGTGCGCCCGGACCATGCCATGAAAGGTCGCCGGGACTGACGACGTTCGCGCTGACCAGTTCCTGAAGGCCCGGCTCGGCGTCCGCCACGCTGGGATGGGCCTGGCAAGGCGGTTCGCCCACTGGCGGGAAAACCGGCGGACCCGCAGTCGTTTCCTGCTGCCCTTCCGGGCCGGGTGCCTTGCCGAGGACGATGCGGTCGGCAGGGTTGCCGCTGGCGTCTTCTCCGGGCCAGCCCTCCATTTCGGACAGGTGGGAGCTGGTCATGGCCACGGTTGAATGCGTGGGCGCGATCCCGGTCAAGCGGATGTCGACCGGTTGCTAAAGTGCGGTAAACGTCCCCGACACCCCAATCTCTGCGTGAGTACCCCTAACTCAAAGTCCTATAACGGCGACTTAGCGAAGTAAACATTCACCCTGCGCCCTGGCCCCTGGTTCTTGGTGACGGCGGGTGACGGGCTTGGCTGCCTTATGATCTCCTCGGAGCCGGCCCAGCGTGTCGGCTTGCTTACGGAGGGCCGACTCTGATCATGGTCAGTTGTGACCGATCTGCCGCCTCCCGGGCCGGATTGCGCGGCCTGCGCTGCCCGTGACAGCGTGCTCGCTGATCAGGCGAGGCTGATCAGCGAGCTGCAGGACCGGGTGGCGCGGCTGGAACGGGCGGCGTCGCGCAACAGCGGGAACTCCTCCATGCCGCCGAGCGCTGATGACCTGCCCGGGCGGAAGCCTCCGTCACGGCAGCAGCGTCGGGCGGCGGAGCGGACGGCGCGTAAGCGCGGCAAGCAGCCCGGCGCGTCAGAACGCGGCGGAACTCGCCCAGCGAGCTCAGGAACTTCAGGATTTGCTTGTTGGCGGTCACGTGGATCTGCCCGCAGACGGCCAGCTTGCTCACGCAACGTGACCGCAGGCGAAGAGCTAGGCCGCTCCCGATCCGCCGTTCAGTGTCCATGATGCCCGATGATTTCCCGCGGCTGCGCTGGTGCCGAGCCGGATGATATGCGTTTGGCATATTATTTGCGCCGACGGCGGCGTGCGGGTTCACGAACACGCTTATGGCGTTATCTGCGGGCGGCCTCAGATGTTCCGGGCCAGCGCTGATGGTGGCGGAAACTGGCCGGGATGTGTACCTAGCCGGGCGTGGTCGTCTTGACGTTCAACTCCCAGAACTCCTGGTACTGCTGTCGTGTCGCCTGGACGTACGGCAGTCGCTGGGCGACGAGTTGCTCGGGGGTGAGGCCATCCAGGCTCAGCCCGCGCTTGGCGGCCAGGTCGAAGTACCGGTTGTCGGCGATGTTGCAGAACATGCAGGCGGTGACGATGTAGTCCGGGTCATCTCGCTGGGGGTGGCCTTTAGGCAGCAGGTGGTCCCAGGACAGCGTGAGCCAGCTGGCGAAGGATTGTGTTCCGTCGAGGCCGCAGTAGCGGCACTGGAACCGGTCGCGGCGGTGGATGCGGTAGGCGTAGCCGCGCAGGGCGTCGGTGAATGCGGCGATCGTGTGCCTCCCTATTCGCTGGGTACTGGTCGCGCGCGATCAGCTGCGCGTCACCGCATCCCTCGTTCCGCCAGCCATGCCTCGAAAAAAGCCCGCTGTTCGCTGACCGTCGCCATCTGGCCGGGCGGCGCGTCGTCAAGAGTCTCCACCAGATCTTCCAGGCGAGCGGGCCGGCCGGGGCGGATGACGTAGACCCGCATTCCGCCGCCCATATCACGTACCATCCCGCTGGGATAGGTATCGCGCCGCGACCCCTGCACCGCGACCATCAGGCCATCCGCTTCGAGCTGGCGGCGGAGCCTGACAAGGGTCTCAAACATGTCCGGGCCTGTCGAGGTGTACGGGCAGGTGTAGGCCCCGGCGCGCGTGACCAGCTCGATCCTGTAAGTCGGCATCGGGCCGTCGTAGCCATCCAGCCACCCCCGCAACCGCGTCCGCTCCAGCCGGTCGTCCCGGACAACCGCAACTTCTCGATCAGCCAGAAGCCGCGGGTAGTCGTCTCCCATGAACTCCATCCAACCAGCCGAAAACGGGTCCACCCAGCGCACGCAGACGGGATCCCCGCAGCCGGGCCCCGTCCGCCCAGACCGGGCAATACCAGTCGGGCTATCGGCGCACGCGAGGCCCGCACGCCGAGCCTTGCCCGCCAGACAGCCGACCGCGACTGCCGGTCACAGTCCGTGGCAGCGACGCAACGTAGCTGATGCGCGCTACCCGCCGATCTGGCGTTGTCCGTGGCTGCGCAGCCCGGTCGGTCTGGCTACGCCGATCAGGTTGTTATGGCCAGGCGGGCCGGACCGGGGCGACAGGGCTGTCGGCGCGTGTCCTGGCAGGGCCTGGATCTGGCTGCCGGTAGCGGCGGATCCGGCCGCGAGCAGATCCGCGACCTGCCTTCCGCCGGGGGCACCGGGGTAGGCTTCGGACGCCGGGTCAGTCACCGGGCGGTGGCGCCTGCCCGGCGCTGGCTGCGGCCATCTCCGCCACCTGATCCCGCGCTGGCGCCTCCCGGCACCGTGGTGTCATCACCCGGCCGGATCTCCCGCGGAACTCACCCGGATGCCATCCTGACCGCCCCGGGGTCATCGCCGCGCGCATCGTCCCCCTGCGGCGCCCGGCCGCGCCCCGGGTTCCGCGCCCACCGGCCATGAGGAGTCACGTGAGAAGGTTTGTGCTGACCGGGGCCGCCCGGCTCCGGGAAGACCACGGTCCTGGGCGTCCTGCGGGAGCAGGGCCTCGCCGTCGTGGAGGAGGCGGCGACCGAGGTGATCAGCCGGGGGCAGCGCGCCGGCGTCGCCCGGCCGTGGGAGCATCCGGGCTTCATCGGCCAGGTCACCCGGCTTCAGCGGGAATGGCGGCTGCGGCCGGTGCCGGAAGGCACGCGGGTCCAGGTCCACGACAGATCACCGCTTTGCACCCTGGCGCTGGCCCGCTACCTCGGGCAACCCGTTCCCCCGCTACTGGCCGCGGAGATCGAGACCATCACCAGGGAAAACCTCTACGAACGGCGGGTCTTCCTCCTCGGCCAGCTCGGATTCATCACCCCGACAGCCGCACGGCGGATCAGCTACGCCGACGCCACCAGCTTCGCCACCCTGCACGAGCAGGTATACCTCGAACACGGCCACGACATCATCCACGTGCCGGCCGGCCCCGCCGCCAGCCGCGCCGCCGCTATCACCGCCCGCATCACCTCCAGCGGCTGAACCCGCCACCCGCTGATCGCATGCTGTGACCAGCCTGCGGTGGCGATCAGCGCGAATACCCGCCGTTATGCGTTCAAAGTTCGGTTCATGCCGTGCGAGCCGGTCAGATACTGAAATGGATGATCTGTAGCGGGCTGGTAACCGGAGGCGGCTCATGCCTGTGCTGGCGCATGACCGGGCCTACCTGGGCCCGGCGTCGATCAGGTGCAAGCCGTCGTGTTCGGCGAAGTCGTCGAAGTCCTTGCGGTTGAATGTGGCCAGCGGCAGGTCCCAGGCGAGGCAGCAGGCGGCGATCCAGGAGTCATTGACCGGGCGGGGCCGTCCCCGCAGCTGCGCGCGGGCCTGGATCTCGCCCCATTTGATGGCCACCTGCTCGTCGAAGGGCAGCAGTACCACCTGGCGGCGCCAGCTCGCCAGGTCCGCCATCCGCCGCGGGCCCCAATCCCGCAGCACTGTCCACTTGGTCAGCTCCCCGAGCGTCACGAACGTCACGCACAGGGACTCACCGGCCAGCCGGGACCGCAGCGCCGGGCTCAACTTCCCCCGCAGCGACACCGATGCCACGTCGGTGTCCAGGACGACGAAGCTCACGCCAGCGCGGCCCGCCGGGAGGCGTACAGGTCAGCGAGGAACTCCTCCAATTCCTCATCGGACTCGAACAGCGACGGCCGGGCCAGGTCATCGACGGACTCCACCGGCCGGACCCCCTGACGGCGGGCCAGTTCCTCAACCGGCACGTGACCGGGATCGCCCCACTCCGGCATGCGCTCGGCGCCATCAGCGCTCAGGATGACCACTCCTTCCCGTCACCACCATCATGCCACCGGCCAGCGACACCAACCCGCCGCCCGCCTGTCCCCAGCCGGGCAGTCATGCCGCGCCTGACAGAACGGGCAAGGCGACGGTGCGGAAACCTGCTCGTCGTCCGGGCCGCGAGCGTGCCGTCAGCCGCTTCGCCGCACCGGCGCCGGCCGGTAGCGTTGCCGCATGAGCAGGTGGAGTACCGTCACACGCGCCGACGTGGAGCGCGCGATCGGCGAATACGACCGGCTTGGCGCGCGAGAATTCTTCGCCCGGCACGGCTTCGGCCCCGCCAGAACCTACCCTCGGCTTCCAGGTCGAACCCCGGTAAGGCGGTCCGACCGCCGCACCGGACATGCCTGACAACGGCCGGCAACCAAGAACTCGGGGAGAGCCAACAAATATCCGCCGTTATGCACGGTAATCCCGGTCGGCTGACCATCCGTGAATAGCGCGCCGTACAGAATGTTCTGCGCGTGGCCCGCTTTCCGTCCGGCAGCCGGATCGAAGCTCGGCTTGGAACATCTCCCGGATCTGGTCGCGGGTCTTCCCCTCGGCCGCGTCTTCGAGCCGTATCAGGCAGGCCTGTCCGCAACCGTTCGGCATCCCCCGCAGTCGGTAAGGGCATGAGACTGATGCGCTCACTGGCGACCGTAGCGGTGGCACTGTCGGTCGGAGCGTGCGCGGGGCCAGGGGTCGGCACGACCGGTCACGGGCAGGCCAGTAGCCGACCCGCGACCGCCGCCGTGAAGGCGCCGGCCCACGCCGCGGGCGCCTACCGGCTGTCCGAGCTGGCCATGATGACGCTTGACCGCGGCTACGGCCTGTTTATCGACTACCAGAGCCCGCCCCTGCCGGATCGGGGTCGCGGCGACCAGCGACGGCGGGGCACGGTTCACCCTCCCCGTCACTGTCTCCGCATGGCCGTGCGCCAGCAACCCGCCTGCCGGGCAGGTCGCGTTCGGCAGCCGGGGCGACGGCTTCCTGTATGGGCCAGGGCTGTTCGTCACCCATGACGGCGGCCGGACCTGGGCGGCGGCGAACACCCTGCGTGACGTACTCGCGGTCGCGCCGCTCGGTCGCTCCGTGTGGCTGCTCCAGGCCCGGTGCTGGCCAGTCAAGCCCGCGCAGGCGCAAGACTGCCCGCTGCGAATGCTCACCTCCGGCAACGGGGGCCGGACGTGGGCGCCCGCCGCGAGCCAGCCGCCGGCCTCGGCACCCGGCTACGGCGGGTCGGTCCCGGTCGAGCCGGCCGCGGGCAGGTCCTTCCTGGTGCGCACCGGGCCACAGTCCGGTTACGTGGCCGCACTCGCGGTCACGCCATACCCGGTAGTGCCCGGGCACCAGGCCCAGGGCCGGCTGTGGTGCGCCGCCGTGGACGCCCGCACGGTGTACCTGGTCGGCGACCGCAGCCCGCTGCTGGCTACTCACGACGGCCTGCCATCGGCTGAGCGAGCCGGCCATACGCCAGGAAGCCACGCCATGTCACTGCCGCCAATGCCGGGGAACACGCCAGTCCCGCCGATAGGTACCCCGTGCCTCGGCCGCGTTGCGCCGCTCCGGCAACCACCGATATGGGTAATCTGTATGCATACTTGCATCTATCGGCGGCCGGCCGGGCAGTCCAGCCGGTTCGCCAGCCCGGCGGCTTCCCGCGCTCTGCGGGACTCCCCAGGCCCACGGCTGACCTCGCTCTTTGCGCACGGCTAATTCGTGCGGCGCTGTGACCTGCGGCGATGCTAGCTGCTTGGCTCTTTAGCGGTTCGTGGCCGGTGGCGCACGATCCGGGCGTTTGCGGTTAGACGCCGCCTGGCGAGCGCGGCATGCTGGCGGTGACCGGCCGGGGCAAATGCCCGGCCCGCGAGCAGGAAGAGGTGATCCGAGATGCCGCGTCGCCGCGAGCTGCCAACGGCATGCCGCGCGGTGCTTGCTGAGCTGGCGGGCCAGCTGCGTGATCGGATGCGGGACGCCGGCATCAGCCAGGGACAGGCCGCGATCAGGCTGCACTGTCATCCGTCGCGAGTGTCACGCGCGCTATCGGGCCGGGAGATGCCGCAGCGTGATCTGCTCCTCGGCCTGGCCAGGATGACGGACGTCGATGCCGTTGCCGTGATGGAGCGCTGGGCGAGCGCGGACGCGGCTAGGAGGCAGGCACGCGATCATACCCATGATGGCGGTCCGCCGGACGGGCTGGCGAACTACCCGGCTCTTCTGCGCGCTCTCCGCGAGCTGCTGCGGGACCGGCGCGTGTCTCAGCGGGAGCTGGCGCGCCGCGTCCCTGGCCTGCGGCGCTCGACCATCGGTGCCGCGCTGCGCGGCGAGCGGTCCATCGGCCTTGGCATGGTGATCACGATCGTCCGCGCCTGCGGCGTAACCGGCGACGCCGAGAGGGCATGGTCCGCCGCCTGGTGGCGCCTGGGCCAGCCATACCAGCAGGAGCAGCGGCGCCGCAGGTGGGATGGCTACCGTTACGCGATCGACCAGGGAATGCCATGGCTCTGATCCGCCGCCGGCGTGCCGAACGCCCTGCATACCTGATGGTGATAGACGTCCCCGGCCTGATCTACATCCGGATCGAGCACCTGCCGCGCTGGCTCGGGCCGGCCATAGCCGCGATAGCATCCCCGGCACTGGCGGCATGGCTGCTAACCCGGTGAAGCCTGCGGCTACGCCAGTTGCGCTCAGCTCCGAACCACGGCGCCGTGATCCGCCGGCCGCCGCCTGTCCTGACAGGCACCCCGGTGCCGCTGAACGCCTCAGCTATCTCGCGTCCCAGCCGCCTTACCCAGGGCACGCGCAGGTACTGCAAAGCCACCCACCGGGCGATGTCCCGCCTCACGCTGGCCGGTATCGGCCATATCCGCTGATCGACCAGCGCGCTGATCGCCGTGACGGCCCTGCCCTCCAGCGTGCTGAAGACATCCTCCGCCTCGTCGGTCTCGGTGCCATCCGGGAGCGTGACGACGTAACGGCGTGGTGCGCGATAAGGCTTGTGGGGCGTAGCGGCTGATTTCGGCGTGTCGGTCCCGGGAACGCAGGCGGCCGCGCGGAACGATCTTGACAGCTGGCCCGCGCGGCGGGAGCACGTGAGGGTGAGCGGAGAGTCGGCATTGCTGGACCAGTAGCCGTTCCACTGGGCCGCGTGCCAGTCAGCGGCCCGGCAGCGGGGAATGGATTCGCGACGCATCGACACCGGGCCGCCGGCCCGGTCAAGGCCGTGCGCTGAGCCGGTCAACGGCCCGGGTATTGCGATGGCCATGCGACAGGGGTCCGACGGGGTTATGAGTGCTACTTTATTGGTCCCGCCAGTACGTCAATCGGTCCGGAGCTGACATGGCATCGATTGGTGGCTGCTGGTGGCATCATGGAGGGCATGTCACGCAAGCCGTCACCCGAGCAGCATGAGACGGTCCGCGCCCTGCTCGACGCGGCCAAGCGCAGCAAGCCCGAGGTCCCGCTCCGCCGCGAACTCCTCCAGCAGGGCGAACAGCGCCAGCCCAGGCCCGGCCCGCTCCGAGACCTGGTCCGCCGCCACGACGAACGCGCGCTCGACCTGTACTTGCTGCTGCGCGCCGCCGCCAGTGCCTACCCATGGGACGTGAAGCGCGACGCCCGCATCTGGGGCAGGGCCATCGGGCTCGCCTCGGACGCCGACGGCGGAAGGGCCGCGATCTCGAAGACCTGGGCCAGGCTCGAATCGACATACCACCTGGTCCGCCGCGAACGCGCCGGCCGGCTGGCCCGGGTCGTCGTCCTCCACGAAGCCGGCAACGGCGAGCAATTCACGTACCCGCAGAAGGACTACTTCAAGCTGCCCTTCGCCTACTGGACGGACGAGGAGGCCTGGTACGTATCCCTCACCTTCGCGGCCAAGGCCACCTTGCTGGTCGCGCTCTCGCTCCGGCCCCCGTTCGCCCTACCGGCCGAGCGCGCCCCGGCCTGGTACGGGCTAAGCGCGGACACCGTCGACCGGGGGCTCCGCGAACTGCGGCACGCTGGCCTGCTCACGCGGAGCTTCACCGAGGTGCAGAACTGGCTCAGCCCCACAGGCAAGACCACCCAGTACAAGTTCACCCTCCGGCCGCCGTTCGCCCGGCCCGCCCGCAAACCCGCCTCGCGCGGCCACCTCCGGGCAGTCGGCGAATGACAGAACAGGCACCCGAGATAAGGACCAGGGCCGCGTTCCTGGATGAGTCGCAGTCCGACCACCAGCGTGACCCTGACGTCTACATGCTCGCCGCCGCGGTATGCGGCCACTCAGCGCTCACGCCCGCACGGGAAGCGATCACCGCTCTGAGGCTGAAGGGCCAGGTCAAACTGCACTGGCACGACGAATCCGACAAGCGGCGCCAGCTGATCACGGAAACCATAGCGGGCCTGGGCCTGGACCACCTCGTCGTCGTCCGCGACGGCCAGCCCGGGGAGAAGCCCGAACGGCGCCGTCGCCACTGCCTGGAACGGATGCTCTGGGAACTCGACCAGCTCGATGTCGGCATCGCGACCTTCGAGTCACGCGGGCCCGCGGACGACCGCCGCGACCGGCTCATGCTCGACGCCCTGCGCAGCAGGAACTACGTCTCGGCGGACCTGCGGATCGCGCATGTCATCGGCCCCGGCGAGGCGCTGCTGTGGGTCGCCGACGCGATCTGCGGAGCCGTCGTGCGCCACAGGACCGGTGACCAGACCTACCTCGACACCGTCCAGACTGGCCAGCACGTCCAGATCATCGAGATCCCGCCCAGATAGCGGCGACCGGAAACGCGAAGCCCCAGGCCCTGTCGTCCGGCAGGAAATCCTGGGGCTCACTTCCGCCCCCACCACGATGGGGACGGCCTCACCACCCATGATCAGTGATCCCGCGGCCCAAGTCAAGCTGGCACGGCAACCACCCCCAGGGGCTGGAACGGCAATGATACCCACGTCAGGCGGCAACTAACGGCCGACTCCGCAACCTCTGTGATAGCCGTGAAAGTCAGTTCGCCATCAGCTACCGGCAACTGGCATCCAGGACCACTAGCCGGGGCGAGTGACGCCGACGACACCGCTCACCGGATCAAGCCGGACTGGCATCCCGGCAAATGGCGCATCAATCATCCAGCCAGGGCTGATGAGGATCCCGACGT